>WNFT01006322.1_pt1 | contig 10435 bp, 8 predicted proteins | sample 5400191 | NCBI WGS metagenome assembly WNFT01 (sample SAMN13153359, study PRJNA577476) | soil metagenome | isolation source: 80 cm saprolite under Madrone tree | place: USA:California | collected 2016-06-14 | reverse complement strand
CGGCATCTACACACTTCTTCTTCTTCTCTTCTTCTTCTGTCGGATGTCAGAATTAATGAAAACTGTGCCGTAGTTCGTGACAATTCGTGCCACCATTAATGCAAATTAGTGCTACAGCTGATGTTATGGCTTCGGAAGCGGACGCGCCTGAGTAACTCTCGTAGGTTTATCGCAATAATTGCGGCACGAATGTAGGGATGACGGTACTCATCCAGCGAAGAACAACTCCGCTTCAAATCTCAGGGCCGCTGCACACTGGATGAACCCCTCCCTGGTAAAGGTTGCTGCGAGCGCATTGAAGTGGTGTTCGACAACCCTTGCAACCGTTTTCGTCGCTTCTTTGGCGCGTTCGTTCTCCATCCCGTGAATCTCTTCAAGCACGTATTGGATTTTGTGCCCGAGCGCCAGGTCGGACTCCAACAGTGATTCGATCTTCTGTTCGTTTTTCACAACCATCTCCTCGCTTCCAATGGTCGCGAGTTAACGTCTTGACTCGCCGCATTCTTTTTTGCCGTGTCTGGTTTCGCGGAGGAAGAACTCAATACAGTTCGACTGGGAGTGGCTCCGGACCGCTACCAGGACAGAAGGCCCTGTTCCGCTATGACTGGGCGCTTGCGGGGGCGACGCTGAAGCCTTCGTCGCTCTTCCATGAGAGAAGCGAGAGAGACCGTCGCTACCTCATCGTAGGTCGACTGCGGTTCTACCGCACTCGCAACCGGAGTGGGAGCTTCCATGAATGACATTTGCATCTCCAGCATCGGGCTCGCGCATGATTGCCCCAGGGCCTCTTCCGGCGGCAGAATCCAATCTTCGAGGTGCACAACCCTCGCCTCGGTAATCGGGATCTCTACCGACAGGCTCGCTTGCTGAGGCTCTTCCGACGCGCCATTCGACTCGTCAATGGGATATCTCTTCAAGAGCTCCGCGATGATTCGAACGCCTTTCCCCTCGTCGGCCGGAACGAAGAAGCGTTGCCGGAAGCTGATCTGCTCGTTAATCAATCCCAACCTTCGCAGTTCTTCGAACCGGTCGCAGTCGACGCAGAGCAGTTCAATCACTGGCTCGCGTTGCAGATGGCTTCGCTTCAGCTTCAGATCCCCTACTAACGTAATCTCGTCGCCTTCGTGGAGCACGCCCCGGAATACTTTGCTCGGGTCGGCGGGAAACCGGCCAAGTCCCAGCGACCTCAACACCGGGCCGATGCGAAGCCGTGGAATTTCTACGCCGACGATGCGTTGACCATCTTCGGTGCTAACTCGGACGACCTGCAATTTCGCTTCGGCTTTGGACTTGAGTTTCTGCCACAGCGGAATGATGGCGCCGGCGATAATATGAACCTCCTTGGTTTCGATTTCCGGCACCACCGCATATTGTTCGGCCCACCACGACTGTGCCGCGCTCGCTCGAACCGGGCGATACCTCTCGTTTACCTCCTGCTCGCGGATGTAGGACATGCGGGCACCGGCGGGCTTCCATACCGAATAGGTTGCGAACGTTTTGCCGTCCGCTGGGTCCGTGTGGTGACCGGACTGGAGCACCATAATGAAGTCGCCCTTCTCCCGATGCTGCAAGAATGTTCCATTGTTGGCCAGCCGCACTTGATCGGCCCTTGAGAAGGTGACCTTCTGGCTCGGTTGGTCGACTTGCAGAGTGTAGAGGATGGTCTCAGCGCCGGTAATACGATCGACGTGGACGACGATAGGAGGCTTTGCAACCCGAATCGCCAACGCTCTGATATCCGTCACTCCTTCGTCGAATGTGCCCGTGGCTTTCGCGTAGCGTACGGTCTGGTCAAAGAGCTCGGCGAAATAATCGAACAAGGCGTTTTGCTCTTTGACGGGCAGCGCCAGAATCCGGTTGAGAAATCGTGGAACATTGAATTCATCTTCCTTACGGATCTCCGCTCCACCCTCCTTAATCAGTCCGATGTCCTGCAAGGTTTGTCTTGGATCTTCCAGGCCGGCAATCGCCTCATTTGCCAGAATCCTTCGATACATCAAGCTGAGCGCCGCTCTACCTTCGGAAGTCTCAAAGTTGTAGCGAGCCCAATCGCCGTTGTCGGCGGCCCCGCGGTCGCCCTTGGTCAGTGCGCCCAGGCTTCCGAGGCGCCGCGCAATGGTGGAGCTAAAGCGCTTCTCCCCGGCCAATTCCGTACCCAGGAGTACGTATTCGGGCGGTTCTGCCTGGTCGCTTCTGTGAGTCCGTCCGAAACACTGCATCTGCTTGTCTGCGCTCCAGCCCAATTCGAGCGTGATGTGCACGCGGCGCTGACGGTTTGGGGCGCGATTCGAGGCGTGCAACGAAATGCCCATCGAACCGGCATCACTGATAATGGTGACGCGGCACTCCCCACCCTGAAACTGTCTCATCCCATGCACGTTGACCTTGTGCATCGCTACGCCTTCTGGCGCGCGCTTCTTGTATTCGGTTTTCTGCGTCTGAGAATCCCGAATCAGACGGCGCGTTCTGCCGGTGATTTCCGCAACGTTCTTCTCTCCAAAATGATTCACCAGTTGGTCTAACGGGTTTTCTGGGAGGTGCAACGAGGAAAGTCCATCGAGCAACGCTTGCTTCATCTTCAACGCGTCTTTGCTATGGACCGGAGCGCCATTCTTAAGCGCTGGAACCTGAATGGTTTTTTGGCTAACCGGATCCGTTTTGTCCTGATATTGCTGCGTCGGGAAGCCTCGTTCGATCATGGCCGCGATAATCTCGCGAGGGGAGAAATCTAAATCCTCGAGCGTGCCGCCCTCGGCTGTCACTCGCGCCACTTGTTCGCGGGTTTTTGCCTCTCCGGTTCCAACCAGCGAAATGACAACGGACTTCGCCTCCCGGAGCGCCTTCTCGGCCTCGGCGATGACACTGGGCACCTTGAACGCGCAAATGACCTGCCGAAAGAAGCGCTGATGATCGCCCCAGAACTTTTGCAACGCGTTGGCTCTTGCTCGAGAGCTTGCATTCGTAACTTCTAAAGCTTTATCAACGTTCTGCAGAACCACGCGCCAGGCCAGAGCCGCTCGGTTGTACATCTTTTGCTGGTCCTCGGTTAGCCGATGAACGCGCTCCCGGTATTCGACCGCCTTCCCGCTGTGCGGGTCGACGCCAAACGAAATCGAGCCCGACAGATACATTCCCAGGCTCTTCATGTCGCGGCTGACCATCTCCATGGCGCCAACACCACCACCCTCGATTTCAGCCAGGAATTGTTGGAATCCGCTCGGAAAGCTGGTGTCAGGACCCCACAACCCGAGCCTCGTCATGTAGGCCATGTTGCGCACGTCCGTCGCGCCCGTAGCGGAGGAATACACCACGCGATAGTCCGGATTGCGCTTCGGATCCTGGAGATCAATGACGCTTTGGCCAGTCTGCGTCGGCTCACCCTTTCCGCTCGCGAATGCGTTCTTCGCCTTATGAGCCTCATCGAACAGAATCACTGGCTCAGGGCCCAGCCATCTTTGGATCTGGTCCAGCCTCTTTTCGCCGGTTCTGGCGCCGGAGGTCAGCGACGAATACGAACTGAAGACCACCCCGCGAGACAAGGTGATTTCTCCGTCTGCCGGGTAGTCGTTGATTTGTGCAAGGGGCATTTCCACCCCCAGATCTCTTAGATCACGCAGGGTTGAGTCGAGGAGATCGTTATTCACTGAAAGCCACAAAGCACGTTGTCTGCCTTGGAACCAATTGTCGGCGAAAATCCCTGCCAGGATTCTTCCTTTCCCCAGGCCCGTTCCGTCGCCCACAAAGAATGCGCTCCGCGCGCCGTCTGGCAGTCGTTGTTCGTGACGTTGACCCGCATAAATTACGCGCTCCAGCTGAATTTTGGATAGTTTACCTTCGGTGACGATCTCGAGAGGCAGGCGAGGCCGATAGGTGATGTTAGGCGGCGTTACCGAAGCCATCGATATCGCTTCAACGATCACGGACGGATGGTCTTTTCCTCCGGATAGCTTCGCCGGCACGTAAGGCACAAAGAGTGGTGTGCGTTCTGGTTTTGTCTCTTTCAGATCAGTTAGGGACGAAGGGCTGACGCGCGGCGGAAGATGTTGCAGGCGGGACCATGCTTCTTCAATGGTGCTGGCCTGCCCCCAAGTGATGTTGCTGAGTTGCGCCTCCCAGTTACCGCCCGGCGTTGCTCCTGTCTTGTCAAAGACCAGGAACTGAACGTTGCAATTGGTTCCGTACTTCCGATACTCTTTCCCGTCCAACCCGAAGTTGGCGCGGATGTTGTAATGGGCGGCAATCTTCTGCCACCAACCAGTAAGGGCTGAATGCTCAAAGCTAACGCTTTCGCTGGCAATCGCGACCAACCGGCCGCCGACCCTTAGGCGACGCAGCGCACTCTCGATGTGGCACAGCCCGTACTTGCTGTTGTGCCGAATTACGCGGCCGTTGGTCGCGGAGAACGGCGGGTTCATCAACACCGCTGTCGGGAGAATTTCGGCGGGAAGAACGTCGTCGATGATTTCCCCGTCGACGTCGTGAACCTTAAAGCCGAGTTCGCTCGTCAACAGAGCGCGCCGCCGGGAGTTCGTCTCGTTGCAGACGAGCTGTGCTCCAACCGCGTGCCCCCAGATTGCCAAACTGCCGGTCCCGGCCGAAGGCTCAAGCACAAGATCGTCTGGGCTAGGGTCGAGTAGCTTGGCCGCGAGGAGCGCCAGGGACGGTGGAGTCGAGAATTGCTGAGACTCGACTTGTTCTACAGTACGATCCGCCTGGGTCACTAGGCGGTCCGTAAGCGAACGCAGATCGTCAAAGGCTTCTCTGCCGCCCTGTATCAGTTCTCGGGCCTTCCCTTCGAGCAGGAACTTGTTGACGGCGATCTCGAACGCATCGTAAGCGTCTCGCGCCGTGTACGTGCCTCGGGCTCGCGTTCCAAAGAACGATTCCTTGGCAAGCTCCGCCAGCTTCGGATTATCGAAGGATTCTCCTGCGTGGAGTCGCCGAACCAGGTCGTCAATCAATTCGTGCGTGCCGGGAATCAGCGGATCAGTCATTAAATCCTCCTTTCTTCTCGCCGCGACACCACCGGGAGCCAGATGCCGTTGCATGAGGGCGTCATGCCTGTACGTTCGTTGAACAATGAATTCGGGCAATGGAAGAGAGGGTCGACGTGGGAGATTGGAGGTGGGAGTCTGAAGCTAGGATGTCAGCGGCTTAGTTCACTGCCACCACTTGCGGATAAGAGGAAATTCAAACCCCAAGCTGAGCGCCGGCTGGCCGATGAAGATTGTCTCGTTACTTCTCCGATCGTAATATTGCACCAAGCCAATGCTGGGAAGCCTCGGACCAAGACCAAGAACCAGGAGGCACCATTTTTGATATTCCGACGGGAGACTTACGACGCGGCCATCTCGCGTCTTTTTTTTCACCCACCGTACTATCGAAGCGCGACGCGCCATCCGGTCCCCTCCGTCGACATCAAGTTCCTTCTTGATCCGGTCTGTGTTCAGCAGGAGTGCTCGGGCACGAATAATGAGGGCCGATGCGTCTAATCCCAAGCATGCGGCCGACAGCTCGCTCATGCAGATCTTTTGTTCGCAGCAGTCGTAAAAGGCGAGTGACAACTCCTGTTCCGTTCCGTCTGGGAGAATAAGGATTGCGGTTTGAATAAATTCGTCGTTCGCTTCGACTCGCCTTCTGCGCGCCAGCTCCTCTTTCGCGACTTCCATGTGGTACAAGAGTCGTTCGGTGAGCCATTTCTTGTTCACTTTTTTCTCCCCCAGAAAACGAGAGTGCTTCGAAGGCAATACGAGAGGATTGGGAACCACACGACACGGCGTGACTAACAGCGAGGACAGGTAGGCGAGCAAGCAGTGGTCAGCGCGAACTTCCCGCGACGTCAGACAATCTTCGGTCGCGCGCAGTAATACATTTCAGGCAATTCATACTCAAGGGCGTGGATGCGGGATACGAAGAGAAAACAATTCTTTCAGGCCCGGATCTTCTTGACCGTGATGGTCCCATTCACGATTTGACGGAAAATATGCAGCGCCCACTTGTAGCCGTGCAGCTGTCCACAAAAGAAGCCATCTCCGTAACCAAGAAACTCCCGCGCAATGGGAACGGTCCGGCTACCATGGTCGTCAGTTTGCTTTTCATAAACGCGATACACGCGCGGACGCAACGGCTCGCGGCAGTAGGCACATTTTGGGCGGTCCTTTACCGGCAAGGGAGCCTTGCCGTCTTTCCAGGGTAAAGCGGCCATACTCGCACCTCCCCGAGAAAGTTGAATTGTTGCTTATCCCCACTCAGCGGCTGCGCAGGATTCGAGTTCCGAAACCAGTTTGCAGGCAAGCTTGGATTCGATCACCTTCATCTGACGATACAAATCCATTCCCACGACTCTGTCGCCACAACATTGGTCGAGCCAGCATTGCAACGACTTAAGCACCTGGATCTCCGACGTCCGCTCCCACTGAAACTCGTAGTCCAGGGGTCGGTATTCCGCCGCTTCGCCGTACCCGTAAAGCTTGTCGACGGCGCCACAGTTCATCTCCAGCATGGATGTGCCAAGCTTCGCCAGGGATTCTGGATCTTCGCCCTCGAGCCCTGTGGCACTCGCTTCGTTTTCCACAAGCCAACTGAGCACGCGATTGATGGTTTTATCGGGAACGATGAATTTCCTCACCACTTATCCTTTTCTAGAGCAAGCCTCGCGAGTCCCCTTGGTCTTCATTCCTCCTCGGTAGTCGCCATGTCCGCGGTCAGTTGCTCTGCCGACTTCCGATCAACTTTGAACTGCGTCTCCATCCGCGTCTGTGCGATGGACACCAAACTCTGAGCGAGTTCCTTCCGCTTTTTGGCCTTTAGAAAGGAGGTGATACCCGACATCGTTAAACCCGCAGCTACCGCGCGGTCTTCCGGATGTCTCGAGAGCCAACCCTGCAGGAGCTGGCTGGTTTCAGCGCACGGGTACTCGGTCTTAGGTGTTGGAGTGAAGCCTGCGCAATAGGTGATGCCATTTTGATCCTGGCATTGGACTGGTCCGAGTTCTCGCACCATGTCCTTCAGAACGTCGCTCGTGGTTTTCTCGGCCTCGCGAAGCCAGAGCAGGTACCTTAAGTGCTCCTCAGGGCTTTTGCTTGCGTACGGGTTGATATCGCGTTCCAATGGGCAGCCCTTCAGGAGCAGTGGGCACCAGGTACAATGCCTGCCGGGGGCGGCGCTGATCTCGGACGTTCCCATCGTAATCAGCTCATGCAGTTGTCGCTGGCGCTTCCGCTCTCGTTGCGCGATTTCTTTAAGCCACGGCACTTCACTGCGCAAGTACTCCACCTTGCGGGACGTCCCGTATCGTACGAATTCAAGAACGAACGTTACTTTCTGCAGAGCTGGGTTGCGGCAGAACAAGAGAAGTGGATAGAACTTGGACTGAAACGTGTCGGCGTTGATGATCTGAAAGTAACTTTTCCAGTCATCGATTTGTGCCCTCGTGCGGGAATGCAGCTGCACCAGGTCCAGACGACCGAGATACGCAACCCGACGGTCTGCACGCGTCGCATTTGCGTACGCGCCTACTCCCTCGGTATCAACAGGTTCAAAGCGTTCATCGAGGGCGATCTCCAGTTCGGTATCGACAACTTTCTCGGGATCGAAGTCATGATTGTATTTGAAGCGCTCAAGGACCGCTCTGGCATCCGCGCTCGTGCCCTCCATCAGTTCGTCGAAGAATTCCAGATCCCGTCTGCGCCTGGTTTTAACCAGGTGGGAGATGTACGTCGCGAAGACCGCATGGATTTCGATGCCTCGCGAGGCCGCAGGACCTCCGGGCGTAATGATTTGTGCGACATGCTTCGCACCGTAAAGATGTGGGCACGCCATGTCCTCATAGACGCTTTGTCGAAGGGGCGGAATGTGCAGAGTTTGAGTCATAGCGGTCCTCGGGGAACGACCGGACACGAGAAACGATTGCGTCCCAGCTTCTGACGATCAGAACTGGCGGGCTGCCGGAAGGTCGGATTTCCAGGAAGTCGACTGAAGATAGTCCTGCATTTCTTTGCTTAGTCCATCGTAATACTCAAGCTGGTCTCGTTCGCTCACGTCCTCGAATGAGTCCATGTCGCAGATTTCGTAGCGCTTTTCCGCTCCGACGACCTCCCTGACGAGGCCTCCCTCGCAAACAATCAAGATTGATCCCGCTGCGTGCGAACCGACCGCGAATCTCGCCTTCTCAAATGCTGCCGTGGCTGCCGTTACGTGCGTGGCCACACACTGGCAGTTCTCGCCCGCACATAATTGGTGGCGACTCTCACTACAGGGTTTGCAGATTGCCATCGTGAACCTTTCTGTATCGGAAATTTCGCTACCTAAGGGGGTCTATTGCACAAGCGGTCGGAGTCAGCTTCTTTTTCAGGAACAGTTCCCTAGCAGGCGTACCGCCGGAGCCGTTCCATGCATAGCGCTTTGGCCGTATAGTGCGGCACGGCATTGCCAATCTGCTTCACCTTCGTCGACTTGTTCCCAACAAACTGATAGCCCTTCGGAAAACCCTGCGCCGCCGCCAACTCATGAGGCTGAAGCATTCGGAAACGGATTCCGAGATATAGATCCTTGCCAACCGGAATTAGATAGGGCTCGACAAGGCCGAAGCGGTCTTTGGTCGTCACGGTGTCTAGAGGTTCGTCAATGCGCTGGCTGACTCCAGTTCCGTAGTACTTGGAGACATATGGTTCAACTAAGAACATGTCGGAACTCGTCGCGGTCACCGTGGGCATCGGCTCCGTCACACTCCGCACGTTCTGTTCCGTGTCGTTGCCATGCTGGTGCGGTAGCAGGAATGGTTCAACCACACCGAACCCGTTTTTGCAGGTCACTGTCGGCATAGGATCATCGACTGGTCGGCAGCGATCTGACATGGTAGCCGCGCGTTCATCTCCGTGATTGACCGCGACTACGAACGGCTGAACTAACGCGTCATGGTTCTCGGTCAACACGGTGTCCAGGGGATCGTCAACGCTTTTCGGATTTCGGCCCTTCCCTTGCGGCCCGCCGGCCGCAACCAAGAACGGCTCCACAACGGCCATGGATTGGCGGGTAAGAATTGTGTTCAGCGGCTGTTCGACCGAGCGCGGCTCAGCAGCGCGCTCTGGCCCTCCCGCGCCAACTAAGAAAGGCTCGGCGATGCCGAGCCTGGCTTTGGTTGTAATTGTAGGGGCAGGTTCATCAGCCGACCTTATATAAGGACCGTTCCCTCCCTGATGGTCGATGGCAACCACAAATGGCTCAACCAAACCGCCTGCTCCGTGGCTTGTAACCGCTGGGACCGGTTCATCGACGGCGTGCGTACGAGGCTCCTGCCCCGCTCTTTCCCCAAAAAATGGAACCAGAAACGGTTGAACCATCTGCACGGCACCCTTCGCGCAGATGGTGGGCACAGGTTCATTCATCGGCCGCGGTGCGCCGCCCGAGGCTTGCGATAGGAGGAACGGCTCGCACAGCCCGATGTGTCCGCCCGTTGCGGTGACTGTCGGCAGCGGCCGTTCTATCGAACGCGTCTTGTTCGTGCCGTAGAACATGACGAGAAACGGTTCAATGTCCAAGCCATTGATTTTCTTCATCCCTGCTGCAATTCGCTTCAGGGTCTTTTCGGCCAGCGGCTTTTTCCGTGCAAAGATGTTTTCGCCTTTCAGTGCCCAGTCGATGATCTCTCGCGCAGGGCGCCACGGCTTAACGTTCGAACCTGAAAACATTGAGGCCTGCAACGAAGCCGGCTTTCGCCGGCTGTGGGACGGCAGCGGCCAAGTCGGAGCTCCTTTGCGAGTGGCAATAATGAACAGACGTTTGCGTGTTGTTGCGTCGCCATAGTCGGCGCAGCAAAGGACACGCTCCTCCACCCGGTAGCCGAGCGAGCGGAGCGCTTGAAGGAAAGCCTGGTAGGTTTCACCCACCTTGGACTTCAAGGGTTTGCCGTTTGCTCCCAGTGGGCCCCAGCGAATAAATTCGGGCACGTTCTCAATAATGATGTTGTCGATATACAGTTCTTGCGCCCACTGAATCACACCCCAAGCGGGGACACGCTTTTGATCCTCAATTGGCCTGCCGCCGCGAGCGATCGAGTGGAACGTGCATTCCGGGGAGGCCACCAAAAGGTGCACGCGACCACGCGGTACAACTTCGCATGGACGAATCTCCTCCACGCGCGCACAGATGTGCCTCGCCCAGGGATGATTCGCCGTGTGTGTGGCGATTGCGGTCGGCCAGTGGTTGATGGCAACCAGGTCCACCTCAATTCCAAGTTCGCTGGCGGCCTCGACTAGCCCGTTGCTCGTGCCACCGGCGCCACAAAAGAGGTCGGCACAAAGCACTTTCATGGAAGTCCTCCCACGCGGGTTGGCGCACCTCCTTCGACAGTTCACGGATGTCGGGAATATGGGAGGTCTGGATATGGAAATAAGTTCGTTTTGGAAACACGAATCCCCGTCGGACGGCTTGTGTT
>WNFT01021584.1_pt1 | contig 10437 bp, 13 predicted proteins | sample 5400191 | NCBI WGS metagenome assembly WNFT01 (sample SAMN13153359, study PRJNA577476) | soil metagenome | isolation source: 80 cm saprolite under Madrone tree | place: USA:California | collected 2016-06-14 | reverse complement strand
TGAAGCGACAAAGAAGAGAAGCCTAATCAGATAACCTCCGCTCGTTGCATCACGCCTCAGAAAAGGGGATCGGCGGAATAGATGCCCATCATTTGCTCGGTGACGCGGGCATGTTCGTGTTGAACATGTCGCGCAAAATCTGCCACGCCGGTGGCACAAGAATCAGGTGGGCTGATCAAGCTACAAAGGCTAGATTGGAAAGTAGAAAGAAAGAATGAGCCAGATGGCGGAGCGCGATTACGTTCTCGGCACACACGACGAGGAGATTGCGAGACTCGGATTGCAGCATCGCGTCTGGCGTCCGGTGGTTTTGGATTGCTGGCAAAAGGCCGGCATCACCGTTGGCAAACGCGTGCTCGATGTCGGCGCCGGCCCGGGTTATGCGACTGTCGATCTCGCGGAAATTGTCGGCACGACCGGCGAAGTGGTCGCGCTCGAACGCTCGAACAAGTTTGTGCGCGCGATGAACGAAGCCATCGGGACGCGCGAATTGGCGAACGTAAGGGTTCACGAAATTGATTTGATGATCGACGATCTCCCCAAAGGCGATTTCGACTTCGCCTGGTGCCGCTGGGTGGCGTCGTTCGTCAACGATCCTCCGCTGTTAATCAAGAAACTTGCCGGCGTCATGCCCAAAGGCAGCATGTCGATCTTTCATGAGTACGGGCATTACGAGACGTGGCGCTTTTTTCCTCCGCTGCCAAACCATCTCCGCTTCCGGCAACACGTCATCGAAACCTGGCGCGAATCGGGTGGCGAGCCGGACTGTTGTCCGAGAACGGTTTTGTGATTCGCTCGGCCACGCCGCACATCTTTTGCCTGCGGCCAAAGGACTATATGTGGCAGTGGCCGGCCACATTCATTGACGTGTATCTTCCACGTCTCCAACAGATGGGCCGAATCGACGAAGCATTCGCTGAAAAAGTGCGCGCCGAGTTTGCCCGCGCAGAAAAGAGTCCCAACACCTTGATGATTACGCCGCTCGTGCTTGAAATAATCGCCGAGAAAACTAATTGAATGGACGCGGGATCGGCGCCTTTGCCGTCACACTTTGGAACCGGCGTACAAAACGCGCCTTTCCGTTCCCCCTCAGGGAATCGAAAAGGCGCGATGGACACAAACGGCGTTAGCTATTAATCCTCGTCGAGGATGACGCGATCAACCAACACGTTGTCGCCTTTGCTGAGGTAGTGAACGCGGGATAATCTCACGAGCGGCCGTCAGCGTTCGACCGCGTAACTCTGGGGAATCGTTAGTTAATCTATAAGGAGAAGCTCTTCTGGCTCGATCCCTTTGGCGTCGCGGATTTATTTTATTATTGACAACCGCTTCGATTTTTGTCTGGATCGTTTCTGAAACCAACCGCGCACTTCGCGGAACAAGAATGGAAACTTAAACTATGAAAACTTCTCTTTTCCCTTCCAACTTCCGGCCTACCGGCCTCCATCTCCTCGCTTTCGTGGTGGCGTGCATTCTCGCGGTATTTGCTCCGCCGTACGCGCGCGCCCAGATTATCTATGACAACGGCCCTCCCAACCAACAAAACGGCAACGAAATGACTGAGTGGATCCAGGCTGAGGATTTTACGCTGACTGCCGCGACGAACCTCACGAGCGTGCATTTTTGGGACACCTCACGAGCGTGCATTTTTGGGACATAGAAGATCCGGGTGGGGCCCCTTACCAAGGACAGATCGCTTGGGGACTCTACGCCGACGCGGGCGGGATGCCTGCCAACACCCCGTTCGCTAGCGGAGCGGCGATTGGAGGAGACGTCACTCGAACATTTATACAGGGCGGCGTGTTGGGCTTCTTCGATGAATACAGCGACAGCTTTAACATCGCGCCCGTCGCGCTGGCCGCGGGCACAACCTATTGGATCGGTCTCCATAACGGTCCGCTCACGACGACGTTTCGAGCCGACTTCTACTGGGAAACGACAAACGCCAACTCGTCGTTTACCGGACATGAAGACATCGTTCCCTTCGGCGATGGCTGGGCTGATAACGGCACACAGCATGCCTTCTACCTCGACACCGTGCCGGAACCTTCCACGTGGGCACTGCTAGGACTGGGCATGTGTGGTCTGTTCTGTGTCGGCTGGCGGAGGCGCGCGGTCCAAAGCTAGCTCACGGTTACCGAAGTAGTTTTGCTCGTTCGAGTTGCAACAGACGTCGCGACGGCTGTTCTCGGATGATTTGGGACTTTAGCCGGAAGTGGGCCGTTACCGTCCTGATGGCCGCTGATACCAGCGTTCCGCGCGCTTGTACACAGAGTTTTACACCAGATCTTGCTTCGGGCGAACGCAACGCTCCGGTCTCCCGATTGGTTCTGGACTGGCGCGAAGATCCGCCCGTTCTCTAACTTAGATTCGTTGGGGCGGGGCGGAGCGGCCGTACAGCTTCCTCGAAAGGGGGAAGAGTTTGGTGAGAGGCAAGGGTATCGAGCACCTCCTGGATTTGTGCCACGCTTATCGGTTTCTGCAAGATCGCGATGGCGCCGGAATGGCTCAGGGATAATTCTTGGGGGCCAATCGCGCCCGAGACCAGAATGATTCGAGCAGCGGGGTCCTTCGCTAAAATGTTGCGGCAAGCCGTCACGCCGTTGAGCCGGCTCATCAAGTAATCCATGACCACGACGTCGGGCTTGTGGCGCTCGTAGGCGTGGATGGCGTCCAAGCCGGAGCCTACTATCTCCACCACTTCGTGCTTGGAACTCCTCACCATCGCGGCCAAAGTCCCGGCGACCGGCTTGTCGTCCTCAGCAATCAGCACGCGCATCTCCTTTTGAGGAGAAAGTTGCATACCAATTGCGCCAGTTTTTCGAGCATTTCCGCTGCGAATCGGCGCGGCGGAAGCAGCGGCCCGTTCGGGCGACTGGAGCGGTCTATCTGCCGATGAGGATCAAGATGCCGGCGGCGAGCGCCAGAATGCCCGTCACGACAACCGGGATAGCGATTGTGTGGAAGAGCAGAGTGACGCCAACGAGAATGAGATAGATCGCGAGCAAAAGCATGCCGAGATTTTTCGTGATGTTTATCATGTGGTCCTTTCGTTAGGTGACGATGTCGATCTTTCATGGGCCGTTACTTTTGTCACGACCAAAGAGCGCGCCGCGGCGGGTTTTGCGCTAAAACTAAATACATGCCGGAGTACGAACCGATTTCGCGCCGGCCGATCGCGATGGCATTTCGCCGGACGGCCCAAGGCGCGACGCAACTGTGTGTGCGCTGGAGGATTCATCCCGATGCGATTTCGTACTCGTCGATGCTGGCGGCGCTCGCAGCGGCGATTTGTTTTTGGAAATCCGGCCAGACTTCATGGCTGTTGATTATCGCGCCGCTGTTTTGTTATTTGCGGCTCTGGTTAAACATGCTCGATGGCATGGTCGCGCTGGCCGCGAGCAGAGCGAGTCCGCGCGGAGAAATCTTGAACGATTTGCCGGATCGCGTTTCCGATATCGTGATTTTCGCCGGCGTCGCCCACAGCGGCTTGATGAATTCATTCATCGGATATTGGGCCGCGATCTTCGCTGTCCTGACTGCTTACGTCGGGCTTTTGGGTCAAGCCGCCGGAGTGCAGCGGGAATTTAGCGGAATGATGTCAAAACCGTGGCGGATGGTCGCGCTTCATTTCGGCGCGTGGCTCACTTATACATCTCGATCTTACGGCGGGTCGATCCAATCAATCGGCGGTTTCACGATTCTCGATTGGACATGTCTCATCGTGATCGCAGGCTGTCTGCAAACGGTGGTTGTGCGCTTGAAACGGATCCTCATCGCGCTTCAAAATAAAACGAAATGATGTCGCCGCAGATCGCGCTGCACGATCCAATCTTTCGCGCGTATCTCTTTATCGTTCCGATCTCACTCGTGATCGGCGGCGCGGTCCTTGGTTTTCTTCGCTGGGGCTTGAAAAAAGAAATTGAATCGATCTGGAAGACGTATTGCTCGTGGCTGATCATGGCCCCGGTCGGATTGCTGGTTGTTTTTGCCGGGCGCGTTCCGACAATCGTCGGTGTCACCTTGCTCGCGATTTTCGCATTCAAAGAATTGGCGCGCGCTTCCGGATTGTATCGCGATTGGGGGATGACCGGGGCGGTCTATGCCGGAATTGTGATGGTGGGGGCAGCCTCGCTAATGCCGCATCCGCGCGGGCAGGAGCCGGGCACGGGTTGGTATGGCTTTTTCGTCGCGGTGCCGGTTTTCGCAGTTGCGTTGATTCTCTTGATCCCGATCTTGCGCAATCGCGCGCGAGGCGAATTGCAACGGATGTCGCTGGCCATTGTAGGCTTTGTTTACATCGGCTGGATGTTCGGGCATCTCGGTTTCATGGCCAACGCAATCAACGCCTACGGGTTCATTTGCTACATCGTTTTCGCGACGGAATTGAGCGACGTGACCGCGTTTACGTTTGGCAGATTATTTGGGCGTTATCCGCTGCGCAGCGAAATCAGTCCTGGGAAGACGTGGGAGGGCGCGCTCGGCGCACTGGCGGTGTCGCTGCTGCTGCCGTGGTTGTTTCGGTTTTCGTTTCCCTTCTTTGGTGTGTGGCAACTCGTCCTGACCGGCTTGATCGTCGGGGTCGGCGGACAACTCGGCGATCTCTCCATCAGTGTGATCAAACGCGACATTGGCACGAAAGACATGGGCGCCGCCATTCCCGGACACGGCGGAATCCTGGACCGGATCGATAGTTTGATCTACGTCGCGCCCTTGTTCATGCACATGGCGAGCTATTATTATGGGCTCCGATGAAGAGGTGGCGTTACGATTCCGCGCGCGATCTCGATCAAACCCTGCTTGCGCGGCTCCGCCGATTTCCGCGCGAGCCGGACATGCTCGTTTATGGAGTGCGCTCGTTTGCGGCGTTGATCATTCGCGGCTGGCTCCGCGCTTATCATCGCTTCGAAATCATCGGCCACGAGCACCTCCGCAGCGACGCTTCCCTCGTCATCGTCTCCAATCACTGCAGTCACCTGGACACGCTCTGCCTGCTGGCTGCGTTGCCGCTGCGCAAACTGCATCGCACGTTTCCCGCCGCCGCGGCCGATTATTTTTTTCAAAGCGTGCCGCGCATCTGGCTTGCAGCCGTCGTAGTCAACGCCCTGCCGTTCGCGCGTCAAACGCAGGTGCGACAAAGTCTTTCCATTTGCGCCGAACTGCTCGCCAATCCCGGAAATATTCTGATCATCTTTCCCGAAGGAACGCGCTCGAGAACCGGTGAGACCCAGAAGTTCAAATCCGGAATCGGCGCGCTCGTCGCGGGGCGCGACGTCAACGTTTTGCCATGTTATCTGGAAGGCGCCTTTAACGCATGGCCGAAAGGCTCGGTTTTTCCGCGGCCGAAAAAAGTTCGCTTGATCGTAGGCCGGCCGCGCAGTTATCGCGCCCGGGCTGCCGATAAGATCGACATTTGCGCCATCGCCGCCGAATTACGCGATGCAGTGAATGAATTAGGTCAAGGAAATGGAAGCCACTGACCATCGACTGACGAGTTGGGACGGCGCCGAATTGTTCTATCGCGCGTGGATTCCTGTAAAGACGACAAACAAAGCGCTGCTGCTTTTTCATCGCGGCCACGAGCATTCCGGCCGCTGGCAGGAAACGGTGGACTCGTTAGGCTGGGACGACATCCCTATTTTTGCATGGGACGCGCGTGGTCATGGGCGGTCGCCGGGTCAGCGCGGCGCGGCAAATAATTTCGCGGATGTGGTCAAGGATGTGGACGCGTTTGTGCGCCACATTTCGCGGCAGCATGGCATCGCGCTCGAAAACATGATTGTGCTCGCGCACAGCCTTGCCGGCATCAGCGTAACAGCGTGGGTGCACGATTATGCGCCGCCGGTTCGAGCGATGATTTTGGCCACGGCGGCGTTTCACGTGAAACTCTACGTTCCATTCGCGATTCCAATTCTGCGGCTGAAACAAAAACTGTTCGGCCCGGGTTACGTGAAGAGCTACGTCAAGGCGAAGATGCTCACGCACGACAAAGAGCAGGCTGCTCGTTACGATGCCGACCGGCTCATCTTCCGCCAAATCGCGATCAATGTTCTTATCGATCTCCACGACACGGCGAAGCGGCTGCTTGCAGATGCCGGCGCGATTCACACGCCGACTTTGATGCTCAGCGCAGGCAAGGATTGGGTGGTCAGTCTCAACGCACAGCGCAAATTTTTTAAAGGCCTCTCGTCGCCGGTGAAACGGATGCACGTTTTTCCCGGCGCACGGCATGCCATTTTTCACGAAACAAATCGGCGGGAAATCGTCGAGCGTATGCGCGAGTTCGTGCGCGAGCGCTTTGCGCAGGCGCCGCTGGTTCCGTCGCTTCTCGAGGCCGATCGAAGCGGCTACACCCGGGAGGAATACGAACGATTGAAGCTGCGCCGCAGCGTCAAATTCGCAGTTGCGCGCGCCGGATTGAAAACAGCCGGCCGTCTGAGCAATGGCGTCGATCTTGGTTGGCGACACGGTTTCGATTCCGGACTGTCGCTCGATTACGTTTATAAAAATCAGCCGTGTGGCGCGATGGGTCTCGGCCGATTGATCGACAAATCGTATCTGAACAGTATCGGTTGGCGCGGAATTCGACAACGCAAAGCCAATCTCGAAAAGGCGCTCAGGCGTGTTATCGAGAAAGCGCGCGAGAATGGCTGCCAGGTCCGCATTCTTGATATCGCCGCCGGGCCTGGGCGCTATGTGCTCGAAGCTGTGCAGAAGTATCCGGAAGTTTCGATGAGCGTAACGCTGCGCGATTACAAACAGGAAAGTGTCGATGCTGCTCGCGCGTTAGCGCAGGAATTCGGGCTCGCCGATGTAAACGTGCAACGAGGCGATGCCTTCGATCGCGCTTCGCTCGAGTCAATCGAGCCGCGCGCGACGATCGGAATTGTTTCGGGGCTTTACGAGTTGTTTCCCTCGAATGACGCTGTCTTGGAATCGCTGGGCGGACTTGCCCAAGCGATCGAGCCGGGCGGTTATTTGATTTACACCAATCAACCCTGGCATCCGCAGGTGGAATTCATTGCCCGCGTTTTGCGCAATCGCGAAGGGCGGCCATGGATCATGCGCCGGCGCACGACAGCGGAAATGGATCAACTAGTCCGCGCGTCTGGATTTGAAAAGATCGACATGGACGTGGATCAATGGGGGATGTTCACAGTGTCGATCGCGCGCCGAAGTTTGACCAATATCAATGAGCCGACGGCAGAGTCGCCTCTCCCTTTACAAGGGAGAGGGTAGGGTGAGGTTCGTGTGCGGCCCAAGCAATCTCCTCACCTTAATCCTCTCCCCTTGTCTAAGGGGAGAGGCGGGAGAAATAACGCGGACTCGATAAAGCGGATGCGTGTCAAAGCGTTCGGCGTTTCCGCGGGATTGGTTCTTCCCTACATGTCGATCGATTTGTTCTTCGTCGCGGCGCCGTTTCTTTGCCGCACCGACCGGGAATTGTCGATCTTTGCCAAACGCGTCGTGGCCGCGATCTTTATCGCTGGAACTTGCTTCCTGCTTTTCCCGCTGCGCTTCGCTTTTCCGCGGCCACACGCAAGCGGTTGGACCGGCGCACTCTTCGATTGGTTTCGCGGAATGGACGCGCCTTATAATCTTCAGCCATCACTGCACGCCGCGCTCTGGACGTTGCTTGCCGATATTTATCTGCGCCACACTCGCGGCCTTTTCCGCGGCGCGATAATTGTTTGGTTTGCGTTGATTGGCCTGTCCCCGGTTCTGACTTATCAACATCACGCCATCGACATTCTCGGCGGATTCGCATTGGCCGGTTATTGCTTCTACCTTTTTCGCGAATCGTCGGCGCGATTGCCGGTGACCGCGAATCGCCGGGTCGGATTCTATTACGCGGCGAGCGCATTGATCGTTCTGACTCTCGTTCCAGCTTTTCGGCCCTGGAGCGTTTTGCTTTTTTGGCCTGGCCTTGCTCTCGGCATCCTGGCCTCCGCTTACTTTGGAGTCGGGCCGATTATTTTTCGCAAACGGGAGGGCAAGTTACCCCCGAGCGCCAGGTTCGTGCTCGGTCCGTGCCTGATCGGCCAATATTTGTCGCTGCTCTATTACCGGCGCCAATGTCGATCCTGGGATGAGATCACGCCTTGTGTTTGGATTGGCGGCAAGCTCGGTCGGCGCGAGGCAAAGAGCGCGTTGCGGGCCAAGGTAACTTCGGTGCTCGATTTGAGCGCCGAGTTTTCCGAAACGACGTTGTTCCGCGCGGTTTGCTATCGAAATATACCGATTCTGGATTTAACGGCGCCAACGCAGGAGCAATTGCGCGAGATGGGCAAATTTATCGCCGAGCAGTGCGAACCCGGTATCGTTTACGTGCATTGCAAGATCGGCTATTCGCGCAGCGCATCCGCAGTGGCCGCGTATCTAATAATGAGCGGCAACGCGAGCGACGCAGAAGAAGCGCTGGCGATCATTCGTCGAGCGCGGCCATCTATTGTCATTCGGCCTGAAGTGATTTCCGCGTTGTCCGAATTCGAGCTTCATCTCCGGGACGCGCACATTTGCGAAGAATCTTTTCTCCTCGCTTCAAGCCGTCACCACCCGCAATAATCGCGGGACAAAACCTATGAACTACAACGAACTCGTTCAGCTTTATTTCGAGCGCGGCAATTCCATGCAGGCGTACTGGAATCTTTACGTCATCATCATCGGCGGATTGCTTGCGTTTTCTTCACTGCGCAAACAGCCCGCGGCGATCACCACTGCGCTGGTCTCGATTCTCTTCGCCTTGTTCGCGTATAAGAATCTCGATGCCATGCACGATGTCACGGCGCAGCGGTTTGCTACGCTTCAAGCGATCAAACAATTCGATTCCAGCGGCGCGACCGTGCCCAGCTCGAAACAAGTGCGCGATCTGCTCGAACCAACTCTTACGCCTGCCACTTATGGAAGCGTGCGCGCCACGCATGTCGCCAGTGATATTCTTACCATCGCGGCAATTTGGGCGATGGAGTTTCGCAGGAGAAAACTCCGCCAATCAGCAACAGCCCCGTAAGAGTATCAACGGAATTGGTGATCGAGATGCTGGCGCGGCAAGATCGGCAGCACTCTTAAGCGTGGCACCGATGGATCCGATTCACGATAATTTCGGATGTGCTCGCAACAAAATCACCTATTCGGTGCCGCATTCATTCCGTGCTATAGCGAGTTTGTGATGAACGAGCACGATCACGTCGATAAGCCGGAACCGCGCTGGCAGGCGCTGCTTGCGTTCCTGGCGGTGGGCGCAATTTATCTGGCGCTGCCGCGTTCGCTGATCGTTGGTCCAATTTGGCTCCTGCCCACATTGATTGTCGTCTTGCTCGTCCCAACTGTCGTCAGTCATCGCACGGGACGACGGTCACTGAATCGCGTTCTCGGCATCATCATCAATGGGATCACCACGCTGGCACTAATCGGATCGGTGATTTTGCTGGTGAGAGCATTGCCGTCGCACAAAGAATCGCCGCTCCAGCTACTGCTTTCGGGAGCGTTGCTCTGGCTGACTAACGTGATCGTGTTCGCGCTGTGGTACTGGCGACTCGATGGTGGCGGACCAACCATACGTCACGAGCACAAAAGATTCGGCAGCACCAGCTTCCTTTTCCCGCAAATGCAAGTCCCGCACGATGAGCGCGCTCAATTTGAATGTACGCGCTGGCGGCCGCGCTTTATCGATTATCTCTTTGTCGCGTTTACCCAGAGCTCCACGTTCGGCCCAACCGATGCGCCGCTGCTGGCGCGCTGGGCGAAAATTCTCGCGATGATTCAGGTTTTTATTTCGCTCAGTATCGTGATTCTTCTCATCTCGCGCGCAGTTGGCGTGCTCTAGTTTACTTGCCGATGAGAAGGAGAACGCCTGCAGCGAGCGCTAAAATGCCCATCACTATCGCAGGAATGACGATGCTGGGGACGAGCGCCATGAGGCCAACGAGGATGAGATAAATTGCCAGGAGCAGCATACCGAGATTTTTCGTGATGTTTATCATGTGGTCCTTTCGTTAGGTGACGATGTCGATCTTTCATGTGGCGTTGCGAATGTCACGACCAAAGGTGGATCGAGCAGTCCCTTGCTCGATGCTGAACAAGTACGCCTTCGACGCCAAATTAACATCGCCCCGAAAGCGTTCGGGGCCGATCCACCTGTGCTGCCGGAATTAAATTCGACATGGCACGTTGGATGTTGAGAGTCGGCGTTTTCTGCTTCTCATAAGATCGACATGAAACTCTGGATTGGCACATCGGGTTTTCAATACGCGGAATGGAAGGGAAATTTTTATCCCGAAGATTTGCCCGCGAGCAAAATGCTACCGTTTTACGCGGAACGATTTTCGACCACGGAGATCAATTACACCTTTCATCGCATCCCAGCGCCAAAGACGATCGAAAATTGGAAAACGTTGACGCCGGAAAATTTCCGGTTCGCGCTGAAAGCGCCGCAAA
>WNFT01025004.1_pt1 | contig 10438 bp, 7 predicted proteins | sample 5400191 | NCBI WGS metagenome assembly WNFT01 (sample SAMN13153359, study PRJNA577476) | soil metagenome | isolation source: 80 cm saprolite under Madrone tree | place: USA:California | collected 2016-06-14 | reverse complement strand
CCCATCACGAACATGGCCTTCATGGTGTCCGGCTGGCTCACCTGATCCTTCGGCAACAACGTCGCGTCGAACCAGCGCGTGCTGGTGACGCCGGGCGTTTCCATGAAGGTCTTGTTCACGAAGCGCGAGAGCATCCAGTCATAATCGACCTCCCAGACGCGGCACCAATGCTTCCACGCGTCCTCCGCAAGGCCGTAGTAGAGCGGCAACGTCGTCACATCGAGCCCGAGATCGGTCGCGCCCTGGACGTTGTCGTGGCCACGGAAGATGTTGGCGCCGGTGCCGATGTGACCGACATTGCCGGTGGCGAGCAGCAGGATGCAGCTCGCGCGCACGTTGGCGGTGCCGAACGAGTATTGGGTCTGTCCCATCGCCCAAATCAAAGTGGAGGGCTTCTGCGTGGCGAAGATCTCCGCGATGCGCTTGACCTGCGCTTCCGGCAAGCCGGTCACGCGCTCGACCTCGGCAGGCGGCCACTTCTCGGCCTCCTTGCGGATCTCGTCCATGCCGTAGACGCGCTGACGGATGAATTCTTTGTCTTCCCAGCCATTGTGGAAAATGTGCCAGAGCATCCCGTAAATGGTCGGAATGTGTACCCCCGGGCGAACCCGAACATATTCGGTGGCGTGCGCCGCCGTGCGCGTGAAGCGCGGATCGATGACGATCATGTTGGCGCGGTTGAGCTCCTTGCCTTCCAGAATGTGCTGCAGCGATACCGGATGCGCCTCGGCCGGATTGCCGCCCATGATCATGATGGTCTTGGCATTGCGGATATCGTTGTAGCTGTTGGTCATGGCGCCGTATCCCCACGTATTTGCGACGCCCGTGACAGTGGTCGAGTGGCAGATGCGCGCTTGATGATCGGCGTTGTTGGTTCCCCAGAATGCGGCGAGCTTGCGGTAGAGATAAGCGGCTTCGTTGGTGAATTTCGCCGAGCCCAGCCAGTACACGGATTCCGGTCCCGACTTGGCGCGGATCTCCATCAGCTTGTCGCCGATCTCGTCGATCGCCTGATCCCAGGAGATTCGGGTCCAGTTCCCGTTGACGAGCTTCACCGGATAGCGCAGCCGGCGCTCGCTAAGCACGTCGTCCCGCACGGCGGCGCCCTTGCAGCAGTGCGAGCCGCGATTGATCGGGCTGTCCCAATCCGGCTCTTGACCCGTCCAGACGCCGTTGGCCACCTCGGCGATGACCGAGCAGCCCACCGAGCAGTGCGTGCACACGTTCTTGCGCCGCGTCACCGTGGCGCCGGGAGGAGGTGGCGGGCCGGCTTCGGCCTTGCGCACGGCACCGACCGACAAGCTTCCGAGCGCAGCAAGGCTGCCGGCAGCGAGCCCGGAGCGGCGCAGAAAGCTGCGACGATCGAAACCGCCACCCGCTTCGGGTGGGAGCGCTGCGCCGATCCTCACTTCGCCGGATAGCGATTGACGCGGTAGAAGGCTTGCACGTTGGCAGAGTTGGCGCGATAGCGGGCCTTGCGCTTGTCCGGGAAGTCGCCCGCGTGCGCCGAATCGCAAGCGGCCGTGGTCGTCGCGGCGGCGGCACCGACCGCCAGCACCCGAAGCAAATCGCGGCGCCCGATCTCGGCGTTGAGGCGATTTTTCACGGCGACTGCCTCAATTGACGTGTGGCCTTCAACGCGCCGTCAGGCTCGAGCTCGCCCGATCGCGCGTTTGAGAGAAGAAACTAATGAGCAGCAGGCCCAGTGTGCTTTAGCAATCTTGCCTGAAGTATTGGGATCTTGCGCAGACGGCCGCGTCCATGACCCAGGCTCCGCGATTTATCTGCCGCACGCGCCCCCTATCCACGAGGCCGCACACCCTGCTGTTTTGTGCGGCGTCTCCGGTGGTCTAACGGTTGAGCGCGGCGAGCCCTGCTCGAGCGATCTGTACGTCGTGTTCCGGAGTATCGAAGCTTGCGCCGATGCCGCCGATTACTTGGCCATCGACCACGATCGGCAGCCCGCCTTGCATTTCGATATAGCCGTGCGCCGTCACTGCTGCGATGCGGCCGTCATTGATGGCATCCTCCAGTGCCTGGCTCGGCTTTTTGAATAGCGCGGCGGTTCGTGCCTTGCCGGGTGCGAGTTCCACGCTGGCGATATAGGCGAGCTATCGGTGTTTCCTCAGCATTTTCCATCGCTAGTAAAGCGGCACGAGGCGCACGCGTGCGGTCGGTCAGGCCGACACGGCTCGGGAGCCGCCTGGGCCTTGGCCATTGCGCGCCCGCTCGACCCGCGGCTTACGACCGGGGGGGCATGCCGTTGGCCGCCGCGACCCGGGTGCCCCACTCGCGCAGGTTGGGGCTGCAATCCTGCGAATCGATGGCTACCTCGATCATGCACGGCCCGTCGTGGGTCATCGCTCTGGCTAAGGCCGCCTTCATCTCGCCGGCGGTCTTGGCGTGGAGGCCCAGGCCCTTGCCTTCGCCGTTGGTCCAGACATTCATGAGACCCGCGTAGTCCCAGTTCTTGATCTTGTTGTACGGGCCCTGATGGATTGCGTCCTCGATGATGTAGCCGCGGTTGTTGACCAGGATGATGATCGGCCGCGTGTTGTGGCGGATCATCGTCGAAACCTCCTGCGCGGTCATTTGGAACGACCCGTCGCCGATCATCGCGATCACCCGCGTCGGGGTCGTGAAGCCCATCTGGTAGCCGAGCGTGGCGGGGACCGACCAACCGATCGAGCCGGCCTGGAACTGGATCTCGAAGCGAGAGCCTTCGGGCAGGCGCATCCCTATGCCGTGGAACCACGAGTCGCCGGTCTCGACCAAGAGCGCCGTGTCCTTGCCGAGGGCGTCGTGAACCTGGCGCGAGACCTCGGCGATTGTGAGTTTGTCCCCCGGCGCGGCGGCGGCGGGCGGCCCCTCCTTCGTCCGGCTGCGGGCGAACTCCACGAGCGAGGCGTCGTTGCGCCGGACCTTGCTTGCCAACGCTCCAAGGAAATCGGCGAGGTCGACACCGGCGTAGGTGGCCCCTGGCAGGCGGACCTCGCCGGGCATGGCCAGCAATAGCTTTTTCGGATCGATCGCCGCGGTAAAGCCGGTCGTGGCGTAATCCGACAGCAGGGTTCCGGCGAAGAGGTAGGCGTCCGCCGACTCGACAACCGAGGCGACGCCCGGCCAACTGACGGGGCCCCAGTAAATCCCGGCGTAGGCGGAGTGGGTCTCGGGGAACATCCCCTTGCCGGCCGGGACGGAGGCGACGGCGTAGCCCGATGCGTCGGCCAACTTGAGGAACGCCTCGCGCGAGGCCGGCGGGCGCAGCTTCGACCCGGCCACGAGCACCGGCCGCGATGCTTTGTTCAGCAACTCGGCGGCGTGGTCCGCGGCGTCGGCCAAAGCGGCGGCGTCGCTCGCTGGCGCCGCGCCGAAGCGCCGGGGACGCGGCGCCGGGACCGGCATCGAAGCGAGGTTGCAGGCGATCTCCAGCATCACTGGCTTGCGACGCCGCAACGCCAGGTCGATCGCCCCGTCGATCAGCGCCGGGGCGTCGGCCGCGTGCCGCACCGAGAAGGCTCCGGCTGTGACCTGTGCATAGATCTCCCGCTGATAGTCGTATCGCACCTCGCCCAGGGCGTGGTGGATGATCTTGTCTTGCCACTCCGAGTCGCTGTTGATCCCGCCCACAATGACGATGACCGGTGAATCCTCGGAGTACGCGCACGTCACGGCGTTCAGGGCGCTCAGCCCGCCAACGCTGTAGGTGACGACCATTGCCGCGACACCATTCGAACGCGCGTATCCGTCGGCGGCGTACCCAGCGTTCAACTCGTTGCAGCAACCGATCATCCTCAGGCGCGGATTCTCGAGGATCTGGTCGAGGAGGATGAGGTTGAAGTCGCCGGGCACGGCGAAATAATCGCGGACCCCGACCTGCTCCAGCCGGGTAGCCAGGTAGGTGCCGACGGTACTCCCGGTCGCTCCGCTCGACGCCGGGTTCTGGCCGGTGCTCTCGGGAGCCCCGCCTTCCGCCGCGATCGCGACGGGCTTGGATTCCTGCTCGCCCAGGATCGCTGTCCCGGCGGCCCCGATGATCGCTGTCGTGCCTAGGAAGTTACGCCTCGTGATCATGCTCGTCTCCTTCGCTCGTTCTCTTTTGGCTGCAACCTGTCACGTCACCCTTGAACCGGCGTAGAGCCGCCCACATGATCAGCTCTTTGTGTTGAGAGCCCGCAGAACTGCATCCGGGCGGATTGGCAATCTCCGGCACGTCGCCCATGCGCAGTGGCGTATAGGTGTCGAGATTGGTGTCCTTCACGCGGCCTTTCACAAACTCCGAGCCTTCGTGCAACGTTAGGCTGACACCCCACAACGCAGCGCCTTCGACTTGCGCCAGCGCGCCGTCCGGATGGACGAGGGTCCCGGCATCGACGACGAGTGTGAGCTTCTCCAAAATCACATTTCCGCGCCCCCGATCGACGCGGACGCGGGCGACGCACGCCTGCCACGTCGGCATCGTGCGTTCCTGACCAAAGGTCGTCGCGATGCCGAGGCCGGTATCCTTCGGCATCGTGCTGCCCCAGCCGCCTTTCTCCGCTGCGCGTTTGAGAACTGCGGCCTGCCGCCGCGCGCCGCCGACCGAGTTCGGCGCCGTGCCCGCATTCCGGCCGGTGCCGTCAAGCATGCGGAGGCGGAACGCGACAGGGTCAATGCCGGCCGCGTGCGCCGCTTCGTCCATGAAGCTTTCGACCGCCCAATTGGTCCAGCCCGAGCCGACCGAGCGTAGATAGCCCGGGCGGAAGGCGCGGTTCGCGAGATCGTTCGAGAGAGCGCGCAGCCTTTGCGCTCCCACATTGTACCAGTGATCGGCCCCTTGGATCGAGAATTGATCGTAGGGTACGTCGTTTACACCCTTCGGCATAAAGCTCGGCATCAGGGCATAGTCGCCGTTGAGCCGCCGCCCGAAGCCGCCGCCGAGGAGATAAGTGCGCATAATGACCTTGTCCACGCCGACCGCCAGCGCCCTGGCCAGCACAGGCAGGATCAACGATTGCCATTGGTTACCGGTGTGGATCTCGAAAATGCCGTCCTTCTCGAAAGCGAGCGCATTGACCGGCTCCAATTGGAAATGCAGTACGCTGCTCGTTGTGTAGGTTCGCTGCAAGGTCGACTTCGCGGCGGCGAATGCGGCCTCGACACCTGGATCGTCCACCAAAAGTGATCCGCCGCTGGGGTCGGCGATAAGCTTCGCGCCGTGATCCTGCAAATCCTGCTCGGAGACTTTCAGCGCATCACCGGGGATCCATTCCACCTTCACCTTGTCGGCGGCTCGGTCGGCGGCGGAAAACGAGTCGGCAAAGACCATGACCCATCCCGGCACCGTATCGGACGGGTCGTCGAGCGCGATGCTCTTGATGTATCCCTTCACCGACTTCGCGGCGGAATCGTCGATCGAGACAACCTTGGATCCATAACGCGTCGGCGGGATCTTCGGCCGCGCATAGACCATGCCCTCGACCTCGGCATCAATGCCGTAGCGCGCGGCACCGTTGGTCTTCGCCGGAATGTCGATGGCCTTGGTGTCGTGACCGATCAGACGACGGTCGGCCGGTTTCTTGATCGGCATCGCCTTCAACTGATCGGCGCTGAACGTGCGATTGAGGGAGCCGCGCGCGACGATATCGCCGTATGTAATCGAGCGATCACCCGCGCTGACGGCGCCGTTGCGCGCGTTGCACACTTCCTTGTCTACGTTGAGAAGCTTGGCGGCCTCTTCGATCAGAGCGATGCGGCCTGCGGCGCCGGCCTGGCTGAACGGCATGAAAGTCTGCCACACCGACCAACTGGCGCCGGTTATCATCAGACCCCACTTGGGATCGCTATCAACATAGTCGAGCCGTACCTTGTCCCAATCCGCCTCGAGCTCGTCGGCCAAGATTCGCGCAAGGGCGGTGCCGACGTGCTGGCCCATCTCGGCACGGATGATCGACACGGTAACGATGCCGCTGCGATCGACGCGGTACCAGATCGTTGGCTCGAACAGTGCGGCCGCAGAGGTCGAAGCAGCATCGGCGGCTATAAAACCGGGACGCGGGAAACCAAACAAAACGCTCGTTCCTGCTGCGCCGATCAGGAAGCTACGGCGGGATACCAGATTTTGCTTCATTGCCGGGCCTGCAAGCACCTCATCCATGTGTGCCTCGCATTTCGGCGGCAGCGGCTTTGATCGCCCTGCGGATGCGGATATAGGCCATGCATCTGCACAGGTTGCCGCTCATGACGGCGTCGATGTCCTTGTCGCTCGGGTCGGGAAAATCCTTGAGCAGTGTTGCGGCCTGCATGATCTGTCCGGACTGGCAATACCCGCATTGCGGTACCTGCGTCTCAATCCAGGCCTTTTGCAGTGGATGCTGACCATTCTGGTCGAGCCCCTCGATCGTCGTGACCGCCGCGTTCGCCACCGCGGCGAGCGGGGTAATGCAGGAGCGGACCGCGCGTCCATCAATGTGCACAGTGCATGCGCCGCACATGCCGATGCCACAGCCGAATTTCGTGCCCTTGAGTCCGATCTCATCGCGGATGACCCACAGGAGCGGTGTGTCCTCGGCGATATCGACCGAAACGGACCGGTCATTGAGTTTGAAGGTGGTCATGATTACACGGCTCCAAACAGATTTCTCATTGCGACGCCGGTCGTTCCTTGCGGATTGCCGCCACTTGGCTCTCGATGTTCGTCCAGGCTGGAAGTTCTGTGCGCGTGCGCCGCAGATATGCAGCCAACCGTGCAATGTCGGGGTCGCTAAGTGCACCGCCGAAGCCGGGCATCATCACCCCGGGCATACCGTCGCGGATACCGATGCCGTCGAGAACAACACGAATGAAGTTGGTAGGTTCAGGCAAGGTCAACGCGGTGTTGAGTGCAAGCTCCGGCCGGACCTCGAGTGGCGCTCCGCTGTTGTAGTGACAGGAACCACAAGCGGCGACGTAAAGACGGGCATCCGGATCTGGCTCCTGCCTAATCCCGAGACCAGACGTGCTCACAGCCTTGGAGATAACTGACGCTTGCGACCCGACAGCACGGGTAGCCGACCGGTTGATACCGGCAAAATATGTGGCGATCGCTTCGATGTCTGAATCGGGCAGCTTGGCAAGTCCATCATGCACCACGGGAGACATCGAGCCCGCCGCGGTGCCGTGCGTAGCGCTCGATCCGCTGCGCAGATAGCTGAAGAGATCTGCTTGCGACCAGGGCGCCGGCGCCGGGCTTGCGTCCGTCAGGGGAGGGGCGATCCAGCCGTCGATCTCGGCACCGGCATAGGCGTGGGAAGACTTCTCTGCTCCAAGAAGATTGCGAGGCGTGTGACAGGCGCCACAGTGGCTCAGCCCCTCGGCGAGATAGGCGCCGCGATTCCATTCTGCACTCTTCGTGGTATCCGGCTGATAGCGCCCGTTCGTGACGAAGAGGAGCTTCCAGCCGGCCTGAAACAGACGGATGTTGAGCGGGAAAGGCACGGTGTTCGATTGCGCCATCGCTCGGATCGGCGGCCGCGTCATGAAATATGCATAGAGCGCCTTCACGTCCTCATCCGTGACCTTCGTGAAATGATCGAAAGGAAAGGCGGGAAAGAGATGCGAGCCATCGCGGGCGACGCCTTCGTGCATCGCGCGTGCAAATGCCGCCTCGGACCAACGGCCGATGCCGGTCTCAGGATCAGGCGTGATGTTGGTCGAATAGATGACGCCGAACGGTGTCGGCATGCCATAACCGCCGGCATAAGTCGCACCGCCCTTAGCGGTATGACAGGTGGCGCAATATCCTGCGCCGGCGAGCGCCTCGCCCTTGGCGATCAACTCGGCCGGAAAGCTCGTGGAGGCGGGCGGATCGATCGGCGCGATGCTTGATCGCCAAGCGAAGGCGAGAAACCCCAACGCGCCAAGAATGCACAGCCCCAGGAAACCGATGGCTATCCGTCCGCGCCGCGTAGCGATCTTAAGTAATTGCATTGTATTTATTCCGATTCAGCGCCGCCCGGATGCTTTGTGAGTAAAACATTAGCGTTGAAGGGCTGGTGGCGCCGTTTGGCGAATCCCGGCAATACAATCGGTGCGCATCTGAATCTAACTCTGAGGGTACGCAGAATTGAACGACCTGGCTGTGATTCTGCGCTGCCGATTGGACTTGGGTAACGAACTGGCCTGGGTTGCGAAAAGCACCGCAGTTGCCAGTCGTGTTACCGCGCGGCTACGTTGTCCACCGCCACGGCGCACGTTGCCATCGGCGAATCCCGAGACGGGCAACGTTGAAATCAGCTTGGCACGATTTTTCATCTTCGCCGCCCCGAATAGGTCCCGCGATGCGACCATCGCGACCTACCGAGACACCTAGGGCATGGCACTTGGACGCGCTTTGACGGTCTTGCTGTGATTGTGCCAATTTTGCCCTGGCAGAGCTTAGCGCCATGTCGACAGCGATTGCCGAGAGACGAAGGCCGCACCCGTCGATGGACAAAAGGTGCCTACTCTCACATAGGGATTTGAGGCAAGGCTGCTCAAATTACGGCAATCGAGCCAAAGCCATTTCCATCCCATCGGTATTATTCCGCCAGGACGGGAATCGCGGAAGCGAACCAGCGGCGCCTCATCGAGACCGCGCGACTGATGCCATCGCGCGGCTCCATCTTCGCACCGAGACATCGAGTGATGGCTGTCCGCAAAGATGCGCGTTTTTGGCGACGGAGGGTTTGATAATGCAGTCGCGCTGGATGCATGCGCTGATAGGTGGATTGGCGCTTGGAGCGCTCGCCCTCGTGACCGTGCATGGTGCGAATATCGCGAGCGCGCAGGAACCCAGCACAACGCTCACGCCCGCGGCGCTTGCGGAGATTGCACAAGTCGAAGCCGAGATCGACCGCATCGAGGCTCAGGCACTCGAGCGGCTGGCGGCACCGCCGGACAATCAGGTTCAGCAAGTCGAGCTGCTCGGCAAGCTGATGATCTACGACAAGCATCTTTCGGTGAACCGCAACGAGGCTTGTAATTTCTGCCACATGCCCGAGACCGGCTTCACCGGCCCGGTGTCGGAGCTCAACCGCACGACCGGATCCTATCCCGGGTCGGTACGCACCCGATTCAGCGATCGCAAGCCGCAAACGCACGCCTATGCGCCGCTTTCACCCGTGCTGCATTACAACCCCGGCCAAGGCGATCTCGTCGGCGGTAATTTCTGGGACATGCGTGCGACCGGGCGCCGATTAGGCAACCCGGCGGCCGAACAGGCGCAAGGTCCACCGACCAATCCGGTCGAAATGGGGCTGCCCGATATCGCCTGTGCGGTCTATCGCGCGTCGCAGCGGCCATATCGCGCGCTGTTCGAAACTGTTTGGGGCAAACAAGCCTTCGCGATCGACTGGCCGAAGGACGTGGAGCAGGTCTGCGATCAGCCAGGACCGCCACCGGCGAACGACCCGATGCCGGTCCATCTCAATGAGCTCGATCGCGGACGCGCCGCCGCGACTTTCGACCAGATGGCGCAGTCGATCGCCGGCTACGAGGCCTCGGCCGAGGTGACGACATTCACCTCCAAGTTCGACGCGGTGCAAGCGGGCAAAGTGCAGTTCACGCCGCAGGAACAGCTGGGCTACGAGGTGTTCCGCGGCAAAGGGCAATGCAACGCCTGCCACCGCGACGGCGGGCCCGGTGAAGATCCGATGTTCACCGATTTCACCGCCAGCAATATCGGAACGCCCGCCAACCCGCGGCTTCCATACTATATAGAGAATCGGCCGGACGCCCGCGGCTATGTCGCCAACCCGGCAGGACCATCGTTCGTCGACGGCGGCGTCGCCCGTTTCCTGCGCCGGAACCAGCTGCTGAGCCAGCCCTCGGTCGTGGATACGAACTGGCTTCCACTCGCGCCGGATAACGAAGCGCGCTTTCAGGTACCGACGCTGCGCAACGTCGACAAGCGCCCCTATCCGGATTTTGTGAAAGCTTACGGGCACAACGGGTATTTCAAGAGCCTGAAATCCATCGTGCATTTCTACAATACTCGCGACGTCCTGCCGCGTTGTGGGCCCAATGATCCCGGCGAAGGCACGACCTGCTGGCCGGCGCCGGAGTCGACCGCCAACATGAACACGAAGCGAGTCGGGCGGCTGGGTCTGTCGGAGGAAGAGGAGGACGCCCTCGTGAGCTTCATGCAGACGCTGACGGATGGCTTCGCGTCTTTCAATGCGGCACGTTAGGCGCGGTGCGACATAGTCGTAGCCCATGAGCCCCATTCATTATCTGCCGCTCACCCCCGGCTTCTTCGCCATCCTGGTCGGCCTGTTCTTGCTGCTGGTGGCCATGATCCAAGTGGGCATCCTGCGCTATGCCTATATGCGGCTCGGGGTAAGCTCTGGCGCCGCGCTATTGCTGCTGCTGGGATCGCTGATCGGCAGCTACATCAACATCCCGGTCGTCCAATTGCCGGAGCAGCACATCCTCTCCGGAC
>WNFT01011425.1_pt1 | contig 10442 bp, 9 predicted proteins | sample 5400191 | NCBI WGS metagenome assembly WNFT01 (sample SAMN13153359, study PRJNA577476) | soil metagenome | isolation source: 80 cm saprolite under Madrone tree | place: USA:California | collected 2016-06-14 | reverse complement strand
GATGTTGAAAGGCGGGTAATCGAACACAACCCTCCAGTACGCAGGCGTTTCCTCGATCACCCGCACGTGCGCCGCAGAATTAGTATTAGCCATATGTTTCTCCCTTCTTAGACCTCGAAACCGCGGGACGGCGAGGTGACCTTCTTCCCTTCATAGGAAGACCGTTGCTTGGAATGCGTGTGCATGTCTCACGTTGACGCTTGCTGTCAAAACAATTGGGCGCAGCGGCGGCGATTTGGAAAACCGTTTGAGTCTAAATCTTGCAATCGTTTGACTGACAATTCGCATGCGTGCGTCGCTTCCGATAGTCGGGAAGTAATGAAACGGTTGACACAACAGCCCGAGCCCTCGCTGAAAAATGCCTTTGCCACGTACATGTCTATTAAGGGCTAACTACTTTTTCCCGGCCCTCGCCTACCTGCTGCCTCCACATCGCGCTGTAGAGGCCGTCCTTTTCCAACAAGTTCTCGTGACGACCGCTTTCGACGATTTGTCCTCGTTCCAAAACGTAAATGCAATCCGCGTGCAGGATGGTGGAGAGGCGGTGCGCGATCAATATCGTGATGGCGTCCCGGCTCACGGCGACATCTCGAATCGTCTCGCTGATCTCTTCCTCCGTTAAAGAGTCGAGCGACGATGTCGCTTCGTCGAACACGAGCAATTGCGGTCGGCGCAGGAGTGCGCGCGCGATCGAGAGCCGCTGCTTTTCTCCTCCAGAGACCTTTACACCACCTTCACCAATCTTCGAGTCCAGTCCGCGATTGGCTCGCAGAAGCAGACCTTCGACCGCAGCCTGGCGCAGGACTTCCAGACACTCCTCATCTGTCGCGTCCGGCCGCACAAATTGCAGATTCTCGCGGATCGATCCGGAGAACAGTTGCGTGTCCTGCGTCACGAATCCGATTCTTTCGCGCAGGTCTTCTATCGCCACTTGGTCTTCCGGAGTTCCGTTGTAGAAAATATGGCCGCTCTCGGGACGGTAAAGACCGACGAGCAATTTCACTAAAGACGTCTTGCCCGCGCCAGACGGGCCCACAAAGGCGATGGTCTCGCCACGCGCAACCCGGAAGGAAATCCGGTTCAACGCCGGTGATGATGCCGATTGGTGCTGAAAACTAACTTGGTCAAACTCCAAAGTTTCGAGGGACGAGAGCGCCACGGGATGTTCGGGTTTCGGCTGCACGGGCATTTTCAGAATCTCTTCGAAATTGTCGAGCGACGCCTCCGTCTCGCGGTACACGTTGACAACATTACCCAGTTCCTGCAGCGGGCCGAAAATGAAAAACGAATAGATGAAGAGAGAAAAGAATTGGCCGACCGTGATTCGCTGCGTATAGATCAGGTAGAGCATCAAAAACAGAATCGAGGTCCGGAGAAGATTGACGAAGCTTCCTTGAACGAAACTTAGACTGCGAAGATAGCGGACCTTTTCGAGTTCCAGTTTGAGGATCTTGTCGGTAGTCGAATTGAGACGATCAATCTCCTGTTGAGCGAGACCCAGACTTTTCACCAGTTCGATGTTCCGCAGAGATTCCGTCGTCGCGCCAGCCAACGCCGTCGTCTCCGTCACGATTCTTTTTTGGACGACCTTGATTCTGCGACTCAGGAGAGAGCTCAGGCTGCCGAGCAGAGGAACGGTCAGCAAATAGGCGGGAGCGATCGACCAGTGAACTTTGGCGGCATAAATCGTCACGAACACGAGACCGATCAGAGTCGTGAACACCATGTTCACGAGTAGCGCGATGAATTTCTCAACGTCGGTTCGTACCCGCTGCAACTTTCCCAGGGTTTCGCCGCTGCGCTGGTCTTCAAACAACGTGTACGGAAGATCCAAAGAATGACGGACACCATCAGTGTAAATGCGCGCCCCGACCTTCTGCGTAATTACATTGACGAAATAATCTTGAAAATTCTTGGCGATGCGTGACACGAGCGCCACGCCGACTGCTGCACCCAGCAAAAGGCTCACGCCGCGGATGAATTGCGGGCTCGAATACTCGCGGTAGCGAGTCGCATAGGAGTCGATGATGTGCCGGAAAATGAGAGGGTCCAGCAGCGAAAATACTTGATTGATCGCGGCCAGGATGAGGGCGACGACAGCAAGCTTCCAGAAATCCTTAAAGTATCGGTAAAGAGTAGCCATCGCTCCGGAGTCGTCGTCCCGTGCACCACGTTAGATGATCTGTTCCGGGAACCGTTACCATCTTCGCTTTCGGCCTCCCTTCATCCTGAAGCATCAGGCCATCGCTGCATCGCTACATCCGCCACGCGAAGCAGTTGTTCCCTCGTCCCACCGTGCTGGGCTTGGAGGGCGACAGCCTACTCATCTTCGAGTTTGCTGAACTTTTGCTGAATTATACGCTGCAAATGAGAGTATTTGGGCGCAACTGGGAACCACCTAACGCAAACAAAACACGTGATAATCGGTGAGTGCGAATCGAGCAGGTAGAATTAGCCAACCGCCGCCTCAGGATGTTGGCGATCGCCGCGAACCGCTCCGTCGGAACGCCCCGAACAATGGCCGACTAGGTCAAAGCGAGATTTGGCAAATTTTTGGCAAAATGGATTTTTATGACAATTCTCCAGAGAGGAGAAAGCGTTGATCACCGCGTATTTATTGGTGATTTGGATGGTGGGCCTGGGTGGACTTGAACCACCGACCTCGCCCTTATCAGGGGCTTTTATGGTGCTATATGCATAGTAGCGTGGCGATGATTGCGCTGCTGACGACCTCACTCATGGTCACGTCCTGGCATGATTGTTAGATCCCGATTGCTCGTTCCGCACAAAATCGATGCCAAGTGCGGAGATCGCCTCCTACAAGCCGACTACTCAGGACTAAACTAAACCTGCAGTCTTCGCTGCGGAGCTGCCCCAGGGAGGGGACCTGCTGCGGCTCGCAGGAAGCTGACGTTTGCTTTTGATTCAGAATTTCGGGAGCTTGCGCTGCTTGGCCTTTTCCAGTTCTTCCTTGCTCATTGCCGCGCCGGCATTTGCTAAATAAGCTTGATAAGCCTCCTGCGTCTGACGCTGCAAGTGCGCATCCCACAGCATGACGGTGATGTTATAGACGTAGGTGAAGTCCGTGCCGCCAGGGCCTGAGAAGTAAGCATTGAGCTTAACCAGGTCCTCGCAGCCATTGTCCGGCTCGGGGCTATAGACCAAGATGCTGGGAGCAGGAAAAGTGGGAGCCTCCGGCGCATTTACGATAAGGTTGCCGTGTCCACGACTCGCACAGTTGAATTGTCTGAGGCGTGCCGCGTCCGGCCGCCGGCCATGTTCGTCAAAAGCCCAAAACGCCTGGAGGTTACTAGTGTCGGTCTCCGTCCCATACTTTTCCCGGAGGCTCTCCATGATTTTGGTGCGCAGGAGCGGCTGGTTGTGGTCGTATTCCAGCAGGCGGCCAACGGCGAATACGACCTGTTTGGTTGGTGGAATGGTCAGCCAAACGGTAATCGTTTCGGGTGCGGAGGGTTCGATCACCTGAGCGCGCATTTCGGTAACAACTGGCTTGTCACCGAAGCCAGGGATCGGCGCCTGTCCCATGCTGATTCTGACGCTGGGATTCCGAGCTTTCAGGATGGCGTAGGCCTCCTGGGCCGGCATACCGGGCCGGATGCCGATGAGATCGGGCAGCGCGGAAGAAGCTGGAGCGGCACCCTGCTTTGTTTGCGCGTGTACGGCAAGCGAGCAGAACGATAGTGCGAGAACGATAAGCCCTACTGGTAAAGTGGTAGTCCGCTTTGTCATTTGGTATTCCGCGCCAGCGGCGCCCCTCCACTCGGTTAATCAAAATACTGGTTTGTTCTTTTTTGATTTCGCAATCTCTGCGGCGCGCGCTTTGGCTGCGACGTCGCGTTGCCATGCCACGTAGGCATTGGCAGTGCGGTTCGCCAAGCGCAGGTCCATGACGGCGACCGTCGTGTTTTCAACGATTTCAGTTGGGTCAATCTGTGCAACTACACCAACGAAGGATGCGCACCAGTTCGGGTCCTTGACCTCGTCCATGGGTATTCTGGGCCCCGGATTCAAGTTTATTCCGCGACCGAGACAGAACGTAATATCGTTCGAGCCGAAGGCCTGCGCAGCAGGCATCGGCTCACGTTTGCCTTGTTCATCATAAATCCAAAAAAGCATGCCTATGTTGCGCTCGTCGGTGGTTTTAGAGCCGTTGGCGCTGGCCGCAAACGATTCCTTGCCGTACTTTTCGCGCAGCGTTGCCAGGACGTTCGCGTGATTGGCATGAAGTCGCCGTGTGAATCGCACAATGTGCCAAACCACTTGTCGGCTGGGTGGCGCCGTCAAGGAAACTACTACGTCAGTCGCAATCTCACCGGTAGGCAGGACGTTAAATCCGTAGTCAGCCTTCGGGTACTCCGGAATATTCCCCCTCGTGGGAATCTCCTGAAACTGATCCCGCGGATACTGCCCATGCAGAATCTGCAGCGCTTGTTGTTCGCTGATTCCCAGGTGGACGCCGACGACATCGGGCATCTTCGCCACTTCGGGCAATTTCAAGGGGTCGACAAAAGCGGCTGCTTCGGCTGCGTTGTCGGCTGGCGGTGTCCATGGCTCCGCCGCACCCGCCGTCTGCCCGTTTGGAGTTCCCGCAGCCGGCTGCGCACTCGCAAGCTGTTGGGGAGCAGCTTTCGCTGAAGAGCCCGCTTGGCCGAGAGTGTTAGCGGTTGCCGAAGGCGGCTGCGAGGTGGCCGAATTTGCGGCGGCATTCACCGTGGAAGCGGTACTGGCTGCGGAGCTCGCCACAGTTGCTGCGTTCTGGACGGCCTTCTTCTTGCCAAAAATCGACTTCAGATTGGAGACGGCGTTGGCGAGGCCATCCGACGCACCGCCCACATTGCCAATTCCTTGCGAAACACCATTGGACAGTCCCTCAAAATGAAGGGGAAACTCTCCGCCGAGCGCAGGCTGATTGCCAGTGGTATTGATCTCGTCGATGGTCAGGTCAACAGTGAAGGTCTGGCCTGCGTTCTGCGGCGTGGCTTGTAAGTGCATCTCAAACTGTGCATCACCGGAACCCGCAGGTCGCAGAGTGAGCCTGGGATCGAACGTGTTGCCATATACGAGGCCGATGCCACGGAAACCATTTCCGCCATAGACAATGTAGCGATTGCCGCGCTCGTCGGTGGTAATCCCGGAATTCGCTACATAACCTAGCACCAGCGGCTGCGCGGTCCTGTTTTGGAACCGCACGCTTACGTTGATGATCCTCGAAGTTCCTCCTGTGCTTGTGCGGAAGCTGGCTACAGTCGCTATGAAATCATTAGTTTCAACACAAAACGGCTGCGACCCGCAGGCGCCCGCCTGATTTTGAGCGGACCCGCTCGGCAGGAAGCAAGCAAGACTCAAAATGAGCAGCGAAGGGAGCTTCGGACTGAAAATCCTTCTCATGGCGGCCTCCAATGTGGCGCATTCGGACGGGGACATTCAAGCTGCATTGGGGCAGTTCCCCGCAGGAATCAGTTCCTGCGGCGGGCCATTTATGTGACAATGTCACCCAATGCAGTCCGAGAATTGATGGCTCAGCCTGCATCGTTCCCCGACGCATGTCCTAACGGAATTCTGAAGTTTTCTAAAGAAAGGCCTCGGATGGCGTCAATCCTTCCAAATCCGGCACATGAGGAGTTCTATGGACGTGTGTGGCAGTTTGGGGAATGCGAATTCGATGAACTCCGCTACGAGCTGCGCGTGCGCAACACAGTCGTGGACCTCGAGGCTAAACCACTGGAAGTGTTGCACCAGCTGTTGTTAAAAGCAGGCGACACGGTTCGCAAAGACGATCTGCTCGAGTCGGTCTGGCCTGGCGTCTTGGTAGTCGACGCCTCCCTCGCCACCGCAGTCTCAAAGCTGAGAAAGGTACTGGGCGACGAAGAGATCATAAAGACCGTATCCAAAGTCGGATACCGGATATCCGTTCCCGTGCGGCGCGCCATTAGCCACCCAGCACTCATAGGGACGAACACGAACAGGAAAGAAGCGCCCTCGGGCGCCAACTCTTCCCGGCCAGAAGTTTTGGCGATTGAAGTAACCGGCCCGCGAGGCCTCCTCAAGCGGAGCCTCACAACATGGATAGTTGCATCCGTCCTGCTGGCAGGGCTTGCCGTAGGCCTGGCCACATTTCGGCGAGGACTCAAGGCAAGTCTCATCCCGGGTCCAGTTGCCATTCTCCCGTTCCAAAACGTCGCTTCGAACCAGAGCTTGGATTACCTGAGGTCGGCCCTGCCGGACGAGGTCGCCAATAGTCTCAGTGCGGCCCGTTCCCTGATTGTCCGGCCACTAGCAGCAAGCAGCAGGTACTCCGACCCATCCCTCGATCTACGCAAAGCCGCCCGCGAGTTGAGCGTCAACAGGCTTGTTACCGGCCATTTTGTGCTCGCTGGAGACCAGCTCCAGCTCACGATGGAGGCTGTAGACACGGATGAGAATCGCGTCCTCTGGCATGACACGGTTAATGTGCCTGCGAACAATCTCCTGATTCTCCAGGCGCAGATCGCTGCCATGTCGCGTGGGAAACTGGCCAGTGCGCTTGGCGTTCGCGATTTTGTGAAGGAGATCGGTCCGCCTCCAGGCAACGAGGAGGCTTACGAGCTTTACCTAAAGAGCCTTGTTTTGGATTGGGATCCTGCACCTAACACGCAAGGAATCGCCTTGCTTCGACGCTCCGTTTCTCTGGATCCCTCATACGCTCCCACTTGGGGTATGCTCTCGCTTCGTTATTACACGGATTCTCGTTTCGCGGGCGGCGGACCCGAGATGCTGCGCCTCTCCGATGCGGCCGCGGAACGGGAGTTCGCGCTCGACCCTGATTCTCCGGCGCCCGTGGCCGAATTAACGCTGCACCGCGCAGAGCGGGGAGAACTGGTAAAGGCGCATCAGCAAGCTCTGGAATTGGTTCGGCGCCGCCCAGACAATCCGAATAATCATCACGTGCTGAGTTATGTTCTTCGCTACGGCGGTTCTATCGACGAGGCGGCACACGAATGCGAAATGGTCGCTCTTCTTGCGGCCAGGATCGTGTGGGGCTCATGCTCAACCACCTTCATGGAGGTGGGCAACTACAAGCGAGCAATGGATTTTGTCCGAAGGGATCTCAGCTCAGAGTGGTCCAAGGCGCACGCTATCGAAGTTCTTCTGCGCCAGGGCAGGACTCAGGAGGCGATTCAGATCGGCCCCCCGCGAATCCCTCACTGGGACAGTTACAAAATGCTGTTGGCCTGCGCACACCACGAATCTGAATCTCAAATCTCGTCGCTTGCCGCCGGTGTGGAGATTGACGATGACCCTGAGGTCAACTATTTTTTTGCCGCCCACCTCGCCTATTGCGGCCAGACGGATGCCGCCCTTCGCATGCTGAGCTTGGCAATCAAACGGAACTACTGCTCATACCCCGCGATGGACAAGGATCCATTTTTCGACAAAGTCCGGAGCAATCCCGAGTTCTCCAACATCCGCGCCGCGGGTGCCACCTGTCATGACAACTTTGTGGCGAATCGAGAGCAAGTTACCAAAATCATGAAGTAGACATCGATGACCCTCGACCGGCGACGAACGGCGACCGAATACTTCTTGTTTTAGACCCGCTGGCGAAGCTCATCGCTCGGAATCCCCTAACCCTTGGACATCAAGCCGGAAGTAATCGGTTCCTCCGTCGGATTAGTATCGGTAAAAACGCGCTTGTATTGACTGGTCTGGCCACTTCCGGACGACACGTCGGAAGATCGCAAATCCGCAAGACGCTCCATCGTTAGCGCTCGTGACGGGCGTACATCGGCATGATGAACGGTTGAAATTCTGGTTGCGCAATAGTTGCAGAAATGCTCCCGAACACCAGTCTGCGAAACGGGGGAATTTGCTAAACCGTTGTAGGCGTCACGTGCCGGTGTCCACCCGCTGCTACATGCCTTCAAAGTTAGCATCTAGCATCGAACAAATTAGCCAGGTTTCCGTAGCCGACTTCGGATGTTTCATGCGGGTCGCGCATTGTAGCTCCCCGGATTACAGGATCTATGGCCCACTCGAACTTTTGGCAAATTTTTGGCAAAATGGTTTTTTGATGACAAGTCCCCTGGAAGGGGAAAGTGAGAATTGCCGCGTATTTATTGGTGATTTGAATGGTGGGCCTGGGTGGACTTGAACCACCGACCTCGCCCTTATCAGGGGCTTTTATGGTGCTATATGCATAGCAATTACAGAGTTTGGGTAGAGCATTCATTCGGCTCTCGACCTTTCCGAACCTGACCGGCAGCTTCACGAGTCGATGGAGACGACGCTGAGGTTGGCAATTCGTCACGCTATTGAGGACGACAGTTTTGACGCTGTGCTGAAAGCTGTTCAGACTCCTCCTACGAGTTGTTGTTTCGCGGATCGTCTTTCGCGCTGAGGTATTCCAGTCCAAGCGGCCCCATCGCGGTTACTTGCGTGACGTACTCGCCGGATTTCGCCCAGTGGAAATGGGGCGTGTTGCCAGGGAGAATGATCACGGCGCCGGGCGGATAGGCTTCCAACTTACTCGCGTCGAATTCATCACCCAGTCCGATATAAAAGACGCCGGAAATCACGGTATAGACTCGATCCTCTGGGTGCTTGTGAGGCATCAGCTTCTCGCCGTGGGGCGCTTTGACCCTGATTGTGTAAGGGCCGGGCTCCGAGGGCTGACCCACGACGACGGCCAGCCGGACGGAAGGTGGGAACGCCGGGAACGGTTTCCAATCGACATCTTCGGACAAGATGGTTTTGAAAACCTCCTGCCCGAGTTGGTGAGGCTGGACTTCGCTTTGCTGAGCACGCTTTACGGCGCTGGCTTTCTGAGACATACAAACCTCCTTCGTGCAGAAAGTGTAAAACATCACCACTGACTTTGGAAACAGGTGCCGGGGGACAGACGGGAAGTTCCCCTACTCTGAAAGCCTCCAATCATCACGGCCAGACGGCATCCGCGCTTTGTAGAGGCGGGGCTCAGCTCGGCTCCTTTTCTCGTCCCTCGCCACTCGCCGCTGGTTGGGCTTCGGCGTTATATTGCGAGCCTCGCAGGGTTGGCTGTAATATGCTGCTCGGCCTACTACGAGTTGCGCGCATCAGGAATCGCCATGACCAAGTCAGCCGTCAGAGAGCAGATCACTCACCGCTGGTACACGCGTCCCGTGCTCTTCGTTGCTGACGTGAACCGTGCACTTCGGTTCTACATCGACATGCTCGGCTTCGAGAAGAGTTGGCGTGAGGGCGACGGCGCGGGCGGGGTCTGCCAAGTCCATCGCGCGGGATGCGAGCTCATCCTTTGCGAGGATGCCACGCGAACAGACAAGGCGCGCTTGTTCGTGGCACTGAACGTCGATGGACTCACCGCGTTTCGCCGTGAAATCGTCGAGCGCTCGGTTCCGAGCGAGAAGTCCTGGTGTGGTTACGACGTGATCAAGATCGTCGATCCCGACGGAAATGAGTTGTTGTTTCCCACGGCCGAGTAGCCCAAGCAGCTGAGTGCCGGCGGACGGTGCCGGGGGACAGATGGGACTTTCCCCTACTCTGAAACGAGAGGAGCCTGAGACCATGGCAGATAACGAGCCTCGCATCAGCGAGGTGCCTACAGGATTAGTCGTTGAAGTTGGGAGAATAGAGAAGGGAGTTGTGACAGAAGCATCTCATTTCGTCACTTCGCACGCCGCGGGAGAGTGGGGGATGGGACCCAACACCGGCGGTCGACGGGCTCCTACTCACGACGAGATTGCCCGACTCGCGTTCAAGCTGTACAAGTCACGTGGCCGGCAAGATGGCCACGACGTCGAAGATTGGCTGAGTGCCGAGGAGGAACTCGGGCGTTACGTGTAACTGCAAAGTGCCGAGGAGTATAAGGCCCCGCACTGGGACATCCTTTGCGCGGGTATTTAATGTCGGGGCAGGCGAACCTCAACGCTTCTGGTACGGGTGGAAGATGTAGTCCTTCGCCTTCACAGCCACATGGCACGAGTGTCCGCAGTCTGCGAGGCTTTTCTCATCGGCCGTGAACTTGTCCGATGCATCGTAGTTGAACACCGCGTATCCCCACCCGCCGGTTTTCGGAAATCTCTTGCTGTCCTTTTCCATGACGAAAGCCTGCTTAAAGACGTCGGGCACATCCACGACGAAGGGGGCTTCTGCGCTCTTCTTCGGCTTCCACTGGAGTTTCACGATCATGGAGCCTTCGGGGAAAGGCTGGCCGTTGCCGGGAATCCCGGCCTTGTATGCGGTGATCATGGTCGGATTGCCGACGATCACCTTGAGCACTTCGTCGGTCCGCGCGGAAGAGACGACAGCCCAGTCCTCGTATCCCTTGAAGTCGAAAAACGCGATTCCGCTCGGCGATTTCAGTGAGTATTTGTCCTGTGCGTAAACGGCCGTAGCGATGAGGACGGCGAGCACCGCGACGGCGGTCACAACAACGGTGAAGCCGG
>WNFT01019663.1_pt1 | contig 10443 bp, 4 predicted proteins | sample 5400191 | NCBI WGS metagenome assembly WNFT01 (sample SAMN13153359, study PRJNA577476) | soil metagenome | isolation source: 80 cm saprolite under Madrone tree | place: USA:California | collected 2016-06-14 | reverse complement strand
GAATTCCCTGGCGATCGCGAGACCCAGACCGCTGCCGCTCACGCGACCGCGGTGAACGTGCTCGCCTTGATAAAACCAATCGAAAATCCGCTCGCGATCCTCGGGCGGAATTCCCGGACCCGCGTCTTCAACGTCGAGCACCGCTTCGCCTCCCTCGGAATGCAACGCCAGCGAAATAATACCCCCGTCCGGCGAGTATTTGACCGCGTTGGAGACCAGATTCGCGGCCACTGTGTGCAATTTGTCCTGGTCGGCATGGAGCACGACCGCATCCAGCCGCAGGTCGACGCGAATGCCCCGGGCCCGGGCCGCGAGCCGGTGATCCTCGAGCGCTTGTTCCACGATCCGGTCGAATCGCACCGCCGCCAGCTCCAGGCGTCCCACGCTCTCCTGGGCGCGATGATAGTCGAGCAGATCCTCGATCAGCTGCTGCAGCCGCACGCTGTTTTGCCTGAGGATGCCGACGACCTCGCGCTGTCCCGCGGAAAGCGGCCCTGCCGTTTCGTCGGCGAGCAGCTCCGATCCCTCGCGCAGCGCCGTGAGCGGCGTCTTCAGCTCGTGGGACACGTGCCGCAGGAACAGGCGCTTCTGCTGCTCGAGCTCGATCAGCCGCTCGCGCAGCCACTCGAGCCGGCCGCCCAGGTATTTCAGGTCCGCGGGCCCGCCGACGCGGATATCGCTGTCGAACTCTCCCGCGCCCAGACGGCGGATGGCTTGGTCGAGCTGGCGGATCGGCCTCGCGATGAGAAGCGTCACCCCGACGGCGAGGAGCACGCCGAGCGGTATCGTCGCGGCGAGCTGCAGCCAGAGAATGCGCTGTGCGCGCTCGGCGGTCCGGCGCATCGACTCGACCTCGCGGTCGATCAGCGCGTTGCTCGTATTGAGCACGTCACGCGCCAGATCCGACAGCGCGCCATACCCGTCCACGAGCGCCGTCTTGCCGGCCTTGGTGGCCGGTTTGCCGAGCAACTGCTCGTAGAGCTCCTGTTCCTTGTCGATCGTCTGGTTGAGCTCGTGCAGCTGCAGCTCGTCGAGCGGCTGCAGCGACAGCTCGCTCGTGTTCGCCTTGAAGTTCGCCCTCAGCCGGCCGTAATCGTTCAGAAGCTCCGCGTCGTCCAGGATCAGATACTGGCGCACCACCCGCTCGAGCGCGGTGGTTTGCTCGACCAGCAGGCGGCTGCCGCGCGAGGCCTGCGCCGCCTGCGAAACCGCCGTCTGGCTCTGATCGGCGAGCTGCTCGACGTACACCGCGGCGTTGTAGAAAGCCACGATGAGCGGGGCCGCGACGAGCGCAAAGGCAAGCAGCAGCAGGCTCAGGAACGATCTCGGGTAATAGCGCTGGGGGAAATCGAGCCCGATTTTCATCGCCGGTATAATGCCGCAGTTCCCGTTCTCATGATTGTTGCGCCCCGTTTCGACTTCCAATGTCCCCCGTTCCGCGCGTCTCCATCGTCGCCGCGGTCGCGCGCAATCAAGCAATCGGACGCAAGAACCAGATGCCCTGGCGATTGCCGGAGGACCTGAAGCGTTTCCGGCGGCTGACGCTGGGCCACGCGGTCGTGATGGGCCGAAGAACTTTCGATTCGATCGGAAAGCCTTTGCCGGGACGGGATAATATCGTCGTTACGCGCTCGCGCGAGTGGCGTCATCCCGGCTGCCGCGCGGCCAATTCGATCGAAGCTGCGCTCGCCTTGGCTCAAGCATCCCAGGAAGTGTTTGTAATCGGAGGCGCCGAGATCTACCTGCTCGCGCTGCCCCGGGCGGTTCGTCTGTATCTCACCGAAATCGAGCGCGACTTCGACGGCGACGCGTTCTTCCCCGAATTCGACCGCTCCGGATGGCGCGAAGTCTCGCGCGAATCACGTGCTCTTGACGGCCCGGAGGGCTTTGTCTACCACTTCGTCGTATACGAACCCCGCGCTTGACTTCGCGCGCTGCGTTCATTTTTTGGAAGCGCGTTTCCCGCCGCCGGGTCAAGCTTTCGTCCTGTCCCCGATGACGACACAGTTACGCCCTGACTGCTTGGCCCGATAGAGGGCGGCGTCGGCGGCTCGCAACACCTCCTGCCCGCTCGCGCCGTGAACTGGAAAAATCCCGATGCCCGCGGATACCGTGACCGGTCCGACACGCTGACCCTCATGCTCGATCTCGAGCTCGTTCACGCCCCGGCGCAGCTTCTCGGCCCGCTCCCAGACCGTGGCTTGCGGGGCCTGGGCCATCACCAGCACGAACTCTTCGCCGCCGTATCGGGAGGCGATATCCTCGCCGCGGGCCGCCGACAGCAGGTACTGGCCTATCCTACGCAATACCGCGTCGCCCGCCGCGTGGCCGAGCGTGTCGTTGAACCGCTTGAAGTTGTCGATATCGATCATCATCACGCCGAGGGGCTGGCCGCTGCGTCGGGCGCGGCTTTCTTCCCGGCCGAGCGACTCTTCCAGGTAGCGGCGGTTATAGAGGCCGGTCAGCCCGTCGTGCGCAGCCTGGTCTCGCAGGCGGAGGTTTGCCTGCGTCAGCTCCTGCTCCGCCAATAGCCGCTTCCGGATCTCCTGGTCAAGGGCGGCCCTCGCCACCTCGAGCTGCGCGTCGCGCTCGGTGATCCCGTGATCCATCTCGGCGTTCTGCTTTTCCAGAATCGCCGCGTGCTGGTGAACCTTCCTCGCGATCGCCCGCAGCAAGCTGTCGATGGACCGGCGTTCGGAATGCGGCTCCCCCGGCGGCGGTGGCGGCCCGGAAAGAGCCGCATCGACGACCGCGAGCAGCGTCTCGGGGTCGGCGGGCTTGGCAACGAAAAACGCGCCAAAGGCGCTCGCCAGGGCGCGAGCTTCGGCCTCGATATAGGCGGCGGCTCGAAACACCGCTCGCGGCTGGACCAGGTCCGGTCCCGAGCGCAGATCCAGGACAAACTGGCAACCGTCCATGCTTGGCGCCAGGACGTCGACGAGCACCAGATCGGGTTTTTCAGTCCTGACGATCCTCAGCGCTCCCTCGCTGTCGGCAGCCTCCAACAGGCGGTGGCCGCGGTCCTGGAGCAGGGTCACCACGAAGCGGCGATTGACGGGGCGCTCCTCGACGACAAGGATCGTGGCCATAACCCTCCGAGAATCCCCCAGCGCTGGAATCGAAGGGGATGGCTATGCTTGCGTCACACTATCAATATAGGAAAGGAAATAACGCACGGGGTAGGCCAAAAAGCGGGCAGGGAGCGGTCGAATTCCCGCCGGAGCCAAAGAGGGAGCTCTTCCTCTCCCGCCTCTATCCCTGATTCTTGCAACAGATTTTTAGGCCCGCGATCGGACCAAGGACGGCCAGTCGGACCGAGAAGACTGGTTTCGCGGAACAGCCGTCACCGTATCATCGCTTCCGCCTTGAACCACTGAAGCGCCTCCGCCTCGTCTTGAAAACTCCGAACCTCGGCCCCGTGCTGTCGCCCTATCAATTCGATGTACTCATGAGAGATGCCCAGCTCCACGGAGTCGCCCAGCAGGGCGATTTTGTGTGACGGATCCGCGGTGAGTTTTTTGAAGTACGCGAGAAACCCCGACCTCTCAACTGTAAAAACGGGGTTCGAGGAATGAACGGAGACGAGCACCCGCGAGCGCTGATGCTTCATCGCGGCGCCGGCCACGATCTGCAGAAATTCCCGTGTCTCATCCATCGTTTCCCGATTGAACAGTTCCGCCCTCAAATATTCCGGTTCGATGGTGATCTTGTACAACATGTCCATAGGGTGCGGTGCCTCTGTCCGCCTCCGTCTGTTTCTGGCGCCTGGCCAACCAATACTGCTTCCGCTGGCTGATCGGCCGCGGAAGAGTCACTTGATAGCAAAAAGCGATTAAGAATTGCTTCGATGACAAATGGTCTGGACGGACCACATGACGCTGGCATAGGTTGAAAATCGTCCCTTGCCCCTGCGGCACAGGACCATTGGCTACGCCGGCTGCGCCCTTCGGTTGTAGGGAAATTCCTTACAGGTCCGTCCCTCGATCTGAACCAACTCCGTACGCAGCAAGCGTAGTGAAGCGACTACTTCGAGTCACTGGATTACGACCAAAAAATCACGATTCCGCTATAGCATATAAGAGCTCGACTCATTATCATGAACTCCGTTCTGCTCACGCGCGCACCCCCCTCCCGGTGCCTATGTGAGCAGGCGACCCCGGCGCTCGCCGGGGTTTTTTTTCGTCGCGTCAAAGCCGCTTCCACCGCTTATGTCGCCCCCGACGGGACGGCCGCACCCGCCGAAAGGCTGCGGAGCATCCCGTGCAAGGTGTGGATGTCGTAGGCGAATCCGCCGGTGTCGCCGTTTGCCATCGCCTCGCGGGCGCTCGCCATGAGATCTCCGCAGCTCCGCAGGAACAGCCCCGTGACTTCGCCGAGCAACTGCATGTCGCCGTCGACCCGATCCAGCAGCGCGGCGCGATCGAGCGTGACTTTTTCGGCTCGCGCCGATTTCGACGGCCCCGCGGGGACAAACTGCAGCCCCTCGATGGCTTCGAGGAGCACCGTCGGCTGGATGGGCTTGACCAGATAGCCGTCCATTCCAGCCTGCAGGCAGCGCTCGCGATCGCCCGCCATTGCGTGAGCGGTCAACGCGATGACGGGAACGTGTTCGCCGGCGATTTTTTCCCTGTTGCGGATGGCAAGAGTGGTTTCAATTCCGTCCATTCTGGGCATCTGCACGTCCATGAGGACGAGGTCGAAACGCCTGCGCTCCAGCGTCTCCAGCGCCGCGGCGCCGTTGTCCGCCGCGACCACCTTGTGGCCCGCTTTCTCAAGTACGCGCTGGGCCAGCGTGCGATTGATCGGATTGTCCTCGACCAGCAGAATGTCCAGTTGCCGCCTGATTCCTGCCGCGGAACCCGGCGCCCCCGGCGCCGGCCGGGCTTCCCCGGGGGCCAAGGCGTCGGACACGGAGCGAACCGCTTCCATCGGCTCCGGCCGCGCCTGCAAGCCGAACCGCGCCGTGAAGTGGAAAGTGCTTCCCTTGCCCGGCTCGCTCTCGACCCAGATCCTCCCGTTCATCATACCCACCAGGCGCGCCGAGATCGTCAGACCCAATCCGGTGCCGCCGTAGATGCGAGTAGTGGAAGTATCGGCCTGCAGGAACGGCGCGAAGATGATCGCCTGCTTTTCCTCGTCGATCCCGACCCCGGTGTCGCTCACGATGAAATGGCAGGTCAGCTCGCCGCGGTCGCACGACCGGGGCTGGACCCGCACGACCACACGCCCTCGCTCGGTGAACTTGATGGCATTGCCCACCAGGTTGAAGAGGATCTGGCGCAACCTGACCGGGTCGCCGAGCAGCGCGTCGGGGGTGTCGGGGGCAATCTCACAGGCGAGCTCCAGGCCCTTCCTGCGCGCCTCGAGCGCCAGCGTCTTCATGGTGTCGCCAACGCTCTCGCACAACGAGAACGGGGTGGTCTCGACTTCCAGCCGCCCCGCCTCGATCTTCGAGAAATCCAGGATGTCGTTGATGACCGTCAGGAGGGATGCGCCGGAGACCCTCACGAGCTCGAGGTACTCGCGCTGCTCCGGGGTCAGAGTCGTCTGCAGGGCGAGCTCGGTCATCCCGATGACGGCGTTCATCGGCGTGCGGATTTCGTGGCTCATATTGGCCAGAAACTCCGACTTCGCGAGATTCGCCGCCTCGGCCGCCTGCTTCGCCTTGTGCAGGGCCTCTTCGGCCCGCTCGCGCATCTCGATTTCCTTGCGCAGCAGTTCGTTCGCCGCGATCAGGCTCGCGGTGCGTTCGCGTATCTTGGTATCGAGGTCCTCGTTGACCTTCGACAACTCGCGTTCCGCGCTCTTGCGCCGGATGATCTGGGTCGCGAGCTCCGCGCTTTTTGTGTACAGGTCGACAAACACCGCCACTTTCGATTTCAGGATGTCGGGGTCCACCGGCTTGGGGATGTAATCAACCGCCCCCACTTCGTAACCCCGGGATATCGATTGCGCGTCGTCGGCCGCCGCGGTGAGGAAAACAATGGGGGTGTGACGGGAACGCCTGAGCTTGCGGATCAATGCGGCGGTTTCGAAACCGTCCATTTCGGGCATCCGGATGTCCAGCAGAACGATCGCGAACTGGGTTTTCAGAATCTGTCTCAGCGCCTCCTTTCCCGACCCGACCGGTACCACGTTCCGGTCGGACCCGGAGAGGAGCTGCTGCATCGCGACTAAACTACGCGGCTCGTCATCGACTACGAGGATGTTCGCTTTCGACGGGCGTGGCATCGCAGTCTCCGGTCACTTGGCGAGCCGGACCCGCAACAGCGAAACCAGCTGTTCGATATTGACCGGCTTGGAGATGTAGTCCGAGGCGCCGGCCTCGATGCATTTTTCGCGGTCTCCTTTCATCGCCTTTGCGGTGACCGCGATGATCGGGAGATTCCTGAACTCCTCGAGCCCGCGAACGATTCGAATCGTGTCGTAGCCGTCGAGCTCGGGCATCATGATGTCCATGAGGACCACCTCGATGTCGGGATTGCTCTTCAGCGTCTCGATCCCGTCTTTGCCGTTTTCCGCGTTGAGAACCGTCATTCCGTGCCGTTCCAGGGCCCCGGCCAGCGCGAAAATGTTCCTGATGTCGTCATCGACGATCAGCACTTTTCTGCCCGCCAGCTCCGGGGTCGCCCTGTAGAGAGCGGTCAGCAGCCGGCGCTTGGTCGCCGGCAGGTCGTTGACCGCCTGATGCAGGAACAAGCTTGTCTCCGCCAGGACGGCTTCGAGCGTTCGCGCGCTTTTCAGCACGACGACCTCCGCCAGCTTTATGAGCTTGTCCTGCTCGCTCCGGTCGAGGCCGTCCGCCTCATAGATCACGAACGGCATTTCGGACGCCGTTTCGGATTTGACGATTTTCTTGATGAAGTCGATCGCCGTCATATCGCGAAGCGTCGGACCCAGCACCGTGCAATCGAATGGGTTCTTCCGCAGCGCATCGAGGGCCTGCTTGCCCGCGCGGCAAGCCGTGATCTGCACGCCCTCCTCGCGAAGCGCCTCGGTGATGCTGACCCGCTGCGCATCGTTTCCAGCTACGACAAGCAGCGTCCTGATCGGGTGCTCGATCATCCTGCGTGTCTTGGCGAGGGCCTGCTGAAGCGTCTCTTTCGCCGCGGGCTTGTGCACCGCCTGCAAGGCCCCCATGTGAAGGCACTTGTGCATCTGATCCTCCACGGAGATGACGCTCACGGGGATATGCCGGGTCTCAGGACTGTGCTTCAGCTGATCCAGGACCGCCCATCCGTCCATGTCCGGGAGCTTCAGGTCCAGCGTGACCGCGTCGGGCACAAGTTCCTTCACCAGAACGAGCGCCGTGTTGGCGTCCAGGGCAATCACCCCCTTGAAGCCGCTCTCGCGCGCGACCTCGAGCAGCGTCGCGGCGAACTTGGCGTCGTCTTCCACGATCAGGACGACGCGGTCGCCTGGCTGGATATTTTCGCGGTCGTCGCTCACCGGCGGCTGCGCGAGCAGCGCAAGCCCCGCCTTCAGTTCCGCCGGGCTTGCGATGGGTCGCTTCGCGTAAGCCGGGCTCAGCTTTCGCTCCTCGGGGGGCGTCTTTAATGCCTTCGCCTCGACTTCCCCCGCCTCGTGAGTGAGCGGCAGGTAAAGCGTGAACGTGCTGCCCTTGCCCGGGCTGCTTTCGACCCGGATCTCGCCGCCGAGCAGGCGCGTGATCTCGCGGCTGATCGAAAGCCCCAGCCCGGTGCCGCCGTACTTGCGGCTGGTGGTTCCGTCGGCTTGCTGAAACGCCTCGAAGATGACCTTCTTCTTGTTCTCCGGTATCCCGATGCCGGTATCGGTCACCGCGAACGCCACCACCTTTTCCGCCGCGTCGAGTTGATGGTGGTCGCGAGTCCAGCCGGATCTCACCGGGGAAATCCGCAGAGCCACTTTGCCCCGCTCGGTGAACTTGAACGCATTCGAGAGCAGATTCTTCAGGATCTGCTGGAGCCGCTTCTCGTCGGTATGAATCACCGCGGGCAAGCCGGGATCCACCTCGACCGTGAACCCCAGGTCCTTGTCCTGGGCGACCTGCCGGAAGGTCCGCTCGACGTAGTCGCGCAGCGCCGAGAAGGGCTCCGGCGCGATGTCCAGGGTGATGGTGCCCGATTCGATCTTGGCCAGATCGAGAATATCGTTGATCAGGGACAGAAGATCCGTCCCGGCCGCGTAGATGGTCTGCGCGTAGTCGATCTGCTTCGGCGTGAGGTTGTCGCCGGCGTTGTCCGCGAGCAGCTTCGCCAGGATCAGCAAGCTGTTCAGCGGCGTGCGCAGCTCGTGCGACATGTTGGCCAGAAACTCCGATTTGTAGCGCGAGGAGAGCGCGAGCTGCTCCGCCTTCTCCTCGAGCGCGGCCTTTGCCTGCTCGACTTCCCGGTTCTTGTACTCGACCTGCATCATCTGCTCGGAAAGCTGCTCGGCTTTTTCCTGGAGCTGATCGTTGGTGCGCTGCAGCTGCTCCTGCTGATTCTTGAGCAGCCTTTCCGAGTTCTGCAGGTTCTCCGCCTGCTGCTCCAAGCGGTCGTTGGTCTTCTTGAGCTCGTCCTGCTGGCTTTGCAGCTCCTTCGTGAGCGACTGCGACTGCTTGAGCAGCTCCTTGGTGCGCATGTTCGCCTCGATCGTGTTGAACACGACCCCGATGCTTTCGGTCAACTGATCGAGGAACGACAGGTGCGTTTCGCTGAACTTCCTGAGGGAGGCGAGCTCGACGACCGCCTTGACCCCGCCTTCGAACAGCACCGGCAGGATGATGACGTTCAATGGCGCGGCGGAACCGAGACCCGAGTCGACGCGGATGTAGTCGTGGGGGACGTCCTCGAGCAGGATGCGCTTCTTCTCGTAGGCGCACTGTCCCACCAGACCCTCGCCGATTCTCAGGGTTTTCGCAAGGCTCTTGCTCGGCTTGGAGGCGTAGCTGGCGAACAGCTCGAGAGAAGGCTCGTCGCCCTGCTTCGACTGGGTGTAGAACACGCCCTGCTGGGCGTTGACCAGGGGCGCCAGCTCCGACAGCACCAGCTTCGACACGGTGACCAGATCGCTGTGGCCCTGCAGCATGCGGGTGAATTTTGCCAGGTTCGTTTTCAGCCAGTCCTGCTCGTTGTTCTTGAGGGTCGTATTTTTCAGGTTGCGGATCATCTCGTTGATGTTGTCCTTCAGGACCGCCACTTCCCCCATCGTCTCCACCATGATCGAGCGCGTGAGGTCGCCCTTGGTCACCGCCGTCGCAACCTCGGCGATGGCCCGCACCTGGGTAGTGAGGTTTGCGGCCAGCTGGTTCACGTTGTCGGTGAGGTCCCGCCACAATCCCGCGGCACCCGGTACCCTCGCCTGGCCCCCGAGCTTGCCTTCGATGCCCACTTCGCGCGCCACGTTGGTCACCTGGTCGCCGAATGTCGCGAGCGTGTCGATCATGCCGTTGATGGTGTCGGCCAGAGCCGCGATCTCGCCTTTTGCCTCGAAAACCACTTTCCGCTTCAGGTCGCCCCTCGCCACGGCAGTCACCACCTGCGCTATGCCGCGCACCTGGTTGGTGAGGTTCGCCGCCATCAGGTTCACGTTGTCGGTGAGGTCCCTCCAGGTCCCGGCTGCTCCGGGCACCTGCGCCTGGCCGCCGAGCTTGCCCTCGGTGCCCACCTCGCGCGCCACCCGCGACACTTCCGAGGCGAACCCGTTCAACTGGTCCACCATCGTGTTGATGGTGTCCTTCAGTTCGAGGATTTCTCCTTTCACGTCGACGGTGATCTTGCGTGACAAATCGCCGCGAGCCACGGCGGTGGCCACTTCAGCGATGTTGCGCACTTGGCCGGTCAGGTTGCTGGCCATGAAGTTCACGTTGTCGGTAAGATCCTTCCAGGTCCCGGCCACGCCCGGCACTTGCGCCTGGCCGCCCAGCTTGCCTTCGGTGCCAACTTCGCGGGCCACGCGTGTCACCTCACCCGCAAACGCATTGAGCTGATCGACCATTGTATTGATCGTGTTTTTCAGCTCGAGGATTTCACCCTTCACGTCCACCGTGATCTTGCGTGACAAATCTCCACCCGCCACGGCGGTCGTGACTTCGGCGATGTTGCGGACCTGTCCCGTGAGGTTTCCCGCCATTGAGTTAACCGAGTCGGTGAGGTCTTTCCAAGTACCCGCCACGCCAGGTACGTTGGCTTGTCCACCGAGTCTGCCTTCGGTACCCACCTCGCGGGCCACGCGCGTCACCTCACCGGCGAAGCGGTTCAGTTGATCCACCATTGTGTTCAGCGTTTCCTTCAGCTGCAGAATCTCCCCCCGTACATCTACCGTGATTTTGCGAGAGAGATCACCGCTGGCAATCGCTGTGGCCACCTCGGCGATGTTCCGCACCTGCCCCGTCAGGTTACTGGCCATGAAGTTCACATTGTCGGTAAGGTCCTTCCACGTGCCGCCAACTCCCGGCACCTGTGCCTGGCCGCCGAGCTT
>WNFT01010027.1_pt1 | contig 10444 bp, 6 predicted proteins | sample 5400191 | NCBI WGS metagenome assembly WNFT01 (sample SAMN13153359, study PRJNA577476) | soil metagenome | isolation source: 80 cm saprolite under Madrone tree | place: USA:California | collected 2016-06-14 | reverse complement strand
TGGGCGAGGACCGCGCGCAGCCAAGTCTTGAGCGAGCTTCGCCCGTGAAAATAACGCAACAAGGAGCGGCGGTTGGCGCCTTCGCCCAGACCGTACAGCTCCGCGAAGAGAGAATCCGCCAGTTCGCATGCTGCCGGCGAGTCCTGCGGGCAGCGCAGAATAGCGCCCGCCGCGGAACGCATGTATCCGCGAAACGTGGCGACGAAATGATCCCACGCATCGGAGCGGCCTTCGGCGCAGGCGCAGGCGAGCGCCAGGTCCTGGAGGTGCAGCGTGGAAAGGTATTCTTCGATGGTGCCAGCGCCCGGCGATTCTTTGCCGAAGCGTTTCTTGGCGCTGTGTTCGAGGGCGGCGGCAAACAAGTCGCACGGCAGTCCCCAGGAGGCGGCGCCGGATGCTGCAAACAGCCGATCCACCAATGGTTGCAGGCGCGTGAGCCAGCCGATGCGTCCGGGGCTTGCCCGGTCCAGTCCATTTTCCGGAGTACGGTTCATACTCTACGCGCAGCCCCTTCCGATCCCTGTTACATCTTACAAAGATAACCCCGCTTGGTGGGAACCGTCGCGGCAAAACGCGAGCGGCCGGGACATTTTGCGACTTAGGAATGGTTCCGGCCCAACCCGCAGCTTTACGATGTCTCGCCGATTGTCTAAGAGGTACGCCTTAGTATCTGGCCGCGAGGCCAGCGTTGGCGACTTCGCGACGATAGTACGATGGTCCTATTCAGGCTGCCCAAACTCCACTAGTACTCTGCTCTCCGCTAGCGCATTTCCATTCCTTGCCGGCGAACTTGGGAAGGCTAGGTTTGCCTGGAAAACCAGTGTTCGCGGAGGGAATCTACGTGAAGGCAGAACGCGGACGACATTGATGATTGCAAATCGATCAGCCGGCGGTACGCGTCTCGGCGTGGGTTTCGACGCGAGCGGACCGCGCACTCGAAATGAGGCGTGGAAGACTGCTATTGGAAGCAAGCCCGTGCCTGCCCGGCTGGCGTTGTTGCCGGACGGGAGCGGGCGCTGGGACCGCATCGGGGTAAGCGCCGTTTTGCAAATCCTGGCACTCACTTTTTTCGTCGCCATGCCCATCTTTTTTCCGGAGCGCCTAAACGCCCTGAAATATTCCACTGTTCCTTTGCTGATGCCGGTGACGGAAGTGCCAGTCGCGCCTCCGCCCCCGCCCCCACCCAAAGTTAAAGCGAAAGCGCCCGAACCGAAACCGATCGAGGAGCCGAAGCTCAATCCCAAGCAGCCGCACATTTTCGTGCAGCAGAAGGCGTTTCAGCCGCAGATAAGACAGTTGGACGTAAAGGTGCCGGAGCTGACGAAGCAAACCGTGTTTGAAGCGAAGTTAAACACGCCGATCAACGGACCGAAGCGGCCGAAAGACGAAGTGAAGGTCAACAACCTGAACACTGGAAGTGCGGCACCGGCCACAGTGAATCTGCCGCTGAACAAAGTACAAACCGGAGGCTTTGGGGACCCTAACGGGCTTCCGGGTAAAGGCAATCCCAACAAGACGACGAACATCAATCGGCTGGGCTCGCCGGCATTGCCGGGCGGCCCTGGATACGGGAACGGCACCGGCGGCAGCAAGGGAGTGCGCGGCACGGTTGCGAGCACCGGATTCGGAAATGGCGTGGCAACTCCTCCGCCGAACGGCGGTAAACACGGAGTGGTGCAAAGCGGCGGCTTCGTCGATGCCACCGTGGCAGACAACACGCCAAAGAAGAAAGCAACGTCGGGCGATTCTTCGACGGCGATGGTTGACATTCTGGACAAGCCCCACCCGCAGTACAGCGCGGAGGGGCGTACTCTGAGACTTGAGGGTGATGTGGTGCTCGACTTGGTTTTCCAGGCCGACGGGACCGTACAGGTGAATCGCGTTATCAGCGGGCTTGGCCACGGCCTCGATGAGGCGGCGGTGCAAGCAGCGAAACAAATAAAGTTCAAACCTGCGAAGCGAGATGGCCAGCCAGTGGATTTTGCTGCGCGCGTGCGCATTGAGTTCCGGCTGGCTTACTAAGGGCAAGGGGCTTATTAAGGCTTACTGAGGGGAGAGCAGAGAAATGCGCAAGCTAGCAACAACTATCCTGATGTTGGTATCGAGCGGGATCGGGAGTATGGCCGCCGCAGCGGCACCGCGCCCGGCGGACCAGCCACGGACCGTGGAAGAGGTTGTCGACCGCGTCATCGCCAACGAGAATCACCTCAACCAGGAAATCCGCAGATATACTCCGCTGGTCGAAACCTACATCCAAAACCAGAAACCGGACACCAATCTTGGATTTGTGCCCGCCGGCGATAAGTACTTTCTGGGCCGCGCGGATTTTTCCAAGGGTGTGAACCTGGTTTCGCTGACCGACGCCGATACCAAGGGCAAAAAGATTTTCTCCGGTATTGGAAATTTCTTTTCCTTCGCGATGCAGTACCTGCCGGACGGCTTTTTGCAGATGATTTTCATCGACACGAACGGATTCGACAAGCAGCATTATAAATTTGACTACGTGCGCCGCGAATTCCTGGGCGAAGTGCGTTGCCTGGTGTTCGACGTCACTCCGCAAGAAAAGACAGGCAAAGGCCGGTTTCTGGGCCGCATTTGGGTGGAGGATCAGGGCTTTAACATTGTGCGCTTCAATGGAGCATACGGCGGCGCCGGGCACGCCAGCTGGTACTTCCATTTCGATAGCTGGCGCACGAACGCTCAAGCGGGCCTGTGGGTGCCCTCGTTCGTCTATAGCGAGGAGAAAGATTTGCACTACGCGCTGACCAAGAAGCTGGACTTCAAAGCGCAAACGCGTCTGTGGGGATATAACCTGGGTCACGCGGCGCAGGAACAGGAGTTGAGCAAAATCCTGGTGGAGAGCGCGGTACAGGACGACACGAAAACAGCGAACGATCTGAACCCCGTGCAGGCGCAGCGCACGTGGGACCGCCAGGCGGAAGAAAACGTTGCCGACCGGCTGCAGCGCATAGGCTTGATGGCGCCGAAAGGTGAGGTCGATAAGATCCTGGAGACGGTGGTGAACAACCTGGAGGTCACCAATAACCTGGACATCGAGCCGGAAGTGAAATGCCGCGTGCTGATGACCACCACGCTGGAGTCTTTCACACTCGGCCACACGATCGTGCTCAGCCGCGGGCTGATCGACGTGTTGCCGGACGAGGGCAGCTTGGCCACGGTAATCGCGCACGAGCTCGGCCACGTGGTGCTCGCCCACCGCATGGACACGACCTTTGCCTTCTTCGACCAGTTGCTTATCGACGACAAGGACACCTTCCGGCACTTCGGTTTTGCGCGCACGCAGGCCGAGGAGCAAGCCGCGAGCGCTAAAGGAGTGCAATTGCTGACCAATTCCCCTTATAAGAACCAGCTGGCCAATGCCGCGCTTTTCCTCAGCGCTTTGCAGACGCGGCAAAAGGAAATTCCCAACCTCATCAGCGCGCACTTGGGAGATCGCGTTGCCACGATCGCGGACCTGAAGGGCAAAGTTGCTGCGGACACCGATCCGAAGACAAATCCACAGACGATCGCGGCGCTGCCCATCGGCGGGCGGGTGAAGCTCGATGTGTGGTCCGACCGCCTGGATCTAATCAAGAGCAAGCCGGTGGGAACGGTGGCGGAACGGGAGAAGATGCCATTTGAAGTCACCCCGTTCATGCCGTACCTCACGCGTTACGGCGTCGATACTTCCAAGCCGGCCGACGCTAGCTCCGCGGAAAGCAAACCTCCGGAACCTGCATCGATCCCGCCGAGCGACCCGAAGCCCGCGGATCCTACGAAGCCCTGAGATAATTCAATTCGAGGTCTTTAGCCCGGTGGACGCGAGTTCACCGGGTTTTTTTATGTTCGAATCAGTGACGGGAGGACGGGGGTGAAACTAAGTAGTACGCCCACTGTGCCAGCGTTGCTTCTCTTAACGTGTGTACATAAACTGTTTGCCTAAACAGAGGAGGAAGATTATGCGATTCGCTGGACGGCGCCTGGCCAACATTGCAGCCGCGGTGGCTCTTTTCGGCGGCGGTGTGGCGGTTGGAAACTGGCACGCGCAGAGCGTGGCGGCGCAGAACAGGTTCGGCCAACCAAAGACTGTGGTCCACTTTGTGGTTTACAAATGGAAGAACACCACTTCGCAAAATGACAAGGATCAGGCGCTGGCCGGCATCAAGACGATGGCCGCAAAAATTCCGGGCGTCAAAAATATCTGGTTGAAGACGCAGCGCAACCAGATTCGCGATTTTGACGGCGTGTACGCCATCGAGTTTGCCAGCGCGGAGGCGGCTGCCGATTATGCGGAGAGTCCGCTGCATGAGGCGTGGCGCAAACGGTGGGAAGAGTTGCGCGAAAACAGCTTGTCGTTTCAGGCTTCCAACCCGTAGGACGAAAGCGAGAATCAATTCCGGTTTTCACGCGCGATTCCATAGCGCCGCCGCAGCATAGCGTCGATGGCGCCGTCGGTCAGCAGCCGCTTGCTCCACTTTACGAATGGCGCCAGTGACGTTACGCCGTAACGCGCCTTCGGCCGTGGTGTTTCTATGGCGTGGAGCATGACGCGCGCGCAATCCTCTGGCGTGGTCCTGGATTGGGCGCGCATGCCATTCACGCTGGCGAAAAACTGCGCATAGAGCGGAGCGTACGGACCTCCTCTTTCGACGTAGGGCTTCGATAGCTCCGCAGCCGCCTTTTGTATGCCCGTGATGATGTAACCCGGCTCGATCAGCACGACGGCGATTCCAAACGGATACAGCTCCATGCGCAGCGCATTACTGAGACCTTCCAACGCATGCTTGCTGCTGCTGTACGCACCTTGCGTGGGAGGAGTCATCAGGCCAGAGAGCGAACTCATCATCAGAATGCGGCCGCTGCGGCGCTCACGCATCTGCGGCAGAACCGCACGCGTGACACGCAGGACGCCAAAGACGTTGGTCTCGAACTGGGCGCGCCAGTCTTCCATGCTGAGATCCTCCACGGCGGCGGTGTAATTGACGCCGGCGTTGTTGACCAGCACATCAATCGCGCCCGCCTTGCCAAGCACGGTCTGGACCGCCAACTGCACCGAACCATCGCTGCACACATCGAGCGCGATGCTTTCCAGCACTAATTTCTTCTCGCGCGCTATCCCGTCAAGATGCGCGAGTTTTTCGGGCGAGCGGCCCGCGGCAAACACGCGGTAGCCGCGCTCCGCGAGCAGTAGCGCCAGCGCCTTCCCCAAACCGTCGGTGGCTCCGGTGATTAGAACGGACTTCGGCTGGGTGTCAGGGTTTTTCATGATTGCTCCTCGCCGTGCGGCATTATCCTAACCCGGCTTTACAAGGCGGTCACGAGAGCGAGGAACCGGCTGGCCGCAATGGAAGCACTTTCGTCACAAATCGTCGTGGCCGAATACGGAATCTCCCGCGCCCTGTTAGAATCTTTGCTTCTCTCGGTTCCACTGACAGCTTGGGTGCGCCGGTATGTCTGCACACGGAAACCTTGCCATGTCCGAAAGCAAACCGAATTGGCGGCGTGGATTCTGGAGCCTGATCGCCACGCAGTTCCAGGGCGCGTTCAATGAAAATGCCCTGAAATTCCTGACAATTTACCTGGTTCTGGCGCTAGTGAGGGACAAAGCGCAACGCGACCAGCTCGAATTCCTGGTTGGGGTGCTCTTTGCCGCACCATTCATTTTGTTTTCGTTAAGCGGCGGGTACCTGGCGGACCGCTTCAGCAAACGCAGCGTCACGCTGTGGACGAAAGTATTTGAGATCGGCGTGATGTTGCTGGCGGTACTGGCGCTTGCAGGTCCGAATTTTCCGCTGGCGCTGGCCGCGATTTTCCTGGTTTGCACGCAAGGTGCGCTCTTCGGGCCATCCAAATACGGACTGCTGCCCGAGCTTTTGCCCGCGGAGAAACTTTCCTGGGGCAACGGCGTGCTCGAATTGGGAACGTTTCTCGGAATCATCGCGGGAAGTGTGTGCGGCGCGCTCTTAGCCGACGCGTTCAAAGGGCACCAAATCTACTCCGGCGCCCTACTGTTTGCATTTACGGCTGTGGGCTTGCTCTGCAGCCTGGGTATCAGCCGCGTTCCGGCAGCGGATCCTGCGAAGCGATTCCATCTGGCGTCACTGATCGACGTATGGTCGCCGATGAAGTTGATTCGCAGCGATCGCGTGTTGTGGCTGGCGGTTCTGGGGAACACGTACTTTTTCCTTGTGGCAGCACTGCTGCAGTTCAACATTTTCCTTTACGGCCAGGATGTTCTGCATCTGGACTCCACGCACGGAGGGCTCCTTCAGGCTGCGGTAGCCATTGGAATCGGCGTCGGCAGCCTCGTAGCGGGATTTCTTTCTGGCGGAAAGATCGAATACGGGCTGATTCCGCTGGGCGCACTGGGCATGACGCTGTTGGGGTTGTGCCTGGCGATTCCGGGACTGACATTTGAAGCGGTGCTGCTGCTGCTCGCGGGGCTGGGTTTCGCCGGCGGATTCTTTATCGTGCCAATCAGCGCGCTGATTCAGCACATTCCGGAGGAGGAACACAAGGGCGGCGTTCTCGGCGCGGCAAACTGGCTTTCGTTCGTCGGCGTAGGGGTTGCTTCTGGCGCATATTACGGCGTTTCGCACTGGCTGCGCCTGAGCCCCGGAGCGATTTTTCTTTGGGCCTCGATTGCGACGCTGGCGGCCACCGGGTACATTTTGCGCCTGCTGCCGGATTCGCTGATCCGGCTGCTGCTGTGGACGGCGACCCATACGCTGTATCGGCTTGATATCGTGGGGCGCGAACAAGTTCCGGCGAAAGGCGGAGCGCTGCTGGTGCCGAACCATGTCTCGATGGCGGACGCGGCGTTTCTGATCGCTTCGCTCGACCGGCCCGTGCGCTTCCTGATGTTCAAGGGCTCCTACGATCATCCGCTGGTTAAGCCCTTCGCGAAAATGCTCCGCGTGATTCCCATTGCTTCGGACCAAGGCCCGCGCGAGATGATTCACTCGCTGCGCGAAGCCACGCAAGCACTGCAAAACGGCGAGCTGGTGTGCATCTTTCCCGAAGGGCAAATGACGCGCATCGGCCAGATGCTGCCGTTCCGGCGCGGCATGGAGCGCGTCATCAAGGGCGTCGACGTGCCGATCATTCCGGTGCATCTGGACGGGGTTTGGGGATCGATCTTCAGTTTTGCCGGAGGCAAGTTTCTGTGGAAGTTCCCACGGCGTCTCCCGTATCCGGTGCGCGTCACGTTCGGTGAGCCGCTGCCGGCAACGGCAACCTCTACGCAAGCAAGGCAAGCGGTGCAAAACCTCGGCGCGGAGGCTTTCGCGCGGCGCAAGCAGCGCATGCACACGCTGCCGCAATCGTTTGTGCACACGGCGCGTAGGCATCCGTTGCGCTTCGCGATGGCCGACGGGCAAACTCCGCGGCTGAATTTCTTTGTGGTGCTGGCGCGCACGCTGTTTCTGGCGCGGCGCTTGCGAACGCATTGGAAGGGCCAGGAGATGGTGGGCATTCTACTGCCTCCGTCGATTCCGGGAGCGCTGGTGAACCTGGCGGCGATGCTGATGGGGAAAGTGCCGGTGAATTTGAACTACACGGTATCGAATGAAACACTGGCATCGTGCGCGCAACAATGCAATCTGAAGACGATTGTTTCCGCGCGGGCATTCCTGGAGCGGGTGCATATCCAGCCACCAATGGACCCGGTTCTTATCGAAGACGTCGTGAAGGAGCCAAAACTGACGGAAAGAGTGTCGTCCGCTCTAGCAGCGCTTTTGCTGCCGGTGCGCGCGCTTACGCGATTCGCGGGAGGCGAACGAACTCCCGGTCTCGATGACCTAGCGACGATCATATTTTCGAGCGGGTCGACCGGTGAGCCCAAGGGCGTGATGCTCACGCAGTACAACGTGGCGTCGAACGTCGAGCAACTGGACCAAGTGTTCCTACTGCAGCCCGATGACCGCATCATGGGCATTCTGCCGTTCTTCCATTCCTTCGGCTTCACCGGCACTCTGTGCCTGCCCGCGGCCGTCGGAGTCGGAGTGGTGTTTCATCCCAATCCCCTCGATTCACGCGTAATCGGCGCGCTCATCAACAAGTATGCAGTGACCATGCTCTTGGCGACGCCCACGTTTCTGAATGCGTATCTGCGGCGCTGCACGCCGGAGGAATTCGGCAGTCTGCGCTTCGTCATGGCCGGGGCCGAAAAACTTCCGGAGCGCGTCGCGGTGGCTTTTGAGGATCACTTCGGCATCCGGCCGCTGGACGGGCCCAATGTGATGCAGGGTTATCTGAATCGTCCAGACAAAACGGCAGAAGTGCTGCGCGACGGCTGGTACAACACCGGCGACATCGCCGCGGTTGACGAAGACGGCTTTTTGCGCGTGACCGACCGGCTCAGCCGTTTCAGCAAGATTGGCGGAGAGATGGTGCCGCACATCAAGGTCGAAGAAAAACTGCAGGAGCTGGCGGGCGCTGCGGAGCAGATGTTTGTGGTCACCGCGGTGCCGGATGAGAAAAAGGGCGAGCGCCTGATTGTCTTGCACACTCTATCCGAAGAGCAGCTTGAAGAATGCCTCGCCGGGCTGGCGAAGAGCGATTTGCCGCCTTTGTGGCGGCCACGGCACGATCAATTCGTGCGCATTGAAAAGCTACCGTATCTCGGAACGGGCAAGCTGGACCTGCGCAAAGCCCGGGAATTGGCGCTGGAAACGAGCGCGCGTGTCTAGCGAGGAGAGCACAAAGCTGGGTGGGCGCCGCCTCGTTCTGCGAATTGTCGCGACATTGGCCGCGCTGGCGATTTGGTTCTGGACGCAGTCACTGATTGGCGCGCGTGCGCCGTCCGCAGAAATCGGCGACGGATTGCAGAATTTGTTTGGAGGGCTGAATTCGTATTTCTGGCAACATCCTCCCGCGGCAAACGCGCTGCTGATCATCAGCTCGGGTTTCATCGATGCGCTGGGACTGTTTCTAGTCGCGGAGTGGATCTTCGCTGGCCGCGTGCGCCCGTTTCTGGGCTTGGTGCTGCTGCTGGGACTGCGCCAGGTGATACAAACGCTCTGCGCGCTGCCCGCGCCGCCGCACATGATTTGGCGTTATCCGGGATTTCCTTCACTGTTCGTCACCTACAACGTGGGCAACGACTATTTTTTCTCGGGTCACACAGCCATCGCGGTCTTCGGGGCCATCGAGCTGACGCGCTTTCGCCGAAGCTGGCTGACCGCTCTTGCAGTGCTAATCGTGCTTTTTGAAATTGCCGCGGTGCTGATTCTTCGCGCTCACTACACGATGGACATCTTCGCCGGAGCGATGACGGGCCTGTGGGTGGCGGCGCTCTGCGATGCGGTATCGCCGCGTCTCGAACGCCTGCTATCCCAAACAGGGTGAATGATTGTCGTGAGGCCCCGTGGAACCGCCACTAGGCGCGGGTAAACGCTCTCGTTACGATCTTTTCCGCCACGCGCGGCACTGACGCGGTTTGGATGTTCCAGTGCCTGATCCATAGGAACAAGATGAGCAAGCCCCAGAGGTGATAACCGAGATTGGCGCGGCACTCCATGTGCTCCTTGATGAAGAACTCGATGCCCTCGCGCCGGAACAGATTCGTTTCGTCGATGGCGGTAGCGTTCAAGGTATCCATGAGCAGAGGCCGCAACGTTCCGCGGAGCCAGTCATGCGCGGGAATGTCCAGGCCGGTCTTCGCGCGCCGCAGCACGGACATGGGCAATTTATCTCGCATCAACCGCTTTAGCACCACTTTGTGCTGCCTGCCGTCAATCTTCATGTGCTCCGGCAAGCGCGCCGCAAACTCCACGATCCGATGATCGAGAAACGGCGGCCGTACCTCGAGCGAATGCGCCATGCTCATGCGATCGACCTTTTGCAGGATGTCGTCGGCGAGAAAGTAACGCTGATCGAAGGCCAGATAACGGTTCAGCGAGCCGCGCTCGTCGGCGGCAGGCAAGTCGCTATCGAACAGGTCCTTGACCGAAGTGCGATTGCGCTGCAGCACGAACTGATCTTGCTGCGCGGCGGAAAATGTTCCGTTCCAGTAGGTGTGCGCTTCGTCGCGTGGCAACAATGTGCCTTCCAAAAACCGCTTCACTTTGTATTCGAGGCCGATCTTGTCGTTCGATACCGGCCAATGGCGCAACAAACCGAGCAGCCCGCGGCGAATCGGAGGCGCGACGCTTTGCGCAAGAGCCGCATAGCGGTCTGCCGCATAGGTGATATACCCGCCGAAAAGTTCGTCCGCGCCCTCGCCGCTCAGTGCGACCGTGACGTGTTTGCGGCTGAGCGCGGAAAGAAACCAAACCGGCAGAGCGCCCGCGTCGGCGAAGGGCTCGTCGGAGTAGTAAGCCAGCTCCTCGATCGCCGCCGGCAAATCCAGGGAGGGGCTGACATCCAGTTCGTGATGTTCGGTGTCGTACCTTGCAGCGATGTCGCGGATGTATGCGGTTTCGTCGAAACTGCGTCCGGCAAA
>WNFT01006314.1_pt1 | contig 10445 bp, 8 predicted proteins | sample 5400191 | NCBI WGS metagenome assembly WNFT01 (sample SAMN13153359, study PRJNA577476) | soil metagenome | isolation source: 80 cm saprolite under Madrone tree | place: USA:California | collected 2016-06-14 | reverse complement strand
AGCCAATAGCCAATAGCCAATAGCAGATAGACCTTCATCATTGAGTGCTGACGTACGCGCATCTCAGCTTCTCGTCGAGAAAGTGGTCCCGCCTTTGCCGACGCCAGATGACGGCAAGCCTACGGTCCGAAAACAATCACAACTGACCAAACCAGAAATCCCAAGATCAACGCCGCAAACATCCAGCGAAACCGAGGCAGACCATAATAAAGACCGCACAAGGCGCCGAAAATGAGACCTCCAAAATGCGCCGCATTGGCGATATTGAGCAGCTTAAATTGAGTCAGGATCACGCACAGTATCGCCCAGCCGATTAACATCGCGGCGTTCTTCTTCACGAACCACAAATAAAAACGGTTCACCGGAGCAGCACCTAACATAAACCCAAAGACTCCGTAAACCACGCCTGATAAACCGATCGCAGGCGGCCAGGGTTCAAAATAACGCTGGGAGAAAGACGCCATCCAGGCTAGCAGCAAAAGCAATATGACGAAGCGAATTTTGCCGGCTGTTAACTCGACTATCTGACCCAAAGCCAAGAAGGCGACGAGATTAAATACCAAGTGAGAAACTTCAATATGAACGAGCGCGGTCGAAAACAATGCCCACCAACCGGATGGCAAATCGCGAATCGGTTGGACTAAATGAAGAAACATCCCTTCTCGATCAGCGGACGCCCAAGCGAAAATGAGAAGGCAAAGGCCAATCACTGCATAGGTGACAATCGGCCGGCCAGGCCGGACCAAGGTAGAGCCAGCGCTGGCCGAAACGTTTTCACCAACTGGAGCTTCATTCATAGTCTCGAGGTTCCCCACTCGTATCGCCCAGGTCGCCTTTATTCGTCAAACGATCCGATTGGACGCGGAGTCGTGCCGGGACGGAAAACGTGGATGGCAAGACAATAGCCTCGTTTGTCCGGGTTATTGCGCGCGCCGGCTCGGAATTCAAACGCAATTCCTGCAACCTGGTCGACCAAACCTTCTTTGGGGCTTTTGTCCGAGCTGGGCGGTAAGCTCTGCTCCCAATCCTTGTCTTCTTCTGATTCAGAATGTGGATAGATCTTTTTGATCTCCGCGAGGCTGCTATTCACAGATATCCCCGAAGCGGTTCTAAAATAGGATGAAGTCACCCGAATCTGAACGACCACCGCGGGCTTATGTTGATTGCCGCCGGCTCCGGGACCTTGGAAAAAGATCTCCAATTCTGCTTCTCGACGATTAGCTTTAGTGCCAAGCCCGGGACCGGAACGCCAAACTTCGGTTAGCTTGCCACCCATAGCAGCGTCCTGGGCTCTTGGTTCTCCTAGAGCGCGATGAACCGCCTCACGGCTTTCCCCGATTCGAATCTGTCCGACTCGCAATCCGGGTTCGATCAATGAACTAAGCGAGGGCCCGGCTCCGAGACCAACCGACATCCCGAATAACCAAGCAAGGCTCGTAACAACGCCGAACCGTTGAATGCCGCTCATGGCACCAGTTCAGAGAGGCCATAGCTGCTTTACAAGCTCGAAATCAGCAAATCGTGACCACCTCAATATTACCGGTTCGTTTGGCAATGCCCAGGCTAACTCCATCATGATCTCGGGTCAGTACCAAATCGGCTGATCCATCCCCGACGGCCAGATTATTCAAGCGCACCTTTTCAATGGTTTCCGGCAAGGTCGGATAATGAAACGCGATTCGCGAGTTTTCGGCCGAGATGCACAACCCCAGACAGCTCTGTAAGATCAGGAACACCGATCCAGCCGCCCAAGCTTGAGGCGAACAAGCAACTGGATAAAGCGTTGGGGCTTTTCGCGGCCGCCGCGGAAAACCACAGAAAAGTTCAGGCAAGCGACGCAACTCCAAAACGGTCGCTGCATCGAAAAGTCCCGCGAGAATTCGGCGCACGAGATCCTTCTTCGCGTGTTGAGCCAGCCCCCACGCGATGAGGGAATTATCATGTGGCCAGATCGAGCCATTGTGATAGGACATCGGATTGAAATTTTTTTCAGAGCTGGCAATCGTCCGGATCCCCCAACCAGAGAAGAACGCAGGTCTGCTGAGCTCTTCGATAACACGATTGGTATATTCTGGATCACCGATGCCGCTAAAGAGACATTGACCTGAATTGGAGCTGCGGACCTCGCACTGGCGCTTTTGCCCGTCCAGAGCCAAGGCATACATTCCAATGGCATCACACCAAAACGCGCGCTGAAAGTTGATACGCAACCGGTCCGCTTCGCGCACCAAGCGCTCAGCGACTTCCGGCTTGCCCAAGCGCCGCGCAACCATCGCCATACCTTTCTTTGCCGCGAAAACGTAAGCTTGAACCTCGCAAAGCGCGATTGGACCCTTGGCCAACGTTCCGTCCGCATGGAAAACCGAATCGGGCGAATCTTTCCAGCCTTGCTGCCTCAATCCGCGCGACTCGGTCGAGTACTCGACGAACCCGTCCTGGTCCGCATCTCCGAAACGATCAATCCAGGTCAGCCCCATTTCGAGGTGGGGCCAAAGATCTCGCATGAACGCGTGATCGTCGGTTCGATCAAAATACGCGGCCGCCAAAAAAAGAAAGAGCGGAGTCGCGTCAACCGTGCCGTAGTACTGGCGAAACGGGACTTCGTCGAGTTGCGCCATCTCACTTCGGCGGATCTCGTGCACGATTTTACCAGGTTCGGCGTTGTTCCAAGCGTTTTCCGTGGTCGCTTGCGTCTTCGCCAGAAACCGCAGCACTCCTCTTGCGATCTGCGGTTTCATCCAAAGCGTCTGGAAGGCAGTAATGATTCCGTCCCGGCCAAAAATCGTACTGTACCAGGGGACACCAGCGTAAGGGTACAAGCCCTGACCGGTCTCATTCGTGAGCATCTGAAGATCAGCTTTCGATCGATTCAGCCACTCATTGAATTGCTCGTTATCAGTGACGATTTCGCATCCGCAAGATGCTTCTGCGGCGATTCCTTTTTCCATTTCGTCACGGGCGGCCGCGAACGCTAGCCGGCGCGGAGCTTCGGAACTTTCCCCACACTCAGTTGAGATCGACATTTCTCGAACCGCACCCGCTTCCAGCTGCAAGACCGAACAAATTACCCGCTCGACGATCTGGGTGGCGGCTCCGGAGACCCGGAGGGTGGTCACGCGAACAACCTTGTCCAAACCTTCGTAGGGAATCTGAATCCCACCTTCCAGCGGAACTTCGTCCAGGAGCCGACCGCGCTGCGACCGGCTCCGTCCTCGCACTTCAAAGATATCGGCAAAGTCAGCGCCATATTGAAAATCCAATTTCAATTGGACCGCGTCGATCCCATAATTTTCCACCCGAATCCGTTCGAAATAACAGCCCGGCCGAAGGAACTTACTGCGGTAGATATGAATTGTTCCTTGTCTGATCAGTTCATCTCCACAGCGCAATTCGGGGTTAGTGAGATCGACGGCCAGCAAGGCATTGTCGTCACGAATCGTCGAACTTAGCAGAAGCGGCTGCAGTCCGTTCACCCGTAGTTCAAATGTAGAGAGGTAACGCGTATCGCAATGAAACAGACCAAATTCACCGATCGGTCGAAAGTCACCGAAACGATCGAATATCGCAAAGGTGTTACCACTCAGAAGTACGTGTCGCCGATCGTTGGCCAGAGACGACCGCGCGCGGACGTAGTGCTGGTCGCCAACAGTGATAATGTCCGGTAGCTCCTTACTCATTGCCGGTAAAAAAGGCTGGGGTCATCTCCCTTCCTGCTTTGGTGGGCAAGCCCTGAGAGATGCCCCGGGTAAACCTGCTGCCATTTGTCTGGAAGTAAATCGCCGGTGAAATTCTGTTGGCGGAAGACCGGACAGCAATATTTAATCCCAATGACCGGCAACTATTATCAGATTCTCACCGCTCTGGCGCCGTACGCCATCTCTGCGTTCTTTTCACTGTTCATTGCCGTTGCGTGGGCTATGGCCTTCGCGAAACTCAAGCAGTTCGGAGCGCTGGTTCTGGCAGTCGCGTCACTGGTTGGATTGACACTCACCGCTGCGAATGCCGCAATTTGGCTCTCGGCAATGCAGGGGCAGCGCCAGCTGATCCCGTATCTCGGAATAGTATCCATAGTTCATACGATTGTGGTGGGTTGCTTAACGATTTCCGGCGCTTTTCTCATGGCTTTTCATCGTCCCGAGAAGAAATAGCTCCCGAGCTGAATCCACGTTAAGGAGCTGATCAGAGAGGGATTGCTGGCTGACTCCTCTCACCCTTTCGCTCCCTGAATTCCGCCTCTCTGCCGCAGAAGCCCAAACAGCAGTCCGGTCAGCAGGAATCCTCCCAAAAGAATCATTCGATGCAAAAGGAAGCGAGCGTTTGGCGCATTCCAGGAGGTGATTGGGTCAGGCAATGTTCGAAGCGACCAAGCTCGTAGAAGGCGCTCAGCTCTCCGATCCAATCGAACCTCAGGTCGAAGAAGCGGCAGCGCCGGATCGCCGATTCGAACGCCGAATCCGAGCCACCGAGCGGTAGGGCTGTCCGCAAACAACCGCCGTCTTCCAAATGCCCGCTCCACAAATGTTGGGCAATCCTCGCCGAAGTACGGCCGGGATTGAATGCTGTTGAGAAATTCAATCGCTTCCTTGATTATTCGATCGTCGATTTTTCGGAAGGCGAATGCGGGTACGGTTACATCCCAGCCGCCGCGATCGCGCGCGCGAAAAACTTCCAGTGGCGTCCAGTTCACACCATCAACGAATGCGTGCCACGGTGTCCCAAAAAGCTGCTCTACTACAAATTCCCGGCCGTCTTCAATGACCACATGCAAGCCCACATGCATCGCCAAGGGCGGACCGAAGACTGACTTCCCTAGCCCAGCCAATCGGCGATCGAACATTTGTATCGGCCGGATCAGCCAAGCGCCGAGGACGCTATGATTGTCGCTTTGAAAAATGATCCCTCGGAGCTCAATAACTCGACCTGCTGAACTGCCTCGATCCACGCGTGCCGGTCGACCGGCTGTTTGTGTCGCAGTCCGGGCCCTTGCTGAATCCGCTGTCACAATATTCGCCTTCTCGGTCTCCTTCCCGGACGGACGACCTTCCTTTACTCTCATAAATGATTCTGAAATTATTTCGCGTGCGACATCGGCGGTGGACGTCAACCAAATTGTATTATCTGAACCGTTGCACCCTGTCGAACATTCTCGCGGAATCGTTGCCCTTGCGTCCCGGCATCATCTGTCGGCGGTCCCTCCGGCTGCGGCGAGCGCTCATGGAATAAGCGGATCGGATCTTGGGCGCACCAGCTTCTCGAGTAGCAACGAACACAACAGCATCAGACTGATTTGAACCAACGAATAAAGCGGAAGGTAGTAACGCGCTCCGAAGGACGTGCTGAAACAATTGCCCAGAGCCATCAAAAATCCGGTTCCGACCATGCTCCAGGCATAGCAAACGCCAGTCACGTTACCGAAGCTTCGGGGCGAACTAGCCAGAACCAGAACGCCCCCGGCAAGAGAAAGAAGGACGAAACCGCCCAACGGCACATTTTTGAATGATTGGAAATAGGCATTGCGATCGAAGAGCTCTTGGTAATGCCCTTGGGAAAACTGGAAGGAACGAAGCGGGCGAAGACGGGCATAACGGGGAGCGGCAATTTCGCGCTGGAGGGAGTCTGTCAGGACCAACGGTTGCGCGGCCAAGTCCGCCTCGGTCAGAGACGGGATCCTCAGCATTTCGCTTTTGATCGCGCTCAGCAAGGCTGGGTCAGGAGGCATGAGAAATGCCTGAGCTACTCGGTTCAACTTTGAATCAATTTCAAACGTGTGCTGCTGCAGGTTCGTCCGGCCGGATTGGGACAGGATTTCATCCATCCGATCGTACAAGAATCCGTACTGTCGATCCTCTTTTCGATCCATCGCCTGGATCAGATCTCGGATTGCTTCCGTGACTACTGGATCGTTCACCCTGGCACTAACCTTGTTCAAGATAGTGTTGCGCTCGTCCGCGGGCAACGTGTTCAGATAATCAAGTCGCCACTCGAAAGTGACCCCGAATGTGGACCGATACGGCACGCGGAACATCCAGCACATTGCTTGCTGTACGCCGATCGAGGCTATGGCAACACCAACCCCAAGACTCCCGTAGACGAGTAGTTTCCTCCATCCATGGAATTCGTCGGTAGCCGGCACCCGAGAGAACGTTTCTTTCGGAAGAACCGTCCAGATGATCGCCGGGACAACGAATGCCAATGGCACGAGACAAATCAAAACCAGATTGATGTGACGGGTGAGAGCCGCCGCGAGTAGCAGCGAAAAAAACGGAATGAGTCGGTGCCGCTGGAGATCAGGAGTCCGCAAACAAATCCAGCCGTAACCCGCTATGAGACAAACCAGTGGGTTACTGAACGCTTCCGTTCCAACGCATTGAGCAAACAGATAAAGCCACGGAGTTAGCGCAAAAAAAACGGCGAAAAGCAGTCGAAGAAGAAAGAGATTCGTAATCGTTCTGACAACGAAGAACAACGAGTAGATTAGGAATAGATGCTGAATGACTAACAGACTATGAATTCCTATGTCACTTAACTCAGGAGTACCAATTGACAGGTAAGGTAAGCCGTGACCGCTCACCAGACTGCCGATGATTCCGGCCAAGATCATCAGCAGCCGTGCAACAAAGCAGTAGCCCGGTAGCCAGTGGATGATTCCTTTCGGAGCGAAGGTAGACGCAATTTCGTTGAATCCGTCCGTATCGCGCCAAAGCGGTGGAAGCGTGAACAGAATGTAGAGCGACGGAACGACCAGGACGACAATCCAGATCAAATCCCGGACAGTGACCTTTTCTGAGACCTTTGGCTCCGATGCGATCTGTACCATGGCTGGAGTTTGGCGAACAAGCATTGGGAAATCCTAGGTCTGCCCGATGTTCGCCTCGACCGCTGCGGAGTTTCTATCCGGTTCGCCGAAACTGCGTCGGTTCAGTGCTAAGATCAGTAGGTAGTTCGTTACCATCGCCATCCCAAGAAGAAAACCAGGAGCATAAGTGATTCGGTAGCGGACGACATCTAGCGAGTGGACGACCGCAATGGTAAGAACGTTTCCGTAGGTGGCAGCAAGCACCGCGACGATGACAAATCCAGCAAGTCGCAAGTTTCGCTCCTTTCGGCTCAAGCAGACCGCTACCATCACCGCGAAAAAAGCGAGTTGTATCCAGCAGCTGGCGCGAGCGAACCAAAACGCCAATTTGGCTACAAAGGAGAAACCGAGCGGATGCGATCGATTCTTTTCAGGTCTTTCCAGACGTTCAAGGTACGATTGATAATTCTTCGGCAAGCCTGGTGAATGCTGATCTCCCGGCAAAAACGTACGCGAATTAGCGAGTTCGTGATTCAAGTCAACTAATTGCCCGGTTGAGTAAAAATTTCCAGCCCGCGGAAAGAGAAATAAATCGATCTGTTTCCACACCTTTTGCGCCATTGACCCCGGAGCGCGCAGCCAAGCGCGAAAATAGGTAGAGTAACAGGCCGCAGCCAGTTCAGCATCATTCCAGCCTTCCTTCTGCTGGATAATGGAAAAAAAGCGAGAAAAATAGAGGATGTAATCTGCGTCGAACCCAAGAGCACTGTAATGGCCCGGCTTCTCCTTCGCTGTCTGAAACGCCTTGGCCAACTCTTCATAAAATAGCTGCGGCGCTGCATCTGATCCGTTTACGTCTAACGAATTGTTGTTGGGATTCGTCTCCAGTATTTGTGATGCGTGTATTGAGACAAGCGTGAAGGGGAGAAAGAGGCGCGAATCAGCGTCTTTTTGAAAGATTAGCAACTTCGGAAGAAAGAATAGCAACAAAATGATAGTGCCACCCGCAAGCAGTGGCCCGAATCGCACAAGTCGTGACGCTCTGCCAAAGCTGCCGATCGCCACGCAGAGTATACTAAAACCGAACGAAAATCCCCAGCTCGGTTTCAATAGCAGGAGCACGTACGATAGTCCCAACACCCCAGCGCCGAAGGCGATCGTCCTCCCGGGCAGACGCAATCTCCAGCGAGCAGAAAAAAAGGAGACGAGACAAAAGAGATAGGCCATTTCGAAAAATGCCATCATCGCCTCCGGCTGAATCGTGTCTTCCAGCAGCGCTTGTTGTGGACTCAGCGCATAAAGTGCAAACAGCGACAGGGTCAGACCAAAGCATATCCAGTGGGAAACTGGCTTTTGCTCCGGCAGCAACTGCTTAAACGACCGCCAATTTAACCAGAAAATCAGCAGGCCGGCCAGTCCCAGAAATCGTTGGATGTAACTAATCGCGCTAAAATCACCACCAATCTTGAGGATACCGGCAACTAAGGCGGGATAGAGCCAATCTCTGCCTAGGGTCTGTCGAAATCCAAGCCCGTTTAACCAGGAGAGCGCGGGGTGCAAGTATCCCCAAGTGTCACCATCAGCGAGCGGGATGTTCGGCAACCCAACCCGCACGATGAGACCTCCGATCACCGTGCCCACAATAGCGCAGAGTGGGAGAGGACCGGACGGGGAAACAATTTGATTCAAACGTTTGTCGCGATCCATAATGTAACAAACGCTTCGTCGTACACCCTCCCTAACCTCTCGTCCAGCCCGCGAAGGCTTCTCCGAGAAATCGACGGGAGTCTCAGTCCAAATCAAGTTGGTCGATTGACGAACCGGGACGACCTGCGAAAATCAGGACGCGAATGACCACCCGTCACCGTCTTCAGGAAATCACTGTTGCATTTATCGTACTCGTCATCGTGGCGCTCCCGTCAATCTTCTTCCTGCTCGCGGTTCCGCCGCTTTGGCGAGATTGCGACGGCTTTTATCAGTTGGCAACGAAGCCGAATCTGTTGCAAGTCCTGCACTGGCCGCCCCTCTATTGCTTTCTCGGTCGGATCCCGCTTCTCCTCGGAGACCTTCTATCTCGATTTTTTCCTGGCGGACCAACGCCTTCGCTATCGTTCGATAACCCCGCATTTACGGATATCGGATTGTACTTGCTCGTTCTATCCCAACACCTGCTGCTGGTGGTGAGCTTGTTTGTGGCTTGCTGGAAGCTTTGTCGCACGCCGATTTCTCGAGTCGCTCTGGCGCTCCTTTTCGCTTCGCAGGCATGGTTATACGCTTTTGCGCACTGTGTCGGATCAGAAGCTTTCGCGCATCCTTTCGTACTCCTAACCGCGGTAGCCACAGTAGTATGGATTAGACAAGCCAGACCAAACAAGTTGGCCACTGTCGGGCTGCTGACCGCCATGCTTGGTGCCATGCTTTCCCGCCAGATCGACGGGCTGCTGCTCTTTCTGCCACTGGCTTGTTTGCTGCTGATTCATCTGGCCAGGAGCGTTCTGCAAGTTCATCCCTCAGAGCCAAAACGTGGTGTCGTCTTGACCAGATTGCTGCGTGCCTCCCTTATCGGCGTGGTTGTGGTCGTCAGCTGCGGTATTGTGACCGGCGGTCTTTGCGCCTGGTATAAAATTCCTTACCGGTCCCGAGTGGGTTATACGTTCCAATGGCGCCTTGATTACCTAGTCGATCTGAGGGGACCGGATCGGGAACAACGGTTTTCCCACTTGGATCAAGCCTTTCATGATAAAGCAGTTTCCTACGGCATTCACAAATTCAGCGAAAGCTTTACCGGCAACGAACATTGGCAGCCAGAAATGCTCTCGCAGGCCATCTTTGACTGGTTCCGTGACAACACGGCATTGCCGTTTCGAAAACAAGCTTACGAAATGGATGTTCGCCTCAATAGGATTGCACGGTGGTTTCTACTATCGGGAGACGCCGTGTTGTACTCGCGGATCGGCACGGATTCACTCCACGCTCTCCTGTTTTCCCCGGCCGATCTATGTCGTGAGCCTTTTCGCGGTACTGATTTTTTGTGTGGCATGCTGGATCAAACGAATTTTGAACCGGTCCGCGGGCTAGCGTCTCTTCATGTTCCGCCAGGAAAGTATGATTCAGAATGGCGCAGTTCCTGGTATTACCAACTCTACCGGGGTTGGCCGATCTATCTCTTTGGACTGACCAGTATCATCGTATCGGCGATCCATTTACTGACTCGGCCCCGCAGTGTCAGAGCGGCCGATAGTCTCGGCACGTCGCTTGCCTTTGTTGGCGTAGCAGCGGTCTTTGTGATTGCGAACTGCTCGGTTTGCTGGCTACTACCGCGTTACGTTGCGCCCAGCCTTATCTTGCTTCTGGCGGCGCTCGCCCAAGCGTTTGACCAAATGGTGGTCGATCTCTCGGATCGCGAGCCCTCACGTTGACGCCGTTTATCGAATCAGAGAGACGTGGAGCCACCAAAGTCAATTTTACTGGCCTTTTCTTTGCGGTTAGTCCATCGAACGATTTTATGACTGTTGGTGTCCTCGGGACATTCTTATTGCTAGTTATCGCTCTTCTCGGCCCATGGAGCGGTTCGGCTAAGCTCACCGCAAACGGTTCGGCCAAGCTCACCGCAGACCGTCCGGCCGAGCTGGGGCCGCCGCAGATCGCC
>WNFT01010649.1_pt1 | contig 10447 bp, 7 predicted proteins | sample 5400191 | NCBI WGS metagenome assembly WNFT01 (sample SAMN13153359, study PRJNA577476) | soil metagenome | isolation source: 80 cm saprolite under Madrone tree | place: USA:California | collected 2016-06-14 | reverse complement strand
GTCCGCAGGTTTCGGCCATGCCGAAACCTGCGGACCAGACGGGTTCACCCTCCAGGATAACCGCCACTCCGACACCGGGAACGCTGTTCGCGGACATGAAACTAGAAACGGCCTTCTCGATCTCAGAGCGCTTTTCCGCCGAAACGCTCTTCTGCTGCGCGGAAGCGGCCGAAATGCTGCTGAGCAACAAGACAAGCAGGCTAAGGACCCGTGATCGGAAAAGACTCGTGCCCGCGGGTCGCGCGCTTGTAATCACGGAATCACCTCCAGGGCGAGTCTATCGCAAACCGGGAATCGCCGGAACAGCGCCGAAGCGGGCCTCGGCGTGTACTGAGAGCGTCACCCCCTGACCGTAGGAATGCGTTGACCTGATGGTGAGCCGCTCCTTACCATGAACAGATGAACCGACGGCTGGATATTGCGGCGAGTGCCCTGCTGTTCTCGGCAGTCCTGCTGGGCTGCGAGGACGCGGGAAAAAAGCCGGTGCAGGCAAGGGTTCCGGCGTTGGCGCCATCGCCAGCCGCCGCCGCGCAAGTCCCTGTGGAACTTCCACTTTTGCCAATTGTGAATCCGCCGCACCGCTATTACGTCAGGCTGTTGCCCCCCGTTCCGGCTGGCAAGGACTACTTGATCCAGAAGGTCAAGGAAAAATTCGCTTCCGGCGAACAAAACTTCAAAGCCGGTCATCTCGAAAAAGCGCGCAAAGATTTTGACGACGCTGTCGATTGGATGCTGGAGAGCGGCTACGATCCCAATAGTGATCCCAAACTGAGCGAGTTATTTCACCGCGTGGTGGACACCGTGTATGCCTATGAGCTGCAGGCCTTCCGGGCTGGAGACGGCTTCAGCGAAGCGCCGGCCGTTCCGGCACCGATCGACGAAGTGGCGGAGATGACCTCTCCGGTCGATCCGCGGTTGAAAGAGCGCGCCGAGGAAGCAGCCAAAAGCATTTCGCACGACCTTCCGCTGACGGTGAACGACCAGGTGCTTCCGTTCCTCAATTTCTTCCAGACGCCGCGCGGACGCGTCATCGTAGAAACCGGACTGCGGCGCGCGGGCCGTTATCGCGACATGATTTCACGCGTGCTGCAGGAGGAAGGCCTGCCGCAGGATCTAATCTATTTAGCGCAAGCAGAAAGCGCTTTCCAGCCTCTGGCGCTTTCACGGGCCGGGGCGAGGGGGATCTGGCAATTCGTGGCCTACCGCGGGCAGGAATATGGGCTGCGCCACACGTGGTGGATTGACGAACGCCAAGATCCGGAGAAGGCCACGCGCGCCGCTGCGCAGCATCTTCGCGACCTCTACAAACTTTACGGGGACTGGTACCTGGCGATGGCAGCATACAACTGCGGACCGGGCAACGTACAGAAGGGTATCGAGCGAACCGGCTACGCCGATTTCTGGGAGCTCTACAAACGAAACGTGCTCCCGCGCGAAACAAAAAACTATGTGCCCATCATCATCGCGCTGACACTCATCGCCAAGGATGCCGCACACTACAACATACAGGCCGAACCGGAAACGCCGGTACCGACCGACGTCGTGAAACCGGGCCGCGCCATCGATCTGCGGTTGGTGGCGGAAACCATCGACACGGATGTGGAGACGCTTCGCTCGCTCAATCCCTCGCTGCTGCGCCTCGCGACTCCCGATGATCCCTCGTTTGAACTGCACCTGCCACAAGGCACGGCCGAAAAATTCTCCGCAGAGATAGCCGACATTCCACCGGACAAGTGGGTCAGCTGGCGGCGCCATCGTGTGGAAACCGGAGAAACGCTCACGTCCATCGCCAAGAAATATCACGTGACGCCTGTGGCCGTGGCGGATGCGAACAATCTGGAGCGCAACGCCGCGCTCGAGGCGGGCGAGAAGTTAATCATCCCCGCAACGCAGCCGCAATCGGAAACGAAACGCCGCCTGGTGAGCTATCGCGTGCGCCGCGGCGACACGTTTCTGGGGATCGCCGACCGCTTCAGCGTGAGCGCAGACGACCTGCGCAAATGGAATCGCCTAGGTTCCAATAGGGTGAGGCGCGGCATGGTTCTGCGCATCTACACGCTCGGCGGGGCACCGGAAACTTCGCCGGCGAGGGCGCGTTCCAAGTCCAGGAAGAGGCCTGCACAGCCGGTGGCGGCCAGCACGTCTGGCGGAGCAGGCGCTACAAACCCCAATTAAGTCGTTTTGTATTAATGCGTTACGGGAAGGCCCCGTCTCGAACGATTTCCTCAGGCAGTCTCTCGGAGGGAACACCGCAGAATGCTTGACAACGAACGGCGAGTACGGTAACAACGGCTCACGGGCGGGGTGAAATTTTACGTGACTCCGGCCAGAACAGCGACCCACGGGATCCCCATGCAAGCGGGGCCCAGAGATTTCCCAGGGGAGGACGGAATGGATTTCGAGAAGGACAATTTCGAGGATGACAACGAGCTGTCACGGCTGGACGACGAGGAAATGGCGGGCGAGACGGAAGAGATCGTCGAGAGCGAGGAAGAGGAGCTGGTGATCGTCGGCGAAGAGCCAGAGGAAGAGGCGCCCGCTCCGAAGCCTGCGCCAAAGCCGACGGCGAAGAAGCCGGCCAAGAAAGCAGCGAGAAAGAAAGCGGCTCCAAAGAAAAAGGCCAAGAAAGCGAAGCCGAAAAAGAAGGCAGCCAAGAAGAAGGCGAAAAGGCCGGCGAAGAAAAGGAAGCGGTAAGTCTTCTTCAAAGGCGGAAGATCGACATGAAGAAAAGGCCGGGACCAACGTTCCGGCTTTTTCTTTTGAGGAATCACGCTGCCCAGAGTGGGATTCCGGGAGCAGGGCTGGTTTCCCAGGTTGAATGCAGGGCTTCTCAATTCGGGAATGGATCTTCTCAGGGTGGCAAGGTACTTGCCGCTAGCGGCAAGTACTATTAGCATAATCGCAGATGCTGCGGGCGTTAGAACAGATACGGCGGATGCGGGGTGGCGCACAGTCTCATTTGATGCGTTGCGACGATAGCTTCTATTATGTCGTGAAGTTCCAAAATAATCCTCAGCATAGGCGGATTCTGGTTAATGAACTGCTTGGGACCAGGCTGGCGGCACGACTGGGGCTCCCCACGACACCGGTGGCTATTATTTCTGTCAGCGAAGACCTGATTGGGCTCACTCCGGACCTGCACATGCAACTGCCTCGAGCTTGCCCCCCGTGCCACGCCGGGCTGCAGTTTGGGTCCCGCTATCCGGGAGATCCACATCGTTTGACGCTAATGGATTTTCTGCCGGACAAGCAATTGATGGAGGTCGAAAACCTGCATGATTTTTCGGGCATGCTGGTCTTCGATAAATGGACGTGCAACACCAACGGCCGGCAGACGCTTTTTTTCAGGGAACCGCGTAACGGACTCGAAGCAGGAGAGTTGCGATACCGCGCTGTTATGATTGACCAGGGTTTTTGCTTCAATGCCGGAGAGTGGAATTTTCCCGATGCTCCGCTGCGAGGCCTGTACGCCCGCAACCACGTCTACGAAGGTGTGACAGGACGCGAGTCGTTCGGTCCATGGATCGAGCGGCTCGAAAAGGGAATCACAGAAAGAGTCTTTGACGATTTGATTCGCGAGATTCCTCCGGAATGGTATGACGATGACCTGGACGCCGTCATGCGGTTAGCCGAACAGCTCCATAGGCGCCGAACGTTGGTACCGGAGTTGCTGTTGGCAGCGAAAAATACCACGCGGCACCCATTTCCCAATTGGATGTGATTCATGAACAACCTCATTTCTTCTGTCGACGACAGTAAATTTGTTTATCACGTCTTGCGGTACACGTCGAATTTGGTCCGCGATGAGTGGGTCAACATTGGAGTGATTCTGTTCGATCCCGTGACCGGGGCGCTACGCCTGCGATTGGTTGAGGAGCAGGACGAATACGCTCGCATTCGGCGGCTCCAACCGAGAGCCGATGAAGATGTCCTTCGCGCCTTCCGCGACCATCTTGAAGACCGGTTTGCCGCCTTTCTGCGAAATCGGCGGGCGGAGCAGGGCGGGACGCTGGCTATTGGAGAGGAACTCCAGAAGCTTATAGAGGATTGGAACAATACGCTCTCCAATGGGCTGCAGTTGGCACCCCAAAAGGGAGTCTACGCGGATGACCTGGATATCGAGCTCGAGCGGCTCTACACGGAGCACGTTGCTCCACCTCGCAAGGTCAACCGTGTCGGCGCTCCAGGCAGCCGTGCGATGATTCGCGACTACTGCTCGCAAGTCTGGAAGACGGCTGGACTCTGGGATCGCATCCAAAAGTCGGTGCGCGTAGCGGAGTTTACCTTTCCAGGAGACCCCATGAGGATCGACTATTGTTACCGGCGAAATGGCGCGCGAGGCTATGTGCAAACGCTGAGCGTTTCGCGCGCTCCCGCGGATTGCAAGCTTTACGCGTACACCGCGGCTCGCATTGCCGCTCGGGCGCCTTTTGCCTCAGAGTTTGCAGCGGTGACGGACGTTCCCCTGCTGGTGCGCGAGAATGAGCGGCATCGCTTCGTACACGATACCCTGCGTGACGCTGGTATCGAACCCATTGGGACGGACCACTTCGCGACCTGGGTGCCAAAGCTGAAGCCGACGATCCAGTGACCGGCGGATTCGCATCACGGGGCAGATAATGCCCGACCAAACGCATTTCAGAGCGAGTTATTCGCAAACGGCGAGAACCAGCAGCGTGGCATCGTCCTGCCAGCGGCCCCTGCTAAACTCGGCGACGTCAGCCAGGATTCTCGCCTGCAATTCGTCGGCGGACAGCGTGCGATGGACTTGCAGCAAACGCAACAGGCGGGCTTCGCCGAACTCCTCGCCCGCGGGGCTGCACGCTTCCGTGACACCGTCGGTGAACAAAATCACGCGATCGCCTGCCCCCAACTGCGCCGAACCCATCTCGTAATTCCGCTGGTCGAAGACGCCCAGCACGGGGCCGCCGTCCCGCAATCGCAGGTGCGAGCCGTCCGGGTGCACCACAAATGGCGCATTGTGACCGGCGTTGACGTAAACGAGCCGGCGCGCGGGGCCGTCCAGATGCGCGTAGAAAAAGGTGATGAAGCGGTCGCTTTCCGTATTCCGGTAGACGATGGAATTCAGCCGGCTGCAAAGCAGATTTGGCGGCAGGGCAGGAGAAGAGAGACCGCGCACGGCCGCCTGCAGGTTGGACATCAGCAGCGCGGCAGGCATGCCCTTTCCGGCCACGTCGGCGATGCAGATTCCCAGCGTCTTTTCGTCGAGCGGCAGAATATCGAAATAATCGCCTCCTACCAGCCGGGCTGATTGCCACGCACTGGCGATTTCATAGCCCGGCATCTGCGAAATTTCGCGCGGCAGAAGTTTTTCCTGGATGGCTTTGGCTTCCGCGATTTCCCGTTCCTGTTCCTGCTGATGAATCAGGGCTTCTTCCCGCGCCCGGGCCTCTTCCGCGGCGCGGCGCCGCGATTCCCGGCGTTCACGGCCCAGCTCGGTTTGCTTCCGGAGAATTTCCAGCAAACGCGTGTTGGTCCATGGTTTTTCAACGAAGTCGCTCACGCCGAATTGCATCGCTTCCACCGCGAGGCCCACGGTGGCCCACCCGGTCATGGCCACGACCGGCGGAGCGTCCTCGATGGCTTTCAAACGGTTGAGCACGTCCAAACCTTCGCGTCCCGACGTGGTGTCTCGCGCATAGTTCAGATCGATGAGGAGAATATCGAATTCCTGGCGCGCCACCGCCGCCAGCAAGTCCGTCGGCGAATTCACCGTTTCAATGCTGTAGCCGTGCCCCTTGAGCAGTAGCCGCAATGCATCTAAGACGTCCTGCTGGTCATCGGCAATTAGGATTCGTGCTTGCATCGTTTGGTGTTCCAGTTGGGTTTCGAGTGTTGCGCCCACGTTGGTTGGCCACCTGCTTCCGTAGGTGCGGGCGTCCTTGACGCCCCGAGGTAACTCTGGGCAGCCAGATTGCCAGCGAGCGGCGTTAAATAACAGCTTTCGTGTGAATGGTTTGCAGGATATCGAGGTAGAAGGAAGGGCCTCCGTCTGGCCACTAGCGGGAACGCTCGTCCCAATTGCGGACACGGCACAAGAACGACGGGCTTGCAACAAGACTCTTGGATTCGGGGCCTCTTTCTTGCCCAAGGCCTGGAGCCCCTGTGTAGTCTCGATTTCTGCGTCAGGGCCAAGAACGGAGCGAAACTCCTACAGGATAGGCTCGTTCCAGTTTTCGAGCGTTTCCTTCACCTTGCGAAGGAACTGGTGCGCGATGGCGCCATCCACCACGCGGTGATCGTAGCTCAGCGTCACGTAGCACATCGAGCGGATGGCGATGGAATCGTTGATGACCACCGGGCGCTTTTCGATGGCGCCCAGACCCAAGATGCCGACGTTGGGCTGGCTGATCACCGGAAGGCCGAACAAGCCGCCAAAGACGCCCGGGTTGGTGATAGAGAAGGTGCTTTCCTGGACTTCCTCCGGCTTCAGCTTTTTCGAGCGTGCGCGTTCCGCGAGGTCGTTCATGTTGCGCTGGATGCCGAGGATGTTTTTCTCGTCGGCGTTTTTCACCACCGGCACGAGCAAGCCCCAGTCAAGCGCCACGGCGATGCCGACGTTGATCTCCTTGTGCAGGATCACGTTGGTGCCGTCGAGCGAAGCGTTCAGCGTCGGAAACGCGCGCAGCCCCGCAACCGCGGCCTTCACGAAGAAGGGCATGAAGGTCAGCTTGGTTTCGTAGCGCCTTTCGAACTCATCCTTGGACTTCGCGCGCAAGGCGGCCACTTTGGTCATGTCGATTTCGTCGACGGAATAGACGTGCGCGGAAACGCGCTTGGACGCCACCATGTGCTCGGCAATGCGCTGGCGCATGGCGCTCAGGGGCTGCACTTCGTAACTGCCGAAGTACATTTTCTCGCGCGGTACAGCCGTTTCGAGCGCCACGTGCGCCTGACCGCCGGATACTCCGGGGGCGGCGGCCGGTGGTGGCAGCGCGGGCCGCGAAACGACGGCCGGAGCGGGAGCGGAGTAAGCGGGCGGAGTAGCAGCCGGAGCGCCGCCGGCGGCAATCACTGCTTCAATGTCCTGCTTGCTGATGCGTCCACCCGCGCCCGTGCCTTGGATCGCAGAGAGATCGATGCCGCGTTCTTTGGCCATGCGGCGTACCAGCGGGGAACTGTGAATCCGCTCGCTCGTGGAACTTGAGGGAGAGGAAGGAGCCGCAGCCGGCGCGGCGGCGGGAGCAGGAGCCGCTGGCCTGGGCGCGGCCGGGGCCGGAGCTGCCGCTGGAGGGGTCTTCACCGGAGCGGGTGCTGGCGCGGGTGTTTTCGCCGGAGCGGGCGCTGGCGAAGCGGCTGTGGAGCCGGCAGCATCAATTACACCAACAATCGTTTGAATAGGTACAGTCTGTCCTTCGCCGACCTTGATTTCCTTTAGGACGCCGGCAGACGGGGACGGGATTTCGGCGTCCACTTTGTCCGTGGAAATCTCAAACAACGGTTCGTCACGCTCCACCTTGTCGCCGGGCTTTTTCAGCCACTTGGTGATGGTGCCTTCGAAAATGCTTTCCCCCATCTGGGGCATTACGATATCGACTGCCATGATTGCTCTCCTCTTCTCTCTAAAATCTTAATACCGCGCGAGTTCTTTCGCTGCGGAAAAAATCTTTTTCGCGTTGGGAAGAAAATGTTCTTCCAGAGTCGGCGCGTACGGCACCGGCGTATCCAGCGAGGTTACGCGCACGAGCGGTCCGTCGAGATCATCGAAAGCCTTTTCGAAAAGTATCGCGGCGACTTCGCCGGCAATTCCACCCGTCTTGGTGTCTTCATGGACGACCAGGCATTTATTGGTCTTTTTCACCGATTGCAAAATCGTCTCTTCATCAAGCGGCAGAAGCGTGCGCAAGTCGATGACTTCCGCCTCGATACTTTCCTTCGCGAGCGCTTCCGCCGCTTCTAGCGAAGCGTACATCATTGCCGCGTAGGAAAGGATGGTTAGATGTTTCCCTTCGCGTCGCACCACCGCTTTGCCGATCGGCACAGTGTAATCCTCGGCGGGAACTTCTCCCTTGATGCGGCGATAGAGGAATTTGTGTTCAAAGAAGAGCACCGGGTTATTGTCCCGCACCGCGGCCTTCAGCAAACCCTTGGCATCATAAGGCGTCGAAGGATAAATCACCTTCAGGCCCGGCGTGTGCACGAAATACATCTCTGGATTGGCCGAGTGAAACGGCCCGCCGTGCACGCCGCCACCGGACGGCCCGCGAATCACCATCGGCGCTGGTGCGTTCCACAGATAATGTCCCTTGGCCACGAAATTCGTAATCTGATTGAACGCGCAAACGATAAAGTCGATGAACTGCATTTCACAAATGGGGCGCAAGCCGCAGTAGCTCATTCCACAGGCAGCACCGATAATGGCGCTTTCGCTGATCGGCGTGTCGATCACGCGCTCCCAGCCAAAACGTTCCAGCAATCCTTCGCTGGTCTTGAAGGCACCGCCGTATACGCCGACGTCTTCGCCCATCAAAATAACCGCCGGGTCGCGTTCCATCTCCTCGAACATCGCCTGCTTGATAGCTTCGAGGAAAGTTACTGGCGTTCCGTTTGACGCGCCGCCATTCGGTCCGACTCCGTTTGCCTTGGCCATGGCTATCTCCGCGCCTTTCTCGAAGCGCTCGCCGCTGCGGCCTTCACGGTTTTCTTTGGCGCCACTTTCACTGGCGTTTTCCCCGATGGTTTTCCGCCCTTCGCTGATCTTGTACCATTCCCAGTAGCATCTTCCGCAGGCTGCGTATCGCCAAAGTGAATCGGCGCGTTCGCGCCGCCCGATGCCTTGCCTGCCCCGAATCCCGAAACCGTCCAAACCGCCTTGACGCTCGAGCGCGGCGGCGTCACCTCGACAATCGGCCGCTCCCACTTCGCCTGGATCTTGTGGCAATCGTCCCCGGTGCAGTAGACGCCCGTCTCCGCCAATTCCGCCGGAGGCATCGGCGAATTTTCCGCAAAGTCTCGTTCCGAGGCGAGCAGCGTGTCAATCTTCTCCTCGATCTCTTTTTTGCCTTTGGCATCGAGCAGTTTTTCGCTCGACAAGAACTTTTCGTAAAGTGTTATTGGGTCGCGCTCTTCCCAATACGCGCGCATTTCCTTCGGGACATACTCAGCTGGGTCGTGTTGAGCGTGGCCCTGGCGGCGGAAACTCTTCGCTTCGATCAAAATCGGTCCTTCGCCTGCGCGCGCCCGCTCCACTGCTTCTTTGGCCGTCGAGTAGACGGCCACGACGTCGTTGCCGTCCACTATGTAACTGTCTATCCCGTAGGCCTTCGCGCGGTCCGCCAAATTTTCCAGCGGCACTTGCTTGCGCACCGGCGTTGAATACGCCCATAAATTATTTTCCAGAATCAAAACAAATGGCGCCTTCTGCGCGGCCGCAAAATTCAATCCCTCATGAAACACGCCGGTCGAGCTGCCGCCGTCCCCAATCCAGGTCATCGCCACGATTTTCTGACCGAGATAGCGTCCCGCCATCGCTACGCCGGTCATCACTGGAATCAAATCTCCCAGCATGGAAATCGGCGAAACGATGTGCAGATTGTCCAAGTCCCCGAAGTGGCTCGTGCCGTCTTTACCCTTCGTCGGCGAATCGTACTTGGCCATGTGCTGCATGAAAATGTCCCGCGGGGGTACGCCCTTTACCAGCAACGCCCCGATGTTGCGGATCATCGGTGCCAGCCAGTCCTTCTTCTCCAGCGCGTATGCCGTTCCCACGGAAATCGCTTCCTGTCCCAGGCTGGAGTAAAGCCCTCCGACGATTTTGTTTTGCCGGAACAGCTTCACCATCATGTCTTCGACGGCGCGGTTCAGCCGCATGTAGTAGTACAGGTCCAGGTACTGCTGCCGCGTCAATTCCTTCTTCATTCCCCGCTCCAATTCCTATGCGGAAACCGTGAGGGCCTGCTCCGCGTGCTCCAGCCTCTCAAGTAGTTCTTTCCTCGACGCTTCCTTCATTTCCAGCCCGAGCAATTCTCCCAGATGCTTGGCAATCCTCGGCGCGACTTCTTTTCCCTCGACACTGCGTCCCAGCAATTTCTCCAGTGACGTTGCTTTGCGGTCGGCAATCCCGCACGGCACGATCAGATCGAAATTTCGCAAATCCGTCGAAACGTTATAAGCAAATCCGTGCGAAGTAACCCAGCGGCTGATGTGCACGCCGATAGCGGCCAGTTTCTCCTCAGTCTTTCCGGCGCGCACCCAAATTCCAGTTTTCCCCGCGACGCGCTCGGCACTAATCCCGAACTCCGCCGTCGCCCGGATCATTGCTTCTTCCAGAGTCCGCACGTACCACACAACGTCGCGCCGGATGGCTCCCAGGTTCAGGATCGGGTATCCCACAAGCTGTCCCGGCCCGTGATACGTAATGTCTCCGCCGCGATTCGTGGCGTGAAACTCCACGCCTTTTTGCCGCAGCACATGCTCCGAAGCCAGC
>WNFT01006310.1_pt1 | contig 10447 bp, 9 predicted proteins | sample 5400191 | NCBI WGS metagenome assembly WNFT01 (sample SAMN13153359, study PRJNA577476) | soil metagenome | isolation source: 80 cm saprolite under Madrone tree | place: USA:California | collected 2016-06-14 | reverse complement strand
ACCGAGCCGACATTCGTGCAGAAGGAAACTCCGCGCGGCCTGCGGCTTCCGGATGTTAATATGATTAACATCATAGGCACATCCTATGATATTGTCGGCGAATGGAATCGAAAACCGCCCGCTTCACTCTGCTGATTGATCCAAACAAGAAGAAAGCGTTCGAGGCATTGTGTGCGCAACAGGATCTGACACCGTCCCAGGTCGTCCGCCAACTCATCCGCGAATATCTTGCCAAACACGGAGTCAGCTACGCAACCAAGAGCAAGAGGCACGAATCGAGCAGAGCCTAGCGCGTCTCATCGGACACCGCTCCGAACGCTCGAGGCGCCGGATGCCGGCTTGGAGATGGCGGTCAGAATCCCACTGAGGATCTGATGGGGACTCGGCGGGCAGCCGGGTACCGCTACATCGACCGGGACCACATTGGACACGCGACCGCAAGTGGCGTAGCTCTCGCCGAAGATTCCACCCGTGCAACCGCAATCGCCGATCGCAACGACGAGCTTCGGGTCCGGCGTGGCATCATAGGTGCGTCGCAACGCCGCCTCCATGTTTCTGGCAACGGGTCCCGTGATCAACAGTAGATCAGCGTGCCGCGGACTTGCTACAAAGCGGATACCCAGCCGTTCGATATTGTAGAGCGGATTGTTGAGCGCGTGGATCTCCAACTCGCAGCCGTTGCAGGACCCGGCGTCAATGGCTCGAATACAGAGCGCGCGGCCGAGTACTTCGAGGATGCGCGACTGCAATGCGCCGGCAATGCGCAGCGTGTCGTCACTTGCCGGCGGCGGCTCCGTGATGATCCCTGTGCGGCCAATTTGGCGTAACGTTTTCCACATGGCTATAGGTCGTGTCCACTGTAGGATAGGTTGAAGGATTTATTGATCAGCGGAAAATCCGGCACGATATTGTCGATGACGGCGTGCTCGATCACGGGCCAGTTCTGCCACGATGGATCGTGCGGATGACATCGCCGGATCATTCCGCCATCACCCGCTTCGAGCGCCAAAAAAATCGGGCCGCGCCATCCCTCGATCATTCCGACACCAAAAGCGCCTTCATCGGGCGTGGGAACCGGAACCGACGCCTGATACAATCCCGCCGGCAATTCTCTCAAGATCCGCTGCATGAGACGCGTGGATTCAGTGACTTCATCAAAGCGCACGGCGACCCGGGCTGCGACGTCGCCCTCGGTGCGGACGATCTTTTGGGGTGCGAAGGCGCCGTATGGGTCACACGGCAGGTCGCAGCGGAGGTCAAATGCTTGGCCGCTCGCACGGCCGGCAAGGCCTGTCAGACCCAGTTTCGCCGCCAGCGCCGGTGTCACGACGCCGGCGCCCACGAGTCGGTCGCGCAATCCCGCGTGTTCGTCGTAAATGGTACGCAGCGTGGCGACCTCGTTCACGATCGACTCGACGGTGTCGATCAACCCGCGTGCTCCGGCCGACGAGAGATCGGCGCGCGTACCGCCCGGCACAACGAAATCCATGAGATAGCGCTGCCCAAAAGCTTGTTCGGTCGCGCGCAGCAGTTGTTCCTTGAGCCGGGAGAACTGGGCAAGTCCAAAGGCGAATCCGGCATCATTGCCAAGCGCGCCGAGATCACCCAGATGGTTGGCAAGACGCTCCGATTCCAGCGCCACCGCCCTTAAACAAGCGGCTCGCGGGGGCAAGTGCACAGCAGCCATGCCTTCCAACGCCTGGCAATAAGCCCAGGAAAACGCGACGGCAGAATCGCCGGAAACTCGCGCCGCCAGCCGGTGACCTCCGAGCAGCGGCAACTCGGCAAAGCGCCGTTCAATGCCCTTGTGCACGTATCCCAGCCGCTCTTCGAGTCTGAGAACCTTCTCACCGACCACCGAAAAACGGAAATGGCCGGGTTCGATGATCCCCGCGTGAACGGGACCCACGGGGATTTCGTGCACACCGTCGCCTTCCACCGCTACGAAGGCGTAGCCGTCGATCATGGGAACCGAGGGCGCCGGGGGTGTGTTGACGTGGACCAATGGGTGAAAGCCTTCGGGCCACGCGGCGTGGCGCAACCACGGCCGCTTATCCGGGCCCGTGGTGCGCAATCCTGAAAGATCCGCGACGGCGCGTTGCATGCGGCTTGCACTCGGAAACCATTGCTCGATGCCGGGATAGTCGGTGTCAAACGTCAGCGGCAACCCCAGAACGAGTACTCCCGGCCCCGCGATAAACGCGGCTCGGACGATGTCCTCGCCGGCATCGTCCCGGCTTGCCCACAGCGTGAGCAACCGGCCTTCGTGGGTCGCCAAGTCTTCGGCGGCCTGGCGCCATTCGTCGCGCGCCACCGTCAGACCCCATGTGTTGGGCGCGCCCGCAATCGCTCCTTCCCCATTCAATTCGGTCTTTTGCGCCGCCTGATCGAACCATCGCCGGAGAACCACCTCACTCTCCCCCGATCAGGCGCGCCGCAGCGCGATACCAGTCGGCGAGGTAGGGCGGAATGAAAAAGCCGAGCATCAGCACCAAGCCCAGATGCGCAAATACGGGCACGAGCGACGGCGGATGCGGCAAACGCCTGGCCGACGTGTCTCCAAAGACCATCGATTGTACGCGGCCAAAAATCGCGGCAAACGCCACACCGAGCGCCAACAACAGGATGGGGGTTGCCCATGGCTGCTGTTTCATGGCGGTCGTCAGAATGAGAAACTCGCTGGCAAATACGCCGAACGGCGGCGTGCCGAGTATGGCCAACGTGCCCATCATCAATCCCCAACCCAAAGTGGGATTCACGGTGATGAGGCCGCGAATGTCGTCCATGAGCTGCGAACCCGCTTTCTGCGCCGCGTGTCCCACGGCGAAGAAAATCGATGATTTCGTCAGTGAATGCACAGTCATGTGCAGCAACGCGGCAAAGTTGGCCACCGGACCCCCCATGCCGAACGCGAATGCGATGATGCCCATGTGTTCGATCGAGGAATAGGCGAACAACCGTTTGACATCGCGCTGCCGCCACAGAAAAAACGCGGCGAGCACCACCGACAGCAGCCCAAAGCCCATCATCATGCGGCCCGGCAGGCCCGACTGAAGCGAGCCCTCGACCAGCACCTTGCAGCGCACGACGGCGTACATCGCTACATTGAGCAGCAATCCTGACAACACCGCTGAAATAGGGGTGGGGCCCTCAGCGTGCGCATCGGGCAGCCAATTGTGCAGCGGCGCGAGACCCACCTTGGTGCCGTATCCCACCAGCAAGAACACGAATGCCAGACCGAGAACGGCGGGCTCGAGCTGGCCCTTGACCGCGTTGAGATGGGTCCAGAGCAGCGCGCTCACGCCCTCGGAACCCAAGATTTTCTCGGCCGCAAAATACATGAGAATGGTGCCGAACAGGGCTTGGGAGATGCCCACGCCGCAGAGAATGAAGTACTTCCAGCCCGCCTCGAGACTCGCGGGGGTCCGGTACAGCGTCACGAGCAGCACGGTGGACAAGGTCGCGGCTTCCATCGCCACCCACATGAGTCCCATGTTGTTCGTCGTGAGGGCGATCAGCATCGTGGCCATGAACAGCTGGTACATGCTGTGATACAGCCGCAGTTGCCGGGCCGAAACCCGCCCATGCTCGGCCTCGATGCGCATATAGGGACGCGAAAACAATGAGGTGGTCAAGCCGACGAACGCAGTCAGCGTCACCAAAAACACGTTGAAGGCATCGATGAAGAATTGCTCGCGCGCGACCGACAGATTGCCGTGAGCCACGATCCTTGACGTGAGTGCACATGCCGCAAGGAAAGTGACCAGCGAAAGGCCGACATTGGCTGTCGGCGCCCATCGCCGCTCTCCCCAAACCCCCATCGTCAACGCGCCGAGCAGCGGAGTGCCTAAAAGAATGACGAACTCCATGCTATTGGTCCTCCTTGAGCGATTCGAAGTGCTTCAGGTCCAGGCTGTCGAATTGTTCGCGAATCTGGAAAAAGAACACACCGAGAACCAGCATCGCCACCAGTACGTCGAGAGCGATCCCCAATTCGACCACCATCGGCATGCCGTAGGTGGCGCTCATCGCACCGAAGAAGAGACCATTCTCCATGGACAGGAATCCGACGACTTGCGACATCGCCTTGCGGCGCGTGATCATGGTGAGAAAGGCGATCAGGATCACCGCCACTGCGATGCCGATGGAATTGCGTGTCGCGGTGCTTGCCAGCGCCGTGATCGGCTGCGCCAGTCCAAATGCGAATATCACGACCAGGACTCCCACCATCATCGTTCCGGCGATATTGAGCAAGGGCTCCGTGTCCCAGTAGACGCCGAGGCGGCGAATCAGCCGATGCAAGAGCCAGGGCAGGAAGATCACCTTGAGCCCCAGCGTGAGCGCTGCGGACACGTACAAGTGATGACTGCCGGTCCGCCATGCGAGCAACAGAGTCGCGATACACAGGAGAGCCCCCTGCATCGCCAACAGGTTGACCAGGCTGACGATGCGCCGTTGCGACAACATGGCGAAGGAAAGCAGCAGCAACAGCGCCGCCAGCGTATTCAGGAGCTGCAGGTCCCATGGCAACGCCTTCATGTTCACTCTCCCAGCAACAGCCGCACGAGCAGCCCGAGCACCGCAAACAGGAAAGCAGTCGCCAGAAACTCCGGCGCGCGAAAGACACGCAGTTTCGCCGATAGAGTCTCAATGAGCGCCAACCCGGCCCCGGCAAACAATAGTTTCACGCCTAAGAGCACGATCGACACGGCCAAACTCGACGGAGCATGGCTGGTCGCAATGCCCCAGGGTATGAAGACCGCAACCCCGATGCAGGCATAGTTGAAGAGCTTCAATGCTGCGGCCCATTCCATGAGCGCAAGGTGGCGCGCCGAATATTCGAGCAGCAGGGCCTCGTGAATCATGGTCAATTCAAGATGCGTGGCAGGGTTGTCGACCGGAATACGGGCATTCTCGGCGAGCAACACCATGGTGAACGCCACGGCAGTAAAGGCGAGACTCGGGTTGAGTGTGAAGGACTGCGCCGACAGGCGCTCGGCGATCAGCGGCAGCGCCGTGGTGGCAGACGTCAGCGAGACCACGAAGATCACCACCAGCAGCGCGGGCTCCGCGAGAAAACCGATCATCATTTCCCGGCGAGCGCCCAGCGTGCCGAAGGCAGTCCCGACGTCCATCGCAGCCAGCGATAGGAACACACGCGCGGTCGCGAGCAGGCCGACCAGGGCAATTGCATCCGCGGCTTGCGTGAACGGCAAACGCGTGGCGATCGATGGAATGACTGCGGCCGCCGTCACCATCGTGCCGAAGACCACATACGGGGCGAGACGGAAGAGTCGCGACGCGTTGTCCGCAATCACCGCATCCTTATGAAAGAGTTTCCGGATTCCGCGGTACGGCAGCAGGATGCTGGGGGCGGACTTGTTCTGCAGCCACGCTCGGCACTGATTCACCCAGCCGACGAGCGCGGGCGCCGCAGCCACCGCCATTGCGATTCCCATCAATTGCACGATCCAGTCGTATACGTTCATAGCATGAGCGCCAACAAGACGACGAGCGTGACAAAGCTGTAGAGCAGGTACGTCGCGATGCGGCCCTGCTGCAGCCAGGCCACTCGGTCGGCAACTTGCCGAACGAGGGTGCCCAATGGCTCATACAGCACGCGCCAGATCCGATCGCCTATTTCCAACCGATACTTGGGTTTGCTGTCGAAGGGGCTGGGCAGTTCCCGAACGATGGCGAAGAGCGGCTGAAACAGATGTCGAATCGGTTGACCGAATCCCTCCGCCGTGTCCTGCATGCGGCTGGTGAGCCCGCCGAATCCGCAGTCCCAGGCCGCGCCCTTTCGAATGCGCTGATGATAGAAGAAGCGCACGTTGATGACGGCCAACGCCACGACCACCGCGATCACCGCAAAGAATATCAGCGGCGCGTAGGACGACTGGCGCTCGGGGACGGGCACGAGCAGCCACCAGGGCGCGTCGCTTGCCGGCAGTCCGCCCAGACGGAGTTCCCGGGTGACGACGCTGAGCAGCGATATGACATGCGACGGAAGAAAGCCGAGCAGTACACAACCGAGCGCAAGCCACGCCAGTCCAAGCCGTTCGGCAAACCCCGCGTCGTGAGCATGCCGCAGGGTGGGCTCTCTCGGCTGCCCCAGAAAGATGACGCCGAAGAATTTGACCATGACGTAGCCGGCGAGGGCAGCGGCAAGCGCGAGCAACGCAGCACCCAGAGGCAGCAGCATATTGATGAAGGGGTGCGGCACTTTGTGCGCAAATAGAAAGGACTGCAGCAATAACCATTCCGACACGAAGCCATTCAAAGGCGGCAGTCCGGCAATGGCCAGCACACCGATGAGCGTGAGCCATGCCACCCAGGGCATTCGATGGATGAGACCACCCAGATGCCCTAGGTTGCGTTCCCCGGTTGCGTGCAATACCGCACCCGTACCCAGGAACAGCAGGCTCTTCATGAAGGCATGATTGATCGCGTGATAAATAACGGCAATCAACGTGAGCGCCGCCGCGGCGCGCATGTCCACGCCCGCGAATACGATTGCCAATCCGAGGCCGGTAAACAGGATCCCGATGTTTTCGATGGAGGAATAGGCCAGAAGACGCTTCATGTCGGTCTGCGCAGCCGCGAAAACGACCCCGTACAGCGCGCTGAAGAGACCGAGAGACAGCGGCACGAGACCCCACCACCACACGGGCGTTCCCAATAGATCAAAACTCACGCGAATCATTCCATACAGGGCCGTCTTCAGCATGACGCCGCTCATCAGCGCGGAAACGGGTGAAGGCGCGGCGGGATGCGCTTCGGGCAACCATACATGCAGCGGCACGAGGCCCGCCTTGGCGCCGAAACCGATCAGCGCGAGACAGAAAGCAATCGCCGCCCAATGAGAACTCAAGTGGGCGCCGCGCATGGCGTCGAACGTGAAATGCCAGCTGCCGCCCTGAAGAATGCCAAAGCTCAACAGGATGGCGATGGCACCCATATGGGCAATCAGCAGGTAGAGAAACCCCGCCCGGCGAATTTCCGGAATTCGATGTTGCGTGGTGACCAGAAAGTAAGACGTCAGGGCCATGGTTTCCCACGCCACCATGAACGCGTAGGCGTCGTCGGCGAGCAGAACGAAGCCCATGCTGGCGAGAAACAGATGATATTGCAGACAGAGGAGTCCCGGCGCCGTGCCTTCACCCTTCCGGAAGTAGCCTGCCGCAAAGATCGAAACGCCCGCCGACGCAGCGCCCAGCAAAATCAAAAATACGCTCGAGAGCCCATCCAGACGCAGATGAACGGGTAAGTCCGGCAGCCCGATGGGCAAAACGAGCCGTTCGGCCGGGCGATCGAGACTCACTGCCGCGACGACTGCCAGCGCAACACCGAACAAGGCGCCCAATGGAAAGAGCGTCCTCCCCACGAACGCGATGCTCGCCGGCCTTGCCAATCCCGCCAGCGCCACCATGCCCCAGGCAGTCAGCAGCAGCAAACTCAGCGTCAATGTCGAATTGAAACCATGGCTCACGAGGCGCCGACCCGCAACAGTCGGGAACAGGCGTTGACCGCGTGGAAATGCCGGACACAGCGATTTACGCCCATGGGACTTCTATTATAATCTTATGCACATTGACATGTCACTTGATGTGAGCTCAGCTTGGCCATCGAAGATCGCACCGCCCGGCTTACCATCCTGATCGATCCGCGCAAGAAGGAGCTGTTTGAGCAGCTGTGTGCGGAGGAGGACACGACGCCTTCACAAGTGGTGCGCCGCTTGATCCGGCATTACATCGAGGAGCGCACGGGTAAGCCCTGGATGCCTTCGGGGGATCCCCTAGGTGCTGCTCGTCGCCGCGTCAAGGGTCGCCGAGCTTGATAGCGAATCCGTTGTGCAGAGCGGGCAAGAACGATCACTGGAGGCCGCGCGCCGCGCTCGTGACCGATCGTTCACAATGTGGATGCGGCACTGTCGGTCGTGACCGACAATTGACGAGGTATGGGCGGTCGATGCGAAGCTATGCACGGAGCCGGGCGCTTTCGGCGGAATGGCCGGGCGCCGCAGGCAAGTGCCACGACGTTTCACACGGCATAGGAAGTGCGCATGCATGACAAACCTTTTGAACGAGATTCGGAATTGTCGACACCGGTACCGCTGTTGAAGGGCAACGACGTGAATGACGCCGTGTGGAAGGAGCCGGGAGTTCGCTTCCCAGTGACCTGCCCCATATGCGCACGTGCGCTGCTGACGGAGTTGCCGGTTGCTCTGATTGCCGAGGCACTCATCATGGGGTCGTCAATCCGTCTGCACGCCGGTTGCCACGATGTCTATTGGGATGCGACCGAATTGGAGGTTGAGCAGATACGCGAGTATCTCAGCGCCGGCGTGGTCACTGTCCAACGCAGAGAATCCTAGCCGACCGCGCGCAGGCGTGCCGCCTGTTGCAGCCGGGCCGCGATCTCCCGCAGATGGGGCCGAAGGCTTTCCGGCTCCATCAATTCGAACTCCACTCCGCATAGCATCGCCTGAAAAACCTGACTTCCCGTCACTTACTCATCGAACAACTCCTCGCCGACGATCAAAACTTTGGCTACGCAGCATCGGAATGCCTTGCCTCCAAACGGTGGTCCAGCATCCGGTAGCTCCCGACGATCGTCATCTCGAGTGACTCGGGGCCGCTGAGGTAGCGCACAACTCTCTGTTTCATATGGCGATTTCCTTCGAATTGCGTAGCGGACCCTAAGAGGGGAACGGCTCATCGTGGGCGATCGCCCGGCACCGCTCGCTAAGAAGGACGACTGAGAATACTCGAAGGATTCGGACCAATAGAACAATTTCAGAGGAATCCTGTCGGTCCGTGATGGCCAATCATTCGGCCTCTTCAATGCGTTTGATTGACGGCATGCGAGCGACGGCCGAGCTTCCTATACTCACTCCGCGGATCTGGTTACTCTTCTTCCCTGGCTCACCGTTTCGGGGCTCCCCGGGGAGTACAACAATGGAAATCGCACTCTCACCGCTTGAATTCGCCCGGCGAGCGCGGCGCCTGTATGCCCATCGCGAAGCCGTGGTCGACGGTGATCGCCGTTGGACCTATTCTGGATTCTTCGACCGATGCGACCTGTGGTCGTCGGCCCTCCAGAGCATGGGGATCAGGCAGGGTGACCGAGTTGCCTACATCGCGCCCAATACACACGCGCACCTGGAGGCGTACTACGCGATACCTCAGATCGGCGCCGTGCTGGTACCGATCAACTACCGGCTGACACCGGATGACTTCGTTTATCTGATCAACCACAGCGGCGCGCGGATCGTGTGTGCTCACTCGGATTACCTCGAGGGGCTGGACCGCGTACGCGGCCAGCTGGGCGCCGTCGAGAATTTCATTGCCCTGGAGGGCGGTGCAAATCGCCCGGGTTGGTTGGACTACGAATCGATCCTCGCTCAGTCAACGGCCGCTTTCACCCGCCCCGAGATCGCAGAACGCGACTTACTGACCATCAATTACACGAGTGGTACGACCGCCAATCCGAAGGGCGTCATGATCACGCATCGCAACGCGTACTTGAACTCGGTGGGGACTCTCATCCATCACCCCATGACTTGCGCTGACCGCTATGCCTGGACTTTGCCCATGTTTCACGCCAATGGTTGGACGTTCGTCTGGACCGTAACGGCGGTCGGGGGAGCGCATCTTTGCATCCGCCGAGTGGAACCCGCCAGAATTTTTGACACGCTGCGACGCGAGCGCGGAACGATGCTGTGTGCTGCGCCCACCGTGTTGATCGGCATCGCCAATTCGGGCGCTGAACTTCGGGAGGGGGTGCCTCGCGGGATACGCGTTCTCACCGCGGGTGCGCCGCCGGCTGCCGCCACGATCGAGCGAGTAGAGGGTGAGTTAGGGTGGGAATTAACCCAGTTCTATGGGCTCACCGAGACCGCCCCATTCATCACGGTGTGCGAGCCGCGGCCGGAACATGCGTCGCTGGCTGACCCAGAGCGCGCCAAGATCAAGGCGCGTCAGGGAGTCGAGCTCATTACGTCGGGAGAGCTGCGCGTCGTGGATGAGTCCGGCGCCGAAGTGCCTGCCGACGGAGCGACGGTGGGTGAGATCGTCGTTCGAGGAAACGTCGTGATGCAAGGCTACTACAACGACCCGGCGGCGACCGCCCGGAGCATTCGCGACGGGTGGTTCCACTCCGGCGACGCGGCCGTCGTTCACCCGGACGGATACGTCGAGATCCGCGATCGGCTCAAGGATGTGATCATCAGCGGCGGCGAAAATATTTCGAGCGTCGAGGTGGAGGGCGCACTCCTGCGGCACCCGGCCGTCCAGGAGGTCGCGATCATCGGTTTGCCGGATGAAAAATGGGGCGAGGCGCCGCACGCGTTTGTGGTCCTGCGCGCAGGTTGCTCGGCAACGGAGGGGGAGCTTCGAGAGTATGCGCGGGAGCGCATGGCTCACTTCAAGTGTCCCAAGACCGT
>WNFT01006305.1_pt1 | contig 10448 bp, 7 predicted proteins | sample 5400191 | NCBI WGS metagenome assembly WNFT01 (sample SAMN13153359, study PRJNA577476) | soil metagenome | isolation source: 80 cm saprolite under Madrone tree | place: USA:California | collected 2016-06-14 | reverse complement strand
CTTCGGCTTTTGCGGCTTTGGGCGCTTCGGTCCGACCACCCTCGGCTAAGGAAAGGATGCTCTGACCAACACTAATTTTGTCGCCGGTCCGAACATGAATTTTGGTGACCGTGCCTGCGGCGGTGGCGGGGATGCTGGCGACAGCCTTTTCATTTTCCAATTCGATGATCGGCTGGTCTTTTGAGATCTGGGCACCCACTTTGACAAACACGTTCACGACCGTACCGGAATCTGCTCCCTCCCCGAGATTTGGTAGTTTCAGATCCACCCTGTAAATCCTTTCCACGAAAGTTCCGTAAACGACCTTTCAATACGGTTCACCGGACAAAAGATTTATGTCCGTTTCGCTTCGGAAGTCCTGCGAAGTGGCCTGGCTTGAACTTCTTGGCTGGGCTGCGCAGCGCGTGTCGCAGGGCCGATTCCAGCTCGGGATCTGCGTCCTCCTGGTGCCTCGTTAGGGAAACTTTCATTTTGCAAAACTAGGGCATGTTGTTTGGCGTGTCAAAGCTAAGCGGCAGGAAGAGCGCACTGGCGCTCACACGATCTGCGGGAAAATCTTTTCCGGTTCGACCTTCATTTGTTTGATCGCCTTCTGAACCTCGCTGCGATCCAACTGCCCTTTCTCCGCAAGCGCATAGAGTGTGGCAACCACGACACATTCTGCGTCCACTTCGAAGAAACGGCGCAGACGCTCGCGGGTATCGCTCCTGCCGTAGCCGTCGGTGCCGAGTGTGGTCAGGCCGCCGGGCACCCACGGGGCGATCTGGTCCGGCACAATTTTCATATTGTCCGAAATCGCAATGAATGGACCGGCTTCGTTTTTCAGTGTTTTCTCCAAGTACGATTTCTTCGGCGGCTCGGTTGGGTGCAGCATGTTCCAGCGTTTGCTGCGGAGGGCATCATTGCGCAACAGTTTGTAGCTGGTCGCGCTCCACACGTCGGCTGAGACATCGAAATCATTGGCAAGGATTTCCTGCGCGCGCAAAGCCTCACGGATGATCGGGCCGCTGCCGAAGATTTGCGCTTTGAGTTTTTTATTTTCGGGACCGGGTTTGAATTTGTAAAGGCCGTTGAGAATGCCTTCCGCCGAGCCGTCCGGCATTGGGGGCATGGTGTAGTTTTCGTTGTAAAGCGTCAGATAATAAGAAATGTCCTCGCCTTCGAGGTACATCCGCCTCATACCATCGGCAATGATCACGGCCAATTCATAAGTGAACGCCGGGTCATAGGTGAGCAAGTTCGGAATCGTGCTCGAGAGAATTAAGCTATGGCCATCCTGATGTTGCAGCCCTTCACCGTTCAAGGTGGTGCGTCCAGAGGTCGCGCCGAGCAAAAACCCTTTTGCTTTGATGTCACCGGCCAACCACATCAAATCCCCGATGCGCTGGAAACCGAACATCGAATAGTAAATGTAGAAGGGAATCATGTAGCGCCCGTGCGTGGCATACGAGGTGCCCGCGGCGATGAAGGTCGCCATCGAACCCGCTTCGGTGATGCCTTCTTCGAGAATCTGTCCGTCTTTGGTTTCGTTGTAGTACAGCAGCGATTTTTTATCAACCGGCTCGTAAAGCTGTCCTTTTGGCGAATAGATCCCAATTTCGCGAAATAACGCATCCAGGCCGAAGGTTCGGGCTTCGTCTGGAATGATGGGGACTATCCGAGAGCCAATCGCTTTGTCCCGTGTCAGCAGGCTTAGCAGTCGCACAAAACCCATCGTGGTCGAGAGCTCGAATTTTCCGGAACCTTTCAACAGTTCGGCGAAAAGGTCGGGTTTGGGAATTTCCGGTGGCTGGGCCTCCACGACTCGCCGGGGCAGAAAACCGCCCAGCCGTTTCCGGCGCTCCAGCAGATATTGGGTTTCCTTGCTATCGGGTGCTGGGCGGAAGAATGGCGATTCGGCGATCTCCTCGTCGCTGATGGGAATATCAAAGCGCGCGCGAAACTCGCGCAGCTCTTTTTCATTGAGCTTCTTTTGCTGGTGCGTGACGTTTCGGCCTTCACCTGCTTCGCCGAGACCGTAGCCTTTGACGGTTTTGGCGAGAATCACCGTCGGTTGGCCAGTGTGGTCCACGGCTGCCTTAAAGGCGGCATAAACTTTGCGGCTATCATGGCCGCCGCGCAGGAGTTTATGAATCTGCTCGTCCGTGAGATGGTTCACTAATTCCAGCAGTTGCGGATATTTTCCAAAGAAATGTTTGCGCGTGTAACTGCCTGGCTCGACGGAATATTTTTGATAGTCGCCGTCCACTGCTTCTTCCATGCGCTTGAGCAAAAGACCGGTGGTATCCGCGGCGAGCAATTTGTCCCAGTCCGACCCCCAAATCAGTTTGATGACGTTCCAGCCTGCGCCCTGAAATACGGCTTCAAGTTCCTGGATGATCTTGCCGTTGCCGCGCACCGGGCCGTCGAGCCGCTGCAAGTTGCAGTTGATGACCCAAATTAGATTATCCAGGTTTTCCCGTGCCGCCAGGGTCAGCGAGCCGAGCGTTTCCGGCTCGTCGGTTTCTCCGTCGCCAATGAATGCCCAGACCTTCGGCTCCTCTCCATCCATGAATCCGCGGGCGCGCAGGTAGCGATTGAACCGCGCCTGGTAGATAGACAGCAGCGGCCCCAAGCCCATGGAGACCGTCGGAAACTGCCAAAAATCGGGCATGAGATAAGGGTGCGGGTAGGAAGAGAGCCCGCCGCCCTCAGCCAGCTCCTGGCGGAAATTATGCAACTGCCGCTCGTCGATTCGTCCTTCGAGGAATGCTCGGGCATAAATGCCGGGCGTCGCATGACCTTGAAAATAGACGAGGTCACCGGCGAAATCCTGAGTGCGGGCGCGGAGGAAATGATTGAAGGCGACCTCGTACAAGGTTGCAGCCGATGCGTAAGTGGAGATATGACCGCCCAACCCGCTGTGTGTGCGGTTGGCGTTGACCACCATCGCCATGGCATTCCAGCGGACGTAGCTCTTAATGCGCCGCTCCATTTCCCAGTTGCCGGGGAACGGCGCCTGCTTGTCGGCGGGAATGGTGTTTACATAAGGAGTACTGACCACGCGAGGCGCTTCGATGCCTTGCTCGCGCAGTCGCTCAGTCAGGCTTTCCAGGAACCGCGCCGTCCTCTGCGGTCCCTGGTTGCGCAGGGCGAACTCCAACACTGACTCGAGGGATTCGAGCCATTTTACCTCGTCGTTTGCTTCCGGTTTGGGCAGAACGCGCAATTCCGGAAGTGGATCCTTTGGCTCTTTCTTTGGCAATTTCACTTTGTTACTCACGATTCGTTAGAAAGAATGGGAAGTCAACCTCCGGCATAATCGTTAGGTGTGATGGTTCTCGTCTGTTCTTCTTGACCTGAGGGCAGCAGTCCGCTACTTTCGACACTAGAGATTGAAGTTTTTATGGATAATTTTTTAGTCCCAATGGTGGTTGAGCAGACCGGGCGCGGGGAGCGCGGCTATGACATCTATTCGCGATTGCTTGTAGATCGGATCGTGTTTTTGGGAACGCCCATTGATGACATGGTGGCGAACCTCATCATTGCCCAGTTGCTTTTTTTGCAAATGGCCGATCCCAAAAAGGACATTCATCTTTACCTCAATTCGCCGGGCGGCAGCGTCACCGCCGGGCTGGCTGTCTATGACACGATGCAATTCCTGACGTGCGACGTGAACACGTATTGCATTGGCCAGGCGGCCAGTATGGGCGCGCTGCTGCTGTGCGGCGGCACCAAGGGCAAACGTTATGCGCTGCCCAACTCGAATATTATGATTCACCAGGTGCTCGGCGGAGCGGAAGGGGCCGCCAGCGACGTGGAAATCCGCGTGCGCTACATGCTCAAGCTCAAGCAGCGCCTCAACAGCATCATTGCCAAACACAGCGGCCGGTCCATCGAACAAGTCGAGAAGGATTGCGACCGCGATAATTTCATGTCGCCGGAAGAAGCCAAAGCTTATGGACTGGTGGATGAAGTGGTGCAATCGCGCAAGGAGATCCCTGGGCTGGCGGAGAAGGCAACGAGTTTGGCCGATAAAAAGGAATAACCTCGATGGCGCGGCCGACGAATATCACGCTGTGCAGTTTTTGCGGCAAGTCGCATGCGGAGGTTAAAAAGCTCATCGCCGGCCCAGGCGTGTATATCTGTGATAATTGCGTCGTTCTTTGCAAACAGGTCCTCGACAAGGAACTGGCAACGCAACTGAGGAAGCACAAGCCCCGCATGGCGGTTGCCAAGCCGGCGGAAATCAAGCGCCAGCTTGACTTGCACTGCGTCGGGCAGGACCACGCCAAAAAAACTTTGGCGGTGGCGGTGCACAATCATTACAAGCGAATTGTGCAGGAGCCAGCCGTTCCCTCGGAAGCGAACGATGCTTCGCCGACCGACCCGCACCATGGAGTCGCCATCGAGAAGAGTAATATTCTGATGATTGGCCCGACCGGTTCGGGCAAGACACTCCTTGCCAGGACACTGGCGCAGATTCTGGATGTGCCTTTTGCGATGGCGGATGCCACGACCCTCACGGAGGCGGGTTATGTGGGTGAAGACGTGGAAAATATCATCCTGCGGCTGCTGCAAAATTCCGATTACGATTTGAAGAAGGCCCAGCGCGGGATTGTTTATATCGATGAGATCGACAAAATCGCGCGCAAGACCGAGAACGTTTCTATCACCCGGGACGTTTCCGGCGAAGGCGTGCAACAGGCGCTCCTGAAAATCCTGGAGGGGACGGTTTGCAACGTGCCGCCGCAGGGCGGCCGCAAACATCCGCAGCAGGAATATATTCGTGTGGATACGACGGATATTTTGTTCATCTGCGGCGGGGCCTTCGTCGGTTTGGAAAAGATCATCCAGCGGCGCCTGGGGCGGCATGCCATGGGTTTTCGCGGCAGCCATGAACACGCGCCGAACGCGACCTCGATTGCCCGGGAGGAAATCCTGCAGCATGTCGAGCCCGAGGATCTGTTGAGCTTCGGCTTCATTCCGGAATTCATCGGCCGATTGCCCATGCTGACGGTGCTCGCGGAGTTGACCGAAGGACAGTTGGTCTCGATTTTGACCGACACCAAGAACGCCTTGACGCGGCAGTATGCCAAGCTGCTGGCCATGGAAGGCGTCGAATTGGAGTTTTCGGATGATGCTCTGGCTGAATTAGCCGGGCAGGCCATCCGAAAAGGGACCGGCGCGCGGGCCTTGCGCAGTTTGCTGGAGAAGCTGATGCTCGACGTCATGTACGACGTGCCGAGCAGCGATGACATTTTGCATATTATGATCACCCGCGGCGTCGTGGCCGGAGAGAGCAAACCGCTCATCAGGCGCAAACACGGCCGCGCGGCGGCGTGAGCTAGATCACATTCCCATGCGGGATGATTCCGTTCTTGGGAATGATCACAATCCCATCCCGAATATAGTAATCGGCGTGGTCCACATTTTCCGGTTTGCCGACAGGAGAGATCATCACGTTGTTCCCGATGCGGGCATTTTTATCCACGATGGTATTTTCGATCCGGCAATTGGCCCCGATTCCGATGCGCGGTTTGCCGGCTTTTTCATGCTCGGTGATCGATTCGTAGGATTCGTAATAGTCGCTGCCCAGCACGATCGCCCGATTGAGCACCGTGCCTGGACCTACCAGGCTGCGCACGCCGACAATGCTGTGCATGATCACCGCCCGATTCAGGATGCAGCCATCGGAAATAACGGCATGATCTATCTGCGCCCCATTGATCTTGGAGCCGGGCAAAAAGCGAGGCCGGCTGAAGATCGGCGCGCTCATATCGAAGAAATTAAACCGTGGCAACTCGTTCGTCACATCCAGGTTGGCTTCGAAGAAAGCACGGATGGTCCCGATGTCTTCCCAATATCCCTGAAAGACAAACGAGAAGACGCCGTAGTTCGAGATGGCATTGGGAATAATGTCCCTGCCGAAATCGGGCAACGTATTGTCCAGCAACTTGAACATGACATCGCGGTTAAATACGTAAATGCCCATCGATGCCAGGAACAATTCACCCTGTCCTTCGATTCCCAATTTGTCGTACCACGCCGGATCCAGATGCAGTGAATCCTGCACCGTGCGCTCGCTGGGCTTCTCAACGAAACGGGTGATGCGGCGGTCGGCGTCGATCTGCATGATGCCCAGTGAGCTGGCCTCGCGCCGCCCCACCGGAATGGTCGCGATGGTGATATCGGCCTTGGTTTCGGCATGTTGAGTGATGATGTCACGGAAATCCATTCGGTACAATTGGTCCCCGCTAAGAATGAGCAAATGGTCCCAGTCATGGTTCCGAAAATGAATGATGTTCTTGCGGACTGCATCAGCGGTCCCTTGGTACCAGGAATTGTCGGAAAAAGTTTGTTCTGCGGCCAAAATCTCGACGAACCCGCCCGAGAAGTGATCGAATTTATAGGATTGCGAAATATGACGGTGCAGCGAGGCCGAGTTGAACTGCGTCAGCAGATAAATGCGCCGCAGGCCGGAGTTGATGCAATTGGATATGGGAATGTCCACCAGGCGATACTTCCCGGCCAGCGGGACAGCGGGTTTGGCGCGCTCCTTAGTCAGCGGGAAGAGCCGAGTGCCCTGGCCGCCGCCCATAATGACCGAGAGCACGTTGCTGGTGTTAATCGATTGCCGGCCGGTATCTGACATACAAAACTTTTCTTCCTCTGCAAACGTCCTTAACCGAGTTGTACCTTTTCCGAACTAGATCGCAAGCAGCTTGGTCAGCGGCGGGGACGGAGTCAGTCTTTTTTTTCACCAACACCCACTCGACAAAGTGCTGGAATGATTCCGAGCCTGGCGTTTGTCATTCGGATCTCGATAAGCCTTCTTTTTCGAGTCGCGCCAATGTCGCCGGATCACGCACATCCACCCATTGCCCCTCAATTTCGAGTCCGGCCAGCTTGTGCCTGGCCGAGAGCAGAGCATTCACCGCGTCCGTCAATTCGTATTCGCCACGGGGAGACCTTTGCAGCCGCGCAGTAAACTCGAACAGCGACGGTTTGAAAATGTAAATGCCGGCATTGTACCAAACAGGCTGATTCGCCATTAGCGACCCGTCGCGCCGCAACTGCTCGAGCTGCTCAAGCGTCGGTTTCTCCACGACCCGCTTGAGGCGGAACGCTTCGTCGAAGAAGTTCAATCCACCTTGCCTGACGTCTTCGCCGCGAGTCACACTGATGACGCCGGAGAAGTCAGCCTCGGCGAAGCGGTCTATCATGCGGCGATAATTCCGCGGCGGCACCAAAATATCGCCGTAGGTTAGCAAGAAAGGGGAAGCTCCGATAAATTCCCTGGCCACTTCCGGCGCCTTGCCGGTGCCGTCCGATACCATCTGACGGCCATAGACTATCCGCGCTTTCCATTTTGAACCGTCGCCAAAATGATTTTCAATAGCCTCCGCTCGATAACCGGTAACAATGAAGACGTCTCGGACTCCCGCCGCCAGGATGCCCTCCAGAATGTGCTCGATAATAGGTTTGCCTTGCGAGAAAAGCATTGGCTTCGGCACCTCATTGGTGAGTTCCTTCATCCGGGTGCCTTTTCCCGCGGCCAATATAACTGCCTTCATGCGGCACCCATGAAAACACTTCCGGCCACTCAGACAACAGGAATTTCTAATTACAAATCATTGGCGCGAAGGTCCCGCTTTGGCAATAAGTTGCTTCATTTCCTCGATAACATCATTAACCACCTTCTTTTGGTTGTCGTTCAAGGCGGGATTGTTGATCAGCCGGTCCAATGCCATCAAGCTCTTCTCGTACATACCGTAGCGCAAATTCAATGTGGTTTGATTGACATCCGCTTGGATCTCAGGCGGGGAGCTGGCGAATGCCTCCTGAAGCTTGGGTACATCCACCTTTACGCCATTGATCTCGTACGCTGGCTGAATGGCCGGCTGTTTTTTTCCGCAACCGGCAAGGACCAGAAAAACGGTGCTTATAATCAAGACGAAACAGCCAACAGCTATAAGAGGTATCTTGTTCATAAGAGGTATCTTGTTCATATTAGCAAACAGAGTGCAATCAAGGGCAAATTGGGTACTCGCGGAAACAGATCATAACCGCGCACCAATTTGATTTAACGCAATTATAGTGTAATAGGCCTGGGTGAGCAAGCTCTGGTTGAGGGATTCTCGCCATGCGCCATTGAGGGGCGATTGGCGCGCAAAACTTGCGCGGTTGGACCTTCTGGTATGAGCAATTCCTGCGCATAAAATCTTCGTAATCCTGCGGTTTTCAAGCCGATTCTCGATTGGCACAGCGATTGCGTAACCCAGCTATAAGCAGCACCCAGTGTCGCCACTACCCGGTGCCTCTGCACGTTTGAAATAGAAACCGCAACAGCAAAAAAACTATGACAAAGACTAATCGATGGTTCGTAATGGCCGCTATGGCCGCCGCGTTGTGTTCGGGCGCAAGCTTGGGCCTGGCGCAACAGGACAATAACAACCAAGGCAATAACGGAGGCAATCGCGGCGGGGGCGGAGGTGGGCGGGGAAATTTTGATCCCGCCCAATTCCAGCAGCGCATGATGGAGCGAACTCGCGAGGACCTGGAAGTGAAGGATGATACGGAATGGAAAGCGCTCGAGCCGCTCGTCCAGAAGGTGATGGACCTCCGTCGTGAGAGTTTCAGCGGGATGGGCCGTGGCATGTTTGGCGGTCGCCGAGGGGGTGGTGGTGGTGGTGGTGTTGGGGGCGCGGACCAAGGTGGTCGTCGCGGCGGCCCCTTCGGGCAAGCCAGTCCCGAAGCCGAGGCATTGCAGCGAGCCATTGAAAGCAAAGCTTCGAATTCCGAGCTAAAGGCCGCGCTGGCGAAGTTTGTAGAATCGCGCAAAGCGAAGCAGGCCGAGTTAGAGAAGGCTCAAGCGGAATTGCGCAAGGTGTTATCGGTGCGCCAGGAGGCGATTGCGACGTCGAGTGGATTGCTCTGAAGCGTGAAGCTTGAAAATGGCGCAGACATCTGAGGTGAGTATGACTGAGACAAACGTCCAGGACTCAGCCTTGAACCAACTGCTCGACAAGATGGTTGCCGGCCGGCAAATGTCGGCTGTCGATGCGAAGCATCTGGCGTCGCACCAGATCGGGCAGGACGGCACGCTGGTCCAGACCGAGGATGACATTCTTCGATGGCTGGCGCATGAATATGGGCTGGCCTATACAACCCTGGAGGACCTCGATCCGGATCGGCAGCTTCTTTCGTTGTTTCCAGCCCGGATTTTGCTTAAAGAGGAGTTGCTGCCGTTGCGGCGGGTCAATGGAACGGTTGAGATCGCCACCAGCCGCCTTTTCGCGACCCAGGGACTCGACGCGCTAAAAACCCTTACTGGCCTGAATCTCAAACCGGTGCTGGCTTCTATCGAGGCCATCCAGCGCGAGATGAAAAAGCGGCTGGGGGTCGGCGCCGATACGCTGGGAACACTCGGGGAGGAGGCTTCTTTCCAGGTAGTTGATGACCAAACCGGGGAAGATACTGACCTCGACACGGCGGCCGAGGACGCCTCGATCATCCGCTTCGTCAACCAGGTGTTGCGGGACGCCATTGAGCTGCGCGCATCGGATATCCACCTCGAGCCTTTCGAGCACGAGTTGCGCATCCGCTATCGCATCGATGGCGTGCTGCAAGACGTGCCGGTCCCCGCGCAGATCAAGCGGTTCCAACCGGCAATCGTTTCCCGCGTCAAGATTCTCAGCCATTTGAACATCGCGGAAAAGAGGCTGCCGCAGGATGGCCGAATCAAGATTCGGATCGATAACAGCGAAGTGGACATCCGCGTGTCGGTCATTCCGATGCTGCACGGAGAAGCCGTGGTGATGCGATTGTTGCGGCAAAACGCGACACTGCGCGGAATGGGTGACCTGGGCATGAACACGCGCGAACTGGAGGGCTTCCGTCGCGTGCTCCAGATGCCCCACGGCATCATACTGGTGACGGGGCCGACGGGCAGCGGCAAAACCTCGACTTTGTACACGGCGCTGCATGAGATCAATGACTCGGATCGCAAAATCATCACCATCGAGGACCCGGTCGAGTATCAACTCCGGGGCGTCAACCAGATTCAAGTGTCGGAAAAGGCCGGTTTGACCTTTGCCCGGGGTCTGCGCTCGATTCTGCGCCATGATCCCGACGTGATTCTGATCGGCGAAATTCGGGACGCAGAGACGGCGCAGATCGCCGTGCAGGCCTCGCTCACCGGCCACCTGGTCTTCTCGACCCTGCACACCAATGACGCCCCGGGCGCGCTGACCCGGCTCGTGGATATGGGAGTCGAGCCTTACCTTGTGGCCTCGTCATTGGAAGCGGTACTTGCTCAACGACTGGTTCGCGTGCTTTGCAAGCATTGTAAGCAGGAAGATCATTCGCCGGCAGCTCAGGCATTCAAAGAGCAAGTGGGCATACCCGCTAACGCCACGATTTATCGCTCAGTCGGCTGCCGCGAATGCCGTGAGACGGGGTTCCAT
>WNFT01006302.1_pt1 | contig 10449 bp, 5 predicted proteins | sample 5400191 | NCBI WGS metagenome assembly WNFT01 (sample SAMN13153359, study PRJNA577476) | soil metagenome | isolation source: 80 cm saprolite under Madrone tree | place: USA:California | collected 2016-06-14 | reverse complement strand
CGCGCAAGACAGAAGCTGATGCGCCAACCCGTTCGTGCTTCCTTCCAATCGCGTGGCCTCTCGCGTCACCGAGCGGATTCGCGGCCGAAGATCCATGACTGCTGCAAGCACTGATTCGTCGTCAAACCCAATCCCCAGGAAGAAACCATGCTCCTCATGGATACGAAGCAGGATCCGCTTCCTACCCATCGAGTTGTCCGAGCGTCCAGCCTCAACTAGCCTTCCCCGTTTCAGTAAATCTCGCACTAGTCCAGAAATGGCGCTGCGCTGCAGGTGAGTAAAGTCGTGGATCTCTACCTGGGAAAGTGAGCCAAATCGCCTTACGAGGCCCTCGATAACATGCAAATCACGCTCGCGCTGGGTCTTGCAATGCTTTATACGGTACATGGGAGCTTCCACCTGAGAAGTATCGCTTTTGCTACTTAGGCAAAACGCATAAATAAATCTGATTCCCCAACTAAGTTGAGATTTATTCCCTGGTTTCCGACCAATATAATTCTAATTTAAGAAAAATGCTTGACAAATCGTTCCTATGGTTGATAGCTTCCGCTAAAAGTCGGGGAGCAAGTGGAGCAATTCTTAGGATGGGGTGTCCTAGGGCTGTAACGGACAGCGATCGCGTCGCCTAAGTCACAACTAAGGGGCAGTGTGGACATTGACGAGATTGTTTCGACAATGATTCGGAACTATATCCCGCTCACAAGCAGTAGGCGACTGAACTACTGAGTTGCGCCTCGGGGGACGCTTTAGTTGGGGAAAGGCAGCCGTTGAGGTCGAACGGAAGGAGGCAACGAAGATGGTCAAGGGTAGATTTCAGATTTCAGTATTGTGTGTCGTAGCTCTCAGCTTCTTGGCGCTGATATACGCAAACTGTTCCTGGGCTCAAGTTTTGTATGGCATGGTAACGGGTACAGTGACGGACCAGAGCGGCGCGGGCGTTCCCAAAGCACACGCTGTTCTCACGAACCGTGCGACGGGCATTGTCCGTGAAGCGGACGCCGACGAGAATGGTTACTATACGATTACAGACGTGCCGCCTGGCGAGTTCGACCTCAAGGTTACAGCCAGCGGTTTTAAGCCCCTCACGCAGACGAGTCTGATGGTTGCCGCCAACACTGTTACCAAAGGCGATGCGAAATTGCAGTTGGGCGCGATGTCCGAGCAGGTAACCGTCGAGGCATCCGTCGTGAATTTGCAGACCGAAAAGAGCGATGTCCACACGGAGCTCAGCGAAAAAGCCATCCTCAACATGCCGCTTAACCAGTACCGGAATTTCCAGACGCTGATCAATCTCGTGCCCGGCGCGACTCCTGGAAAATTTCAGAACGCTATCGCCGACACGCCGGAACGCGCCCTGAGCACGAACATCAATGGCACCAACCGAAACAATAATAACACCCGTGTGGACGGGGCCGCAGACGTGTTCGTCTGGCTGCCGCACCATGCCGTTTATATCCCGCCCGCGGAGACCGTTCAGGAAGTCAACATTTCCACCAACAATTTCGATCCCGAGCAGGGGATGACGGGTGGCGCAGCCATCACCGTCATCACCAAGTCAGGCACCAATCAGTACCACGGATCTGCTTTTGAATACTTTCAAAACCAGGCTCTGCGGGCAAAGCAATTTTTTGAGACTGGCTCCAAGGGAGACAGTAAGCTCAATGATTTTGGCGGCACTTTCGGTGGCCCCATCAAGAAGGACAAGCTGTTCTTCTTTGGAAGCTATGACGGCACCTATGAACGCGACAATCGCAATACCGGACTTGTCACAGTGCCGACCGCGGCTCTTCGCGCCGGAGACTTTACCGGCACTGGGACTATTATCTATGACCCACACACCGGGAACCCTGACGGCACCGGACGCACGCCCTTTCCCAACCAAGCCAAGATCCCCATTGACCCGATAGCGGCGAAGATCCTGGCTCTGATTCCTGCGCCGACTGGGGCCGGCAACACGGACAACTATTCCAAGTCGGCTACACAGAAACTGAATCGCAACAACTTTGACGCCAAGGTGGATTGGAACCGCACCTCCAGGCACAGCATCTTTGCAAAGTACAGCGCCATGAAGTCGGTGTTTCACGGTGAGCCCAGCCTGGGCGACGCCATTGGAGACTGTGCCTGCGACGGCGGACTTGGTGACTTCCATGATTTTGTGCAACTAGTCACCGTAGGTCATACGCTGACCCTCTCGCCCACTTTAGTGATTGACGGCAACGTGGGCTTCACCCGTATGAGTGAGTACGGGCAGACCCCGGACTTTGGCAAGAATATTGGGCTGGATGTGCTGGGGATTCCCGGCACCAACAACCCTCCAGACCAGCGCAGCAGCGGAATTCCGTTCTTCTCTATTACGGGTTTTGCGGACCTTGGCAACCCCGAGGGATGGAACCCCGCCTTCCGGAACGATTGGAGCTTCACCAGTTCTCACAACGTCCGGTGGTCGCATGGCAAACACCAGATTAGCGCCGGGACGGACATCGTCCATCACCATTTGAACCACTGGCAGCCGGAACTTGGATCAGGCCCGCGGGGAGAGTTTGACTTCGGCGGCAGCACCACGGCTCTCAATGGGGGAGCCGCTCCCAACCTTTTTAACGCCTTGGCACAATTCGAGCTCGGACTGTTCAACGGGACAGGCAAGAGCGAACAATTCATCAAAGCTACGGCCAAGGAATGGCAATTCGGATGGTTTGTTGGGGACCGCTATCGCATCACGCCCAAGTTGACTGTCACGCTCGGCCTCCGATATGAATACTATCCGCTCATGACTCGCGACGGCGCTTTCAAATTCGATCGTTATGACGTCACGACGAACAATGTGCTCCTTGGCGGCATAGGTAGCAACCCCGCAAACCTGGGAGTTACTACCAGCAAGAAACTCTTCGCCCCTCGGGTCGGATTTGCGTACCAGATTAACAACGGCACCGTGGTGCGAGCGGGCTTCGGCATATCAGTCGATCCGCTGCCTCTGGCCAGACCGCTTCGCGGCTTCTACCCGCTTACCGTAGGTTCGAACTTTGCCGGAATAAATGGATTTGCTTCGGTGGGGTCATTCTCGCCTGCGCCTCTGCCTCCAGGCGGCTCCGTTCTGCCTTCCTGCCCCCCGGGTACATTCAACCCGGGTGTGTGTTTTACCGTCGGCATTCCGTCTGTTTGCTGCCCGGACATCTCCAGTGGGACACTTCCTCTTCCAGCTCAAGCGTTGGAGCGGACCGTTGGCCCCGGCGAACTAAAGAGGGGTTACATCGAGTCCTGGAACCTCGTCGTGGAGCGGAAACTTCCAGCGAACTTCTTCTTCTCCGTGGGTTATGTGGGCACGCAGACGGTTCACGCGTTCGGCGATCTCAATATCAATGCCTCTCAGCCTGGTACGGGTCAATTGGGGCAGCCCTTGAACTGTAAGACGGCAAATTTTACGACGCAAACCTGCCTGGTACCGGCCTTTGGCCGTACTACGGATACACTTCTCTTCCAAGGTTGGTTGAGCGCCAACTACCACTCCCTCCAGACTGCTATCACGCGGCAGTTCTCGAAGGGCCTCATGGTTAAGGGCGCTTACACGTACTCGAAAGCCATCAATTGGACGGATGATGACGGTTGGGCCGGCCTTGACTGGAATGACCCCAACATCCTGCGGCGCAATCGCGCCCAGGCCGGTTTCAATACCCCGCACATCTTCCAAATGGCGTACGTCTACGAACTGCCGCTTGGCAAGGGCAAACCGTGGGCAAACGGCGGCGGCGCGGCCACGAAGATCCTCAGTAGTTGGCAGACAAGCGGCACCTTCAGCGCAATCTCCGGCCAGCCGGGCTGGGATTCCCCTCTTAGAGCCTCCGGTGCTACTTTGAACGCCGTAGCTCAGGCCCAGACGCCCAACCTGGCCAGGCCCGTCAAGAAGCTTGGCGGAGTTGGTCCCGGCAATCCTTACTACGATCCCACCTCATTTGCAGCCGTGACCACGGTTGCTTATGGCAGTGTAGGTCGCAATACTCTATTGGGACCAGGCACCGTGAATTTTGACTTCAGCCTGTTCCGTACCGTCAACATCACCGAACGCTTCGGCGTGCAATTCCGTGTTGACGCTTCAAATCTTTTCAATTCACCACACTTCAACAACCCCAATGGCGACCTTACCAGCGGGAGCTTTATGGAAATCAATAGCGCCAAGTTCGATGAGCGGCAATTCCGCTTGGGAGTCCGCCTGTCGTTCTGATCTCATGAACTCTGCCAGCCGTGGCACGCGACGGCGCGTGCCACGTTTTTTTCTTCGGGCGCAGACCTAACGGCCTGCGCCTTTTGTTTATTGTCCGTATCCGCAGGCGCTTGGTCCCAGCTAGCGAACCACTCGGATCTTCTCTGAGGAAATCGGGCGAAGGCGCACTTGCGAACGGACCAGAAGTTCAGGGCGACTACGCTAACGATTTGCGTGATGACGCCCTAGAAGGCATCGGCATATAATTACTGTGAGTTTGGAGCATGGGAACACTGGTGAAAGCTGCACAGGCATTCTTCTTTTGTCTCGTTTCGATCCTTTCAAATTCGAACAGCTTCGGACAGTCTGATGACTTAGCCATGAAGTCGCAACGCGCCAAGGAATTCATGGCGGATGGCAAGTTTGCAGCGGCCGTTCCTCTCTACCGCGAATTGAATCGGGCCGTGCCCAACAATCCCGGTCTGCTGCTGAACCTCGGCATGGCGCTCCACATGGCCGGGGACGAGCGCGACTCCATCCCGCAATTGGAAGCGGCGGTAAAGCTTGATCCCAAACTGGCGCCCGCTTGGCTTTTTCTTGGCGCAGCTCGTCTGCAACTGGGTAAGGCGCCCGCAGCCGTCGAGGCGCTCAAGATGGTCCTAGGCTTGCAGCCGGATCACCGCGACGCACTTGAGATGCTCGCTGGTGCTTTGCTTTCTCTCGACCGACCCTCAGAAGCAGCCGATCAGTACCGGAAGCTCGCTGATCTTGATTCTGAAAGCTCACCAGCCTGGTACGGACTGGGGCGCAGCTACGAATCACTCTCCGTTCGCGCGTTCGATGAACTGCAGAAGACGGCGCCGGAATCCAAGTATTGGCTGGCGCTCGTGGCAGACGCCCGGCTCCGCGATCAGCAGTTCTCAAGCGCCTTCTATCTGTACCGCCGGGCAATGGAAAAAGCACCAGCGATGCAAGGACTGCATGCAGCGGTGGCGGAAATCTATCGTCAAACCGGGCATCCAGATTGGGCAAACCTTGAGGATAAGCAGGAACTCCGGATTCCTCGACCGGATTGCCAAACCCAGACATTCGAGTGCCAGTTCAGGGAAGGACAGTTCAGTCTGCTGCTGGCCACAACAAAGGGAGCGAAAACTCCCGAGTCCCACTATTGGCATGCGCGTGCCTACAATGAGCTGGCTCTCCAGGCCTTCACTCGCCTCGGTCAATTGCCGCCCTCTTTGGAGCAACACGAACTGAAGGCCAATATCCATGCCGGCAAAAAAAAGTATTCTGACGCCGTTGAAGAATGGAGGGAGGCTCTTAGACTTTCGCCCGCAGACAAGCAAATTCAGAAGCAACTGGCCATCAGCCTGAAACTCGGCCAAGACTATAGCGGGGCCTTACCCATACTCCAAAACCTCCTCCAAGGGCAGCCGGCCTCGGCGGAATTGAGTTTTCTCGCGGGTGAGACGCTTGTCGGCCTGCAACGAGTGGAAGAGGCGATTCCCTTGCTCAGGCGCGCCCTGGCTCATGATCCCAAATTACTGGCGGCGCATAAGGCCTTGGCGCGCGCCTACCTGGCTGCAGGAAGGGCGGCTGAGGCAATACCGCATCTCCAAGCAGCGCTGGCCACGGATGAAGACGGCAGCCTGCATTACCAACTTGCCAGCGCATACCAGGCAAGTGGCCAGCCCGGCCTCTCCAAACAAGCACTCTTGCAGTACCAGACGATCCAGCGCTCTGCCGTAGCCGCAAGAGAGGCTGCAGAACGAGAGGTGGAGATTACAGCTCCTTAAGATAAACATTCCCAAGCAACGTTCCAGCTATTTCGAAGGCTCGTGGACCTCGAGAACCTGGTTGGTCGCAACGGTTCGCAACACCTGGACTACGCCACTTGGCCAGCGAATCTCTATGCGATCGATTTTTTCGAGCTTGCCTGTGCCGAAATGGACCCCCGCCGAACTAGAGGAAGCATAACCCACAGCCGTCGTCATGTGGTTAAACTGATTGCCTAACTGGATCTTTGCGCCGATCCCGTCACGATTGCTTCTGGAACCTATCAGCTTCAGGATGAGCCAGTGGTTGACCTCAGGGCCGACGTTTTGCCAGAGCTCTGCTGGTTCTCCGAGCGCGCTGACGACAACGTCTATTTTCCCGTCATTGTCTAAATCGGCGAAGGCGCTGCCGCGGTGTGCACGCGAGAGAGTAAAGCCTGCTTCCGCCGAAACGTCCTCGAACGTGCCGTTCCCAAGATTAACGAAGAGACTGTTGGGTTGTTTGTAGTGCGTGGATTGAAACAAGTCAATTAGGTCATTGACGTCCGAATTGGCAGTAAAAAGATCTTTCCACCCATCGTTGTTAAAATCAAAGAAACCGTTACTCCAGCCACTGCGCGTTGTGGTCAGTGTAGCCAACCGGCTTTGATGCGTTGCGTCTTGAAATAAACCTTTGCCCATATTCCTGAACAATGGGAACGTTTCACCTGCCAAAGCAGTGATGCTGAGGTCAGGCAAACCGTCATTGTCGTAATCGCGAAAGTCTGCCCCCATGCTGGCCACCGGCAGTCCATTGTTCGTAAGAGCCACTCCGGCCTGGAGCCCGACCTCCTCGAATGTCCCGTCACCACGATTCCGGAATAGGAAGTTCGGCATATTGTCGTTCGTAACAAAAATGTCCGTCAGGCCGTCGTTGTCATAGTCAGCAAAAGCGACGCTCATACCGCGGCCGATGTGCGTGCCGATGCCAGCCTTGGCCGTGACGTCCTCGAAAGTTCCATCGCGACGGTTCCGGTAAAGCGTATTGGATAATCCCTCGAAGTATTTGGGATGGCAGTAGACGCGCAAGTTGCGATCGCGATCGCCACAAAAGCGATCGAAGTCCGGTGTCCAGTGAGCATAATTGACTACGAACAGGTCCAGCCATCCGTCGTTGTCATAGTCGAACCAGCCGGCGGCAACGGACCACTTGTCGCTGTTGATGCCCGCCTCCCTTGTTACATCCTCAAATTTGCCGTTACCTAGATTGCGATAGAGAGTATTTCGGTACACACCGGCGACAAACAAATCCGTGTAGCCATCATTGTTGTAGTCCGCTGCGGCGGCGCCCATCGAATAGCCCGCGCCCGCCACTCCGGCCTCCAAGGTGACGTCGGTAAACTTCATCCCGCCTTCGTTCCTGTAAAGCCGGTTGAGAAATTTTGGCGAATCCTTTTCCAGGGAAGGGATCGATGCGCCGTTCGTGAAGAAGATGTCTGTCAGCCCGTCCCTGTTGTAATCGAATGCCGCTACCCCGCCGGGCATGGTTTCGATCATGTGTTTGCGCGGTGTAGGATTGTTCTGAAGCACAAAATTCAACCCGGCTTTACTCGCAACCTCGCGAAAACGGATGGGACTCAATACGGATGGCGGCGCGGGCTGGAGGCTCTTTGAGCGGGACAGAAAAGCGCACGCTCCAATAAGAAAATCTCTTCGGGTACCCACCAGCTGCAGACGGCCCATGTCTGAAATTGTCACTGGATTATGTGGGAGTGTCCAGAATTTTCCGCCTTCTTGAAGGTTCATCCCCGCTCTGGCTATTTTCCTATGTCCGCAGGGAATGGAGATATGCCTGTCCGGCGGCCGCGCTCAAGCACGGCCTATGATCAGCCGGTCCACGCGCCGGCTTACGTCACGGAGGTAGGCCTCGTCGCCCCCATTGAGTTCGCTAACGGCGCTCCCCGCGTAGCCAATGTCACTAAAGGCTTCGCGCACCGCCGCCCAGTCCACGTCGCCATCACCGAGGTTCACCCACTCGTATCCATCATCCTTGCGCTTGAAGTCTTTCAAGTGGACCTTGACGATGTTCTTCCCCAGGGTGCGAATCCAATCCTGCGGATAGCCGTAAAGCAGCACATTCCCAACGTCGAACCAGGCCTGAATCCACGGGCTCTTGAACTCACCGATGTACGTGGCCATCTCCAAGGGACTTAGCAGAAACCTGTTCCACACTTCTTCGATGGCAATCACAATCTTTAGTTCCTCCGCGAGAGGCAGGAGCTTGCGAATTTCCTTCTGCGAACGGCTCCACGCTTCCCGGTACGAGGTCTGCGGGTTCACGACCGCAGGTACCAGTAGCACCGCGTCCGATCCCCAGAGCTTGGCATTGTGCAGGGACGTGCGCATCCCCGCCAGGCTCTTTTCCACCACCGAGGCATCGCTCGACGACAGCGGATATTTCCAGTGGTCCATGTTCATTACCGAGTCGATGCGCACGTTCGCAGCGTCAGCGGCTTTCTTGATCGCCACGGCCTTGCGCTCGTCGGGTGTCGTAGGCGCTTGTACCACCTCAAAGCCCACATCGCGCACCATCTTGAAGCGGTCCGCGTCGCTCAGCTTAGCGGGCAACATGTCGAGAAGCACGCCCTTCTTGATCGGCAGGAGCGCGGGAGGCGGAGTCTTTAGGATGCCGCCCGATGCGGGCGAGGCTGCAAAAAACTCACCAAGGCCGCACGCGCTGAGCCCCGCAGTGCCAGCTGTCGTCACCGTGGATTTCAGAAATTCACGACGCGATGAAGTGTGCATACCTACCCCGCAAGATGGTTTGAAACCCTGTGATGCACTGTGGATTTCCTTTCAGAAGGAACCGCTTCTGAATCCGGCTCACGCGCAATATGGAAGAGCACAATCGTGACGTCACCGCAATTTGTTCAGGTCAATCTTCGGGTCCCAAGTCTCGCGGGATTTCAGCGTCTCTTCCCACGTGACCTCGCGTCCCGTATACGCGGCAGTGCGGGCCATCATGCACGAAAGGGCGGATTCCGCGCCCTTGTCCGTCTGATTGTGAAAATTCCCACTCGCAATGCTCTCCACAAACGCCTTCTTTTTCTCGCGGTCCGCAAATTCCAGGTTTGAAGTGAACTTCCCCGTTGCGGAAAACGCCGTCTGCTCAGCGTCCTTCGCGGGAGTGCCCTCGGCTTGCCAAGGCTCGTCGCCCCAGATGCCCAGCGGGCCAGTGTACGGGGACTGTGAAGTCCCCTTCGTCCCAAAGAAGCGCTCGGTCACTTCCCACCAGCCCTTGGAAAACTGCGTGGAGCTGAAGGTGACGTCGACGCCATCCGGATAGTGAAAGAGTACGTTATAGTTTCCATAAACGTCACCGTCGGCGGGACGTCCTAAACGTCCGCCGCTTGCCGAGGCCTTCAACGGGTGGGCCTTGAGGACCCAGTTGCAAATGTCGATGACGTGGATGTTCTGTTCCACGATGATGTCGCCAGAAAGGACACGGTCATACACCCAATTGCGGAGGCGCCGCTCGACGGGAGTAGCGTCCGGCCAAGCCGGCCGGTCCAGGTAGCCTGCGAAATAGTGCGACTCGGCACAAACAATTTTGCCTAGCGCCCCGCCGTGAATTCGCTTCACCATTTCCACAAAGGGCGGGCAATCGCGGATTTGGAAGCCCACATCAAGACTGAGCTTCCCATGGGCGCGCTTGCCGATTTCGATCACCTTCAAAGCTCCGGGCACATCCACAGCCACCGGCTTTTCGAGATAAACGTGCTTGCCCGCGGCGACCGCTGCCTCCAAATGCCGGGGATGATAATAAGGCGGCGTGGCGATTACGATGGCATCCAGCTCCTTCGAAGCCGCGATCTGATGGAATGCATCCGGCCCCACGAAAAGTTGTGATCCGTCCAGCGCCGCGTAGCCTTTCGCCTGTTGCATCTTGTTGAAGGTCTCCCGCGCTTTGTCGAGCTGGTCCTGAAACAGATCGGCCAGCGCCACCACCCGCGCCCCGCCCGTATCGACAAGATTGCTGGCATCTTCGGTCCCTCGTCCCCCGCAACCGAGAAGGCCAACACGCACCGCGGAGTTAGCGGCCGTACCGTGCACCAGTTCTGGCTTGAGCAGCAAGATCCCGGCCGTCGCAGCCGCGGTTCCAAGGAATTTCCGGCGGCCCACCTTATCTGAAAAGTTCAGTCCCTGCTTCCCGTCTCCTGACATGGCTCCTCCATCCTCCTCGCCTAGCGCAACTCCTGCCCGACCTGACAGCTATCCGATCAGTTTCTCGAGATAGACCTTCGCCGCTCGCACGTCTTCCACCTGCCGCGGGCCAGAAATCTCACGCTCGATTGTGACGGCGCCCCGATAGTTCAGTTCCTTCAAGCGCCTGATGATCCACGGGAAATCCACCTTACCCTTGCCAATGGGAACTTCCTGTCCTAGCTCCCTCGGATTTGCCGGCCACAGCCCGTCCTTGGCGTGAATCCCCTGCACGTA
>WNFT01006299.1_pt1 | contig 10449 bp, 10 predicted proteins | sample 5400191 | NCBI WGS metagenome assembly WNFT01 (sample SAMN13153359, study PRJNA577476) | soil metagenome | isolation source: 80 cm saprolite under Madrone tree | place: USA:California | collected 2016-06-14 | reverse complement strand
AGGTGAGAGCGCTTCAGGGCGTCGATCTCACCGTGCATCGGGGGGAGTGCTTTGGCCTGCTCGGACCCAACGGCGCGGGGAAGAGCACCCTCATCAAGATCCTCACCACGCTCCTCCTCCCGACGGCGGGGCGCGCGCTCGTGACGGGCTACGACGTGGCGACCGAGCCCTTCCAGGTGCGGAGAAGGATCAACCTCGTCTCGGGAGGCGACAGCTCGGGCTACGGCGTGCTCACGGTGCGGGAGACCCTGCACCTCTTCTCCCAGTTCTACGGCGTTCCCGGGCCTGTCGCCCGGCGCCGCGCCGAGGAGCTGATGGCGGTGACCGGCCTCTCCGAGAAGGCGGACCAGAAGCTCTCGGGGCTCTCGACCGGAATGCGCCAGAAGCTCAACTTCGCGCGCGGATTCATGAGCGATCCGGAGGTCATCTTTCTCGATGAGCCCACCCTCGGGCTGGACGTGGAGGCTTCCCGCGACGTGCGCGCGTTCATCGCCCGCTGGGTCCGCGAGCGCCCTGAACGGACCGTGCTGCTCACGACTCATTACATGATGGAAGCGGACGAGCTGTGCGGCCGCGTGGCGATCATCGACCACGGGAGGATCCTGGCGCTGGATACGCCCACCGCCTTGAAGCGCACCCTCCCCGCCGAGCCGGCATTCGAGTTCCAGGTGAGCGCCACGGGCCAGGACCTCGACGGCTTGCGCGAGATCGTGGGAGTCCGCTCGGTCTCGCACCACGCGCATCCGGCCACCGGGGCGGTGGAGCTCCGCGTCGTGGTCCAGGAGGACGACGTGATCGGCGAGGTGCTCGGACGCCTCAAGGGTCTCGAGCGCTCGGTGCTCCACTTGACGAAGATGGAGCCCACGCTCGAGACGGTGTTCATCCACCATGTGGGGCGCGGGCTCACCGACGAGGAGACGGAGGAGCGCGATGGCTCCTAGCGGAGAGGGGCTCCGGATGAACCTGGCCGCGGTCTACGCCCGCGCGAGCGTCCGGGTGAAGGCCTCCTTCCGCGAGAGCTCCTGGGTCATCGGAGAGACCATCTTTCCGTTCCTCGCGATGTCCGCCTTCGTCCTGGTGTACCGCGGGCTCAAGGCGCCGCGCGAGTACGAGGGCTTCGTGGTGCTCGGCGGGGCCATGATCGCGTACTGGAACAACGTGATCTGGGGGATGGCGAGCCAGTTCTTCTGGGAGCGGGAGCAGGGGCAGCTCCAACTCTACCTCATCACGCCCGTCTCGCGGATGTCCATCCTTCTCGGGATGGCTCTGGGTGGAATCGCCATGACCACGACCCGCGCGGCCGCCATCCTGATCGGCGGCGCGCTCCTCTTCCACGTCGATCTTCCGCTCTCCCGCGCGCTGCCTGCGTTCGGCCTCTTCGTGCTGACGCTGGGAGCGGCCTACAGCCTGGGGATGATCCTGAGCAGCCTCTTCTTGCTGTGGGGGAGAGAGGTGTGGCACACGGCCGCCATTCTCCAAGAGCCCATCTACCTCTTCTCGGGATTCTATTTTCCCGTGAGCGCGATGGGCCTCGGCATCGCGATCGCGGCGTCCATCCTGCCGGTCACGCTGGGGCTGGATGGAATCCGCCAGGTGTTCTACGGCCGCGCCGCGCACGGGCTTCTCCCGCTCGCCTGGATTCCGCCGATCCAGATCCTCCTCACCGCGCTCTTCCTCTACATCGCGGGAGTGATGCTCCGGTACATGGAGAATCTCGGGAAGCACGAGGGAAGACTCACCGTGAGGGGCGATTGAGGGGCGCGCTCTCCGGGGCCGCGGGCGAGCCGTGAGGCGCCTGACTCAGGTTCTCCGCGCGTCGGCGTGGCTGGGATGGCAGGTCGAGGCGAACTGGGCGGAGCCGATCCTCTTCCTCGTCTACGCCGTCGCGAAGCCGCTCGCCTCAACCCTCATCCTCTTCTTCATGGTGAAGGTGGTCTCGCAGGGAAGCGCCACCACCGAGACCTTCCGCTACATCTTCATCGGAAACACGTTCTTCATCTATGTCACCGAGGTGCTGATAGGAATCTCCTGGACCGTGTTCCGGGACCGTGAGGACTACGAAACTCTCAAGTACATCTACGTCGCGCCCCTCCGGCTGCTGCCCTATCTCACGGGGCGCGCCTTCACGAGGGTTGGCACCGCCACGATCGGGGTGCTGGTGGCGCTCCTGTTCGGGCGTATCGTCCTGGGTCTTTCGGTCGGGGTTCCCGGAACCAACTGGCTCCTCGTCGTGGCCGCGGTGCTTCTGGGTCTCATCGGTGTGCTCTGGCTGGGGATCATTCTGGCGGGAACGTCGCTCGTGGTGGCGCGCCACAGCATGAATCTGAATGAAGGGTTGAGCGGGCTCTTCTTCCTGCTCTGCGGCGCGGTGTTCCCCCTGGACGTCCTCCCGCTCTGGGCGCGCTCGATCTCGCTCGCGCTCCCGTTCACCTACTGGCTGGAGCTCTTGCGCCGGATGCTGACGGGAAGGGGATTCGCCGCGGTCCTCTCGGGGATGAGCGATGGGGACCTCTGGAGGGTCATCGCGCTCTCGACGGTGGCGCTCTGCGCGCTGGCGCTGGTCTGGTTCTCCTGGTGCGAGCGGACGGCCCGCGAGCGCGGGCTGATCGACTGGAAGACGAACTACTGAGGCGAAGCCGGAGGGTCAGGCCCGCACGGTCCGACGCTTGCGTCCGCCGCGAAGCGCTCGCCCGAGCATGATGTTGATCGGGTGGCTGCGGGGAAGGACCGGCAGCACCGGCGGCTTCCGGACGCCCAGCTTCCGGAGGCAGTCGCTCGAGGCTTCGAAACTGGGATTCCAGGAGAGCGCCTGGTTGAACGCTTTCACGGCGTCGGCGCGGCGGTTCGCGAGAAGGAAGACCTCGCCCAGATTGTGGTAGTGCTCCGGCCGGTGATACTCGGTTTCGATGGCCCGCCGGCAGAGCTGCTCGCCGTCGCTGAATTTGCGGTCCGCGTGGGCGACGGCAAGCCCGAGATAGCTCAGGTAGCCCTTCGCCGCGGGCTCCAGCATGATTGCTTCCTGGAAGTGGTTCACCGCGTCGCGGTAGCGGCAGGCGTAGAGCATGCGGACGCCTGCCATGAAATGCTCGTGCCCGATCGCTCCGGTTACCGCGAGCTGATGCTGTCTTCGCTGCCGAGGAGTAGACACGGTTCGATCCTCCGGGTACCACGCAAGAGTCAGGCAAGCGGCGTGCCGTTATGAACGTGCGTATTGGCATGCGCACCGCCTGGGTCGCCCGCTGAGCCGCAACTACTTAGGGGAGGAACGGCCAAAGTCTTGCCGGAGGCATTGCGGAGTCTTCGTGCGATCCGCCCGGCAGCCACAAGAAACTTGCGAGAAACGATAATGTTGTGTAGGGTGGCCTATCGGGTCCGTGCCCGATGCTTCCAACTGAAAGCAGGTAATCAGGAGGCGATGCCTACCGCATCATCTGTTGAACCCAGAAGCGAGACTCACCTCGAATACTATCTCCGTCCGGCCCTCTTCATTCCCGAGCTGAAAAACAAGAAGAAATCTTCGGTGCTCGAGGAGATGGTCGCCCATCTCGCCCAGCACCAGATCGCGCGCCAGGCCGACGCCTTGCTCGAGGTGCTTCGCCAGCGGGAGGCTTTGGGGAGCACGGGTATCGGCAAGGGGATCGCCGTACCGCACGCGCGCTCCACGATGGTCGCCGAGCGCGCCGTTCTCCTGGCACGGTCCTCGAAGGGCGTGGAGTTCGACGCCGCGGACGAGAATCCCGTCCATCTCATTTTCATGATCGTCGCGCCCCCGACGGAGCGGGATCCGATCTACCTCCAGATGCTCGCGCAGATCGTGAGGGCGGTGCGGCTGGCGCCCGCGCGCCGGAGGATCCTCGAGGCGCCCGATTTCGCGGCGATCCGGACCCTGATCGGGGCGCAGCTCTCCGATGAATAGCCAGCTCCAGGCGCTCGTCGCGCTTCAAGACCTGGACCTCATGATCCGCGAGGCCAAGGACCCCGAGCACGCGACCCAGGAGGAGGAGCTGGGATTTCCGCTGAGCGGCGTGGAAAAGCTGGAGCGGACCCGTGAGCGGCTGGCGAAGCAGATCGACGAGCGCCTGCTCCAGATCTACGAGCGCATGAGCCGCCGCTTCGCCCGGGTCGTCGTGCCGGTGGAGGGCAGGGTCTGCCTGGGATGCTTCATGGGGCTCCCGACCTCACCGAAGCGAAACGCCGACTCCAGAACCGTCGAACACTGCGAGAATTGCGGCCGCATCTTATACCGAATCTAGAACCCGGCACCCCTTCCGAGACACCCTCCGTTTGCGGTATAATCAACCCTGACGGCTCCCCGGGACGCCTTCGAGCTCCCGTCGCGGGGCCCCATCCGGAGGTCATCTTGGCCATGCAACGACTCGCCCTGCTCCTCGGCGCCGCGGCACTTCTGTCTCTTGGCGCGCCGTCCGCCCACGCCGACACCACCACGTTCCTGGGTCCCACGCGGATCCTCCTCGTCGATGCCGACACCGTGCTGACCCTCGTGAGCCGGGAATGGCTCTCGGCCAACGTTAGGCATCAGGAGAAGCTCCTGCGCACTGGCGTCCGCATGGCCTACTGGAGGGAGCACATTCCGTCCGACATGCGGATGGTCTTCGACGGGCTGGGCTACCCTGCGAGCCGCGTCATCCACACTCCGGTCGGCCACACCGAGGAGTGGTGGTATTACGGATTGCTCGATCCGCCCCTCCGGTTTCGCGACGGCGAGCTGATCGACACGGATCGCTTCGAGAGCCTGCTCGGCGAGTAGATCGAGGTTCGTCTGCCGGGTTCCGCCTTGTCCGGATTCCCACCCGATGATAGATTGCGGCGGGGTCTTCACCGGGGAGGGTTCTTGCCGAGTCGTGACGCCGCGGGTCCATCCACTCGATCGGTTCATGCGGGCCGCGCTCGCGATCCCGAGGCCGGCCACATCGCCACGCCGATCCACCTGAGCTCGACCTATTTCTCGCGCAGCACGCAGGATCTCGTCGAGTATCTCGAAGGCCGCCGCTCCGCGAATTTCTACGCGCGATACTCCAATCCCACCGTCGAGGCCGCCGAGCAGAAGATTGCGGAGCTCGAGGGGGGAGAGCGCGCGCTCTGCTTCGGATCGGGCATGGCCGCGATCAGCACGCTCCTCCTCTCGCAGCTCCGGCACGGGGACAACGTGGTCGCGACGCGCGAGCTCTACGGGGGAACGTTCGAGTTCCTGGAGCGCATGCTTCCCCGGTGGGGCGTTTCGGTCACATTCGTCCCGCCCACGGACCTCAAGGCGCTCGAGGCGGCAGTCGGGCCGATGACGCGCCTGATCTACACGGAGACTCCGACAAATCCTAAGTTGACGGTGGTGGACGTCCGGGGTGTGGCGGAGATCGCGCGCAAGAGCCGGATCGCCTGCGCGATCGACAACACCTTCGCCTCGCCCATGAACCAGCGCCCAATCGGGCATGGGTTCGACTTCGTGCTCCACTCCGCCACGAAGTACCTGGGTGGACACTGCGACCTGGTCGGAGGGGTCGTGGTCGGACCGCGCGATCGGATGAAGGAGGTGTGGCACCACCGGAAGCTCCTCGGAGGCATCCTGGATCCGCACTCCGCGTATCTCCTGGAGCGCGGCACCAAGACGCTGGCCCTCCGTATGGAGCGGCACAACGAAAACGGCCTCGCGGTCGCGCGCCACCTGGCGGAGCATCCCCGCGTGCGGCGCGTCTACTACCCGGGACTCCCGGCCCACCCCGGACACGAGATCGCAAAGCGGCAAATGTCGGGCTTCGGAGGCGTACTCGCGTTCGAGGTGGATGCGAGCCGCGAGGACACAATCCGTGTCGTCGAGGCGCTGGAGCTGGCGTACCTCGCTCCGAGCCTCGGTGGCGTGGAGACGCTCGTCAGCCAGCCGGCGATGACCTCGCACTACTTCATCGCGCCCGAGGAGCGCGCTGCGCAGGGGATCTCCGATTCCCTCGTTCGCATCGCGCTGGGCATCGAAGACGCGGCCGACCTCATCCGGGATCTGGACCGGGCGCTGGAGAAGGTCCCCTGAGGGGAAGGAGCGACCTCGCGAGGCGGAGCGGTGTCGCGAGGCGGCTCAGCCTTCCAAGCCATCCCTCGATCCACTATGCTCGTGTTCGCTGCGGCATCCGCCGCGACTGATCTCGCGCTCTCCGGAAGGGGCGCGGTAGGGGGTATCCTCGGCGTTGATCCAAACCACATGCTCCTCGGGGACCACGAACTCGGTCCCCCTATCTGATTTCCTCCCAGTTGCGTTTCTCCTTCTGGGTTGTGTGCTCGGATCGTTCCTCGCGCCGCGGGGGGCTACCGCGGCATGTTCGGCCGGGTCGCCGGGCGCCGCGCGTCCCTGGCGATCGGTGTCCGCGCCCGCGACGACGCTCGCGCTCTTGAACTCTGTGGCTCAGCCCGAACCGGGGGGCGAAGAGGAGGCCGATACCGCCCGCGCTCGTATGGAGCCCCCGTCCCAGCCGGCGGGAGAGGGGCAGCAGCCACGCAACCAGCCGATCAATCAGCCCTCCTTCGGGCTTCCGGACACCGCGAGGCACGGGGACGTGAACCGATCCTTTCCCGGCGGAAATCCCGCGGTATTGGAGACCCTGGGTCCGGGGTCGGCGAATCGCCCGATCACGACACCGTCTGTATCCGCGCCCGCTCCCGTCCACGTGCGGGGCGGCATCCTGGGCCTGCCCCCGCTGGGGCTTCTCGTCGGCCTCATCGCGCTCCATATCTTCATCGTGACAAAGGTTGTGAAATGAGTCCACGCGGGAGGCCCCTACATGACACTCACGCGGGCGCGGGTCTCCGCGTCCGCTGGAATCCTCCCGACTTTCCCTTGCGCGATGCCGCCGAGCCGGTGCTGCGGGATTCGATCCGGGAGCTGGGACTCTCCGAAGTCGTGCGCGACGTGCACGTCCACGTGGATCTGAGGAATCGGGACGACCACGCCTACATCGAATGGAACACGCACGACCACCGCGCGGCGCGGCTTTCTTTCGCGCTTGGAAACTTCGTAACGCCGGCTCGACGGCGCGCCTGGGCGCGCACCTGGGGGAGACGCGCGGGGACGCCTCCGGTGCTGCCGCGGCAGTTCTCGCGGAAGTGTTTCGCCGAGGCGTGTCTCCACGAGCTCTTTCATCTTCGCGACGATCACGAGGCGGGCGTGGATCTGGCGGCTCATCCCGAGGAGGACCGAGAAGCGTTGAACGAGCTCTGGAATGTCTGGATCGACGGGCGCCTCCACCGGCGCGGACTTCCCGCGATGACGCGGCGGGAGCGCCACCGCGTGTTTGTGCGGACCCTCGCGCACTACCCGCGCTTCGCGCGGCGCGGCGAGCGGATCTTCGGGGCGCTCTGGACCGCGGACCACCTGGGACCCAAAGAGCTTCGGGCCTTTCTCGCTGAGATCCAGAGCCCGTCCGACGCGGGCAAGCGAGCGAAGCGCCGCGCGCGATGAACGAGCGCGCCACGCTCGCCGGACGCGCCGTGAGCCAGGAGGAGCGGCTCCAGTTCCTCGTCCGCGCCTCGCGCGAGCTCGCCCTCTTGAAGCGCGACGAGCTGGCGCGGCGGGCGCGCGATCTACTCCTCCGCTCGAGCGGCTTCTCCGAGTTCTCCCTCTGGGTGCTGGATCCGCGCACCGAGGTTCTCTTTCCGTGGACCCTCTGTAACACGCCGGTCATGGGCCGGCGGCCCCGCCTCTCGGTGGGACAGGGGGTCGCGGGCGTCGCGTCCGCCGAAGAGGAGCCCTCCTTCTACCCGATGCTGGCCGAGTCCCAGTACGTCGCGGAGGAATGGGGCGGGCGACCCCGGAACATGATCCAGGGCGTTCTGACCCTTCCGCTCCGGCGCGCGGGGGAGCCGCTGGGCGTCGTGGTCCTCTCGAAGCTCGATTCCTCAGCCCCACCCGAGGAGGAGCTCTCCTTCCTGCGCGAGCTCTCGATCCAGCTCGCGATCGCGGTCGGAAACGCGCGCATCTACGCCGAAGCCACCCGGGAGAAGGTTCAGAATCATCTCCTCCTCGAGCTGGGAACGAAGATCTCGGTCAGCCTGGATACGAATCAGCTCCTGGAGCAGATCCTGGACCTCGTGTTCCAGGTCGTGCGCTACGACGCGGCGGGGATCTACCTCGTGGACAAGAAGACTCAATGGATCAACCAGCAGGCGATAAGGGGATATGACCCGAATCGCGAGGATGCCGTGCGGCTCAAGGTGGGGCGCGGGCTCATCGGCTGGGTCGCGAAGACCGGCCGCTCGGTGATCGTTCCCGACGTTCTGCGCGACGACCGCTACGTGAAAGCGCGGGCGGAGACGCGATCGGAAATGGTGGCGCCGCTCCGGGCGGGATCCGAAGTGATCGGCGCCTTCAATCTCGAGTCGGACGAGCCGGACGCCTACGAGCCGGAGGACCTGGAGCTCCTGATGACCTTCGCCAGCCAGGCCGCGGTCGCGATCGAGCGGACGCGCCTCCACGCCGAGGTCCTCGAGACCCGGCGACTGGAAGAGGAGCTTTCCATAGGACACCGGATCCAGAAAACGTTCCTTCCCGAGCGCGATCCCAAGGTACCCAACTTCGACATTGCGGGCACGTACTACTCCTCGGGTCTGGTGGGCGGGGACTACTACGATTACGTCAAGATCGCGGAAGGGCATCTGGGCATCGTGGTCGCCGACGTGTCCGGCAAGGGGATTCCCGCGGCGCTCATCATGGCCGCGTTCCGCGCCTCGCTCATCGCGGAGGTGAGGAACAACTACGCAATCCGCACCGTTTTCGGCAAGGTGAACAGGCTCCTCTGGGAGAGCATCGAGATTGATCGGTTCGTGACCGCGATCTACGGCGTGCTGGACATCCAGAACAGGCGCTTCACCTACGTCAACGCGGGGCACAACGTGGGATTCCTGTACCGCGCCGCGAGCGACGCCTTCGACATCCTGGATTCGACGGGGCCGCTCCTTGGAACGCTCGAGACCGCTATGTTCAAGGAACGGCAGGTGGAGATCCGGCCGGGCGACATTCTCACGCTCTATACCGACGGGATCACGGAATCGATGAACGCGTCGAAAGATCTCTTCGGAGAGGACCGGCTCAAGGACGTGATCCGGTCACGGCGAGGCGGCTCCGCCGCCGAGATCGCGCGCGCCATCCGAGAGACGGTGGGCGCCTTCAGCGGCGGCGAGCCGGAAGACGACCTGACGCTTGTGATCGTGAAGGGGATGTAGGGCAGGTGTCCGGGCCGAGGGCGGGAGGATCTGGCTGGGGAAATGAAAAAGGTGGCAGGAGCGTTGATCCCACCACCTTCCTATGCGGAAAGGTTCCCCGCGGAGACCGTACCGTGACGACTTGCATAAGGCCTTGGGCAACCCACCGGCGAACGCCGGGTCAAGCCACCATGGTCGCGAATCACAGGGAACCCCAACCCTGTTTTGCCGTACCCTTTAGACGCCGCGACTGGTAAAAAGTTCCGTACGAGTTCGTAGTCCCAAATAACATTAAGCATTATACATAAATGATTGGTGCGTTGTCAATTAGAAAGATTGTGTCTGGAACGCTTGGCGGATTCGTTGACCCGTCCCGCGCAGGTTGTTAGCTTCGCCAGCATCAACAGATTAGGCGCCGGAGTGGTGGAACTGGCAGACGCGCCGGACTCAAAATCCGGTGAGGCTCAAACCTCGTGCGGGTTCAAGTCCCGCCTCCGGCACCAAGTTACCAGATCACGTGGATCCCGTCACAGCCCGCCGGGGACCATGCGGGGACCAAAGCCCGGCTAGACTTCTCGAGACTGACCGACCGTATGCCAGAACCAAACTGGCCCGTCATGCCCTAGAATAAAGGCCTCAGCTCAGTGCAGTTCACCCGAGGCGTTTCCATGGTACGTGACCTTGGTCGGTGCGGTCCTGATCACGACGTGGGTGAGCGGGCTCCTGTCGGGAGCGGCCGACGGGGATGGCTCGTGAATCGCGGCAGCCTCGTTCCGGCCGCGGTGATCCTTACAACTGCGCTGGTGCTCGCCGCGGGATGCGGGGACAAGAAGCGCACAATCGTGGGGCCGGAGCACCAGCCAGCGCTCTATCCCATCCTGAGCTCGCCGCAGAACGCGCTTGCGGCAATGGTCCTGTCGTATCAGCGGCGGGATTCGACGGAGACCAAGCTTATCTACGACGACGCCTATCAAGGAACCTCCGTCGACCCGACAGATCCGAGTCCAGTTGTGCTCAGGTTGTACAAGGCGGACGAGGTTCGGCATGTCGTGGCGTTGGCCAAGCGGGTCACGATCACGGGTGTGAGCATCATGTTCCCGCCGGTACTGGAGCGTTTCACCGACGCAGGAGACCCGCCTGGCTGGGCGACGATCCTCGTCGCGAATCCTCGGATCGAAATCGACGACCAACCCGTATCCTATTCAACTGCTTCGAGCGGTGAAACCATGGAATTCAAGTTCGTCCCCA
>WNFT01012940.1_pt1 | contig 10452 bp, 13 predicted proteins | sample 5400191 | NCBI WGS metagenome assembly WNFT01 (sample SAMN13153359, study PRJNA577476) | soil metagenome | isolation source: 80 cm saprolite under Madrone tree | place: USA:California | collected 2016-06-14 | reverse complement strand
CGCTGGAGAGATCCGCGGAATGGGCGTGCGACCCCATTCCCTAACCGAACAATGCCGATGCGGCAAATACGGCCGAACCTCCTGCTTCAACTCTGACGTTCGTCCTCGGGCAGCGAGAGCAGGTCCTCTTCTTCGCCTTCGTACGGGTCTTCATCGGGCGCGAGCAGATCGGACGGATTGGGCACGGAAAAACCGGCCGGCGGCACGGCGTCGAGGAAGCCAGCCGCCTTGAGCTCGTCCATGCCTGGGAGGTCGCCGATATTGTCCAGTCCGAAATGGACCATGAAGGCCTCAGTGGTGCCGTAGGTCACGGGCCGGCCGGGCGTACGCTTGCGGCCGCGAATGCGCACCCAGCCCGCTTCCATCAGAGCATCGACGGTGCCTTTGCTGACCATGACGCCGCGAATCTCTTCGATCTCGGCACGCGTCACCGGCTGGTGATAGGCAATGATGGCAAGCGTTTCGATTGCGGCTCGCGACAGACGCCGCTCTTCGACCGCCTGCTTGTGCAAGAGAAAGCCCAAATCCTTGGCCGTGCGGAACTGCCACTTGCCCGCGACCTTCACGAGATTCACGCCGCGCGATTCATAGTGCTGTTGGAGCTCGGCAAGCAGGGCTGCGACGTCGCTTTGCGGCGGCAGGGACTGCGCCAGAGCCGCTTCATCGACAGGCTCGGCGGCGGCAAAAAGCAACGCTTCGAGGATGCGCAAATGCATCGGATCGGACACGGCTTGTGGTTCTTGCGCTGGTTCTTCCGCGGCAAATTCCGATTCGATGGCTTGGGTCATTTGGGCCACGTTTAGACGCACGACGCTACTCACGATACGACCTCCTCGCCGCCTTGGGGGCGATCCTTCAGAAAAATTTCTGCAAACGGCGCCATTTGGCGAATTTCCAGTTTTCCATCGCGGGCAAGCTCGAGCGCCGCGGAGAAGGTGCTGGCGAGCGCGCTGCGCCGGCGCGCGCCCATGCCCCAACCCGGCGGCAAGAAACGCGTGATCAGGCTCCAGCTCGGAATCTGGCCCAGCATGGCCTCGATGCGGGCGCGTGCTTCCTCGATCAGGTACATCGGTGCGCGCACCATTTGGAAAGTGCGATGGCCGAGCGTGCGAACGCGCTGCTGGGAATATGCGGTCAGGAGATCGTAGAGCGTGTCGGAATATTTGCGCGTGCGCACGACACGGACCGGCTCCGGCAGTCCGCGCGCGAAGACATCGCGGCCCAAACGATCGCGCGCCATCAGGCGCACGGCGGAATCGCGCATGATCTGCAATCTCTGCAAGCGCCAGCGCAACGCGGCCGCCATTTCCTCGGCGCCAGGCTCCTGGCTTTCGTTCGCTTGGGGCAGAACCAAGCGGGACTTCAAATAGGTGAGCCATGCAGCCATCACCAAATAATCGGCCGCCAATTCCAGGCGGCGACCACGCGCGGCCTCCATGAAGGCCAGATATTGGTCGGCAAGCTCGAGCACGGAAATTTTGGCAATGTCGACCTTCTGATTGCGGGCAAGCGCCAGCAAGAGATCGAGCGGACCTTCAAAACCGTCAACGGCGATGATCAGCGCTTCATCGGGCGTAATGACTCGGTCGAATTCCGGCGCAGTCTCGAAGTCCAATTCGCTCATGCGATCGCTCCGGTCATTTCATCGAGGCGAGCTTCGGCTGCGGCGACGTCGAGCGGGATCGGCGTGTGCAAATGTCCGAGTGCGGCTTCCGCGCGCGCAAGAGCGGGACCCGAAAGCGTTTTCGTCTCGGCGGCTATCTCCCTCATTTCGTCGAGTTTCCCGTTGCAATGAAGGACGATGTCGCAGCCGGCAAAAAAAGCGGCCTTTGCCCGCGCGCGCATGGCGCCGCTGAGAGCCGACATGGAAAGGTCGTCGCTGATGAGCAAGCCTTCGAATCCAATCTCGCCGCGGACGACATTGTGCAGGATTCGCGGGCTTATAGTAGCCGGCCGGCGCGGATCGATCGCCTCGTATACGACATGGGCGGTCATCGCGATGGGAGCATGATTGAGGCCGCGGAAGGTGACGAAGTCGTGGGTGCTGAGCTCGCTTGCGCTGGCCGTCACGCGAGGCAGCGACAAGTGGCTGTCGGCGGTGGCGCGGCCATGCCCGGGGACATGCTTGATGACGGGAAGCACGCCGCCATCGAGATAGCCTTCGATCTGCGCCCGTCCAAGCTCGATGATCGCGGCGGGATCGGACGAAAACGCCCGATCGCCGATGATGTCATGAGCGCCTTCGACAGGCACATCGAGCACTGGCGCACAGTTCACCGTCACCCCCACGCTTCTAAGCTCATGCGCGATAAGCCGCGCGCAAAGATAGGCCGATTCGCGTCCGGTCTCCGCATTGCCCTCGAAAAGTTCACCGAAGGCCCTGGCGGGCGGACGGATGCGCCAATGCGGCGGTTTGAGGCGTTGAACGCGGCCGCCTTCCTGATCGATGAAGATGGGCGCGCCCTCGTCTCCGGCACAATCGCGAAGCGCGCCGCATAGCGCGCGCAGTTGCGCGGGTTCCTGGGCATTGCGGGCAAACAAAATGAACCCGAACGGACGAACCTCGCGAAAGAAGTCGCGCTCTTCGGGAGCCAATTCCGTACCTTGGCAGCCATAAACAACGGCACTCGCCGGCATTGCGGCCTCAATCAACTAAACGAATGTGCCGTTCAGGGCGCCGTGACGAAGCAGGTGGCGCCCGCGGCTTTCAGTTTCGTGCACGCCGCGACGGCGGCAGTCCTATCCGAGAACGGGCCAGCACGCAGCCGGTACCAGATCCCCTTGGCGCCCAGATCGACCTTTTGGATGTCCGGAAAGAGTGTTCCCGCCGCATCATAGCGTGTGCGGAACCTGGTCCAGGCGCCGGTGGCGGCTTGCTCATTATCAAACGCGCCGATCTGCAACACGGCTGCTCCCGAAACGGCCGCGGCATTGGCTCTGGAGCCTGGACTTGAGGCGCCAAAGTTGAGCTCTGCGCCACTTGGTCGGGCGGAACCGGCTGGCTGTAGACTTTGAGGCCGGTAAAGGGGGTTGGCGAACCCGCGTCCGCGGGAGCGACGCGAACCGGACCATTGGGGGCTTCGATGACGATCGATGTGCCGGCGCGGCCACGCGCAACGCCTTGATTGTAGGCAAGCCATACCACACCGGCGAAAGCGGCGAGCACAACGAGGGCGATGACAATCAGAAGCGGAACGCGCGAACGCTCCTCGTCGATCTCCTCATCCGGGAGATCATATAGAGGAACTTTTTCCGCCAGCGGCTGATAAATTCCGCGTGCCTGGTTCATGTGCCCCACTCCGCCGAATTGCATGTCTCCGTCATCTAAAACCCGCGCTTGGTGAAGCACCGCCCACGAGTCCGTTCCGCTAGTTTATAGCGGAAATTCCCGCTGGAAAATCCGCTGATATTCTTGCAGCAAAAACCGGTCGGTCATTCCAGCGACATAATCGCACACCGCGCGCGCGGTTCGGGCGTCACCGGGTTTACCGCACGCGTCGGTCCAGTCCATAGGTAGCAGAGCCGGATCGACCATGAAAGCAGCAAACAATTCGGTCAGCGCCCGCTGCGCGTTTGCCATGACTTGAAGAACGCGCTCATGCCGATACATCCGTCGGGAGAGGAATTCCTTCAGGCCGAGAAACTGGCCGCGAAACCGATCCGAAAATGCCGCCAGCGGCTCCCCGTGGTTGCGCACTTCGGCGGCATTATGGGGCCTTGCCGCGGCGAGCCGCCGTTGTGTTTCTGTGACAAGATCGCCCACCATGGCCGTGATAAGCCGCCTTATCGCCTCCCCGATCAGGCGGCCACGGTCAAGCTTGGCGAGGCGCGACACGTCGTGAAAGATCGGTCCGGCGAGCGGCACTTGAAGCAACTCTTCCCAATCGAACAGGCTGGCGCGCAGGCCGTCATCGAGGTCGTGGTTGACATAGGCGATATCGTCCGAGAGGGACGCGATCTGGGCCTCAAGGCCCGCGTAAGTCGAAAGTTCCAGGTCCCACGGGAACTCGGCGATGGCATCGGGAAGGCTGCCATGAGCCCGCGTGCGGCCGATTAGCGGCCCATTGTGCTTGACCAGGCCTTCCAGCGCCTCCCAGGTGAGATTGAGGCCGTCGAAAGCGGCATAACGATGTTCCAGGCGCGTCACCAGGCTGAGCGCTTGGGCGTTGTGATCGAAGCCGCCGAACGCCGTCATGCAGGCATCGAGCGCGGCTTCGCCGGCATGGCCAAAGGGGGGGTGGCCCAGGTCGTGCGACAGAGCCAGCGCCTCGGCCAGATCTTCGTCCAAGCCAAGCACGCGCGACAGCGAGCGGGCGATCTGCGCGACCTCGAGCGAATGGGTGAGTCTGGTGCGATAGTAATCGCCCTCATGCTGAACGAAGACTTGGGTCTTGTGCTTGAGCCGGCGAAAGGCGGTCGAATGGATGATGCGGTCGCGGTCGCGCTGGTAGCAGGTGCGGGTCGGGCTTTCGGGTTCCGGCCAATAACGGCCGCGGCTTTGAGACGGCAGAGTGGCGAAAACCGCCCTTGGAGGCGCCTCGAATTGCGGTCCCAAAAGGCGGCCGGGCGGCGTCTTGGACATGCGGCCTCTAACGACTACATAAGGTGCCTATGATAGGCTTATCGCCATGGGCATTGAAATGAACCTGGACAGCGGGCCCGTCTCCCTAACCCCGCGGGCGGCCAAGCGAATCGCTGAAATCCTCAAGGACGAGCCCGGCCAGCCCATGCTGCGGCTGGCGGTCACCGGCGGCGGCTGCTCGGGTTTTCAGTACGATTTCTGCCTCGATGAGTCGCGCAGCGACGATGATTTGGTCATTGCCCGCGACGGCGCCACGGTGCTGATCGATCCGGTGTCGCTCGACTTTCTCAAAGGCGCGGAGATCGACTTCGTGGACGAAATGATCGGCGCCGCCTTCAAAGTGAAAAATCCCAACGCGACGTCCTCCTGCGGCTGCGGCACAAGTTTTTCGGTTTGATCTCTGCGGCTAATTTGGCCCAGAGCTATTCGCAACAAAAATGAAAATCGCCACCTGGAACGTGAATTCGGTGAAGGCGCGGCTCGACACTGTGCGGACGTGGCTCGCGCAGGCGGCGCCCGAGATCGTCTGCTTGCAGGAAATCAAAACCACCGATGAGGGATTTCCGGCGGATGTTTTCGAAGGCCTCGGATACAACGCGGTCGTTCATGGCCAGAAGAGCTATAACGGCGTCGCCATTCTCTCCAAACGCCCGGCGGAAGACGTGGTCAGGGGCCTCCCCGAAGCCGAAGGCGACGATCATGCCCGCTACATCGAAGCGGTCATCCCGGGAGACAGCGGCGTCGTGCGCGTGGCCTCGATCTATGCCCCCAACGGCAATCCGCCGGGCACGGAACGTTTCGCCTACAAGCTTGCCTGGCTCGAGCGGCTCAACCGCCACATTGCGCGCCTGCTTGCGCTCGAGGAACCGCTCATTCTGACCGGCGACTACAACGTCATTCCGACGGCGGAAGACTGCCACGATCCCAGAGCCTGGATGGGCGATGCACTTTTCCAGCCCGAAACGCGCGCGGCGTTCCGCCGCATTTGCAATCTAGGTCTCACCGACGCTTTCCGCGCCTGCCATGCCGAGCCTCACCGCTACACGTTTTGGGATTATCAAGCAGGTTCATGGGTTAAGGACCACGGCATCCGGATCGACCACATCCTCTTATCGCCGCAAGCCGCCGACCGGTTGGTGAGTTGCGCCATAGAGCGCCATGTCAGGGGGTGGGAGAAGCCATCCGATCACGTGCCGGTTTTGTGCGAATTGGCGATTTGAGCGTTGAGTTTCAATCTGGTCTCCATTACTGGAATAGCCGATATGGTTTCGGCATTCATTTATCTGCCTGCATAGGAGTCACTCAAAATGAAGTCTCTAAATATCCTTGCCATCCTCGCAACGGCGACCTTGCTGGTGGCCTGCAATCAGAACGCTCCCGCGCCTGCTCCTGCCCCGGCTGCTGCCCCAGCGGCTGAACCGGCTCCCGCACCGCCTCCGGCTGAAGCACCGCCGGCGCCGGCTGAACCCGCACCAGCACCGCCTCCTACGCCGTAAGCCGCGCGAGGACGTTCTTCGTCCAGGCGTAAAGCATTGACCCCGGTCGGAATCTCGTCCGGCCGGGGGGCTTATTTTTTTTATCATCAAATGATCACTGGCCCCGACCGCCTGGACAGTGGTTTCGCTATTGCGGGCGACGAGCCGAGCTGGCGGAAGAACTTCCGCGAAATTCCGCAAGTCTTATTCGCCATTTCGTGCGTTGTCTTGCAACGGCGCGCCAAACTTGCGTGCCGGCTCCTTCCGCCACGACAATGCGAAGTATTGGAGGATTCTATGAAAGCCAACATTTTCAACCTCTTAGTTCTGCCGGCCGCGACCGTGTTTCTGCTCGGGTGCAATCAGAACGCACCCGCGCCGGCCCCCGCACCGGCACCGGCGGCCGCGCCCGCACCGGCCGAACCACCCCCGCCGGCCCCTGCCCCGGCAGAAACACCGCCGCCACCGCCGCCGGCTCCTTAAGGCCGCGGCACCTGCAAATCTGGAAGCGTCCCGGAACCAATCTGTTGATTGGGCCGGGGCGCTTTCCTATTTATGGCAGACAAAACAACTCCTCTTTCCGAAGGAATTGGCCGATGAAGTCTGCATGTCTCGGCGTTCTCGTCGCCGCCGCGGTCGCTCTGCTGCTCGTTTCATGCAACAAAAGCCCGAACGAAAACCAAGCCCAACAATCCGCCCCCGCCACAACCGCCGAGACCGGCCCGGTACCGCCAGCACCGCCCGCCGCCCCGCCGCCCGTCCCGCCCGCGACAGAGCTTCCGATCAGCACTGTCGACAGCGTGATGTTGAGCCGGCCGCAAGATGCTCCCGAAGCGATGATCATCCGGGTCTTGGGAACCGCGTCATCGCCGGGATGGACCGAGCCGAAGTTGGAAGCGATGAGCGATACCGGCGGCGACGCCAGCATCAAATCCTATCAATTCGTGGCCACGTCTCCCGAAACGCCGGATGCCGGAACGGCCATGCAGCCGATCGAAACTGAGCTGCGTGTGGATGCACTTCCGCCGGAGGTCAAGACCATCCGGATCGTCTCGGCGACCAATGAGGTCTCGGCGCCCGTTGCTCAGTAGACGGATTACGCGGCTTCCGCGACGACTCTGTTGCGGCCTTCGCGTTTGGCGCGATAGAGCGCCTGGTCGGCGCGATGCAAGACCATGTCCGGGGATTCCTGGCCGCCTGGGGTCGAGGCAATGCCGATGCTGACGGTGATGCTCAATCTGCCAGGCGAGCGACTGATTGGAATTGGCGTGGATTCGAGGCCTTGACGTAGCCGCTCGGCGACCGAAAACGCGAAACCCGCATCGGTGTCGGGCATCACCACGACAAATTCCTCGCCGCCATATCGGCAGGCGAGATCGATGCCGCGAACGTTGGCCGCGATGCGATTGGCGAATTCGCGCAGGACTTCATCGCCGACATCGTGTCCGTGCGTATCGTTGACCGCTTTGAAGTAATCGATGTCCATGATCAGGAACGAGATTGGTTTGGCCGCGCTGGCATTCTTCATCAGTGTGGCGAGGTGCCGCGACATGTAGCCGCGATTATGCAAGCCGGTGAGCTGATCGGTGATCGCCATTTCCAGGCTGAGCTGCATGTTGTGGCGCAGCCGATCGCTGTAGCGTTTCTTGCGCAATTGGGTGCGTACGCGGGCCAAGAGCTCGTTGCGGTCGACGGGGCGCATCAGATAGTCGTTCACGCCCATGTCGAGCGCCTGAATCAACTTTCGACTTTCGCCCTCGCTGACGAGAACGAGGATCGACGAATTGCGGGCTTCCGCGATCGAACGCAAATGCGAGCACAGCCTCAGGCCGTCGAAGGTGCGAATTCCGAGGCTGACGACAATGAGATCGAAATCGCCGCCGCGCGCCCGTACCAGGGCTTCGTCGAAAGTGGAGACGTCGGCAAGCTCGTTTTTGGGCTCGAGACCGCTCTTGAACCAGGCGACCGATTCCGGCCGGTCCTCGACGATGAGGATGCGGCCCGACGGATCGGGTTCGAGCATGGTCTCTCCGGCATCGGACAGACCCATTTTCTGCCCGGTTTCCTCGCGCATCCTCAGCTCGTCGGTCATCATCTTGAGACGCACAAGGCTGCGCACGCGCGCAAACAACGCCGTATCGTCGACCGGCTTGGTCAGGAAGTCGTCGGCCCCGGCTTCGAGTCCGGTAACGCGATCGCTCGGTTGATCGAGCGCGGTCACCATCACGACGGGAATGTGAGCGGTCCTGGCGTTGCCTTTGATGCGGCGGCAAACTTCGAAACCGTCCATGCCCGGCATCATCACGTCCAAGAGCACGATATCGGGAAGTTCCGCGGCAACACGGGCAAGCGCCTGCTCACCGTTGCACGCGGTGATCACTTCGAAATATTCGGCCGCCAGCTTGGCTTCCAGCAGCTTGACGTTGGAAAGGATGTCGTCGACGACCAGAACCCGGGCGGTCATGGCTGAACGTCCTCAGCCTCAACCGAGAAAGCGGCGGACGGTTTCGAGAAAGCTGGTCACCGAGATCGGTTTGGAAATATAGGCTTCGCAACCGCCCTGACGGATGATCTCCTCATCGCCCTTCATCGCGAAAGCCGTCACCGCCACCACCGGAATGGAACGCAGCGATTCGTCTTCCTTGAGCCATTTCGTGACTTCGAGGCCGGACACTTCGGGAAGCTGGATATCCATCAGGATGAGGTCCGGGTGATGCTCGCGTGCGATGTCCAGAGCTTCCATGCCGTCCTTGGTTTGCAAAATGCGATAACCGTGGGCGTCGAGAAGGTCGTGGAAGAGCTTCATGTTGAGCTCGTTGTCCTCCACGATCAGAACTGTTTTCGCTGCCGCATCCATTCCTTGACACTCCACTGAGACTGCCGCCCAATCGTGCGTGGGCTTTGCCCTGTTCGCGTTTTTTGAGAGGGTTAAGCGATGGTTGCCGACCGCAGTCCACGCTTGTCCCTCGCCGATGCCATGTTTTATGCCTGATGTCTTAACGCACCATTGACGATGCCCAGTTCGAGCGCAGAAACATTGGCTTTGAGGGCGTTAACGCACCTCGCGGGCGAGCCTGATGTTTTGCTGCGATTCCTGGTGCTTTCCGGGCTCGAAATCGACGATTTGCGAGAGCGGGCGGCCGAGCCCGAGGTGCTGGCAGCGGTACTGGACTTCGTTCTCGCCGACGACGGGCTTTTGCGGGGATTTGCGGCGGCCGAGGATATCGATCCGAAGCTGGTTCACGCGGCACGCCGGGCGCTCCCCGGCGCCGCGCCGGAGGCCTATTAATCGCCTTCGCCGTCGGCGCTGAGAAGGGGCCCATAGAGCTCCGGTCTGCGGTCCCGGAACAAGCCCCACGACGCGCGCGCCTTGGCGATCTCGTCAAAATCGAAGCGCGCGCCGATCACACCTTCCTCATCGCGTCCAAGATCGGCGAGGATTTCGCCGGTGGGTCCGGCAATGAAGGATGAGCCGTAAAAGCGGATTTCGCCGGCTTGGCCTCGTTCCACGCCGACGCGATTTGCCGCCACCAGCGGCAAGTAATTTGCCGCGGCATGGCCCTGCATGACACGGCGCCAATGGTCGCGGGAATCGACGGGCGGCGCCGGCGGCGGCTCGCTGCCGATCGCGGTCGGATAGACGAGAACGTCAGCGCCTTTAAGCGCCATGATGCGCGCGGCTTCCGGAAACCACTGATCCCAGCAAATCGCCGCGCCAAGATTGGCGCAGCGCGTCGGAAAGCTGCGGAAGCCGGTGTCGCCGGGATGGAAATAATATTTTTCCTGATATCCGGGACCGTCGGGAATATGCGATTTGCGATAGCGCCCGATGATGTTGCCGTCGGCGTCGATGACCGCAAGAGCGTTGAAGTAGGCGTTCCTGGCGCGTTCAAAGTAACTCAAAGGCAGGACGACCGAAAGCTCCCGCGCAAGGTCCGCGAATTCGGCAATCAAAGTGTTGCCCGCGAACTCCTGCGCCAGCGTGAAATGGTCGGGCGACTGGTCCTGGCAGAAGTAGGGCGTCTCGAATAATTCGGGAAGCACCACGATATTGGCGCCTTGGGACGCGGCGCGCCGCACCATGTCCTTGGCCTTGGCGATGTTGGCTTGCCTGTCCCAAGTGCAGGAAAATTGCGCCGCGGAAAGAGTGACGACACTCACACCGTGGGTTCCTGCTGAGTGATGCAATGGATGCCGCCGCCGCCCTGCACGATGTCGAGCGCGTCGATCTGCATGATGTCGCGTCCAGGGAAGCAGTGGGCCACGATGCTGCGCGCCCCTTCATCGTGACGATCGTCGAAGGCAGGCATGATCACCGCCCCATTGACGAGATAGAAATTGACGTAGCTCGCGGCCAGCAGCCGGCCGGACCACGATAGGCGCTGCTTCTTGGGC
>WNFT01006298.1_pt1 | contig 10452 bp, 7 predicted proteins | sample 5400191 | NCBI WGS metagenome assembly WNFT01 (sample SAMN13153359, study PRJNA577476) | soil metagenome | isolation source: 80 cm saprolite under Madrone tree | place: USA:California | collected 2016-06-14 | reverse complement strand
CTTGTTCTTGTGTAAGGGCGAATTGACGCATCACTTCAGCAAAAACGTGCCATTTGCCATCTCGCCACTCAATCAAGCCACGCTGCTCCAGCACAAAAAGGAAGTCTTTCTCTGTCACATCGTATCCCTTGGCAATACGTATCAAGACTTTTTGATAAGGTGAGAGCGACCGTGTTTCTTTTTCTCGCGGATGCTCTGCAACTCCAAGTATGTCCCATAGCTCAGGATCAGCAAGGCCAAGCCATAGTTTGTTACAAATTGGACTAGCAGCTCTCTGTATGCTAATCTCAAGGAATTCTTGCTCAACCTCTCTTGTCAAAGATTGCTGAGACTGTAGGCGATGCTCAAATAGCTGTGCGCAAGCGATGCGGATAAGTTCTGGATGACGACCAGCCATGGTTCTGATAAAATCGATATCTTTCTGCTCCCAGCAGCTTCCTAGCGCTCTTGCTTGCTCGTATGCTTGCAAAAGAAAGCTTTGTACTTCATGCTCCGGGATGAGTCCCAGGTAGATAGGGTCCGAGAAGAGGTTCCACAATGGTGAGGGATTCGCCCAACTTTCTGGATGATATTGATAAAGTAAGTACAACAGGTGGCGGCTGGCAACAACGTAGGCACAGTGGAGTTGAACCAGGGAGCGTAACCACTCACTATCACGCAATGGAAGATGGGCAACGCCTTCAAAGTTATCCAACACAAAGATCACCGTGCGCTTATGATCGCGGATGAGCCCCTCTAGCGCGAATTTGATCTCAAGGGCTGTGTCTATTGAAGTGTCGGTTTTCACTCCTGGTTTGGGTAGCGGTGGTTGCTCCTGCGATGAGTGTAGACTGACCCATAATCTGCTGTAGAGGTCCCACCAGAACTGGGCCGAGGCATAAACTCCCATCTGAGCTAATTCGATGTAGGGCATGCAATCGAGGTAGACAAAGGTGAAAGAGTCCTTTAGGTCCTGGTCATTGATGCCCGATGGGCCCCGGGCATCAACGAGGTGGCGCAAGAGCGTCGTTTTGCCAAAGTAGGTCTCGCCGATGACGGCGCAGCACTGGGGTGGCTTACTGAGCAAGTACTGGTAGATCGTTCTCAATTCATTTTGCCTATCCCAGAACGCTGTACGAGTAAAGGGGTTCTGTGCAAGTGAAAACGAGTTCATGCCCACTGTACCTCCTTACGTGCTAGTTCCAGTGGCCAGTGCTGTCGCAGCCAGCGTGCAAACAGTTCAACCTTGATAGTGTAGTACGTACGCTTCTGCGCTAGCACCCCCAGGTCTGCTAAATCGCCTAATGAGCGTACTAAGTCCTGTTCCGACATGCTAGAGCACAGGGCTGCGGCCAGCTGGTTGTATGCAATTTCGCGTTTCTTACCTGCAAGCTGAGCGACGGCACTCAATATGAGCTTGTTTCTTTGAGCACTGATTGCATCGGATCCCTCCCATAGGTGCTGAAAACGCCCAGCGTCTGTCTTAGCTAGCCATTCGCGAATACTTTGCGATGCTATATCAGGTGTGATCATGGTTCTATTCTCTTGTACCTGGTCATACAGCATATAACAGAGCAATTGGAGATAATACGGGTGACCGGCGGTGAGATCAAGCAGCAACTCAATGGCACGCTCAGAAATGTTCCCTATCATGGTCAACCCGTCCTTGATGAGCTGGTGAGCAGCTTTCGCCTCTAAACAGCCCAACTTCTCGTCATGGGTGATGTTGAACAATGAAGCGATACCACATTGGCCTGTCAGTTGGCTCAGCAGACCACCACCACTGAGGATGAAATGAATGCCTCTGGCATGTTGTGAGTAGCTGCGCAAGCGGCTAAAGATAGCAGTACGGCTAACCGCCCCCTCTTGCAAGCTGCAAAGGCACTGGAACTCATCCAGTATCACGACTAATGGTTGGTTGCGGGTAACCTCTTGGATCAAAGCTATGAACATATCGAAGTAGGATAGCGGGTCCTTCCTGAACCGGTGGAGAGCTAGCACCGTGACCTCTTGTCCTGAGTCTGGAATCTTATCCTTGATGACCCCAGAGATACGGCTCATAAGCTGATAGAGGAACTGGGTAGTGCTGCCATCTTTAACCCCCTGCACATCTATGTATACTGGAAGGAAGTCCCCTTGCGCCTGTTCTTCTAAACGAAGTAAGAGAGACGTTTTGCCGATACGCCTCTGGCCCCACAAGAGGATAGCAGCGTTCTGGGATGGATCGCGTAAAAGGGCAGAAATTCGTTGATTTTCGACTTCCCGTCCATAGAAACGTGACCCTGCGGCAATGGTGGGACCATAGGGGTTAGAAGGTCGAAGCGATCTGGTTGATTCTTCCTGTAGAGTGGGCGCCGAAAGGAGCGAGGAGGGAATAACCTCAGCTTTGGTGACATATGGTACACCTTCTAGTACTTTCTGGATACGACTACGTTGCGTTGAAGTCGTTTTGCCAAGGTAAATATGCGCCTCTGCCATTACTCCGTCTGGACGTTTAGAGGCACTGAAACTTGGCATATCAAGTCCTAAAAGAGCCATGGCAGCAGTTAGGTCGCTTGCCAGTCCTGGCCGGTTCAGGGCTTCCACGACAACGATATAATTTGGCTCTGCTGGTTTGGTATCCCATCCAACTGGTATGAGTTTTTCTAGCTCTTTTATGTGCGGGCATAGACGCTTGTGAATAACAAGCGTCTGATCGTTTCGGCAATAGCCGACGATATCATCTGGCGGTATGGGTCTGCAACAACGGGCAAAAGTGAGAGGGAGCAGGGCTTCTTCAGGAGAAAGCACGTTAACACTGAACGTGGACTCTGCATAGTTTGGAGAACGCACAGACTTCAATCGCATTGATTTCAGTTGTTCTACTAACTTGGCGGCTGGGTGGCGGCCTACGCCGATGGATACCAAGAGGTCTTCTATCCTCTCCAGGTTCTCTTTCGCTGCCAATCTGCTGAGTAACTGACGGACTTGAGCATCTGTTGAGTTCAGCCCTAGAGGCTGCAATTCTTTGTCGAGCAACACACGCCCGCGCTCGAGCATGGCATTGCGCTGATGCTGTGTAAGCCATTGCCTGATTTGACTAATGGCTTGAGGAGTTCGTACGAGGTTTAACCAGTCCAGGCTCGGCCTGGCATCTGATCCACCGGAGACAACTTCGACCCTGTCGCCGGCTCGCAACGTTCTGTACAAATCCGCACGTTCTCCGTTCACCAACGCGCCCACACATTGGTGTCCCACATCTGTATGAATATGGTAGGCAAAATCAAGCACTGTAGCTCCTCGCGGAAAATTCCTTATTTCGCCGTTTGGCGTGAACACTTGAATCTCCTGGTCGGCATGCCTGATCTCTTTTGGAAACCGCGGTAGAAGTTCTTCAGGAACGTGCCACCAGCGAGCAGTAACGCCACATTCAGCAACAAGGTTCATCGTGTGCGTACGAATGATCACGTAGAAGAGATTTCCTGAGGAGTGCTTGACCTGCGTATGCAAAGCTCGGTAGCCATTCTCTTTGTGATTTCCGATAAAGTCGCGAAACTGTCTCTCCATCGGCGGGTAGAGCTTATGCAGAGATCCCAGGACTCGGTAACAATCAATTTCCTCCTCTGTGAGGATCAGGAAGAATCCAGCATCCACCATTCTCAGCGGCGAGGGCTCTGCATGTATTGACTTGCCCAGCCTGGCATTTTGCTCAATTTGATGCAGATAGAGGGTATAGAGGGAGGAAGATTGCCACCGTATCTCGCTTTTGAACATCGATGTACTAAATGCGTTCTGTAACTCTTGCTGTATCCCTTTTATTTCCTGATCGATGGTCGCATCAGCAAAATGCTGCTTCAGCTTTTGATAATACATCGGATTCATGATTTCAAAGCAGGCATCTTCCAGTTGACGCTTGACCGCTCCCATTCCCAACCGGTCAGCCAGGGGCGCTAATAAATTAAATCCTATACGAGCCGTCCGTTCCTGAAAATAGCGCGTTAAAGCGGAGATTGTCTGCAAATTGTGCAGGCGATCGGCAATTTTGATGACAACGGCATTGCTTTCTTGTTGGAGAAAAGTAGTCAAGTGGTCCAGAATACCACTCGCGTCAGCCCCGTTATTGAAGTCCCCTTCGGCACGCCTGATGAAGCTATTCAGGCTGACCATTGCTTTCAGCAATTGGCATATATCTGATCCGAACGTGGTATAAACGCGATCTAGTGTGCGCTCTCGTGAGTAGTCAGGATTGAGAATATCGTGCAGCAGGCCAGTGACAACCACAAACAGTGGAGCATGCCACTCAACAAGGGTGCTTGCTACGGCTAAAGCATGGTTCAGATAAGGCTCTCTATTTATCCGTTGAAACCCATGATGGGCGTCCGAAGCGACTTGGAATGCTGTAGTCAGAACCGACTCTGTTTCTGCTGAATCTGTGTAGGATGTCACGGCCTGAATGAGTTCACTGAGTTCCATTGGCTTGATCCTCTTGAACCGCTGCTTTTCTTCGAGAGCATGATGACGTGGTACTTTCTCGAAGTGCGCTCTGGTTTTTTTTGTAGGAACACCTGGACGTCTCTATTATACTATGAAAATGCCGCAATAGCAACTTCGCGACATAAAGGGACAAGAAGCTCTTTTTCCCTCAACATGGTAACTCTTCAGAACTCCTCGTCGCCTGCGGCGACTCGCTCAGGTCGGTGGTGAGTGTGAGCATTGCCGCCGTCGGCGGCAATGCTCACACTCACCACCGACCTCCTGCGAACTGCCGGAGGCAGTGAGAAGTCTCGAAGAGAAGAGCCCTGAAGAGTTCCTCTCATCTACGTAATAAACCTCTGCCGAGGCTTATATATCGTAATTCTCCTAATGCTTGACTCCTCACTGCCTACAACAGCTCTTTCCTCCTTGGTAATAGGCAAACGATTGCAGACAGTGAGGAGTTCTGACTACCTACTATGTATCTCTTTAATGATATCCATAAAAGAATATGATATATCTTTATGTTGATATTAGCGACATTTTATGGTATGATAAGGATATAAAAGGATATACCAGTACGAGATGAAGGAGTGTGCTCGTCATGCCGAATCTGTGCAAACCTTACCCCCTACAAACCTCTGAGTGCGGACAACAGCCTCACCTACCCATGGAATCAACCGCAGGACCCCAAGTTTCGCTAGGTATAGGGCCGGATGATAGTGATCCCCCCGAAGATGAAATCTTGGAACAGTATGATCGGTACATTCGTTTCTTAGCCTGGCACATCGTGAATCGTAATGGCAAAATTGCTCACCCGGCACTCTTGGATTTGATGGTTGATGATCTCATCCAGAACAGCCGAATCAAATTCTGGTGGGCACTCAAGAAAGGAACACCCATTCACAATATCAAGGCTCTGCTCAGGCAGATCGTTCACAACGAATTCATCAACATGGTCCGTCAGCATAAGCCAGCCCTATCACTCCCGCTCGATGACGATGGCGAACTACGCCAGGGCAAGCCCATAACCGCCCAGAGTGAGGACCTGGACGATCCTGAGCACATTGTGGAGCAGCGGATGGCGGTTGTCGAACTATTACATATAGCCGCCGCTGGTGTTGCCACGATGCACCATCGCCAGAGGCAAGCCATGATTTGCTCGCTTGTGGAGGCCGTTGAGGATGTCTCTCAGCTTGCAGCGATTTTTAGGGAGCACGAGATAGAGGTTGAGACAGTGGAGTGCCCAGTAGAGAAGAGCGAGAAAGCACTCTTGAAAGCTTCTGTTTCGCCAGCACGTAAAAAGATGCGCTCTCTGGAAAGGGAAAGCATTTGCGCTTAGCTCAGGTAGGGGCAAATTGAATTTTATACATAGCCATCCTGTTTCGTTTTCAATATAAGATGCCGTTGTTATGCATTGTTGCCAAGGTCGTCAGCAACATAATCAATGCAGGTGACACCTATGAAGTACAGGTCCACTTTTAAGGCCACCTTCGCCAGGTGTTCAGACCATCGGGACATGTTCGGCGCGCAGATGGCGTTGCTCTTCGCGTGGAGAGCGCCGCACCTGTAGGCGTCGCATAGCGTTGCCTATGCGCCGTATGCCTTCCTCAATGTGTCCCTCTTCAGGGTAGGCGAAGCTTACACGGAAGTACTGTTGGCCGCCACCATCTGCATAAAATGGTTCGCCGGTAACGAATGCCACGTGCTCTTGAGCGGCTTCGCGTAGCAAGGCGCGTGCACGCATATCACCCGGCAGGCGGCACCAGAGGTGAAATCCACCACCGGGCGAACTGACGCGCACGTCTTTGGGCCAGTATGTTCTGATCGCCTCCAGCATCAAATCCCGTTTATGCTGGTAGCGCTGGCGTAGCATCGTAAGGTGTTCGACCATCAGGCCGCGACGCAATATCTCTGACACGGCCCATTGACCGAGCGCGTTGGTATTCAGATCGAAGATTTGTTTATGCAGCGAGAGGCGTTCAATTATGGGTTCGGGCGCTGCCAGCCAGGCCACACGCAGACCAGGTGCGAGTGTTTTTGTGTAGGTGCTGAGATACATGACTTGCCCACTGGTATCCAGCGCCTTGAGTGGCTGGCACTCTTTACCATCAAAGTATATTTCGCCGTAGGGATCATCCTCCAGGATCGGCGTCTGATAGCGTTTTGCCAACAGCAACAGGCGGCGGCGGCGCTCGGGTGACATGACCACCCCGGTGGGATTCTGGAAGGTCGGAAGCGTGTAGATCAAGCGCGGACGGTGGCGCACCAGGATAGCTTCGAGCAGATCAACGCGCATGCCGTCACTATCTGTAGGGACGCCGATGACGCGAGCGCCCAGTGCACGAAACGTTTGGATTGCTCCCAGGTAGGTCGGTACCTCGACCACTACCTCGTCGCCGGGGTTGAGCAGCAGACGGCCTGTCAGACCAATACCCTGTGTTGAACCTGAGAGAATCAATATCTGTTGCGCATCAATGACAACGCCGCGTTTACGCATGCGTGCCGCGATGCCACGCCGCAGACTGGTGAGTCCTTCAACGGGACAATATCCTAAGGCACTTTGACGCGCATTGAGTAGCCCATCGGCGAAGATCATGCTGAGCATCTCGGCTGGGAGCAGGTCCCGTGCAGGCGTCGCGACTGCCAGTGAGATGATATCCTTGTACTCGCTCATGGCTGCTAAGTCGCTGAGTAGACGTGCATCCGGCCCTAATAGCTCACGCTCACCTGCGGGCAGTCCGAAAAGCCAGGAGGCCACATTGTCAAAATGTTCACCATCATAACCAAAGTGGTTGCGCCGTACTAGTGTTCCGCGTCCCACGTGTCCTTCGACCAGGCCTTCGCTGGCGAGTTCATTGTACGCGTTCATCACCGTGGTGCGATTAACCCCTAGCTCACTGGCAAGTGCCCGTTCGGTAGGCAGGCGTACTCCTTCTGCTAGCTCGCCTGAAAGGATGGCCTCACGTAGCCGCTCGCAAATTTGCCGGTATAATGGTACCCCGCTGGTTCGCTCAAGCTGGATCAGAGACGAAATGGGCGCTGTAAAGAGGGGTGGTGGCTGATATGTTGCATATTGTCGCATGTCTTCCTCCTGATTGGCTCATACCAATCAGTGTAACCAATCGATAGAGGCAAGTGCAAGCGCCAATTGGTGGGTATCAAGGGAAGCCAATTGCAACTTCGTGATATAGTGAAGGCAAAGCAAGAGAAAGGACGCAACAGCTTGGAATTTTCTAGTGAAGAAATCGTGGCACGCATCAACAGTACCAGTACAGGATCGATCTGGGATATACTCGGTATCACCGTGGTATCGGCTGACAAAGAGAAAGTCGTCGCAACCATGCCTATTGGTCCCCAGCATCGCCAGCAGGTCGGCTATTTGCACGGTGGCATCTCGGTCGTCCTGGCCGAGTCGGTCGCTTCGTTGGGTACTGCGCTCAACATCGACATGGAGACGCAGATGGCGTTCGGCCTGGAAATCAATGCCAATCACCTGCGACCCAAGCGCGACGGCCAGGTGACTGCTGTAGCTACTGCCATCCATCGGGGTCGCACCACTCATGTCTGGGATATCAAGATCAGCGACGAGAACGGTAAGCTGGTCTGTATCTCGCGTTGCACCGTGGCCGTCGTCGACCGTCCGCCCGATGCTCGCAATCCCCTCGCAGAGGACCTCCCTAGCTTCGGCTAATCCCCTGCTTTGTGGGAAAATTGAAACATGTGCTCCTGGCAAAGCCGGGTTTGCCCCGCAGTTGCTCGGGAGCCATGTAGGGGATAGTACCGGCCTTCTCCTGGGTCGAGAGCTGGTCCGGGGAGGAGGAGAACAAGGCGAGGCCAAAATCACTGAGTAGGACCCGCTGCCCTGATCCGAGCAAGATGTTCTCCGGCTTGACATCGCGATGGATCACCTGGCGGGTATGCGCGTATTGCAGGGCGGCAGCCACCTGCGTGACGTAGGTCACGGTCGTCACGCAGGTGGGTGACGCTGCCGCAGGGTTCCACGTGGCGCATAGTCCATGACGAGGAACGGCGTTCCCTGTTCCACGGCAAAGTCGAACACCGGCACAATATGGGGGTGGGTGAGGCGAGCCAGCGTCTGGCCCTCGGCGAGGAAGCGATCCACCTCTTCGTCGTCCAGCGAGGTGTGCAGTACTTTGACGGCTGCCCGCCGTTTCAGATAGACATGCTCGCCCAGGTAGACCTCGGCGAAGCCCCCTCGTCCCAGCAGGCGCAGCAGGCGATAGTTGCCCAGTTGTTGCCCAACGCGATTCGGCATGGCGCGCACTCCCCAGCAATGAAGAGAGTGTCGAGAGACATGGATCTTTCTCTGGTAAGAACGCTGTGGCTCACGTAACAAGAAGCTTCATTGTGTATCAAAGAAATTCATTATATACTAAAGTTTGTCATCTTAATTATTGAGCAATTTTTCCATGAATACTTGACATTTTCTGATGCCTATGGTATCGTTGATGGTACGGAAGGAGTCATGTACTGCATTATATCCCTCCTCACGTTCGGTTTCCATCTTACAGGTGTCGCCTTCGCCCTACGGTTGTTCTATGCGCGCTGGGATCGTGTATGGCGTTCGGTATCGCACCTGGCTTGCTGACGAGGGGTATGTCAGCATCTCTCTGTCTATCTCTACTATTTGCATGCTCTTCTGCTGTTCACAGAAAGTGAACAATACATTGTTAAATGCAAATAGATACGGGCATTTAGCAACAAAAGCCGCAGAAGAGGAAAACGATCTCCTTAACGTTTTCCTCTTCTGCGGCTTTTGTAATCGTAAAAGCATTGCTTTTACTCTGGTCGCTCTTGCACTTCTTGTTGGTGTGTTAGGCGCTAACGCATCATATGCTGCAGGAACGCGGGCGGGGACGTCGTTTACGTTCAGGACCCTCGACGACCAGGCCGACCCAACCTTCAACCAGCTGCTCGGCATCAACGACCGCGGCGTGATCGCCGGCTACTTCGGGAGCGGCCTCGCCGGCCACCCCAACAAGGGCTACACCCTCTCCCCGCCCTATGGCCAGGGGAACTACACCAATGAGAACTTCCCGAATTCGGTGCAGACCCAGGTCACGGCCATCAACAACATCGGTACCACGGCCGGTTTCTGGATCGATGCGAACGGGAACAACTTCGGTTTCATCAAGTCGTTCGGTCGCTTCACCTCCTATACGAATCCGAACACGGACGGGGGAACGGTGAATCAGTTGCTCGGCATCAACGATGAGGGCATAGCGGTTGGCTTCTACACGGACGCCAACGGGATCAACCACGCATACAAGTTAAATTCGCACACCGGGCAGTTCACCGCAATCGTCCCGCCGGGCGGGAGCAATGCGACCGCAGCAGGGATCAACGACGAGGGCGACGTGGTCGGATTCCTGACGTTGACCAATGGTACCATCGCCGGGTTCCTGCTGAAGGGCACGACCTTCACCGAGTTCGACTTCCCGAACTCGACCAACACGACAGCTTTGGGCGTCAACGTGCTTGACCAGATCGTCGGCGTCTATGTCGACAGCGCGGGCAAGATGCACGGCTTCCTGTTGTCTACTCTATTGAGGCAGCCGCACTTTCAGTCGATCGACGACCCAAACGGCGTCGGGACCACCACCATCAACGGCCTCAACGACAAGGATGACCTGGTCGGCTTCTACGTCGACAGCGCCGGGAACACCGACGGTTTTCTCGCGAATCGAAGTAGGATCTAACTCACCTCTTGCGGATCGCCATAAACCACCTGCGTATGAACGGCAATAGAAGGCCTCACCCTCCTATGAAATAAGGGGAGCTGACCGCCAGGCGAGGTTCGTCCCCTCGCGTGGCGGTCAGCTCATGGTTTCTGTGCCGTGGCTGACCACGCCACCAGCCCCCACCCTCAGCATCTCACCGCGCCCAGGCCCGCTTTGGCCTGGCTCACCTGGGAGGGCTGCTATGAATTAGGAACTGCCCTCCCTCCCTCTCGTCTCTGGCTCAGAGCGGCCGAGCGGCACAGAGCTGATAGCTCTC
>WNFT01006879.1_pt1 | contig 10455 bp, 4 predicted proteins | sample 5400191 | NCBI WGS metagenome assembly WNFT01 (sample SAMN13153359, study PRJNA577476) | soil metagenome | isolation source: 80 cm saprolite under Madrone tree | place: USA:California | collected 2016-06-14 | reverse complement strand
TCGCTGCCGGAGACTGGTTCGTGCTCGACCAGGTCCAGACCGTCGGCCGCAGCGTCAGCTACACCCTCCTGCCCTCGGAAATCGTGAGCAAGGTGGTGGTCGAGAAGAGTTCCAGTGCTTCGCTCGTCGAGGGCGGCGTGGCAGGCTCGGTCAACATCATCACCCGCAAGCCGCTGGATTTTTCCAAAGAATTTACCCTCGAGGCGTCGGCCGGCGCAGTGTACGCGGATCTGCCCTCGAAGACCGACGGGCAATACAGTGTTCTGGGCAACTTCAAGAATGACGCGAATAATTTCGGAGTCATGGTGCAGCTGTTCTCCGAGACGCGGCACCTACGTCGCGACGGAGTCGAGGTTTTGGGCTATGACACCATTGCGTCCGACAGCGCCCTGGCGACCGCACATCCTGATTTCTTCGAACAAAAGCGCGAGCGCAACGGCGGCATGGCCGACCTCGAGTTCAAGCCGACCGACGATCTCACGTTGGACCTCTCGGGCTTTTCATCGAGGCTGCTCGCCAGCAACTACAACCGCAATTACCTGCTGTGGTCGACTCACTTCATCAACTCCGGCGCAGGTCAAAGTCCGGATCCGGGCTACGTAGTGCAGGACAACACGCTGACGAAAGCAAACTTCACCGGTGTGCCGGGCACCTTCTATGGCGTCTACGATCAAATCTCCAGGCCGGATGAAACCGCCACGGCGAATTTCGTCAATCTCGACACCATTTGGAAGGCAAACGATGTTCTGTCCTTCCTCGGCCAGGTCGGATATTCCTGGGGCGACGGCAAGACGCCCACCCAAAATGTATCGGAGACCCAGCCCGGCCTCGGCAGCGGCGCCAGCTACCAATTGAACGGCCTCGGCAGAGCCCCGGACTTCAACTTAGGCGCCACCAACAACACGACGCCGACTCCCGGCGGCGTACCGGTCACCTTCGGCTGGATCTTCGGTGCACAAGACGTCGACGTCAAAGACAAGGAGAAGTGGGCAAAAATCGACAGCGACTACAAGATCGACAACGGCGCCTGGAAGGACCTGAAATTCGGTGTGCGCTACGAGGCGCATGACCGCACCTCCGACAACGCCATCGCCCAGGGCCCGACGTTCAGCGGCGTCAACGGCGGCGGCACGAGCACGGCGAATTACCCGACGACCTTCTCTAACTATCCGTCGAACTTCGACACCTTCGGCGGCAATATCCCGACGGGTATCTGGTATTGGACGCCGGCGCAGCTGGCTGCATACGACAGTCCCAACAATGTCAATCGCGATCCCGTAACGCGTTTGTACTACCAGTACCTGTTCGCCGTGCACGAAAAGAATACGGCGGCCTTCGTCCAGGCCGATTTCAAGGGCGACAACTGGGCGGCGAACGTGGGGGTTCGCTACGTGCACACTCAGGAAGACGCGATCAGCTACACGCAGGTGGATAAAACCACTCCCGGCGCCATATTGACGTCGGCGTTCGGGCCGTTTGCCGGCATCGAGAAAAAGCACAACTACAACGACGTCCTGCCGAGCGCGAATTTAAAGCTCGATCTGAGTCCCGATTTGGTGGCGCGCTTCGCCGCCTCGGAGACCATGACGCGTGCGGACTACTCGGCGCTCGCCGGCTTCACCAACCTCTCGCCTCCGGGAGCCGCCTGCCCGCCGGGAGTCACCCCCGGAGTCGGCACCGGCTGCGGGGTCGGCAGCGGTTCGGGCGGTAACCCTGACTTGAAACCGATCCGGTCGAGCAACTTCGATGCGGGCCTGGAGTGGTATTTCGCGAAGCACTCGCTGCTGTCGGCAACGGCGTTCTACATGGATTTGCGCAATTACGTGGCCTACGGTTCCGAGATCAAGAGCTATACCACCTACAGCTCGCAATTCCAGAACGGCTCCGTGGTGCCCTATAACTTGACGGTGCTTGTCAACGCCAAAGGCCGGGTCGATGGCGTGGAGTTCGCCTATCAGCAGGCATTCACTGACAACATCGGCTTTCAAGGAAACTACACCTATGCCGACGGCAAGCAGACGTCGTTCCCGCAGGCGTCGCCGGTGCAGCCCATCGTGGACCATCGCCTGGTGGGCACATCGAAAAATACCTACAACGCCAGCGCCTACTTCGAGAACACGATGTTCAATGCCCGGGTGTCGTACACCTACCGCTCGGCGTTCTACAGCGGTCTCGACCGAAGCTCGGCGTTCACTCAGGATTCCATCGGAACCCTGTCCGCGTCGCTGGGCTACACCATGAACGAGCACTTCTCGATCACGCTCGACGGCATGAACTTGAACAATCCCACCCTCAAGTACTATGGCTTGAATCAGTCTCAGCCTCGGGCCTTCTACAAGAACGGCTCGCAGTACTACCTGAACTTCCGCTTCAAGCTGTAAGGGGTCGGCCACCGCACGTGGCAATCGGATAAAGTGCGACACGTGCGGAATTGTTCGAGAATCGTGCGGACACGAAGGGCGGCGGCGCAAGCCGTCGCCCTTGCGGTGACCCTCGCATCACCCGCGGCGGCCAGGAGCGGCGTCATTCCGCTCCCTGCTGAGGTCGTCTCGGGCCCCGGCTCATTCAGTGTCGATTCAACCACGCGCCTAAGCGTGCCTCGGGGCGATCGCGATGCCGACGGCGCGGCTCGCTATCTGGTCGAGCTGTGGACGCGGACCAATGGACTCACGCTGCCGATCTCCACCGGCCAATTGCCGATCCGCTCTGGTGCTGCGAGTATCGACGCCGCGAACACCAATACGATTGCATTTCGGCACCAGCGCGGTTTCGGCCCTGAAGGCTACGAGCTCGAGATCACACCGCAGCGGATCACGGTGTCCGCAAGTTCGGCGGCGGGACTGTTCTACGGCGCCGTCACTCTCTGGCAACTCCTGCCGCCGGTGGTCAACACAGGTCAGATCCCCGCGCAGACCATCCGCGATGCGCCGGCTTACGCGTGGCGCGGTTTGATGCTCGACTCCGCGCGGCATTTTCAGTCGCCCGCCTTCATTCGCTCCATGATCGACTGGATGGCGTGGCACAAGCTCAACGTGCTGCACTGGCATTTGACCGACGATCAGGGCTGGCGGCTCGAGATCCGCAAGTATCCGCGCCTGACCTCCGTGGGCGCCTGGCGAATCGACCCGGACGGTACGCGCTACGGCGGCTTCTACACCCAAACCGAGGTGCGCGACATCGTGCGTTTCGCCGCGACCCGCCACGTGCAAATCGTCCCGGAAATAGAAATGCCGGGCCATGCGACGGCGGCAGTCGCCGCGTACCCCTCCGTGGGAGCCGCGCGCGATGGAGCGCTGCGCGTCTCCGCCAGCTGGGGTGTACACACCCCCCTCTTCAATTTGGAACCTCATACCTTCGGTTTTCTCGAAGATGTCCTCGCAGAAGTCATCGAGCTCTTCCCCAGCCCCACCATTCACATCGGCGGCGACGAGGCGGTCAAGGACGAGTGGAACGCCTCGCCGGATGTACAAGCGCGCGCTCGGGAGCTCGGCATCCGCGATTCCGAGGCGCTGCAGGCATACTTCACTCAGAGAATCGGCCGCTACGTCGCGGCTCACGGCCGCCGAATCATAGGGTGGGACGAGATTCTTCAACCGGGGCTCGATAAGAGTGCCATCGTGATGTCGTGGCATGGAGTTTCCGGAGCGCACAGCGCAGCGCTGGCCGGCAACGACACCATACTGGCGCCGTGGCCGACGCTCTACTTCGACAACCGGCAGAGCGCACTGCCCACGGAGCCGCCCGGCCGGCTCAAGGTGGTGTCGCTCGAGGACGTGTACGGCTTCGAGCCGCACGATGCGGCGCTCAGCGGCAGCCAACGGCGCCATGTGCTCGGGATCCAGGCGAACCTGTGGACCGAACACATCCAAACCGAAGAGCGCGTCCAGTGGATGGCTTTGCCGCGTGCGGCCGCGGTCGCCGAAGTGGGCTGGTCGGCGCCGCAGCGCCGCCGCTGGCCGGATTTCCTGGAACGGCTCGTGCCCATGTTCGCCCGCTATCGGGCGCTCGGCTTGAACTATGCCGACAGCGTGTTTGCGCCGGCTGCGCAGATTTCGCGCAATGCCGGGAGCTACACCGTGTCCCTCTCGAATCAGGCGGGCGCCGCAGCCGGCGAGATTCGTTTTACGCTCGATGGCCGCGAACCCTCGGCGCAGTCGGCGCGCTACGGCACGCCGTTGACCGTGCCCGCCGGCGCCGAGGTCCGCGCCGCGTCCTTCGCCGGCGCCGAACAGATTTCGCACACTTGGGCGAAACGCCTCGATGCACCGGCGGCGCTGCGCCGCGACAGTCGCGATCTCGAACTATGCAGCGATGCGATCGGGCTGCTGCTGGAACCCGGCGATCGCGGCGACGCTGGGGGCGCGCGCTCGGCGTACGCACCGCTCGCCGTCGATATCATGAACCCCTGCTGGATCGATCGCGGCGTCGACCTGTCGGGTGGTCCGCGCATCGTTGCCGCCGTCGCCCCCCTGCCGTTCAACTATGAGCTCGGTGCGGATGCGGCCAAGATTCGCGTCGGCGACGCACGCAGCGCAGAGGGTGAGCTCGAGATTCATGCCGACGCTTGCGATACGCCGGCGCTCGCTCTCGTGCCGCTCGTGCCGCTCGCGCCGGCGGCCTCGGGCCGAGGCGTGACCATCCTGCCGGCGCAGCGACTGCCCCGTCTGCCGGGCCGCCATGACCTGTGTCTGCGTTTCGCGCGTCCGCGGCTGGATCCCTTGTGGGCGATCGACTGGCTCGAGATCGGGGAGTAAGCGGCGAATGTCGATCCTACAGATCCTGGCGCCGTTCGATGGCTGGTGCGGCACGCTCGACGAAGTACCGGACCCCGTATTTGCGGGGCGCATGCTCGGCGACGGGGTTGCCATCGACCCTACCACCGGAATTCTCGTCGCACCCTGCGCAGGCGAGATCGTCGCCCTGCCGGCGAGCGCACATGCTGTGTCGATCCGCACCGCTCAAGGCATCGACGTGCTGGTTCACATCGGCGTCGACACCGTTCAGCTGGGCGGGCGCGGATTCGACGCGCGCGTTCGGCCGGGCGCAAGCGTTCGCGCGGGCGATGAACTGATCCGCTTCGATCTCGATGTCGTGGCGCGCGGCGCGAAGAGTCTCATGACGCCGATCCTGGTGACGCCCATGGACGGTCTCCGGCTGCAGCAGCGCCGCGCGCCGGGCTTGGTATCCTCAGGCGAGGTGCTGTTCGAAATCGCGGGCGTTGAGACGCGCACGCCGCCGCCCCGGGCAGCCAACGCGCCGAAAGAAGAAGCGGCCGCCGGTCACACTCTCATCGTGACCCTGCGCCACGGGCTGCATGCCCGGCCGGCGGCCCTGCTGGCGCAGCGCGCCAAGGCATTCGGCGCCCAGGCCTCGCTCAGCGCCCACGGGCGCACCGCGAATGCACGCAGCGTGGTCGCCATCATGGCGCTCGGCGTCCGCCAGGGCGACGAGCTTTCCATCCAGGCGAGCGGCGCCGACGCCCAGCAGTCCGTGGCAAGCCTGGTGGCCGGCATCCAGGAAGCGCTGCGCATGGAATCCGCCGCGGGTCAGGGTGCCGCCCCGGATTCCTCGAGGACCGCGTCGGACTCCTCGAAGAGCGCATCGACCATCGCGCCGCGCTCGACCCCCGCAGCCGGTGTTCTCGGCGGCGTGATCGCCGTTCCCGGCATCGCGGTCGGCCGTGCAACTCGAATCGAGCGCCGCGAGATCGCAGTCGCCGAGCATGGCGCGGACTCAGGCAGAGAGCGCGCCGAACTGGAGCAGGCGCGGATCAATGTCCGTATGCGGCTCGAACGCGTGGCCGCGACGGGCGGGGCCACCCGCCGCGAAATCATCGCCGCGCACCTGGAGTTCCTCGACGATCCCCAGGTGAACGAGGCAGCGCACGAATTGATCGCCGCGGGCAAGAGCGCCGGCTTCGCCTGGCGCACCGCGATCCGCCGGTCTATCAGTGCGCTCCAGGCACTCAAGGATTCGCGCCTGCGCGAGCGGGTCGATGACTTGCTCGACGTGGAATCGCATGTGCTGCTGGCGCTCGCCGGCGAAGCGCGGCCGATGAACATCCCATTGCCCGAGCGAGCCGTGCTGGTCGCCGACGATCTGCTGCCGTCGGAATTGACCGCGCTCGACCGTGCGCGCCTGGTCGCCATCTGCTTGAGCGGCGGCGGCGCCACCTCGCACGTGGCGATCCTGGCGGCCGCCATGGACATTCCCATGCTGGTCGGCTTGGGTTCGGGAATCCGCGACATCGCCGACGGCGCCACCGTGATCGTCGATGCCGACGCCGGCACGCTGCAGACGGCGCCGGCCGCACCCGCCATCGAGCAGGCGCGAGCGGCGGTCGAATCCCGGCTCATGCGCCGCGCCAAGACCCTGGCCGAAGCGCAAATCGAATGCCGTGCGCTCGACGGCACGCGGGTCGAAGTATTCGCAAACCTAGGCAATGTGACGGATGCGGCGGTGGCCGTCGCCCACGGCGCCGAGGGCTGCGGGCTGCTGCGCACCGAATTCCTGTTCATCGATCGGGAGACGGCGCCCACGGAGGCTGAACAACTCGCGGCATATCAGGACATCGCCGTGGCGCTTGGGCCAAGACCCATGATTCTGCGGCTGATGGACGTGGGCGGCGACAAGCCGCTCCGCTACCTGCCGCTGCCCGCGGAGGACAATCCGGCCCTCGGGCTGCGCGGCGTCCGCACCGCGCTCGCGCACCCGGATCTCATGCGCACCCAGCTGCGCGCAGCGTTGCGGGTGCGGCCGGCGGGCAACGTGCGGCTGCTCATCCCGATGATCACCGACGCCGCGGAAATACTCGCCGTGCGCGGCGTCATCGACGAGCTCGAGGCCGAGATCGGCATCGCCGATCGAGTCGAATTGGGTGCGATGATAGAAACTCCCGCCGCCGCGCTCATGGCGTCCGGTCTCATCCGGGAGGTCGATTTTCTGTCGATCGGCAGCAACGATCTGACGCAGTACACTCTGGCGATGGATCGCGGTCACCCCGAGCTTGCGGGCCGCACCGACGCCTTGCATCCGGCGGTGCTCAAGCTGGTCGCGGCGGCCGCGGGTGCCGGCGCCGCCGCCGGCAAGATGGTTGCCGTCTGCGGCGGCGTGGCCGCGGATCGGCTCGCGGTGCCCCTATTGCTGGGTCTGGGCGTGCGCGAACTCTCGGTGGTACCCGCGGCGGTGCCCGCGATCAAGCGCCAGATCCGTTCGCTGCGGATCAACGACTGCCGTGAACTCGCGCTGCGCTGCCTCGATCTGGCATCGCCCGGCGAGGTGCGCGCACAGGCCGCAGAAATGCTCGAATCCTTGGGAGATATGCAATGAAACTGCGCTTCGCCGGACTACAGCAACTGGGACGGGCATTGATGCTGCCGATCGCCGTGCTGCCGATCGCCGGTCTCTTGTTGCGCCTGGGACAGCCCGACCTCCTCGGCTGGGCGGCGATGGCGGCCGCCGGAGACGCAGTATTCTCGAATCTGGGGCTGCTGTTCGCCGTCGGCGTCGGAGTCGGCCTGGCGCGCGAGAATCACGGGGCTGCCGGCCTCGCCGCCCTGGTCGGCTTTCTGGTGACGACGCGCGCCGTCGAAACTCTGCTGGCGGCGCCGCCCGGCAGTCTGGCCAAGCTCAGTATCCCGGTCGGGCTGCTGTCCGGGATCATCGCCGGCGTCGGCTACAACCGGTTCGGCAACATCACCCTGCCGAGCTATCTGAGTTTTTTCGGCGGCCGGCGTTTCGTGCCCATCGTCAGCGGGTTGGCTGGCCTCGTGCTGGCCGCAGTGGTGGGTTACGCCTGGCCGTTTCTGGAACGCGGGATGGACGCCACCAGCCACGCGATTTTGGGCGCGGGGTCGCTCGGCCTGTTCGCCTACGGAGTCTTGAACCGGATATTGATCGTCACCGGACTGCATCACATCCTGAACAATTTCGCGTGGTTCATCGTCGGCGACTACCATGGCGCCACCGGCGACCTGAAGCGGTTCTTCGCCGGCGACCCGACCGCGGGCGCGTTCATGTCGGGCTTCTTTCCCGTCATGATGTTCGGGTTGCCGGGAGCATGCCTCGCCATGTATCACGCGGCTCGGCCGGAACGCCGCGCCGGAGTCGCGGGCCTGCTCCTGTCGCTGGGCTTGACCTCGTTCCTGACGGGCGTTACGGAACCGGTCGAGTTCACATTCATGTTTCTCGCCCCCGTGCTCTACGCCCTGCATGCCGTCGCAACCGGACTCGCCATGGTCGTCATGAACCTCTTCGGCGTGCGGCTCGGGTTCAGCTTCTCGGCCGGCCTCTTCGACTATGTGCTGAACTTCAGCCATGCCCAGCGGCCGCTGCTGCTGCTGCCGATCGGCGCCGCCTACTTCGCGCTGTACTACGGGGTGTTTCGCTTTCTCATCGTGCGTCTGAATCTGGCGACGCCCGGACGCGAAAGCGACGACGCGGCCGCGCAGCCCATCGCGCCCGCCACCCCCGATGTCCGCGCTCGAGCCTTCGTGACCGCCCTCGGCGGCGCCCAAAACCTCACCGAAGTGGATGCCTGCACGACGCGCTTGCGGCTGGTGCTGGCCGACAACAAGGCGGTCGACGAGGCGGCGCTCAGGCGCCTGGGTGCGCGCGGCATCCTGCGCTCCTCGGCGCAAGGATTACAGGTGGTCCTCGGTCCCATCGCCGATCAAGTCGCGGGCGAGATCCGCGCGGCGGTGCGGTCGGCTCCGCCCCCGGGAGCTGCGCATGACGCGCCGGCATTGCTGGCCGCATTGGGCGGCCGCGACAATGTGGTCGATCTCGCCACCGCCGCAGGACGCCTATTGATCCGCACCGCGCAGCCCGACAGAATCGACGAATCGGCCCTGGCAAGGCTCGGCATCCGAGGGATTGCGCGCTCCGCCGCCGACAGGGTCCATGTGCTCGTTGCCGGCCCCGTGGAGGAATGGGGCGAACCGCTGCGCCGCTTGCTATGACCATCACCGCCACTCTTTACAATAATACCGCCGCCGATGCGGCCCGGGAACCTAAGCGCCGCTCGGCGCTGCCGCCGGCGGTGCGTCGAATCGTCGTGGTGGGCGGCGGCTCGGCCGGGTGGATGACGGCGTTGATTCTGGCCCGTTCGCTGATCGAGCAAGGGGTTGAAATCACGGTGGTCGAGTCCCCGGCTGTCGGCATCATCGGTGTGGGCGAGGGTTCGACCCCCTGGTTGCGCGGCTTCTTCGACAGCTTGGGGATAGAAGAATCGGAATGGATGCCCGAGTGCCACGCCACCTACAAGTGCGGCATTACCTTCGACGGCTGGTCGACCAAGCCGGGTTTCGAGCGATACTTTCATCCGTTCGCGTCCATGCTCGACAACCTGACCATGACGCAATTCGTGCACAACGTCGACGCGCGCATCAACGGCACTGAGGTATATGCGCATCCGGACCGCTTCTTCATCGCCTCGCGGCTTGCCGCCAAGCATCTCGCCCCGAAACCCGCCGAGCACTTTCCGTTCGACATCTGGCACGGCTACCACTTCGATTCCGTGCTGCTGGGTCAGTACCTGCACAAGAAAGCGCTGCAGCGCGGCGTCCGCTACCTCACGGCTCACGTGACTCACGCGAATCTCGATGAGCATGGCGCCATCGCGTCCCTGGGCACTCGGGAGGGTCCCGCCATCGGCGGCGACCTGTTCGTCGACTGCACGGGTTTCGCGGGACTCTTGATCACGCAGGCATTGAAGACCCCGTTCGTGAGCTTCGCGGAGAACCTGTTCAACGACGCGGCGATCGCCATGCCGACACCCATCGGGGACACGGTGCCGTCGGAGACCGTCTCCACCGCCATGAAACACGGTTGGGCCTGGAAGATTCCGCTCACCCAGCGTTTCGGCAATGGCTATGTTTACAGTACGCAGTTCTGCACTCCGGATGAGGCCGAGGCCGAATTGCGGGAACACCTGGGTCTGCTCGATTCGGACACGCCGGCACGGCACCTGAAAATGAGGATCGGTCGCGTGACCAAGCACTGGAACAAGAACTGTCTCGCCGTGGGGCTTTCGCAGGGATTCATCGAGCCCTTGGAGGCGACCGCACTGCTCTTCATCCAGCAGACCGCCGCGGTCTTCGTCGAATTCCTGGAACAGGGAGATCTCAGCGAGGCTGCGCACGATAGGTTCAATGCGCGGGTCAACGAGCATTTCGAGGGCACCCGCGACTACATCGTCACCCATTACAAGACCAACAGCCGCACCGACACCGACTATTGGCGCGCCAATGCGGCGAACCTCCGCCTGTCCGAACCGCTGAAACACCTGCTCAGCCTATGGATGTCGGGTAAGGGCATCGCACCTCCGGTTCGGCAACAGGCGCTGGGCAAGGGGTACCCGGTGTTTTCGTGGTACTCCATCATGGCAGGCATGGGCATCTTTCCGGATCCGGCGACCCTACGCGCGCCATGATGGAGTACCACGAAAACACCGGG
>WNFT01006294.1_pt1 | contig 10455 bp, 10 predicted proteins | sample 5400191 | NCBI WGS metagenome assembly WNFT01 (sample SAMN13153359, study PRJNA577476) | soil metagenome | isolation source: 80 cm saprolite under Madrone tree | place: USA:California | collected 2016-06-14 | reverse complement strand
CGGGCGCGCTCCGTTTCTGCTTATGCAATGCTTAAGCTTGTCCAATGCGGTAAAGTCCTGTGCCGCACACCAGGCAGGCTCCTCGTAGACCTCTACGACCATTTTTCATGATGATCCTCTGTAGATTCTGCATCGGTACTTTCTTTTTACACTTCACACAATATGCTTCAATCACGGATGTGCTGACTACATCCGTTTTAGCTGCCGACGTGCTCGTAATGCCTGCTTCTCCCAAAGGAGGTGAGACTTGCTTTGGTTTGGGTATTGGCGGCGTTGAAGCCGCAGGTGGCTGCTTGGGCAGTACCAACTCGGTTGGGATGAATGACTCGCTCAATGAGGTCACAAGCTTAGTGGGTTGTTGCGATTCACTCAACGGCAGACGTGCAGCAGCAGAGGTCTGGCTGGCCTGTTCCAGGGCCGTGGCAAAGGCCTGGACGCTGGCAAAGCGCTGGCGCGGGTCTTTCGCCAGCGCCGTCAGTATCACCTGCTCCACCGCGGGCGGGATGTTGGGCACCTTCTGGCGGAAAGGCGGTGGAGGAGCCATCACGTGCTGGGTACACAGCTCGATGAACGAGCCATGAAAGGGACGATCCCCGCTCAACCACTCGTAGACCACGATGCCGAGGGAGTACTGGTCACTGGCCGACCGTGGCTTGCCCTGGATTTGTTCGGGCGACATGTACGCGACGGTGCCCACCACATCCTGGGTGCTCTGGTAGCGCGAACTCTGGGCGATGAGGGCAATGCCAAAATCGGAGAGCAGCACCGTGTTGCGCTCGCCAACGAGCATGTTTTCTGGCTTGATGTCGCGATGAATGAACTTTTTATCGTGGGCATACTGGAGCGCCTCGGTCACTTGCTTGACGTACGAGACGACCGTGGGCAAGGGCAAGAGCGTTCCGCGGGGATGGTGTTGACGCAAGGTGCCACTGGGGGCATAGTCCATGACCAGGAAGGGTGTTTGCCCATCCAGGCCGAATTCGAGTACGCGCACGATATGCGGGTGGACCAGGCGAGCGATAGTTTGAGCCTCCTTGAGGAAGGTGTCGAGATCGTCAGCAGCAACGACTTTCATCTGGAGGAGTTTGATGGCGGCTTGCGTTTTGAGATAGACATGCTCGCCCAGATAGACCTCGGCGAAACCGCCTTTGCCGAGCAGACTGAGCAGGCGATAGTTGCCAAGCTGCTGGCCGATGCGATCGGTAGGGGAAGTGGGAGATGATGGAGGTGATGAGACGGCTGGTCTCGCTTGCGCAGGAGACGGAGAAGCAGAGACCATGGGCATGGCTTGCCCACAGCCGATGCAAAATCTGGCCTGTGGGCGATTGGCTGCGCCGCAAGTGTCACAATAGACCGTGGAAGGCTGCATGGGCCCTTCTCCATTGCTACAATCACTATCGAAGAAAACCCGCACAGGTGCGGCCAGGGGATAATCTCATGGATGCCAACTGCATGATAGCATGGTCAAGGAAAAAACGTCAAGTGCAGATTCTTCGCAGGGTGTATGAACAAGTGGTTGGAGGAGAGCGTAGGGACCCGCTTCAGCGCGTCCGCGCCCGTGCCGTGCCGACGGGGGGGTTGGGGGTAGTGCAATGAGGCACGGCACGGGCGCCCTCTCGATGCCTCCCCGCCAGCGCTTCGCTCCGCATGTATGCTCGCCAACAACTTCCTCTGAAAACCTCGGTTTCATCCGGTGTGGTGCGCCTTCGGCGCATGACTCTTTTTCATACACCCAGTGGCGCTTCGGGTGCGAGTGTAAGAATTCGTTGTAGGCAGACAAGCAGGCGGAGCAAAGAGCTGGCTGGCGTGTCGAGAGAGCGACGAGGGCGTGCCTCATTGCACCACCCCTCAGCCCCCCGTCGGCACGCCCTCATCGCGGACGCGCTGAAGCGGGTCCCTACGCACGTTCGCCGCTTCCTTGCCAGCAACTTGTTCATGCACCCTTCTTCGCATCCCGTTAAATTTTGACGTGATCGGCCTAGTGAGGATATAATGCTCATGTGGAGTGACTGAGACGGTATGAAATGACGCAGTTAGTACGAATCCAGAGAGTTGAACCACAAGCAGACTTCATCGTCAATATATACTTCACAGATGGCTCGAAACGGAAAGTTGACCTGGAGCCATATCTTCGGGGTCCTGTCTTCGAACCGCTTCGAAACGATCCTTCACTGTTTCGCTCCATGCGAGTCGAAGAAGGAACTATTGCATGGCCGAACGGTGCAGATATTGACCCCGATGTGCTCTACTATGGTCTCACGCCCGCGTGGGCTGTTGCTGCCGAGGCATCTAGCTTCGAGAGTCCGTTTTTGTAGACTTGAATCCCAGGCACGAGTTTACAAGGTAGACGGCTGTGCAGCAGGTCTACATCACCGGGTTCATGCATCGCGTCTCGTTCTTGCCATCTGTGTATTGCTTTCGCGACTTATCTACTATCACACCAGGCTAACCAGCCTGGTGTGATAGTAGAATATGCTTTTTCAGGAGACAAAACATCATGCCCCAGACCCTTGATTTGAGTTCCTATCGTCGCTACTTCCCATCGCTTGCCCAAAGCGTCAACGGCAAGCAAGCGATCTATTTCGACAATCCTGGCGGTACCCAGGTGGCACAGCAGGTCATCGATGCCATGGTCAACTACTTTCGTGAGGCCAACGCCAATATGCACGGAGCCTTCATCACCAGCCAGCGCACCGACCAGGTTGTTACCGCCGCTCGCAGTGCCATGGCCGATTTCTTACATGCCGCCAGTCCAGGTGAGATCGTCTTCGGACCAAATATGACCACCCTGACCTTTGCCTTCAGTCGCGCTATCGGCAAAACGCTGCAACCCGGCGATGAAATCGTCGTGACAGTGCTCGATCACGATGCCAATGTGGCTCCCTGGCTTGCGCTGCAAGAACGTGGTGTGGTCATTCGGACCGTTGACGTGGTTCCAGAGGATGTGACGCTGAACATGCAGGATATGCAGGCGAAGATTGGTGAACGCACAAAGCTTGTCGCGGTGGGCTATGCCTCTAACGCGGTGGGTACGATCAATGACCTGGCAACCATCATTCGTTGGGCACATGCGGTTGGAGCGCTGGTATGGATCGATGCAGTGCAGTTCGCGCCGCATGGCCCGATCGATGTACAGGCGCTCGATGCCGATTTCCTGGTGTGTTCATCCTATAAGTTTTTCGGCCCTCACCTGGGCATCCTGTACGGCAAGGCCGAGCACCTGGAGCGCTTCCCCGCCTATAAAGTGCGCCCATCCAGCAACCAGGCACCTGAGCGCTGGGAGACAGGAACACAAAACCACGAGGGCCTGGCCGGACTGGTTGGCGTAATTGACTACCTGGCGCTGGTGGGACGTGAGCAGAGTGTACACTACGGGGATGCCTTCAAAGTCGATGCGTCGGGACATTCTTATAGTCCGAGAGAGCGAGACCTCAAGATTGCCATGCAGGCCATTGAGTATTATGAGCGCGTGCTGGTGGTTCAGTTACTGGCGGGCCTGCGAGAAATCAACGGTTTGCGCGTCTACGGCATTACTAACCCACAGGACTTCACCCTGCGCGTGCCGACGGTTGCCTGTACAATTGAAGGCCATAGCCCACGTGGGCTGGCGGAACACCTGGCTGCGCAAGGAATTTTCTCCTGGGACGGCAACTATTACGCGCTCGGTGTGATGGAACGTTTGGGACTTGAAGAGCATGGGGGAGCGTTACGTCTGGGCATGGCGCATTACAATACGCTGGATGAAATTGACAAGGTATTGGGGGTTTTGGAGCAGGTGAGCGAGTAGGTTTTTTGGGATGCGAGTCCTTGATTTCGGCAGTGATAGCATGATAGGATGGGGTGACCATACCCCTAGGACGGACCAGCAACTGAGGAACTGAGTGATAGCATTCAATCTGAAAAAAAGATCGTTCCTGAAACTCGACGACTTCACCTCCCAGGAAATCGGCTTTCTGTTGCAGCTCTCGGCTGAGCTGAAAGCGTGGACGGGGGCACAGCATACCCAACACAGACCTCTCTTATTTATCGCCCCTCCCACGTAACCTTCTCCCTCCACCGAATACCTGATATACTTCCGCATAATTCACGAGCTTGACTCGATCATCGTATGGGTCTTTTTGCGTTTGTATCTGTCCTTTATCAGCCATACGAGAGATTTTATTAACGGTCGTCCCCAGTCGTCTTGCTGCCTCAGACATCGTAATCCATTCTTCTTGTACCTCGTTACTCATATCTGTTCCTCTGTTTCTTTCAACTAAGCTCGCTTTATCTTAGCATGATCTGTGACATTCGTAAATAACGGTGCAGTAAAGAGAAGCACCGTGGGTGTTTTGTTCCTAGACAACGGTACAAACGTGAATATCAGTAATATCGTGCTATTGAAAATATTCGTTTTGTGTGTTAAGATAGTAAAAGATGGTATGTTAGGTCTGAGACCGTAGTGCGGTATGCGAGGTGATCAGTAGGAGTTTGGCCTAGCGGTTGCGACGCCAGGCCACGTAGAGAGACTAGTTCGTAAAGACCGTTCTAGCCTCCCCACGTCGCATGATAGCGGTAAGGGGAGCTCATCGTCAAGCACGAAAGGAGCATTGGCGTTATGGCAGAGCCCATCGTCGAAGTAGGTAACGCGATCATTGTCTTAGCAGATGCCAGCGATCCCTTTAGCGAGGGACACACCACCGGCTACTTAGAATTTTACGACGACCGGCACCGACCGGCCTTCCCCCTGACGAGTCATGCCGTCCTTGACCATCTTCAGGCAATGATGCAGGAGTCCCCCATGCCTTCCCTCTGGAAAGCGGGACGCATCACCGGGTGGATGGAGGCCCTCGTGGAAAACGCTCCACAAACCTTTAGGAGTTTGCTCCTGGAGGAACACGTGACCGTGTTGCAAGAGGTGTAACAGAAGCGGTCTGTACACTGGGGAAACGGGCGCATGCGTGTCCGTTTCCCGCAGGACCAGAAAGCACCTTCGATGAGCATCAAAACCTATAAATACCGCATCTACGCCAACAAAACGACCACCGACAAGCTCTATGGGGTGCTCACCCTTTGCCGCGAACTCTACAACGCAGGGCTGCAGGAGCGCCGCGATGCCTATGAAATGCTGGTGAAACGCCATCCCAACTACTACGATGAGCCGACGCGCAAGCAACTCACCCACGACCATGCCATTGGCGTGTACGAACAGAAGCGCGATCTGGTGGAGATCAAAGAGATCCGGCCTGAGTACCAGGAGATTGCCTCTCACGTCCTGCAGGATGTCTTGTTTCGCCTGAATAAGGCCTACACGAGGTTCTTTCAGCGCGTGAAGAACGGGCAAAAGCCGGGGTACCCCAGGTTTCAAGGACGCAACCGGTACACCTCCTTTACCTATCCTGATGGGGCGGGCTGGAAACTGGAGACGCAGAAGCGCCCAGCAGACAAAAAAGGCATGGTCAGGGTCAATCTGCACCTGACCAAAATCGGAACGGTCAAACTGCACCTGCACCGCGATCTGGTAGGAACCATCAAAACGCTCACGATCAAAAGGGAGGGAGAGCACTTCTACGCGGTGTTTACCTGTGAGATGGGCACGCCCAAAGCGTTGGAAGTTGCCTATGAGGATGTGGGTATTGACCTGGGCCTGATCCATTTTGCGGCCCTCTCCACCGGTGAATTTATCGAGAACCCGCGCCATTATCGCAAGGCCGAGAAGAAGCTGAAGAAGCTGCAAACCGCCCTCTCCCGCAAGAAGCGGGGAAGTCATCGCCGGGCAAGGGCCGTGCAAGCCGTCGCCCGTGCCCATCGCAAAATCCGCAATCAACGTGCAGACGCTTTACACAAAGCCTCCCGCACGCTCGTCAATCGCTTTCAGGTCATCGTCTTCGAGGATCTACAAACAGACAATCTCCTCAAGCGACCCAAGCCCAAGCAAGACGAGGAAACCGGCCAGTACCTGCCCAATGGAGCAGCAGCCAAGGCCGGTCTGAACAAATCCATCCAGGATGCCGGGTGGGCAACGTTTGTCGAGTACTGTACCTGCAAGGCAGCATGGGCCGGTAGGACACTCGTACTCGTCAATCCCAAAGACACCTCGCAGCTCTGTTCCCAGTGCGGTCGCGTGGTCCGCAAAACGCTGAAGGATCGCTGGCATTCCTGCCAATGCGGCGAGGAAGCAGACCGGGATACCAACTCTGCGAAGCTGATTCTGAACTTGGGACACGAACATCTTTTGGGCGGGACGCGCCCAACGCGGGCAACTGCGTAGAAGCCTCCGGTCTCTGACTAGGGGTACGTTCACAAGGACTCGACCCGTACGCGTTGCAGCCGAATCGATCAAGGACACTGCACGTGTTCTGGGCCGCCTCTACGACGGGATCGAGTTTCGCGGCTTCGCCCAGGCTGATGTCGAAGTGCTGGCTCGCTACGCCGGTGTGCCGGTCTGGAATGGCATGACCAACGAGGCTCACCCAACGCAGGTCCTGGCTGATTTATTGACTATGCAGGAGCATCTGCACAAGCCTCTGGAGGCCGTTTCTTTCTGCTTCCTGGGCAATGTTGGCTACAACATGGGTGATTCCCTGATGATAGGGGCGGCCAAGATGGGCATGGACGTACGCCTGGTGGGTCCTGTATCGTCCTGGCCCCGGCAGGAACGAATTGACCAGGTCCTGGCCGTGGCGAAAGAGACTGGTGCCACCATCACGTTCACGGAGGATGCGGCATCGGCGGTGAAGGGCTGCGATGTCCTCTATACCGATGTGTGGGTTTCGACGGGAGAGCCGCTTGAGTTGTGGGGCGAACGCATCAGGCAGATGCTGCCCTACCAGGTGAATAGCCGTCTCGTGGCGCAGACGGGCAATCCCAATGTGAAGTTCATGCATTGTCTTCCCGCTTTGCACAATAAAGAAACCAGGCTGGGCCAACAATTATACGAGCAGTATGGCCTGGATGGATTGGAGGTCACCGACGAGGTGTTTGAGTCGAAAGCATCCATCGTCTTTGACCAGGCGGAGAACCGCCTCCACACGATTAAGGCTGTGCTGGTCGCAACACTGGCAGGCTAGCGCTACGCGAGGCAAGCGGGAGCAGCAGTGTAGCCGTGGTGCCCTGGTCAGGGATGCTGGTCAGAGTCAGCGTGCCGCCATGTGCAACAGCAATACCGTGGGCGATCGCGAGTCCGAGGCCCGTGCCCCCTGCCTGCCGTGAGCGGGCTTTGTCCACCCGGTAGAAACGTTCGGTCAGGTGAGGGAGATGCTCTGCCGCAATACCGATGCCGGTGTCACGCACTTCCAGGCATGCCTGGCCTTTCAGCACTGCCGTACGTACTGTGACATGACCACCAATTCGGTTGTACTTGAGGGCATTGTCGAGCAGCACCAGCACCACCTGCTCCAGCCGTATGGGGTCTCCGATCACGAGCGTCGCACCACTGTTCTCGACCTCGACATCAATATGCATCTCGTTGGCGAGCGACTGGACGCGGTGTACGACCGCGAGGGCCACCGAGGCCAGGTCGACGACCTCGCGTTCCTGATGCATCCTCCCGGCATCCAGGCGAGCGAGTTCTAGCATGCTGGTTGCGAGTGTGGCCATGTGGCTCGCTTCGGCGACGATATCCTCTAGCAGTGCCGCATCGTCTGCTGCCAGGTGATCTCGTCCACGCAAGAGCACTTCGGCATCCGCACGCACCAGGGCCAGGGGTGTGCGCAGTTCGTGCGAGGCATCAGCGATAAAGCGTTGTTGGCGTGCAAAGGCTAGCCGAGCCGGTGCGAGTGCGCGATTCGCCAGGAAGAGTCCGCCCAGGCCTGCCCCAAGCAAAATTCCTCCTCCCAGGATAAATAAGAGCAGGAGGAGGACATTGATGGCGGTTTCTTGCGGCGCAATGAACTGGCCTACCTGGACTACACCCAGGCTGCTCCCCGTTGTACCTGGCACCACCATTGCATAGCGATAGATATCTCCAACTGTACTTCCCCCGTCAACGATGTCGGTTGCCTCCTTGCCTGTCTGCCTCGCCGTCGCTGCTAACGTACTGGTAAGGAATGCCTGTGGGAGCTGGTCTGTCTCAGTGTTCTGAAGCAAGATGCCTTGTCGGTCGAAACAGGCTACCAGAAAATAGGAAGGAAATCGTCCTGGGGGCTCCTGCGAGGGAGGGAAGGGTGCGAAGCCAAAGGTGGGTGAGGCACATGAGTGGTAGGGGTTCAGTTGCCATTGCACGCTGAGCCCCCTGGCACGCCTGGCGAGGTCGTGCTCGACGGAGGCAAAGAGCATTCCACGGACACCAAGATAGAGGGCCGCACCAAACAGCACAAGCGCCGCTGCCAACACCCCGCTATACCACAGCGTCAGGCTGATGCGCAGCCCGCGGAATATCGCCGCACCCGGTTCTGGGGAAGATTGGCGCCTCTTGCGCCACAGGCTCCATTGAAGAGGTCTGGTACTGTTCATAACTCGCTTCTTCTCATGTCTACGCATCGATCTTGTAGCCCACACCGCGCACGGTCTTGATCAAGGGACGTGAGAAGCCCCGGTCGATCTTCTCGCGCAGATAGTGGATGTAGATATCGACGACGTTGGAAAGCGCCTCCAGATCGTAGCGCCAGACGGCATCAATCAACTGAGTGCGTGTGAGCACCTGGCCAGGGTGGCGCATCAGGTATTCGAGGAGGGCAAACTCTTTGGCAGTTAACTCGATGATGTGTTTCCCACGTCGCGCTTCGTGTCGCACCAGGTCGAGCGTCAGATCGCCGACGTGCAGTTCGAGGGTTTCCTCAAAACGACGGTCACGGCGGCGCAGAAGTGCATTAATGCGTGCCAGCAATTCCTCCATTGCGAAAGGCTTGATGAGGTAGTCATCTGCCCCCACGTTGAGGCCGGCCACACGGTCCTCGACTGCCCCACGGGCTGTCAGTATCAGCACTGGAGTCATCAGACTGATTGCACGCATCTGGCGGCAGATCTCCAGGCCATCAGTGCCGGGCAGCATCACGTCGAGGATCACTATATCATAGGTGTCGCTGGTGGCAAGCTCAAGCCCCTTCTGGCCGTCGTGTGCGAGGTCGACGGTGTGACGCTCTTCCTGTAGGACGCGCCGCAGCAGGTATGCTAGTCGTTGCTCGTCCTCCACCACAAGGATATGCATTGCGTCCATCCTTTCTGCTCTTCCATCTCGGGTAGCCGCCAGTCATTGGCGGTTATCTTTCTTTCTAGATACTATAGCGCATGAAGATTGGAAACAGATTGGAAGATGGATGGGCGTCAATAAGTTCTTTTCAGTGGATGGAATACTCTTCTTCCTCTTCTTGTGAGGCCCGCCCTTCGGTGACCAGCGAGACTTCGTACACGGCTGTCTTGTCACCAGGATACCGCAAGCTGAAGATGATGTTCCACATTCGACCCAGGATACCAACGCGTAGCATCTTGCGTGCATGCCTGGCTTCCTCGCCAGAGAGACGGCGAGCGACGCCCTCAACGGCTGGGCTGAGCACGTTTCCTTGAAATGTGCAGAGTGCAAGCGTGACATGTGGGTTGTTGGCGATGCGCCTGGCCTTCCAACTGCTTGCAGGGGTCATGAAGTACATTTTGCCATTCGCGACTACTGCCCCGACCGGGGAGCCAACCCCCTGGCCGTTGCGACGGAAGCTGGTCAGGAGCACAGAGTGGGTGGTACCAGGCTTCGCGAGCATTGCCGGGATAGTATCTATGGTAGTTCTCTTAGCCATGAGTTTATTTCTCCTCGTATGTGAGTGAGCGTTTACTTACATAGATAAGGTACCATCATGAAGCGTTCATGTCAAGACCTGGGATGCCAAACTTCGACTTGTTGAGGACGACCAACGCCCTCTTCTAAGCACGCTCGTCTATGGGATGGAAGATTACGTCTATTCAACCTGAATGAACAGGATAGGTACGAGCTTTTTACAGGGAACGAGGAGGTTTTACTGATGAGTTCAACAACTCTTCCGTATGATGGTATATTGGCTTGCGCAAGCAGTCCCTCGCCATTGAGCCACTGCTGGTCTACTTCAAGAAACTCTTTCTTCCGCTGGAAGTTCCCGTAGGAAGATAGGTGAGTATCAACGTACAGAACGAACCTGGTCTTCACGAGCGTCGTCCCTGTGCTCTCATCCCGGAAGCCCGAGAGCTAAACGTCTCGGCCTGGCCGTAGCTACGCCAGCCCTTTAACGGCCAACACACAAGATCAGTGAAGGAACATCCTTCACTGATCTCTTGCCTCGTTAGGCATGTGAGCAGGGCTAGCAGTTCATCTAGTAGTAGCACCCGCGATGGTGGTGATAGCGATAGTTGTGGTGTTGATAGTAGAAGCAGAAATCATTCGTGTCAGAATTATTCCCGAAATCACGATCACCGAAATCACGATCACCGAAACCACGATGGCCGAAACCGCGATCACCGCCGAAACCACGATCACCGAAGCCGCGATCACCGCCGAAACCACGATCACCGCCG
>WNFT01006293.1_pt1 | contig 10457 bp, 8 predicted proteins | sample 5400191 | NCBI WGS metagenome assembly WNFT01 (sample SAMN13153359, study PRJNA577476) | soil metagenome | isolation source: 80 cm saprolite under Madrone tree | place: USA:California | collected 2016-06-14 | reverse complement strand
GGCTGCCTTTCCGTCGTGGTGGCGATGCTGGGTACTCCGTACGCGCCGCGCTTCGACGGCAAAATTCTATTTTTGGAAGATACGGGCGAAAAAGCCTACAGGATCGATCGGATGCTCGTCCAACTCAGGCAGGCGGGAGTGCTCGACCGCGTCGCCGGGATCGTCTTCGGTGCGATACGGCCGGTTGACGGCAGCGAAAGTGAGCGCGCGCTTATCGCTCGCTTCGTCGCCGAGCAGACTGCGGATCTTCGATGCCCTGTGCTGTTGGGCATCGACGCAGGTCATGGGACAGAGAATATGACGCTGCCGATGGGTGTGCGGACGATGCTCGACGGCGCCCGGCGCCGCGTCCTGTTCATGGATCCGGCGGTTAGCTAGATAACAGGTCCTATAGTGGGCTGTAATTGGTCCCACGATCTGTTAATCCTGAGGTACAGACGGATATGAAACGGCTTAAGGGATTCCCCGTCTAGGCGCGAGGGAGGGAACCGGGGTGGTGGGATGGCTTGAAGTGGAGCAGGCTTTTGCCGAGGCCGTTGAACGCAACGTAATTCCCGGTGCGACGTTGATGGTGCGCCGCGGCGAAGACATCGTCTACGAGGGTGCCTTCGGCTTCCGCTCCGTAGTTCCCGAGCGCTCGCCGATGCGGCTCGAGACCGTCTTCGACCTTTCCTCGCTAACCAAACCGCTCGCCACCACGGTCGCCGTGATGATGCTGGCGCGGGACTCCAAGATGCGCCTCGACGACCGCGTCACGCGCTTCTTCCACAACTTCGGCGTACACGGCAAGGGGTACGTCACCTTCCGCCATCTTCTCGCACATTGCTCGGGTCTCGCCGCATGGCGTCCCTTCTACCAGCAGGTCGCCGAGGTCGAGAAGGGCGGAAAAGTTAACTTCATGGCGAGCCGCGGCGCCAAGGAATACGTCTACGAGGAGATTCATCGCGAACGGCCCGAGGCGACGCCCGGCTCCCGCACAATCTACTCGGACTTGAACTTCATCATACTGGGCGAGGCAGTCGAGCAGGTGAGCGGCGTGGCGCTCAACCGCTTTTGCCGCGATCACGTCTTTCGCCCGCTGGACATCCGCTCCACCGACTTCATCGATATTTCGCTCGTTCGCACACGCCGCCTCGAGCCGGTCCCCGAGATGTTCGCGCCGACCTCCGTATGTCCGCTCCGCAAGCGGCTCCTGACGGGCGAGGTCGACGACGAAAACGCCTTCGCGATGGGCGGCGTCGCCGGACATGCGGGGCTGTTCGCGCCGGTGAAGGAGGTGGATCTCATCGCGCATGAACTACTGCGATGTTACCACGGGCGCTCGGACTTTATCCCGCAGAAAATCGTGCATGAGTTCTGGACCCGCGATAGAACCGTTCAGAGCTCGACGTGGGCGCTCGGATGGGACACGCCATCGGCCGAATATTCGAGTTCGGGCAATCATTTCTCCGAGTCCGCCGTCGGCCATCTGGGCTTTACCGGTACGTCGATCTGGATCGAACCCGAACGCGAAATCGCGATCTCGCTGCTCACCAACCGCGTACATCCTCGCCGCGACAACCAGGCGATTCGCGATTTCCGTCCGAAGATCCACGACCTCATCATGGAGTCGCTCGACAACGGCACGTGAGTCTTTCTGCGTTCATTGCACACCTCGAAGGATGGAGGGGTGGCGAGGTCTTTCTTCTCATTGTCGATCACCATGACGTTCAGTGGTCGGTGTCGCAATTCGAACGCATCGCGAAGGCTTCACTCGAATCCATGCTGGTGCAATTCGTCCTTGGCGACGGCCATCCCGTCGAATCAGATGGGCGTTGTTTGGTCTTCGTCGAACTAAACCAAAACTCGAACGGTAGCCAGATTACTCGAATCTCGCCAGGCGCCTGGCGGTGGAGTGTCTCGCAATCGGCCGCAGACAAGTTTCGAACGCTCCTCTCAGGCTTGCTCGTTCCACACGCAGGCCACCAGTATCTCGATAACGATGAAGGTCCCACCGTTGAGGTCAGTCGCGGTGAATATGAGATCGATATCGTGAGGGGATGGGCCGCACGGCCATGAATCGCTGTCCGCTGCCAACGGTTCAATTATCCGTTGATTCCACAGGCGGTGGCTTGCGCAACACTGAGACATCAGAGCGCGCATGGGCCTCCCTAGGGGCATCGTCGGTTCTTCCATCGAGCGGGGCCGGTGGCTTCGCAACCTGAGACCTCTGCATAATTAAAGGGGGCTGCGCCCCTTAATTATGCAGAGGTCACCTATGGCGAACGCCCCAACACCGGCCGCGCCGCATCCCACCGCCCATCGCGCGGATGGGAAGGCGGCGCCCGACGACACTGCAGGCGTGGACGAGGCATCCGCCGCGTCCGCGCCTGCGGCTGCACCGCAAGAGCCGGCGATGAGCGGCGGCGCAGCCGCCGCTCATCGCCGGCTCTACACCTGCCCGATGCATCCCGAGGTGCAAAGCCCCACCCCGGGCGCATGCCCAAAGTGCGGGATGGCGCTCGAACCCATGTTCGACGCCACTGCGATTTCCCCGAGCGCCACCGAGTACTTCTGCCCGATGGATCCCGACGTCGTCCTCAACCATCCAGCCGCCTGCCCAAAATGCGGGATGGATCTGCAACCGCGTATCCTGGAAATCGGCGCGGCAGCCGATGAAGAGATCAACCCTGAGCTGACCGATATGACGCGCCGCTTCTGGGTCAGCGCCGCGCTCTCTCTCCCACTGCTCTTCCTTTCGATGTCCGAATTGATTCCGGGGATGCCCATCCAGCACGCACTCCACGCCGACGTGATCAGATGGATTGAACTCGTCCTCGCGACGCCGGTCGTCCTATGGGGTGCGAAACCGTTCTTCGAGCGCGGCGCCCGCTCGATCATCAACCGCAGCCTCAACATGTTCACCCTCATCGCACTCGGCGTCGGCATCGCTTACGTCTACAGTGTCGTCGCGACACTTGCGCCGGGAAATTTCCCACGGTCCGCCGCGTACGCATCGGGCGCCATTCCGGTCTACTTCGAGGCCGCCGCCGTGATCACCGCGCTCGTGCTGCTCGGGCAGGTGCTCGAGATTCGCGCGCGATCCAGGACCGCCGGCGCGATTCGCGCGCTGCTCGGGATGACGCCGAAGACCGCGCGCATGGTCCGCGAAGGCGGCGTCGAGCGCGAAGGCGGTGTCGAAGAGGATGTCCCGCTCGACCATGTGATGCCTGGCCGTCTGCTGCGCGTCCGCCCCGGTGAGAAGGTTCCGGTCGATGGCGTCATCGTCGAAGGCGGCAGCGCGGTGGATGAATCGATGCTCACCGGCGAATCGATACCGGTCGAGAAGCATCCGGGCGACCGCGTCGTTGGCGCGACGGTCAATGGCACCGGGTCTTTCGTGATGCGCGCGGAACGCGTCGGCCGCGACACCGTCCTCGCGCAAATCGTCCGCGCCGTCGCCGATGCGCAACGCAGCCGCGCACCGATTCAGCGCCTCGCCGACGTCGTCTCGGGTTACTTCGTGCCGGCTGTCGTCGCCATCGCGATTCTCGCCTTTATCGGATGGTACCGCTACGGCCCCACGCCACCGCTCGCGTACGCCATCCTCGCCGCCGTCGCCGTGTTGATCATCGCATGCCCATGCGCGCTCGGCCTCGCCACGCCAATCGCCGTGATGGTTGCCACGGGACGCGGAGCCACTGCCGGTGTCCTCGTTCGCAATGCCGAGGCGCTCGAGCTGATGGAGAAGGTCGATACGCTCGTGGTCGACAAAACTGGTACGCTCACCGAGGGCAAGCCGCGCCTGATCACGATCGGAAGAGCCGCCGGTTTCGAACAGCCGGACTTGCTCCGGCTCGCCGCGAGCCTCGAACGCGCAAGCGAACATCCGATTGCCACGGCGATCGTCGCCGGCGCGATCGAGCGCGGTGTCAGGTTGTCGCCGGTTTCCGATTTTCGCTCGGTCACTGGCCGCGGTGTCGCCGGTACTGTAGATGGCCGCGCCGTGATGGTGGGTAGTGAAGCGTTGCTCGACGCCGCGGGCTCGAGTGCGAGCGGACTCGTGGCTCATGCCGCGGAAATGCGCGGCGAGGGGCAAACGGTGATGTTCGTCGCTGTTGATGGGCAACCCGCCGGGATGCTCGGCGTCGCGGATCCGATCAAGAAATCCACGCCGGAGGCGCTAAAGCAGCTCCGTGACGAGGGTGTGCAGGTCGTGATGCTCACGGGCGACAATCGCATAACCGCGGCGGCGGTTGCGCGCAGGCTCGGAATCGACCGGATCCAGGCGGAAGTCCTGCCGGAGGACAAGGCGCGCGTCATTCAACTACTCCAATCGGACGGCAAAATCGTCGCGATGGCGGGTGATGGAATCAACGACGCGCCGGCGCTCGCGCAGGCTGCCGTCGGCATCGCGATGGGTACGGGGACGGACGTCGCGATGCAAAGCGCGGGTATCACGCTGGTCAAGGGCGACCTGATGGGTATCGTACGCGCGCGCAAATTGAGCCGCGCGACCATGCGCAATATCCGCGAGAACCTCTTCTTTGCCTTTTTTTACAACGCGCTGGGAATTCCGATCGCGGCCGGCGTGCTCTATCCGGTGATTGGCTTGCTCCTCAATCCGATGATCGCGAGCGCCGCGATGAGCGCGAGTTCGATTTCCGTCGTCGTCAACTCGCTGCGCCTCCGCCACCTCCGCCTGTGATTTTTTCTCTGATTTCCTCTCCCATTCTTCGACATAGGAGAGGGCAGGGGTCTTCGTGCTCACACTCACGTTGGAGCGGCATCGGCGCCACCGATATTTAAACTTAAACCGTAACTTTAAGTGCTCGGTTTCTTGTCGTCCGCCGGAGCCGTCGGCGGAGCGCTTGCGATCATCTGCCGAATCCGCGTGAACGGTTCGAGCAGGTCGATCGGCAGCGGAAAGACCGTCGTCGAATTATGCTCGGTCGCGATCTCCGCGAGTGTTTGCAGATAGCGCAGTTGCAGCGTAATCGGGCTATGCCCCATGATCTCGGCCGCCTCGGCCAGCCGCTGCGCCGCCTGGAATTCTCCCTCTGCCGCGATCACCTTGGCGCGCCGCTCGCGCTCGGCCTCGGCCTGCGCCGCGATCGCCCGCTGCATATCCTGCGGCAGGTCGATATTCTTGAGCTCGACCAGCGTGACCTTGATCCCCCAGGGCTCCGTCTGCGCGTCGATAATCTCCTGTATCTTGGCGTTGAGCTTCTCGCGCTGGCTCAGGAGATCGTCGAGTTCCGTCTGGCCGCCGACCGATCTGAGCGTCGTCTGCGAAAGTTGAAGCGTCGCATAAAGATAGTCGCGCACCTCGGTCACCGCGCGCGACGGATCGATCACCCGAAAGTACAGCACCGCGCTGACCTTGACCGTAACGTTGTCGCGCGTGATTACGTCCTGCGCCGGGATTTCCAGCGTCACCGTGCGCAAGTCGATTCGCACCTGGGTTTCGAGAATTGGGATTACGAAGATTACACCCGGCCCGCGATAGGACATCAGCCGTCCGAGCCGGAAAACCACCGACCGCTCATATTCCTTCAGGACCTTGAGTCCGCTCAGGAAAAAAAGCACGCCGATTGCGACCACCACGCCGATTCCTATTGGCATAAAATGCTCCTGTCTGTTTTTCGTGGTGGCGGCTTGCCCGGACGCTGGTGACTAACCGTCGAGCGCTCAAATCGGCCGCACCGTTACCTCGAGTCCCCTGACGCCGGTGACGCGCACGTGATTACCGGGGGCGATGGGCTGGTCGCTGACCGCGCGCCAGATCTCGCCGTGAACGAAGACCCGGCCCGGCGCCCCCGGCCCAATCTGTTCACGCACCTCGGCAAGTTCGCCAATAAGTCCCTCGCTGCCGGTTTTGGCGCGTTGCCGCCCCTCCCGTATAACGAAAAATCCGATGCCGAGGATTATTGCCGCGAGCGCGAACGAAGCGCCTGCAATGATCGAGAAGCTTATCCGAAGGTCCGTCTCCGACCTGTCGACCAGGAACAGTGATCCCAGCAGGAATGCGATCACCCCGCCCATCCCCAGAACGCCGTAACTCGTTACGAACGCCTCCGCGGTCAGCAATCCGACTCCAAGCAGGATTAGCAGCAATCCCGTCAGGTTGATCGGAATTACCTGGAACGATGCGAGTGCCAGCAGGATGCAAATCGCGCCGGTGACTCCAGGCAGATAGACCCCGGGATGAGCGAACTCGAAGTAAATTCCCAACAGCCCCGCGATCAGCAGCAAATACATCAGGTTCGGGTCTGCCAGGCGGTTGAGAACCCGCTCCCCGAACCTCATCTCGTAGGTGCGCACCTCCGCGCCGGCCACTTGCAGTTTGACCTTGCGGCCACCCGCAACCGTGACCTCGCGGTTCGACGCCTGCGCGAGCAGATCTTTCAGATCCAACGCGACGATATCGATAACATGAAGCTTGAGCGCCTGGCGTTGGTCTATCGACGAGCTTTTCCTGACCGCGTCTTCCATCCACTGCTCGTTGCGGCCGCGCTGCTGCGCGATCGTCCTGGCGAACGACGCCGTATAGTTCTCGATCTTCGTGCCGAGCGCGCCTTCGACGTTGCCGCCGGTCATTTCGACCGGATGGGCCGCACCGATTGTCGTTCCTGGCGCCATCGCCGCGAGATTTGCCGCTTCCGTCACGAACGTTCCCGCCGACGCCGCGCTCGAACCCGCCGGCGCAACGTAGACGATCACGGGAACGGCAGAGTTGAGCAGTGATTTGACGATCTGTTGCGCCGAAGTGAGAAGCCCGCCGGGCGTGTCGAGCTTGATCACCAGTGCGTCGGCGCCGTCCGTTACGGCCCGCTTCAGCGCGTCGTCGATAAAGTCTGCGGCCGCCGGGTTGATCGGGCCGTCAATCCCGATCAAATCGACTTGATGCCCTGGCCCCGGAGCAACGACGAGCGCATAGCCGTGAGTGGAAAGCACGGCCACGATAATCCCCGACGCAATCCAGACCGCGATATGGGCGCGTCGCTTCACCTTCCTGGCGTGTTTCCCGCGCTCCCCATCTTAGACCCGCGCTCCGCGCTGCGGAATCGGGCGTCCCAGCACCTTCATCACTTCCTGAATATCGGCCCACACCAGGCGTTTGTCACCCGCGTTGCGCAGCAGATACGCCGGATGGAATGTCGGCATCATCCGCGTCCCACGCACCTCATGCCATATGCCGCGCAGTTTGCTTATCGGGGTTTTAATCTTGAGCAATGCCTGCACGGCGAAGGTTCCGAGCCCGACGATGACGCGCGGCCTGATTATGTCGATCTGGCGAAACAGGAACGGCTCGCACGCGGCGACTTCGTCCAGCTCGGGATTGCGATTCTCCGGCGGCCGGCACTTGATAACGTTGCAGATATACACCTCGGCCCGCGTCATTCCCATGCCGCGCTCGATGATATCGGTTAGGAGCTGCCCGGCGCGTCCTACGAACGGCTCGCCGCGCGCGTCTTCGTCTGCGCCCGGCGCCTCGCCCACGAACATCAACTCCGCCTTCGGATTGCCGACGCCGAAAACGAGATTCGTTCGTCGCGGCGCAAGCTTGCAGCGTTGGCAATCGCCGATAAATTCGCGCAGCCCTGTGAGGTCTGAGGTCTTCTCGAGGCCGGGATAGAGATAGAAGAGTTCCGTCGGCGCCGATGATCCCGCCGCCGCGACGCTGCGCGCTGCCGGCTTCGACGTTGCGGCGGTCGCGGCCGGCGCGCGCGCCGACGCAGGCACGCCCTCCATCCCCTCTTCGCGCAACTGCTCAACGTAGTCGCGCAGCGACGCGATAATCGTGCGACGGTCTGGCGGTATCGCGGCGCCGCTCATAAGATTGGTTCTACGCACATCGCGAGTGTCGCGCTTCGCACCCGCCCCGTTATGATTATCGCCGCCTCAATTGGACTCAGCCTCATCCTCGTCCTCCTCCACCCGCAGCCCGCCTACGCATGGGGCCCGGTGACGCACATCGCGCTCGGGGTTCAGGTGCTTGCGACGGTTATCACCCCCGGCCATCCCCTTCAAGCCGCCCTCGCGAACCTGCCCGAGGTCTTCCTCTATGGCAGCCTCGCGCCCGACATTGTACAGGGCCGCCGTTTGCAAAGCCGTCTCCGGCGCCATTCGCACAACTGGGCGACCGGGCTTGGCCTGCTCGAGTCGGCAAACGGCGAGCAAGAGGAGGCATTCGCACTCGGTTATCTTGCACATCTGGCTGCCGACGTCGTTGCACACAATTTCTTTCTGCCGGCACGTTATGTCGGTCACTTCGAGACTGGTTTCGCGAGCCACATCTACAACGAAGCGCGTTTCGACGGTCTCTACGAGACCGACTACCGCGACCTGATGCTCAAACTGCTCGCGCTCGACTTCCGCACGCTTGATGCGATGCTGGATCGCGCGGTCGACTCGCCGCTCGTTTCGTTTTCCGCCCATCGCATGATCTTCGAAGGCGGACTCAGACGGATTCGCCAATGGGACCGCGTGATCAGAGCGCTCGGCGGCGTCGCCGACATCGATCGCAAGGAGGCCGAACTTTTTTCGGGCGCTTCATGTGGTGCAATCGCCGGTATGCTCGACCACCGCGGGATGGCCCCATGCTGCCGCTTCGATCCCATGGGTGAGCACGCGCTCAAAAACGCGCTATCGTCGCGCCGCAGCTTGCAGCGGTTGACCCGGATGGGTCCGCAGGCGAAGAAAACGGCGCACGAGCTTGCCGCATCGATGCTCAACGACCTGCTCTCGCATCTCAAGCAAACGCCCTTCGCCGCTCCCCCGGATTAGCGCGTCCACCTGCTGCCTGGTGCGGCGACAGCGGAGCCGCACGGAAAGGTGAAACTCTACCGCCGAGCCGGCCGCCGAAACCAATCGAACCAGAACCATCCGAGGTACGCGCCTGTCAGTTCGAACAGGATGAGCCACGGGATTACAAGATAGGCGTAAGCTCCAAGGGCGAACACGCCGACTCCGGCGATTATGCAGGACCATCTTTTCCACCGGGCCATTTCCCCGACACCGCCGTCGCGCAACTGAAACTCGGCCCCCGGATGGCCCAACGCGGTCAGCACTCCGCACATGTAACCCCACAGCATGGCGTAACCGATATTCAATTCGAGCTTCGACATGTAATGGGAGCCACTAACGAAGGCCCATAGGAGAATCGCCGGCGGCGCCGACCGAATCAACATCTGGCGCGCTGCCCTGGCGGCGTTTTTCTTCGCCAGCGCCTTCTCGGCGCTCGCCGGCTCCATCAGGATTTTACCGGCGCCATCAAACCGAAGTTGCGTCTGCGGCAGGTCACAGCATCCATCTTAACTCGACGATCAGTATTTTCCGCCGAGCTTCGAGTGATCCCAGGTAGCGATTTTTTCAGGTGTCACCTTCATGATGACCCGCTTCTTGAGCACCTCCGGATTCAGCGCAGTCGGACGCATCGCTCCTTCTGGTCCGCCCGGCCTCCCGGCGACCATGTGCGCGATTGCCTCAACCTGCTTTGGGTCGTCGATGATCTCGCAATATCCACGAATCATGACGCCGCGCAGTTCCGCATAACGCCTCCCGGCCTCCACCATGACGCCCACCTTCGGATTGCGCCGCGCGTTGAGGACTTTCTGCGCCTTGCCGTACGAGGTCATGTAGATGACGCCGTCCTTGGCGGCGTAGTTCATCGCCACCATATGGGGAAACCCGTTATTATCGAGCGTCGCGAGTGCGCACTTCTCCTGTTCCTGTAAAAACCTGGCTTGTTCCTCGGGGGTAAGTTGAATTTGATCCCGTCGATTCATCGTTTCCCTCTGCACGCATATTTACACAAATGTTTCTCTGATCCCCCTTTTTAACTTTACTCCCCTTCCCTTTAGGAGGCTGTCTATTTTCTCGATCTTGGCGCCAGCGCGAGCAAAAAAGTTGAGGATTGGCGTGCACGGCTTTGCGGAAAACAGAGAAAATCGACAGCCTCTTTAGCAGGGTGTTGAAGAAAGGGTTAATTTTGAAAATTCGTCTCTGATCGCGAAGCGTAGGAGCGTCTTGAGATCATTGGAGATCAGTAAGTGTGTAGCTAAATCCGTCATTTGGTATTTTTCAACACCCTGTTAGGGAAGGGGACGGGGGTTAGGTCGTATGGAGCTTGCAATCACACACGCTGGGGTACAGGCGTTTTTGCGATGCGGGCGACCTCTCCCTTCGCGCCACTCCGGCCCTCCCTGAATGCTGCGAGTGCCAGGGTATGAAGAGCGTCACGTGCGCGCTTCCCACGCGCCACTATCGCGTGGCGCGAAGCGGCGCGGACTTCGCTTTCGCGGCCCGCATCGCCACGAGGCGATCCAGGATCACGTCGCCGACTTCGTCCTTCATCAGCTTCGGCGTCGTCTCTATCCCGCCTTCGGCGCTCATCAGCGTCACGAGATTAGTATCGACCGCGAAACCCGCATCCGATCGGGACACGTCGTTGCCGACTATCAGGTCGAGTTTTT
>WNFT01006290.1_pt1 | contig 10457 bp, 9 predicted proteins | sample 5400191 | NCBI WGS metagenome assembly WNFT01 (sample SAMN13153359, study PRJNA577476) | soil metagenome | isolation source: 80 cm saprolite under Madrone tree | place: USA:California | collected 2016-06-14 | reverse complement strand
GAGCAGCGCTTTCTCGAGGCGGCGGCGCGAGGCCTGGCGGATCAGGACATGGCCGTGCTCGTCCGGCTCTGGGAAGACGCGAGCGGAGTGACCGTCGATCGGCCGGCATCCGGCTGAAGGCATCTGCAGGCACAGGGAGTCGCCATGCCGCGTTTCGCCGCCAACCTCACCATGCTCTGGCCCGACCTCGACGTGTACGATCGCTTCCGGGCGGCGGCGGAGGCGGGCTTCCGGCGCGTCGAGATCCTCTTCGTGCATGCGCTCGATGCTGCGCGCGTCGAGAAGTCGTTGCAGGAGCTCGGGCTGGAGCTTGTGCTCTTCGATCCCGCACCGGGCGACTGGGCGCGCGGCGAGCGCGGGCTGCTGAGCGTGCCGGGGCGAGAGCAGGAGTTCGTCGCCACGGTGCGCGACGCCGTCGCTGCCGCACGGCGGTTTGGAACGAGGCTGCTCAACGCGCTCGCCGGAGTCCCGCCGGCGGGAGTGCCAGGAGCGCAGGCCGAGCGCACCGCGATCGCGAACCTGCGCGCGGCCGTGCCGCTGGCCGAGCAGGCCGGGGTGACGCTCCTGGTTGAGGCGATCAACTCGATCGACATGCCGGGCTACTTCGCTGACACCGTCGAGCGCGCGGCGGCCCTGGTCGAGGGGGCTGGATCGCCGTCGGTGCGGCTACAGCTCGACCAGTACCATGTGGGCATGGCGGGGGCGGACGCGCGCGCGGCATTGCGGCGGTACGCTTCCCTGGTCGCGCATGTGCAGATCGCCGACGTGCCGGGCCGGAACCAGCCGGGGACGGGTACGCAGCCGATCCGCGAGTTCCTTCGCGATCTGGACGAGTCCGGATATCGCGGAAACGTCGGACTCGAGTACCGGCCGCGCGGCACCATGGAGGACGCGCTCGCGTGGCTGCCACGAGCAGAGAGAGGGTAGTCGCTTCACGACTACGCTCGAGCCCTCGCGCGCCACCTGGTCAGTGCTTCTTCGGGGAGCGGAGCGCGCGGCGGATGATCTTGCCGGTGGCGGTGAGCGGCAGCTCTCTCACGAACTCGACGATGCGCGGGTATTCGTGCGCGGCGAGTCGCGAGCGGACGTGCTCTTGCAGCTCGGATTTCAGCGCCTCTCCCGGCGCGAAGCCTTCCTTCAAGACGATCACGGCCTTCACCACTTCGGTGCGGATGGGGTCGGGTTCTCCTACGACGGCGGCCAGCGCGACGGCGGGGTGGCGCGAGAGGCAGGCCTCGATTTCGCCCGGGCCGATGCGATAGCCACCGCTGGTGATCAGATCGTCGTCGCGGCCGACGAGTCGGAAGTAGCCCGCCTCATCGCGCACGCCCAGGTCGCCGCTGATCAGCCAGTCTCCGCGGAACTTCGCCTTCGTCGCTGCGTCGTTGCGCCAGTATTCGAGGAACATCACCGGATCGGGACGGTGGTAGGCGATGCTCCCCATTTCCCCTGCTGGCAGCTCGCGGCCGTCTTCGTCGACGATCGCAACAGTGTGTCCGGGGATCGCCGTTCCCGTCCATCCCGGACGCACCGGCGGCAGCGCGCTGCCGTTTCCCACCACCAGATTGCATTCCGTCTGGCCGTAGAACTCATTGATGGTCAAGCCGAGCGCGCTGCGGCCCCAATCGATCAGGTCTTCGCCGAGGCTCTCGCCGCCCGATGCGAGGCTGCGCAGACGCACGCCCGGATCCTTGGCGCCGGAGGCGCGCAGCAGCTTCAGCGCCGTCGGCGGCATGAACACGTTGCGTACGCTCTGCCGCGCCATCAGCCGCATCGCCTCGGCCGGATCGAACTTCCGCGGCCGGTGCGCGACCACCGTGACGCCGTGGTGCCAGGAGGGCATCACGACGTCGAACAATCCCCCGATCCAGGCCCAGTCCGCGGGTGTCCAGAAGCGGTCGCCGTGCTGCGGGAAGTTGTCGTGCGGGTACTCCACTCCAGGGAGGTGGCCGAGGAGCGTGCGGTGCGCATGCAGCGCGCCCTTGGGCTGGCCCGTGGTTCCGCTCGTGTAGATGATGAGCGCCGGGTCCTCGGCGCGCGTGTCCACGACCTGGAAGCTGTCCGACGCCTGCGCCGCCAGCGCGTGGAGGTCGAGCGCGCCTTCGGCGGGCCCGTCGACGCAGAGGATGGCCTGGAGGTCGGGGAGGCGATCGCGCAGCTTGGCGAGCTTGGGCATCTGCTCGCGGTCGGTGAAGATCGCACGCGCTCCGCAGTTCTGCAGGCGAAACTCGAGCGCCTCCTCGCCGAACAGCGTGAAGAGCGGCACGGAGATCATCCCGGCCTTCCAGGCGGCGACGTGCGCGACGGCGGTCTCGTGGCGCTGGGGCAGCAGGATGGCGATCCGGTCGCCGCGCTGCAGCCCGCGGGCCACGAGCACGTTGGCGAGGCGGTTGGAGAGCGCGGAGATGGCGTCGAACGTCAGCTCCCGGGTCCTTCCGGACGGCTCGATCTCGATCAGGGCGAGCGAGGCGCCGTGCCGCTCGGACACGTCCGCGCCCATGTTGAAGCGCTCGGGGATCTGCCAGCGGAACGCGGCCATGCCCGTGCTGAGTACAAAATCCGGGTCGCGCCGGGAAGGGCCGCGTTGCCTGATGTGCGCCCTTTCAAGTCGCGGCATGCGGAAATCGACTGACAGTCACTTGCTCGCGGGCCGCACCGCGGTCGCGAGCAACGCTGCGGCGGACAATTCGACGCCGTGCTGTCCCAACCAGGGCGCGACCGCCTCGCGCAGATCGGCAGCAATCGCCGGCCGCAGGCGTTCTCCTGCCTCGCCCGCCTCGCGCAGGACGGCCGCGGCGGGTCCCAACTGCAGCAGAAGCGACGAAGCGTCCTCGACCGTCGCGCCGGCGAAGTAGGGCAGGTTCAAGGCCCGGACACGGGGTCGCGCGAATCCGGCCTCCGCGAGCAGTTGCTCGAGGGCCCTGGGGTCCGAGAGCGAGAAGGGTCCCGGCGCCGCCGTGAGCAGGGCAGGCGCCGCCGGCAGGTGGAGACCGAGCACGCGGAGCGGCACCTCGACCCATGCGTTCTGCTTGGGCGATCCCCAGGTCACGGCGGCGAAGCGGCCACCGGCACGCAGCGCGCGCCGCAGGTTGGCGAACGCCGCCGGCGGATCGTCGAAGAACATCACGCCGAAGCGCGAGAAGCAGAGATCGAATGGCGTCTCGAAGGAGTGGGTCTGCGCGTCGGCGCAGAGATATCGCACGTTGCCGGGCGCCTCTGCGCGCGCGGCGGCCAGGAACGGCTCGGAAACGTCGACGCCCAAGACTTGTCCAGAGAGCCCCAGGCGCCTCGCCAGCTCCCGCGTGGTGGAACCGAAACCACATCCGACGTCGAGCGCGGAGTTTCCTGGAGCGGGCGCCAGCGCATCGATCGCCGCCAGGCCGTAGGGCGAGAGGGATCTTTCCAGCGTGTCGCGGATCGCGAAGAATCGGGGGGCGTTGACCTCGTTCCAGATCCGCTTCTGCTCGTCGTTCGCCACGGGAGCGACGATCGCACGTCTTACTCGGTGGTGCGAGCATCACCTGGCGTGCAGAGATCCATCTTCCCCGTGCGCGCCAATGCCGCTACTACGCAGCGTTCGCGAGCTGAAGCCGGCTCGCTGCCCGCGGAACACCGACGCAAAGCAGCCACCACTCCGCTCTGGCGACGAGCGGTGGACCGCAGTCGTGCGGCCATGCCGAGGAGTACGGATCCGGTCCCTCCGGGGGCGCCTTGTTCTCCCGCGCCGCGTGCACCGCCCAGTTATCGAGTACGTACCGGATCGCATGCAATGCTTCGCGCGGCGAGACCAGCAAGTGCGCGTGGTAGCGGTCGGCAATACGGGGCCGCGGCGCGACATCACCTTGTTGAGCGCCCGCGCCATCCGCACTGAGAGCCCCTTGATGGCCCGCCCGAGCGCCACCACATCCGGCGCCTCGACGATCGTGTGGATGTGGTTGCCCTGAACGGAGAAGTCGATGAGGCGGAAGCCGAACCGTTCGCAGCCTCGCGCGAAGGAGCGCTTCAGGGCGCGAAAGCACCGATGCGTGCGCAGGTTCCAGACCTCCCGGCGCATGCGCACCGTGACGTGCAGCGTGCCCCGGCGGAACTTGCGGCGCTGGCGGTGCGGGACGTTCTTGCGCGCAGACTTCCGCTTCCGGCCGGCGCCTTTCCGGGCGCCGCCCCAGTGGGGGAGAGGGAGCTCCTGCTGGACTGGTTTCATGCCTCGCAGCGTACGCGAGGGGTCTGACATGCTCGGCGCGGTCACAGGGAACCAGTACTGGCGCGCATCCGATCCAATGTGCGCCCAATCAACTTGAATGAGCGGACATCGCCCCGCCCGCGCTACCTCTGCTGGAGGATCGTACAGATCTCTTGGGTTCTCGTGAACAGCGCGTCGCCTAGGAAGCGGAGCGTCGAAATCGCCCGCTGACCGGCGTCCTCGTGTCCTGCCCCGCACGCGTCGGTCACGACGATCGGGATGTAGCCGAGATCCGCTCCATGGCGCACCGTCGGCTCGATCCCGATCTCGGTCGCCACGCCGATGATGATGAACGTGCTCAACCCGCAATCGCGGAGGGCCATGTTGAGCGGCGTTCCCTCGAACGCCGACATCGCAAGCTTGTCGAAGACGGCTTCGGAGGGCAGCGGCGCGACCTCCGGGATCAGCTGGAAGCCAGGCGAATCGCGGAGGAACCAGGGCCGGACTTCTTCGGGGGAGGCAACCCGCTGCCAGGCCATCGCCATGCGCAGCTGGAATGCTCCCATCAGCTCCTTCGGCAGCGACATGTGGCGCGTGAAGAAGATCCGCACACCGGCTTCGCGCGCGGCCCGGAGCACCTGGACCACCTTCGCCGTGATCGCGGCGCCGTCCTTCAATTGACGGAGGATGCCGACCTGCATGTCATAGACGATGAGCGCGGTGCGCGACGGCGCGCACGCTTCCGCGAGCGTCTGGGGAATCTCGAGATGGTTTGCCCGGATCATTCCCGACTCCTCTTCGGTCCAGCCCCCGCGGACGAACGAGCAGGCCGTATACCATCGTCGGCGGGTTCCGACCGTGGCCACGATGCTCGCGCAGCGGCATTTCAGGTAGCCGGTTCCGCAGCGTTGCCGCGTCGAAGCGCGTCGCAGCGCGGGTCAGCCCGGCGGCTTGCGACCAGACCCCCTCCAGGTTCAGATCGCCAGGTTCCCGCGCTCCCCCGTGCGCAGCCGCACCGCCTCGACGACCTCCAGCACGAAGATCTTCCCATCCCCCAGCTCCCCCGTCCGCGCCGTCCGCTCGATGGCGTCGATCACCTGCGCGACCATCTCGTCCTGGATGACCACCTCGATCTTCAGCTTCGGCACGAAGTCCACGATGTACTCGGCGCCGCGGTAGAGCTCCTTGTGCCCCTTCTGGCGGCCGAAGCCCTTCACTTCGCTGACGGTCATGCCGCTCACTCCGACGGAGTTGAGGGCGTCCTTCACCTCTTCGACCCGAGAGGGCCGGATGATCGCCTCGATCTTCTTCATCTCAGCCCTTTCCCAGCGCGCCCACCAACGGGCCGCCGCTTCTGCGCGCCGGCTCGTCGCGCGTAAGCTGCTCGCCGACCACCGAACCGCCGAGCACGTACGCGTTCTCCGAGTGCTGCGAAAGATCCAGTCCGGTGACTTCGTCGTCCTCGCGTACGCGCACGCCGATCAGCGCGTCGACGATCTTCAGGATCACGTACGTCATCGGCGCGGCCAGCGCGATGGTCGCGAGCACCGCCAGCAGTTGCGTCCAGAGCTGGCCGGGATTGCCGTGGAACAGGCCGTCGGCGCCCCCGCCGTTGATCGCCTTCCAGGCAAAGAGGCCGGTGGCGAGCGCGCCCCAGGTGCCGCCCACGCCGTGCACGCCCACTACGTCGAGCGAGTCGTCGTATCCGAGCCGCGCCTTCAGATGGCAGCCGGCGAAGCAAAGCATTCCGGCGACGCCGCCGATGATGATGGCGGCGAGCGGACCGACGAACCCGCAGGCAGGGGTGATGGCCACGAGCCCCGCCACCGCGCCCGACGCCGTGCCGAGCGCGGTCGGCTTCCCGCGCAGCTTCCACTCCACGACCATCCAGCCCAGCGCCGCAGCCGCGGCCCCGGTGTTGGTGGCCAGGAACGCGTTGGCCGCCAGCCCGGAGGCCTCGAGCGCGCTGCCGGCGTTGAACCCGAACCAACCGAACCAGAGCAGCCCCGCGCCGATCAACGTCAGCGGGAGGTTGTGCGGCGGCATCGGCGTCTGGGGATATCCCTTCCGCTTGCCGATCATCAGCGCGCAGACCAGCGCTGAGGTCCCGGACGAGAGATGCACGACGGTGCCGCCGGCGAAGTCGAGCGCCCCCAGCTTGCGAAGGAAGCCACCTTCCCCCCAGACCCAGTGCGCGAGCGGGTCGTAGACCAGCGTGGCCCAGAGGACGAGGAAGAGGAGATAGGCGGCGAATTTCTTCCGCTCGGCGAAGGCGCCCGTGATCAGCGCCGGCGTGATCACCGCGAACATCATCTGGAAGAGCATGAATGCCTGGTGCGGAATGGTCGGCGCGTACGAGGAGGGACCCGGGCCGACGCCGCGCAGGCCCGCCCATTCCAGGCCGCCGATCAACCCGCCCTTGTCCGGCCCGAACGCGAGCGAGTACCCGAACAGGACCCACTGCAGGGAGATGACGCAGAGCGCGGCCAGCGACTGCAGCAGCGTGGCGAGCACGTTCCGCTGCCGGACCATGCCACCGTAGAAGAGCGCCAGCCCCGGCATGGTCATGAGCAGGACGAGCGCAGAGCAGATGAGGACCCAAGCGGTATCGCCCTTGTCCAGGGCAGCAGGCGGCATTCTTCCTCCTGGTAGCAGCTGACTCCGGTGCAATCCCCGGACCATTTTGTAGTTTTTGACGACGCTCGGGTAGGACGAAGGTCTCGATGAGGGCGACGGACAATCTCGTCGGAAACGACGCAAAATGGGACAATATTGTATTCCTCGAGAATGAGGCGATCCGCCCCGGCCCGGGCAGGTCGCGCGCGGCCGGATGCACCCGAATGTTAGAGGGAAGACGGGCGAACGGGTCCGTTCAGACGAAAATGTATGTTTTCGACATTCGACATACATTTTCGCAACCACGCTTGTGCGCCGCTGGGGTCGCTGCTAATTCTCGCCCCGTGGCCGTCGCAGCATCGACCGAAGCCCGGACCGACCTGCGCTCCCTCTCGGTCCTGTCCGAGATTGGAAAGAGCCTGGCGAGCGCGCCGGAATTGCGCGGTTCGCTCGAGCGCGTGCTCGAGAAGCTGGAGGAGCACCGCGGCATCGTCCGCGGCGCGGTCTTCCTCCTCGACGAATCGACGTCCGACATCGGCGTCGAGGCGGCGGTGGGGATCCCCGCCGAAGGGCTGCGCGCCCGCTACAAGGTTGGCGAGGGCGTGGTCGGCAAGGTGGTGCAGAGCGGGCGCGGGATCGTAATCCCCGCGACCAGCCGCGAGCCGTTGGTGATGAACCGCGCGTTCCAGCGGCGTCGCTCCGGCTCTGCGGAATGGAGCCTGGTCTGCGTGCCCATCCTGCTCGAGCGCAAGCCGGCCGGCGCGCTGGCGGTGGACTTCCCCTTCAACGCGAACCGCGACTACCAGGCGGACCAGCAGTTCCTCGCCGTCACGGCGGCGATGATCGCGCAGTCGCTGCGCGCGCACCGCACGGTGGAGGCGGAGCGCACCCGCCTTCTCGAGGAGAACAGCCACCTGCGGCAGGAGTTGGAGCAGCGCTACGATCTCTCGAACATCGTCGGCACCAGCGGTCCGATGCGGCAGGTCTACGAGCAGATCGCCCAGGTGGCGCAGACCAACACCACCGTGCTCATCCGCGGCGAGTCAGGCACCGGCAAGGAGCTGATCGCCCACGCCATCCATTACAACTCGCCGCGCGCCGCCAAGCCCTTCGTCAAGGTGAGCTGCGCGGCGTTGCCCGACACCTTGATCGAGGCCGAGCTGTTCGGGTACGAGCGCGGGGCCTTCACCGGCGCCCAGCAGCGCAAGCAGGGCCGCTTCGAGCTGGCGGACAGCGGCACCATCTTCCTCGACGAGATCGGCGAGATCCCCCTCGCCAGCCAGGTGAAGCTCCTGCGCGTCCTTCAAGAAAGGGAGTTCGAGCGGCTCGGCGGCACCGAAACGGTCCGCGTCGACGTCCGGCTGGTAGTCGCCACCAACCGCGACCTCGAAGCGAGCATGGCCGAGCGGCAGTTCCGCGAGGACCTCTACTACCGCCTGAACGTCTTCTCCATCTTCGTCCCGCCGCTGCGCGACCGTAAACCGGACATCATGCTGCTCGCGGACCACTTCCTCGCCAAGTACGCGCGCCAGCACCGGCGGCAGATCCGCCGCATCTCGACGCCGGCCATCGACATGCTGATGAGCTACCACTGGCCCGGCAACGTGCGCGAGCTGGAGAACATCCTCGAGCGCGCGGTGCTCACTTGCGACGGCCAGGTGATCCACGGGCACCACCTTCCGCCCACGCTGCAGACGGCGGAGGCCTCCGGGACGATGGTGCACACGTCGCTGTCGGACTCGGTCGAACAGTACGAGAAGGACCTGATCGTCGACGCGCTGAAGAGCGCCCGCGGCAACCGCGCCAAGGCGGCGCGGCTGCTCAGCACGACGGAGCGGATCATCGGCTATAAGGTGCGGAAGTACGGGATCGACCCGGGCCGGTTCCGCGGTGCGCAGGTGGTCACGTCACCGCCGCCGCGCTGGAGATCGGTCGGCCGCTAGACGGCATCGTCACGCCGGAACGGCTCGTTGCCACGCGGCGAGCAGGCGCGAAGCGATCTGGTCTACCCCGACGTTCTTCGTCACCTGCGCAAACACCGTAGGGCCGTCGCCGCGCATCCTCCTCGCGTCGCGTTCCATGACCGCGAGGTCCGCCCCCACGTAGGGCGCCAGATCCGTCTTGTTGACCACCAGCAAGTCCGACTGCGTGATTCCCGGCCCACCTTTGCGCGGCACCTTGTCGCCTCCCGCCACGTCGATCACGTAGATGGTGTAGTCGGCGAGCTCGCGGCTGTACTGGGCGGCGAGGTTGTCACCGCCGCTCTCGACGAAGAGGAGATCGGGGTGCATCTCCTCCATCAACTGCTCGAGGGCCAACAGGTTGTGGCTGATGTCCTCCCGGATCGCGGCGTGCGGACACCCGCCGGTCTCCACCGCGCGGATGCGCTCCCGCGGCAGCGCCTCGTTGCGCACCAGGAACTCGGCGTCCTCGCGGGTGAAGATGTCGTTGGTCACCACCCCGAGGCTGACGCGGTCGCGCAGGGCGTGGCAGAGCGCGAGCACCAGCGCCGTCTTTCCGCTCCCGACCGGACCGCCGACACCGACGGTAAAGGCCCGCGCCCGATAGTCGCGGCGGCGTGGCGCCGGGCGTTCATGGAAATGTCCCGGATGATCCGCGTGCTCGTGATCTCCTTCGTGTGCCATCGGTCGAGCCTCCTCAGGATTGGAACAAACGCGAGTAGAGCCGGTCGTGCGTGCCCTGCAGCAGATCGGCGAGCGGAGCGGGCTGTGCGAGCGCTTCGGGCCGCAGCTCGCCGCATGCCGCATGGACCTCGTCGAGGACCCGCCCGAGCTGCGCGAGCATCGCCTGCGCTTCGTGCGTGCCGAGAAGACCGAGGCGGACGGAGGCCGACAGCACGTTGCGGGCCGTGCTCCACAGGAGCACGCGCTGCGTCTCGTCGGCACCGAGCCCGAGCGCCTGCCAGACAGCGCCCCAGATGGGCGCGAGGTGCAGCTTCAGCCCCGAAGTGCGCGACCGCAGGGCGGCCACCCGGTCAGGGAACACGCGGGCCGCCGTCGACAGCAGGGCGCGGCCCTGGGTGCGGCTCGCCCGGTTCGCGACGTGGTTGACGAGAAATGCCTCGGTGCGCGCATCGAGCAGCGGCAGCGAAGCCGGATCGTCGAAGACGCCCCGTACCAAAGGCAGCGCGCCCCAGCCCGCCTGCCAGACGGCGTCGCGGGTGAACCGGGCCACCGCGTCGGGGCCTTCGACTTCACCCGCCTGCGCGGCCGCTTCGAGACCGGCGGAATGGGCGAATCCGCCGGTGGGAAATGCGGAGTCCGCGAGCTGCAGCACCGTCCACATGAAGGTTCACTCCAAAAGAAATAGCCCCTAAGCCGCTTTCGGCGGCCGGGGCTAGAACAGCGAATACCTCTGCGCCAGCGGCAGCCGCGCCGCCGGCTCGCAGCGGAGGAGCTCCCCGTCCGCGCGCACCTCGTAGCTCTCCGGATCCACCTCCAGCTTCGGCAGCGCATCGTTCAGCTTCATGTCGCGTTTCCCCAGCTCCCGGCACCCGCGCACCGCGTGCAGCCGCTTGCGCAGCCCGAGCGGCGCTACCGTTCCCTCCGCGAGCGCGCGACGGGAAACGAACGCGAGGCTGATCGCTCCGGGCGCGCGCGCCCCGAACATCGGCCGCATCGCGAGCGGCTGGGGGGTCGGA
>WNFT01006289.1_pt1 | contig 10458 bp, 7 predicted proteins | sample 5400191 | NCBI WGS metagenome assembly WNFT01 (sample SAMN13153359, study PRJNA577476) | soil metagenome | isolation source: 80 cm saprolite under Madrone tree | place: USA:California | collected 2016-06-14 | reverse complement strand
CGCTCAACATGATCGACCATCGCGAGCGTGTCCTCATCAAGTGCGTCCAGAAATAGTGATGTCTTGTTCTTGCTCTCTATTCTCCTAATCCGTTCGTCAGCGTCAGGAATGCCAAGAGGGACCATAGCTACGTGATACTTCTTGCGCCAGCGACGCTGGTGGCGAACGCAAGCTCAACGGCAACTCATGCAGATGCTTTAGCCCGTGGTTCATAGCGCGGACATAATTGGCCACTTCTTTGACATCGGAATCTTCCGATTTAACTCTGGCGGCTTCGAACTGGCAAGATCGATCCAGCCAGACGGTCAAATTCTTTCGTTCGCGGAGGAACCCCAAATAAAGTTTGGCGACTCTGACTCTCCAGATCGATCTCCAGGAAGGCTGCTTGCTGGTTATACCATTCGCTTAAGGCGCGCAAATGAGATTGCTGCGTGAGTACAGTGCCAGGCGGGTGTGCGCCGGTTCTTTGAGTTGACACCTCTTTCGCTCCGAGATTCAATTCCGCAGCATTGACAAGCCGTTCGGTTGAGCATAGAAGATAGCAGCGTATGGTCGGGTGTTGGCCCACATTCTCGCACGGCCTGCGCACCGCTTCCGGCTGTCGGTCTATGAATGAAATCAGACGCACCTTAGAGAAGAAGACTATAACGCCTTTGTGGATTGTGGCGTCATTTGTCTCTTTGACAGAAGCGGTGTTGGGGATTGCGGTCATTCAAACCCAGGGCGGCATCCAAATAGCTCTCACCGCATTCTTAATAACTTTTCCGGTCTTAATTGCCGGATTGTTTTTCACCATACTTTACCTGAAGCCATTCGTTTTCTATTCCCCGAAAGAGTTTGGTGAGCAAACCAACGTTCGCGACTATGTCGAAGCCATGCAGCGTCGACCGGCGCTCGATAACAAAATCTATCAGAACATCCAGGAAGCAGTTCGCAACACCTTAATGTCTAAAGAACTTGTTGCAGAATTGACTGATGTGATCGCCGGTGGAAGTGGTAAGCGGATTGAGCAGAGAGTTGAGGAGATTCTTGATACGGCGTCTGAGGTCGCCGTGGAAAAAATTCGGGAGGTTGGCTTCTTAACAATAGACGCAACCGCCTTATTGACATTTTCAGGCTCAATTTGGAATGAACCTTACGATCCCAAAATGTTAGTAGTCGCTTTTCTTCATGGCCTATATTTTTCGTTATCGCCGGTGGTTTCCCCTTATAGTTATGGCCACGAGTGGGTTCTTAAAGACAAAAAGACCGGCAAGATATTTGATGACATTGGTAGGACCGGGACTAGCGAGGATAAAAGGAGTCTTGCTGAGGTTGGTATCCGTTCAGGGATGAGATTGCAGGTAGTCCGGGCAAGTGAGCAGCGAATGGTTGCCGGCAAAGGTTCGGCGACTGCTGATTGACGCAGTTGAATATCGTGGAATTATTTAATGTAAGGAGAGCCGATGAGCATCAAACGATTAGCTTTTTTCGCAATCATGGTTCTGCTTGTCGAAGAGACCAGCAAGCCAAAATTGATCTACCGCGACAAGGAACAGCCGAACTATGGCGAGAAATAGATGACATTTTTGGAGTGCGGCGGCAGCGACGCCGCTTTGGTTTGGCTCGCTTTCTAAATCTGTTCTGAACATATTGCTATCGATTCCAAAGCGTCGTCGCTGCCGCTGCACTCCAAATGCTCAACTTTGCCATTCAAACTGCGCGCGATGCCGGACGGCTGCTGGCCGAGCGTGTGGGCCGCATAACTCAAATCAGCCACAAGAGTGAAATCGAACTGCTCACGGAAGTCGATCTCGCTTCCGAACGTCTAATCATCGCTCGCATCAAGACCTATTACCCGCGTCATTCAATTTTGGCCGAAGAATCGGGCGAAACGAAAGTAGCTGAGTCAAGCGAATGGAAATGGATCATCGATCCGCTGGATGGCACGACGAACTACGCGCACGGCTATCCGGTGTTTTGTGTCTCAATCGCGCTGGAACACAACGCCGCGATCGAGCTGGGCGTCATTTACGATCCCATGCGCGACGAAATGTTCAGCGCTGAACGAGGGCGGGGTGCGGCGCTCAATGACCGGCGGATACACGTTTCGAAAATCAATAGCTTGAATCACGCGATGGTCTGCACGGGTTTTCCTTATGATTTGGCGGGACGCGTCGAGGCCACGCGACTCATGGCGGATTTCGTCGTTAACGGACAGGCAGTACGTCGCGATGGTTCGGCGGCGCTCGACCTTGCTTATGTGGCCTGCGGCCGTTTCGAAGGCTTCTGGGAAATCGGATTAAGACCGTGGGACGTCGCGGCCGGAATGTTAATGGTCGAAGAAGCGGGCGGCCGAGTTACCAACTTCAAAGGCGAAACCTTCGACATCTATCATCCACCAATCCTGGCGAGTAATGGATTGGTGCACGAGCAAATGCTGGCTACGTTGGCGGTCTAGTCCTGATCGATTCTCTCTGAAAATTTTCGGTAGGTCTGCTTCGCGGTTCCGCTCGTTACGATCAATTCTTTACCATCTTCTGAAAATAATAACGCGATTGCCTGACATCCGTGATTCCCATCGCAAAGCTTTTTCGCGTCACCTCAAACCGTGCGCCTCGATGCAATACGACCAACGTCGTGCTGGCATCTCTGGATTGAAGAATTCTCCAGGTGCCGGTGAAGTTGGGTCTATCCGCGGGCTGGCCACCCGCTGCGGCGCCAAACGCCAGCAGAGTTAGTACCAAAAAGAGTTGACGCATTTTCATCGCGCCTTCATTCCAAGTTAAGGACTTGCTTTTTGGGAAAATGGCAGTCTGCTTACTCTTTGAATCGAGAGGTCAAAGCGCCGAGCGAACTATCTCCGCCAGTCTTTCTGTTTCGCGGCGCGCGCACTCGCGAGTCTCTTCGTCTTCGCGCTGCTCGATGATAAAAAGCGGATGATAAATAATTTCGACGCCGCGTTTCAGCCGAGGGAAACGAAGGGTGTTGGGCCAGACGCGATGACCGCCACGAATCGTTACCGGCAGGATCGGCACTCCGGCTTCCAAAGCCATGCGCACCGCACCGGCTTTGAACTTCTTCATCGAGCCATCCGGATTGCTGCGGCCACCCTCTGGGAAGATCACGACTGCACCGCCTTCGCTCACCCACTGTAACGAACGCCGAATCGGCGCGGGATCGCTTCCTTCCAATTGCAGCGGCCACGCGCCAAACATACGCAGGAGTGGTCCTACCACTGGCCAACGAAAAGCTGCGTCCCAAGCCAGAAACCTTACGGGACGTCTTATCGCATAAGAAATCCAAAACGGATCGAGGTAGGTCTGATGATTCGAGGCGATAATGAGACCGCCGCTCAGCGGAATGTACTCAAGGTGGTGACAACGTACGCCCCAGAGTAGCCGGCTAAGCACGCCCACAATTGGCCGGCAAATGTCCAGCGCCCATTGCGGTAACATCCGCGGATAAGGACGCGATCCGTTGCGCCTCGGCTTTTCTTCGATGCTGGTGCTGGTTTGAACCAAGACTCGTTCTTTCGGGATAATCAGAACCAGAATAAAGCTAACCCTAGCAAATCAATTCGATTTGGCCCATGAATCGGGCAGCTCAAATTGATTCAACCGATCGTGATTCCACCGCTCACATTTGGAACATTCAAAGCCACGGTACTCAATTGCTTCATCTTTCGTCAAACTGATCTGATTCTTGCCCGCACAATCGGAGAAGGTGCAACGCCGCTCGATTTCAATCAGTAACGGCGTGCGCGGAAAATGGAATCTTTGTCGCATAGACTTTAGTCTGTGACTTAATGCAACGAAGAACCCACCCGGATGAGAGGAGACACAGGCTGAAAAGTCTATGCTACTCGCTAGAGCGGCCATTCACTCCCGATGAATTCGAGATGCAAACGCGGAATGCCGTCAGCCCCATCCCGGCGCGCGCGCACTACCGCCAACACCGAAGCGCCGTAGTGCTCGCTGCTCAGTTTGACAAAGCGGCCTGGCGAAATATCAAGACCGGTAAATATCGCGGCGCCAAATTGACTGATATTCTCGGTTACACTCTTCTCCTTAATGGACAGTTCGCCTTTCTGATCAAACACTTCAATCAGAACTTCAATGGGAATAGAGTAGCGAGTGTCTTTGCGCTTGTCAGTACTAAATTCTAAGAGCCGGTCGCCACCTTCTTCGGTCAGCGACCAAAAACCGGTTTCCTTCTTCGCTTTCGTAATCTCGTATCGCAGCGCCGGATCAGTTGCAAAGCGTTGTGGCGCCCGCTTACCGACAAAGGCTACGCCGATTTCCACCAGTGCTCCCATTTCTTTCTTGGGATCGAGAAGCCTGAGGTTGCGCACCAGTGACCACACGCGATATTGATCTTCGACATGATCGAAACAGCGCAGTTGTCTCGGCATCGCCATCGTCAACAATATCAGGCGACCAACTTCGGTCGGTCGCTTGAGTCTCAGTCGCGCGCCGAACGGAGTAACATCCACCAGACGAGACATCTCTGTCCACTCATGGTCGATGCTGTCGCGACCTTGCACCCGAACCGGAAGCCGTAGCCCAATTCGCTCGCGCAGTCGCCGCGATTTTTCCGTACTATCTTTCGTCATCGGGTCTTGCCAGAACCGCCTTACAGCAGCGGGCGATTAATTCTTAATTTGAGAGCCAACAATATCCTGGATCAACCACCCGCCGCCGCGGGCGATTCTGACTCCTAAGATCTCATCGAACTCCTGATTTTGTTGGTTTTTCCGTACGTTTCGTCTTTGCCGACAGCACCGTTTCGCGGTACAATAGCTTCGAATTCTAACCGCATGAATCACGGCTATCCCGAACCTCGAACTCACCAGAATAATTCGAAAGTTCGTGCCAGAACAAATCACGGAGCCGCTTCTTGGTACGGTTGCCGCGCGGATTTTATCGGAAAGGTTTGATTAATGGAAACGCTTGAACGACAGCATATAAACATTGAAGACGAGATGCGGCGGTCCTATCTGGACTATGCCATGTCGGTGATCATCGGCCGCGCGCTGCCCGACGTGCGCGACGGATTAAAACCGGTGCATCGGCGCGTGCTCTGGGCGATGAGCGAGCTCGGCAATACCTACAACAAAGCCTACAAAAAGAGCGCGCGCGTGGTTGGCGATGTCATCGGTAAGTACCATCCCCATGGCGACACTGCCGTTTACGACACCATTGTCCGCATGGCGCAGGATTTTTCGATGCGCTACACACTCATTGACGGCCAGGGAAACTTTGGCTCTGTCGATGGCGACAATCCCGCGGCCATGCGTTACACCGAAGTGCGCATGTCGCGCATAGCCAATGAAGTGCTCGCCGATATTGAAAAGGAAACTGTTGATTTTCAATCGAACTATGATGAATCGCTCAGCGAGCCGACCGTGCTGCCCACGCGGATCCCTAATCTGCTGCTCAACGGTTCCGAAGGAATCGCGGTCGGCATGTCGACGAAGATCGCGCCGCACAATCTCACCGAAGTCGTCGACGCCACGATCGCCGTCCTGCGCGATCCGGAGATCGATATCGAAGACTTGCTCAAGATCGTAAAGGGGCCGGACTTTCCCACGCGCGGCTTTATTTGTGGCCGCGAAGAAATTAAAGAGTCTTATCGCACCGGGCGCGGCATTCTCCAGATGCGCGCCCGGGCTTCAATTGATCGCATCGGTCGCGGGTCGCATGAACGAGACGCCGTGATCGTCTCTGAACTTCCATTCCAGGTTAACAAGGCCAAACTGATTGAGCGCATCGCCGAGCTGGCGAATGAAAAGAAGCTCGAAGGCATAGCCGAAGTCCGCGACGAATCTGATCGCCAGGGCATGCGGATCGTGGTCGAGTTAAAGCGCGATGCGGTGCCGCAGGTGGTCCTTAACAAACTGTTCAAGCTCACGCCGATGCAATCCTCGTTCGGGGTAATCAATCTGGCCATCGTTAACGGCCAGCCGCGCGTGCTGAAGCTGAAAGAAATATTGGAATACTTCATCGACTTTCGTCGCGAAGTCGTGCGCCGCCGGACCGAGTACGAGCTGCGCAAAGCGAAAGCCCGCGCGCATATCCTTGAAGGACTCACGAAAGCGATTGATGCTTTGGATTACATCGTGACGCTGATTCGTAACTCGCGTGCCGTTGACGAAGCGCGGATGTGGCTGACAGGCGATTTGAAAACGACGAGCGAAGTTAAGACCTGGAAAGGAATACCGTCAGGAGAGCCGCTCAATAAGTATCTGCCCAAGCTGAAAAAGGCAATGGAGAGCCTGGCGTTTTCGGAGATTCAGGCACAGGCCATTCTGGACCTGCAACTGCGGCGGCTGTCAGCGCTCGAGCGACAAAAGATCATCGACGAATACGAGGGGATTATCAAACTGATCGCTGAGTTGGAAGAGATTCTGGCCAACGAAAAGTCCCTGCGCCGCGTAATCATTGACGAACTCGAAGACGTTAAGAAAGAATTTGGCGACGCGCGCCGGACGGAAATCACTGAGGCCGGGACCGACTATTCGATCGAAGATCTGATCGCCGACGAAGAAGTAGCGATCACGGTCACCAAGAGCGGTTACATCAAGCGCACGCCGGTGACGACCTATTCTCGCCAGGGTCGCGGTGGCAAAGGGCGTTTTGGCGCCATGGCCAAGAACGACGATTACGTCGAACATCTTTTCATCGCTTCGACGCACGCTTACCTGATGATCTTTACCGACGATGGATTGGTGTACAAGCTCAAAGTCCATGAAGTGCCCGATGCGGCCGCTTCGGCGCGCGGCAAGGCAATCGTGAATCTGATCCAGATCTCGTCGGATCGGAAACTGGCCGGCGTGGTGCCGGTGCGCGAATTCTCAGAAGGCCGCTACGTTCTGATGGTTACCAAAAAAGGCGTGATCAAAAAGACCGCGTTGTCTGATTTTCAGAACATTCGCTCAAACGGAATCATAGCCATCAACATCGACGAAGGCGACGAGTTGCTTGACGTGGTGACCACCGATGGCAGCAAGCGTATTTTCATCGCCACTCACAACGGCTTTGCGATTCGCTTTGATGAAAAGAACGCGCGTCCGATGGGCCGGGCCACCCGCGGCACGCGCGGCATCGATTTACGGAAAGACGATTTCGTGGTTTCGCTCTGCGCTGTCTCATCAGACGATTCAGAGAAGATGCTCTCAGTTTCGGAACGAGGTTATGGCAAGCAAACACCGATTTCGACCTATCGTTTACAGTCGCGTGGCGGCAAGGGCGTCATCAATATGAAGACGACCGAAAAGACCGGCAAAGTCGTCGCCGTGTTTCCCGTCGATGTCGACTCAGAGATCATGATCATCACGCAGCAGGCAAAGCTGATCCGCCTGGAAGCCGACGCCATTCGCAAGACAGGCCGCAGCGCTCAGGGTGTGCGCCTGATTAAGACCGACGAAGGCGACATCGTCACCAGCGCGTCATTGGTTGAGGCGGCGAGCGAAGAGGAGAGCGAAGAGACGCCTGCAAATTAAGCGACTTTATTCGACAACGACTTTGGTTTCCTGGATGGCGGTCGCTTTTGTTGTCAGGTCGGTCGCGGTCACCTGCAGAACATACCTGCCTAACGGTAACGTATTGAGCGCCAGCTCGGACCAATAAGGCAGTCGCGTCAAGTCCTTGGTCGTATCGGTTGGCACACGAGCATTAGCGAGCGTCATGAGTGCGCGGTTGTTAAGTAGAACACGAACCTGAATTTCAATTGCCGGCGGGGTTGGGCTGTGGGCCGCATTGTAAACATAAGTCTGAAACCGCAAGATAGACGTGCGCGAAAAGCGATGGTCGACGTCAACCCCAATCGGTTGAGGCGAAGCGGAAAGCTTCGCGTCCGCTGCTTCAACCTTCCGTTCAGCTAAGAAAAGACTGCTCATCCCAAACGTTCCTCTCGAAAAGTCGGGCACTTCGATCCATTGTTGTGCGCCACCGGTGTGCCCGCTGCTTCGCTCCCTCAGGGCCACGCGCACCTGGTAGAGTCCCGGCTGCAGACGCAGTCGCTGATGCCACACCACCGGCTGATTTTGCGGCGACGGATCGGAAACGACCGTCAGCACTTGTTTGAAAGGAACGATGAAGCCGCGATCGTCAATCGCCGCGCCGATGATATCGATTTCGGATTTTCCCGCATTTTCAGACGCGAGCCCCAGATCAGCGCGATCGATCTGCATGGATGCATTTAGCACCAGGCCTTGTTCCGCGCTGTTCATATAACCGACCGACAGAGCAGTAGGAATCGTCTGGCGCGGGTAGAGCGCTCCCAGAGTTGTCAACAACGCGGCTTCAGGAGTTTCCGCCGCAGCGTTTGCTGAGGTACTTTTTTCGGCTTTGCCGCTCTTGCTGGTGTCAGCGTGCGCGTAATAGTTCCGGCGCAAACGCACACGGAAGTCGGGGTGGCCTTTTACGCTGACTCTGATTCGGGACTTGCCGCGGCGCTGTTCGTCAGTGTCCGGACGCCACGCCAACAGATAGTAAGATGAAGTTTCGTCGATGGCCTGTTGAAAGGCGTCGGTAAACGAGTTTGAGTTGAGTATCGCGCGTCCGCCCGTGTCGTCCGCCAGTATGCGCAAAGGCTCGCGCATTGCGGATGATTCGAGCGAAGGCATCCGCGCCGAGGTCCCGGAAGCCATCCCGTCGGGAAAGGCGTTTTTCCCGGCATCAACTTCCGGATCGGAAAAAGTCCCGCGAGCATCCATCGTGTAAACAATGATTCCAGCCGGCGCGGCGACGCTGCCAACCTGATGGAGCATGTCCATCACGTAAGTATTTCGAGAATCGGCAATGAAGCCATCTGACATCAGAAAAACCAATTTGCGTCCAGGCAAACTTGCCGACGATTGCATCAGGCTCAGCAAAACCGAAAGCGTATTGTTCGTGGTGACCCTCGACTGAGAGTTAATTTGACTAACTCGGTTCTTGACCATGTTGACTGCGATTTGAGACAGGCCGCGAGAATCTCCACCTCTGGGCGCCAACAGTTGGTATTCATTAATGGTTGACGTGACGATGTAGTTGAACAAGTCCCGATCGCCGTGGTCGGCGATTTGATTAGCCTGATACTCGCTGATTGAGGTCTTGCCGGCGAAGGTCTCCGGGTTGCGCTTGTAGTTGAGGCGATTGATTGCCGCGCGCAGTACCGCTTTGTTGTCCGTCAACTGTTGCAGAAATCCAATCTGCCCGCTGGCGGAAACAATTGCCAACTGATCGTTAGGACTTGCCTGCTTTTCAACGAACTCCGTTAAAGCCGTTCGGGCACGCGTGAGGCTGGATTCACTGAGATGTAAGTCATCCAGAAAGAAGAAGATGATTCGCCGGTTGTCGGTGGCGCCGGAAATCGCCGGAGAATTCAGATCAATACTCTTCATCGGGCGAGCCTGGGCGGGCGCCAGTTGCGAGGCTTCAGTTCTGCTGCCGGAAATCACGCGCTCTAAAATAGAGATCGATTGCGCTTTGCCATCCACGCTTACCTCAAATTGTTCGGGTCGTAAGCCTTCAACGAAACGGCCCTGCTTGTCGAAGACCATGAGATCGGTCTGCACCAGTTCAGTTTTGATTCGCAGCACGTCGTCGTCCTGGCCCGCCGGCTGGTTCTGTGAATTTTGCTGGCCAATGACCGCTTGAAAGTTCACAGCCAGAGTGATCATTGTCGCGAGCCAGAGAGCCCGAGAATTCACGCTTGTTGGTTGGTACATGGTCGGACCTCGGATTGAGTTCGCACCTCGGTAGCCGATGCGATCGACACAAATCGGGTTAGAAAAGCATCTGGGTTACGGGAGAGTAAACTAATCTGACCTTCGCTGCAATTCAGGTGTTTGGAGTGCCTTGCCCTTCCACCCAAACTTCACCGTCCTCGAAAACTTCTTTCTTCCAAATCGGAACGGTGCGCTTCAATTCGCGAATTGCCCACTCGCAGGCTTCAAAGGCAGCACGCCGGTGAGGGGCGCTGACGGAGATAACGACACTGGTTTCGCCGATTTCCAGGCGGCCGGTGCGATGAACGATGCCGATGTGGGCGATGTTGAATTTCTCGTGAACTTGTTGGCCCAGTCGTTTCATCTCGCGCAAAGCCATCGGCTCGTACGCTTCGTAAATGAGATAGAGCGTGCGGCGGCCGCTTGTCCATTCGCGCGCATAACCGTCGAGCGTCACGGTCGCGCCGCATTCGGGGAGAACCACGCGACGAGCGACCGCGCCGACGTCGATTGGATCGGTAGTTAGTTCGAAGAAGTCTCTCGCCGGACTCGATGCGGACGAGACGTCCGCGCTCCCAGCGTCGTCATCTTCAGCTTGCTCTTGCCGGCGTGTCTCCGTGGCTGATTCTGAGCCGCCGCTGACTGGGGGAAAGACAGCCAGATCGTCACCATCGCGGATCTGTCGATCGGGTTGTGCGTATTCCTGGTTCACGGCAAACAGCAACGAATTTCCGAAGCGGCGCAAATCAGGATAGCTGGTGAGT
>WNFT01006288.1_pt1 | contig 10458 bp, 3 predicted proteins | sample 5400191 | NCBI WGS metagenome assembly WNFT01 (sample SAMN13153359, study PRJNA577476) | soil metagenome | isolation source: 80 cm saprolite under Madrone tree | place: USA:California | collected 2016-06-14 | reverse complement strand
AGACGAGCCGCAGGGCGTCTGGTCGTTCGGTGACGTGAAAGTGAGCGCCATCCGGTCTACCCATACTGCGGGCCATGCGTCCTATCGCGTGGACACGCCTGCTGGAAGTGTGGTGATCGGCGGCGACGCTAGCAACGATTTGCCCGCGCCGCCACGTGCTTCCTCGACATCCGATCAGGTGGAGCGGTTGGCGAAGGGGGTTGACATCATCGTGCACTCAACGATCCACCCCGTCATGGGGCCGGACCGGAACAGCGGATTTCCCCCGCCATCCTTTTATCGCCAGAGCACGGCTACCGATCTTGGCGCTATGGCAAAGCGGGCGGGATCGAAGTACCTCATGCTCACACATCTTGCCCCGTCACTCGGAACGGTGCGACACAACCGTTGGAACGTTCCGAGCGGACCGTTGACGGAAGCGGATTACCGCAAAGCAGTCGAGGCGGGCGGGTTCACCGGAACGACGATTGTCGGAACCGATCTTGCGACCCTGCGGCTTCCGGCGAAGTAAGCGAGTCCAGCCTCTGTCGGCTAAGGGGCTCGAACCACCCCGGGCAATGCTGCGCTCTCGGGCGACCGCGTTGCTCGGATCCGGAAATTGCCCGCCGTGCGGCCCACCAAGGAGTGCATCGCCTGTCAGATTATCCAGCAACATCCGGACTTGACCCAAGCCGCCTCAAAGAGCGCCAAGAGCCGAGGAGCGGAAGGCTCAGTTTGTCTTGGGTTTCGTTGGGGCGCGTTGGTCCCCGTCGCGAGAGGATTCCCCCTCATAACCCAAAGGTCGCTGGTTCAAATCCAGGCTGCGCTATCAAGCGACGAGCGAGCGCAAGAGCCGCTACTGTGACGTTCAGGAACGAAGTGGTTTGGGAACGCCTCGCCTCGCTCGAGTGTTGCTCGTCTTTTCGCGGCCTTCTCTTCCCCGGGGCAGGCGAGGATTTCTGAACGCGAGTGGAGAGTGGAGCCGGCGGTCAACGTAAGCGCCTTCCGGTGAGCAGAACAATGGGGGCACTCCAGGCAAGAGCCGGTCCGACTTTGCGATCGCCCTTATTGAGACGTCGGGGTCCCAGAACGAGCCGTAATCGTCGTCTACCTGAATGACGAAGTCACGTGGCTCCTGAACCTGTCCCGGACGGACAACGCTACCTCGACCTTACAGCGCTCGTCGCCGATCCACACCGACTGCTCCGGACCGTGATGTTTTGCGGGTTCACCGGCCATGTGAACCGCCCGCTGTACCTGTTTCCGTCGTAGTGCGTCAATGTACCGATCAACTCTCCTGTCGACGTCACGTAGGCTTGAAGCGTCGCGGTAGAACCGGTGCTCGTCGCTGCGACCCGGAGCTCATGCCTGTAGGCGAAGTAGTCGGCCTGCTGAATGGCGACGGTATCTGTCGCCGGGGTCACGGTGAGCCCGGCGGACCTGGTAACGCCACCGTAGGTCGCCGAGATCGTTGCCGCCGACGTGGCGCAGGCAGTCAGCGAGTTGGTCGCTACTGTAAAAGTCGCGCTCGTGGCCCCTGCTGTCACCGTCACGCTGGCGGGGACCGTGGCCACTGCCGTGTTGCTGCTGGCGAGCGCGACTACCGAGCCACCTGCTGGCGCCGCCATGCTTAGAATCACTGTTCCACTTGAGGTACTCCCACTTGTCACGCTGGTGGGATTGAGGCTCAGTGACAAGAGGGTTAGCGCGGGGTTGACGGTGAGGTTGGCGGACTTGGTCACGCCACTATACGTCGCCGAGATCGACACGGCGATGGACGCGGCCACCGGGTTGGTGGAGATCGTAAACGCCGCGCTCGTGGCCCCGGCCGGCACTGTCACGCTGGCGGGGACCGTGGCAACAGCATCGTTGCTGCTGGAGAGCGCGACAATCGCACCGCCTGCTGGCGCGGCTGCGCTCAGGGTCACCGTTCCCGTCGAGGCAGTCCCCCCGGTCACGCTGGTCGGGCTGAGGCTCACGGAGGCGAGAGTCGTTGGCGCGTACACGAACAGCACGGCGGATCTGGTGGCGCCATCGAAGGCCGCCGAGATCGTCACCTCGGTGGAGATTGCAGTCACCGAGCTGGTGGACGCCGTGAAGCTCGCGCTCGTGGCTCCGGCTGGCACGGTTACGCTGGCAGGGACGGTGGCAATTGCAGGCTGACTGCTTGAGAGGCTGACCGTCACGCCACCTGCTGGCGCCGGCGTGTTCAGGATCACCATTCCGGTCGAGGCAGTCCCCCCGGTCACGCTGGCCGGGCTGAGGCTCACGGAGGCGAGAGGGGAGTGTTGGATCAGGCCGGTGGGACTCCAGGAGTCAGCGCCGTTCTCGCTCTTGAACACGCCGACCACCGTTCCCAAATAGAGTGTGGTCGGGGTGAGGCGATTGATCACGAGGTCCCGGAGATTGAGGTTGAGTCCGAGTGCCTGGAGAGTCTCGGTCAGGCCTGTGTTGACCGCGCTCCAGGTCGCACCTCCGTCCGTACTCTTGACCACGCTCGCGTTGAGGCGCTGGTCAGAGATCACCGCATAAAGGGTAGTTGGGGTCAGCGGATCGACCGACAACGCTTGAACGAGATCGTAGGTCAGGCCGGTGGCGCTCCCACCCCAGCTCGCACCCCCGTTCGTGCTCTTGTACACGACGCCCCAGCTCCCCGCGTAGACGGTATTCGGAGCCTGAGGGTCGATCGCCAGAGCTCCAAATTCGCCATTCCAGTCAAGTACCAGTCCTGTGGAGATCCAGCCCACTCCCCCGTCGGTGCTCTTGAGTACGTCCCACCATACCCATTCAGGAGACTGGAGATAATACACGCCCGCGTAGAGGGTGCTTGTCGTCTGGGAGTCGATCGTCAGAGCAGTGACGGCCAGGACAGGGGTAGCGTACAACCCTGCGGGCGGCATGACGATCGCGCTCCAGGTCGCTCCTCCGTCGGTGGTCTTGAAAACGCGCGTGTCAGGAAATGAAGCGTAGACGTCAGTGATCCGCGCATAGAGAGTGGTCGGCACCTGTGGGTCGATGGCCAGGCCAGCCACATTAAGGTTGGCGAGGCCGGTGTTAATGACGCTCCAGCTCCCGCCTCCGTCGGCACTCTTGAAGACCCCGCCACCACCGGTACCCGCGTAAACAATGCTCGGAGTTTGGGGGTCGATCGCTAGAGCGGTGACGAAAACGCTCGTCAGGCCGGTGGCGCTCCAATTTGCACCCGCGTCCGTGCTCTTGAACACACCACGGTCAAACGTCCCCGCATAGAGAACGGTTGGAGTCAGGGGGTCGATCGCCAGGGCGGTGATTTCGCCTGTGCCGTGCCAAGGGTAGGCTGGTGCGGCCCTCAGCACGAGGACGGCGATGACTACCGCGAGAACCAACCGTAATGTGCGCATGCTGCTCATGCCCGTCTCTCCTCCCGCTCCCGCCGATCCGGCATCTACTGTAGCGTCGTTAGCGCGAGGGGCTGCTCCTCCGACGCGCTCCGCATCGGGGCGGACCCGATGTCCGCCGGATTCCCTGCGCGAGAAATCGCTCGCTAGATCGGTTCAGCACGTTCATGGGATGAAACTGAGATCCTCGGGTAGCGGCAGTGCGATCGGCACCTCGAAGAACCGACTCGGTTCCGGATGGATAATCTCGCCTGTAACGAAGAACACGGCGATCTGCTCTTGGGCGGCCAGGGAGATCGGTTTAAAGGCCGCAACGTTGGTGCTGACCATGAAGGCATGTGGATTCTTCGGCAGTGTCGGGATCTCCGCATAGGCCAGATCGTGGCGGTAGAACGTCGTGCGGTTGGCCAAGTCTCCCGCGCGCAGAATCGCCGTGCCGTTCGGGTTGGGGGCGCTCTGGTCTCCCTTCGCGACCTGATAGATGACAGCCTTGGCAGGCACGCCTGGAAGTGGAGCCTTCCGGATATGAGGCGCGTACGCGACAGGATCGCCGGAGCGCCCAACCCACTTCGTGGTCTCGACCACTTCCTGGATCGCCATCGCGCCCGCCACCTGGTTGATAACCGGCGACTGGATATCCCGACTTGTTCCGTCCGCGAGCGCGACTCGCATCGGTATGCCGTCCCGGAGCGGGAAGTTCTCATCGAAACGCGGTGCCGGGACAGGGACTCCCGCTAGACTCGTGATGCCGGGGCCATTGATGAGCGACGGAATACGCGAGGCGAGCGCCTGGCCGAGAACCGGCCGGCCGGCAATCGGCGACAGCCGTCTGTTCTCGGTGATGGGCGCGCCCGCAGAAGTGAGGACTCCCGCTCGCACGCTCGTGTCGACGCTGAGGAACACCGTGCCGTAATTGGCGCCCAAAGAGAATCCAACGTAGTAGATGCGGGATGGGTCTAGGTCCGGAGATCCGTCACCGTCCACATCCACTCCCACCTCGATCACTCGGACGAGCTGCAGAAGGTCTGCGACGGTCTGCCGAATACCATCGGTGAAAAAGATGACCGTCCGTGGTGGGGCGCTGCCGAAGCCTTCGTTGGCCGCAATACGGTTATCGTGGTTCTGATCGATGCCGCGACCGCCCGCAGAGAAGGACACTGACGTGAGGTCGGTTTTGTTGACCGTCAGCATGCCAAACGGGCCGAACCCGTGCCCGGCGGCGTTGATGGCAATGGTCGCGATCCCATGCGCCGCCATTGAGGCGGCGACGGTAAAGCTGCGGAGGTTCTTACTTTCGGTGTTCCCGTGGCCAAGAATCGCCACAGGCCATCCAGCAGCGGGTCTGGGACTAGAGGGCAAGAAGAGATTGAAGTAAATCTCGTTCGTCCCTTGCACCGCCGGTGTGCCAGTGCGGGTCCCGATGGGCGGGATGAACTCACCTGGGTGCACCTCATAGTCAGGCGAGCTGTACTTCCCGAACGCGATCGTGCCCACCACGTTGGGGATGATCTGAAGCAATGAGACATCGAGCGTGGCCCTGGGGGGAGGATTATCCCCGGTCTGCTGGTCCAAAGTGATTCCAGCCACGGTGTCGAGCGCGAATACGGTCGGAGCTCCCCCAGGCCCCAGGTGGAAGTCTGCCGGTTGGGGCGTGGCGGCTTTGATCTGGTCGCGCATCCTTTCCACAACTGATGTGACAGTCTGGGTTGTAAAGACGCTCGCCGTGACAACATCTTCTTCCCGTACGCCAATCAGGCGGGCAGCGTGGATGGCATCCAGCAGCGCGTGCTTGTACTCGCCCGACACGCTCTCCCGGAAGCGCCGGAACGTCTCGTCAGCCTCGACAGGGTCGCCGGACTCGTCGCGCACCCCGCGCGTCACAATTAGGGCGTAGCGCGTGTGTTGGTCGAGAAGCTCGTCCGCCTGGACGTAAAGCGTGTTCGTGAAGGTGTCCCACACGACCTGATTGATGCCGATGACGCGATGGCCATCGTCACGATTTTCATCGTCGCAATCGCCCTCGAGGCCCTCGAGGCTGACCAGAAACACCGTCTCGCTGGTCACGGTCGTTACGTCGATCGGGCCATCGAATGGGATCGACAGCCGCGGTTCGACGTTGAAGCCGTCGAGGGTGTTGATCACGGCGAGGTCGTCGCACTCGGACTGGCGCACAGCGCAGTCGGGAATCGGCAGGTTGACTCGCCGCTTCGTGTTATGGCTCGAGTCAGCGACCGTGAATTGATCGCTTGGGAAAGGGCCACCAGCGGGGGAATCCAGACTGAACCTCGCCTGCACACCTGCGAAAACGAGCGGGGGACATAGGAGGACGAGGAACGTCGCGGAAAAAAGGACGATACGCCGGCCACAGAATGTCATCGGGAGGCTCCTCTACCATCCGAACAGTTAAGAAGGGCGCGGCCTGTCCCACTAGGCTGCCGGAGTTGCCAGGTCGCCAAGGTCCCGCTGTGGGACAGGGCAACCGCAATGCCAGAGGCGGGAGTTTGGGAAATCGGCCACTTGGCGCTGGCGGAAGGCCGGCAGACGCTGGTGGTTAAAATCCACCAGTGGTGGTCGAAGCAGCGTAGAATGCGCGCACCGTGGCGTCACTCGGTGAGTTGATCGGTGACAGTCCTGGGGTGGTGGCCGTCCGAACGCAGGTCGAGCAGCTTCTCCGACGGCATTCGGAGACACGCCGCCTTCCGCCCGTCTTGATCCTCGGCGAGACGGGGACGGGCAAGGGCCTGCTCGCCAGAGCCATTCATGAGGCCGGGCCTCGGGCGGCCGGGCCGTTCGTCGCGGTCAACTGCGCCGCGATTCCCGAGACTCTGCTCGAGGCCGAACTGTTCGGTTTCGAGCGGGGTGCGTTCACCGATGCCCATCAAGCAAAAGCCGGTCTGTTCCAGACTGCCCATCGGGGCACGCTGTTCCTGGACGAGATCGGGCTGCTGCCCGAGAACCTCCAGGCCAAGCTGCTCACGGCCCTCGAGGACCGGGCGGTCCGAAGGCTGGGCAGTACACGCGCTGAGCCGGTGGACGTCTGGATCATCTCGGCCACGAGCGAGGATTTAAAGGCTGGGACGCGCCGGCGAGGGTTTCGCGAGGAGCTCTACCACCGGCTTGCGGTGGTGACGCTTCGACTCCCACCGCTTCGAGCGCGGGGACAGGACATCCTCACGCTCGCCGAACACTTCTTGACGCGCACCTGCACCGAGTATGGGCTCGCGCCGAAAATACTCGCAGAGGACGCGCGGGCAGCCCTCTTCACCTACCGGTGGCCCGGAAACGTGAGGGAAGTGGCGAATGTGATGGAACGAGTCGCGTTGCTCGTAGACGGTCTTCTCGTGAGGGCCGACAACCTTGAACTTGCGATTCCTCGAAAGCAACGCGCATCGGCCCCGGAGGACCACGGGACGACTCCATGCGAAGAGCCGGTAGGCATATCACTGGGGCAGACGGTCGAAGAGGTCGAGCGCCGGCGCATCCTCGAGGCGCTGCACGAAACCCGTTGGAACATCTCCCGCGCGGCCAGCCGGTTAGGAGTGACCCGTAACATCCTGCGCTACCGGGTCCAGAAGTACGGACTACGGCCTCCTCCCACGACAGCGGAGCTGACCGAGCCGACTGACGCCACGCGTCCCGGGAGCGCGCCTATGACAGGCCGCGGCCCGGTCAATGTGCAGTGGGGGCGCCGGCACGTCGCCCTGCTCCGTGTTGATCTCGTCACGACGGCGATGACTGTTGTCCCCGCCGTGGGCGCCGCGCTCGAGACCCTCGTGGAAAAGGTCGAGAGCTTCGGCGGCCAGGTCGAGGAGGTGAGCCCCGGGGGACTCGTGGCGGTGTTCGGGCTGGAGCCTATCGAGGACGCCCCTCGCCGAGCGGCGTACGCGGCCCTGGCGATCCAGAGGATCGCAGCGCGCGCCCGCGGCTCTGCAGAGTCGGCCGGGGTCCGCGTTGGTCTGCACGTTGGCGAGGTCTTAGTCGGCCGGGTTGGCAGCGCGGCGCGGGTCGACCACGCGGCGAAACGCGAGGCATGGCAGCACCTAGAGGCGTTCATGGGGGGTGCCGAAGCCGGGACCGTGCTCGTCAGCGCCGCGACGCGCCCGTTCCTCGAACGACGTTTTGTCCTCGCACCCTTCGCAGCTGGCGATGGAACGACAGGGCCGGTTTGCCGGCTTGTAGGCCTGGAGCGTACGGGGCTGGGGTTGGGCGAGCGGCTCACGCCGTTTGTGGCGCGGAGCCGTGAGCTGGACCAGCTTGCCCAGGCGCTCGAGCAGGCCCAGACGGGCCACGGTCAGATTGTTGCCGTCGTCGGCGAGCCCGGCGTCGGTAAATCGCGTCTCTTCTGGGAGTTCATCGAGTCGCACCGCAGCCAGGACTTGCTGATCCTGGTCAGCGGCGCCGCCTCCTACGGGAAGGAGACGCCTTATCTACCGGTCATCGATCTGCTGAAGGCGTACTTCCGGATCGAACCAGGAGACGACGCCGACAAAGTCCGGGAGAGGGTAACGGAGAAGGTGTTGTCGCTTGAGCGAGCGTTGGCGCCATCGCTCTCCCCCATCCTCGCGCTGCTCGACGTGCCCGCCGCCGACGCCCAGTGGCAGGAGCTCCACCCGCAACAGAAGCGTCGGCGGACGCTGGAGGCGGTAAAGCTATTGCTCGCTGAGGAGAGCCGCCGCCAGTCGGTCATCGCCGTGTTCGAGGATCTCCACTGGGTCGACTCCGAAACGCAGGCGGCGCTGGACACCTTGGTCGAGAGCCTTCCGAGCCATCGTGTTCTGCTTCTCATCAGCTACCGCCCGGAGTACCAGCACACTTGGGGTGGCAAGACCTATTACGCACAACTCCGGCTCGACCCGCTCTCACCTGAGAATGCCCACGCCCTTCTCGATCGCGTCGTGGGGCGTGACGAAGCCACGGCGGCGCTCAAGACGGTGCTGATCGAACGCACCGACGGCAGCCCGTTCTTCCTGGAGGAAAGCGTTCGGACATTGGTCGAAATGGGCGTGCTCGCCGGCGATCGTGGTGCCTACCGGCTCGCGCGGCCCGCCGGGGAAATCCAGGTGCCCGCCACGGTCCAAGCGGTACTGGCGGCGCGCATCGACCGGCTCCCGCCCGAGGAGAAGGCTCTTCTACAAGTGGCAGCCGCCATCGGCAGGGAGCTACCGTTCGCCCTGCTCAAGGCGGTGGCGGACCTGCCAGGGGAACCACTCCGAGCCGGCCTCATGCGGCTGCAGAGAAGCGAGTTCCTGTACGAGACGCGACTCTTCCCCGAGCTGGAATACGCATTCAAGCACGCCCTCACCCACGAGGTCGCCTACGCGGGCCTCCTCCAAGACCGACGGCGGATCCTCCACGCTCGGATCATGGAGGCGATCGAACAACAGTATGCCCACCGCCTCACCGAGCATGTCGATCGCCTCGCCCACCATGCTCTCCGGGGCGAGGTCTGGGACAAGGCCGTCGCCTACTTCCGTCAAACTGGGGCCAAGGCTGCCGAACGCTCGGCCTACCGGGAAGCCGTCGCGTGCTTCGAGCAGGCGCTCGGAGCCCTCACCGATCTTCCCGAGACGCGCGAAACAATCGAGCAGGGCATCGACCTGCGGCTGGACCTGCGCAACTTGCTCCATACCCTCGGAGAGCGCCAGAGAGGCTTCGACCACATTCGCGACGGTGAGGTTCTCGCCGAGCGGATTGGCGATCAAGGCCGGCTGGGGTGGATCTCTGCGCATACGGCCGCCCATTTTTGGGGCGCTGGTGACCCCGAGCGCGCCGTCGAACCCGGCCAGCGCGCCCTAGCAGTCGCCCAGGCCCGTGGGGATCTTCGCCTCAAAGTCGTAGCGAATCAGCGCCTGGGGATGGCTTACCTGAGCCTCGGCGACTTCCGTCGTGCCCGGGAATGTCTCCAGAGCAGCATCCAATCCCTCGAAGGCGACCTGATCCGGGAGCGCTTCGGCGAGATGGAGTTGCCCTCGGTTGTCACCCGGCTCTGGCTGGTTCACGTGCTTGCCGAGTGTGGAGACTTCGCCGAGGGTATCGTCAAGGGGGAGGAAGCGGTACGGATTGCGGAGACTGTGGATCAACCCTTGAGCGTCCTCGCTGCGTATCGCGGTCTCGGGTATCTCTACCTCCGCAAAGGAGACCTCAACGAGGCGATTCGATTTCTTGAGCGCAGCCGCGAACTCAGCCAGGCGTGGGACCTCCCATCCTACATCTCCGGAATCATTGCGTACATGGGCTATGCGTATGTCTTATCCGGGCGTCTCGCCGACGGCCTGTCGCTTCTCGAGCGGGGGATTGAGCACCCCCAGCGCGGTTCGATCGGAGGAGGTTCGAGCGGCTATGCGTGGAGCCTTGCTAGCTTGAGCGAGGCGTATGGACTGGCCAACCGAGAGGAGGATGCGATCCGGACCCTCAAACAGGCCCTCGATTTCGCTCGTGACCGCAATCGACGGCCGCACGAGGCGTGGGCCCTCCGGGTTCTCGGCGAGATCGCTTCGCATCGCGACCCGCCGGATACCGAAAAAGCTGAAGCCTCCTACCGGCAGGCCATGGTTCTGGCCGACGAACTGGGCATGCGCCCGATCGTCGCCCACTGTCACCTCGGCTTCGGCAAGCTCTATGGACGCGTGGGCAAGCGTCAGGAAGCCCGGGAACACCTCAAGACCGCTGCGACGATGTACCGCGAGATGGACATGCGGTTCTGGCTGGATCAGACCGAGGCAGAGGTGAGCCGCCTCTGAAAGTCGAGGCGCGACAGCTTTCCGTCTCCTGCAGAGTTTCCATGAGTCGCCTGTCAACTATGGTTTGGGCGCCAGGGCCAGACCCTCGAAGTTGATCTCGAACAAACTAGCCTGACTACCAAATCCCGTTGGGGCCACCACTTCGATTTTTGCTGAGGCTTCCGTAGAAGACTCGCGTCCCGCCCCCTAGGGATGAAAACCGCTCGTGACTACCTCGACCGTGGACGTCTTAGCCGCGAAACTCAAGTCTCCCTGAGTAAGGCGTCGTCCTCACATCTCGCATGCGCCATGCGCGCTGTGGGGGACGAAGTAGACGTGGACATCGTAGTGCGGAGTCTCGAAGCCCGAGTGGCCGGCCGGCA
>WNFT01015901.1_pt1 | contig 10459 bp, 9 predicted proteins | sample 5400191 | NCBI WGS metagenome assembly WNFT01 (sample SAMN13153359, study PRJNA577476) | soil metagenome | isolation source: 80 cm saprolite under Madrone tree | place: USA:California | collected 2016-06-14 | reverse complement strand
CTGGAGAAGCGCGCGCCCATCTTCAAAGGCAAAGGCCGTGTTCGCGTGGGAGCGGATGCGGACCTCACGGTGTTCGATCCGAATCGCGTCATTGACAAGGCGACGTTTGAGGAGCCGTTGCAACCTTCGGATGGGATTCAGTTCGTATTGGTGAACGGAGTCGCCGTCGTGAAGGGTGGGAAACTCGTTGACGGAGTATTGCCGGGACGAGCCGCACGAGCGCCGGCAGTGAAGTGAGCCATTTGCTTTCACGGCGGGATTCTTTTGAAGTTCCGCCGGAACGCGGAAAGACCATGCAGCCAAAATTGGCGACGTGCTATATAGTACTGCGCACTTCCTCCTGGACGGGAAAGGAACCACTTTGACACTCTCCGCTGCGGACTGGGCCGCCATTGTCGGTTATCTGCTCATCACCCTCTTTCTCGGTCTTTATTTCCGTGGCCGATCGGGGAAAAGCACGGAAGATTATTTTGTGTCGGGCCGCAACGTTTCGTGGTGGCTTGCGGGAACGTCGATGGTGGCGACGACTTTTGCCGCGGACACGCCGCTGGCGGTGACCGGATTGGTTTACACCCAGGGCGTGGCGGGGAATTGGCTGTGGTGGAGTTTTCTTCCTTCGGGAATGATGACGGTCTTCTTGTTCGCCAGAATGTGGCGGCGCTCCGGCTTGATCACGGACGTGCAGTTTGCGGAATTCCGCTACTCGGGCAAACCGGCTGCATTCCTCCGCGGCTTCCGCGCCGTGTATCTGGGCCTGCTGATGAACTGCCTGATCCTCGGCTGGGTGACGAAGGCCATGGTGAACATCATCAGCACATCGCTGGGAGTGAGCGACGCCAAGGCGCTCGCGATTTGTGTTTTCTTTCTGATGCCGTTCACGGGGATTTACGTTTCGCTCGGCGGGTTGTGGGGCGTGCTGTGGACGGATCTGTTTCAATTCATACTGAAGATGACGATCGTCATTGGCGTTGCCTGGTACGGCGTGCACGCGGCGGGCGGAATGCAGCAAATGCTGGCCACGCTCGCGGCGAAACGCGCGGCGATCGGGCCTGGGGCGAGCGACATCACCGCAATGCTGCCCGATTTTTCGCGCGGCTGGACGGGAGAAGCGCTGTGGACTTTGCCAGTAATCACCTTTGTGGTGCATCTGGCGGTGCAATGGTGGGCATTTTGGTATCCCGGCGCTGAACCCGGAGGCGGAGGCTACATCGCGCAACGGATTTTCAGCGCGAAAGATGAGAGAAACGGATTGTTGTCGGTGCTGTGGTTCAACCTGGCGCATTATGCGTTGCGGCCGTGGCCGTGGATTTTGACGGCGTTGGCCGCGGTCGTGCTCTATCCGGGATTGGCGCAACCTGAGCGTGGATACATGCTCGTCGCGACGCGAAATACGCCTCACGCGATTCTCGGAATTCTCCTCGCAGGATTCATGGCCGCTTTCATGTCCACAATCGCCACGCAGCTCAATTGGGGCAGCTCGTATCTGGTGGAGGATTTCTATCGCCGCTTCCTGAAGAAAGATGCCAGCGAGGCGCACTACGTGAACGCATCGCGGCTGGCGACGGCATTTCTGTGTGTAGCAGCAGCCGTAGTTGCGTGGAATCTTACCTCAGTTTCCGAAGGATGGAAGATCGTGCTGGAGTTAGGGGCGGGTACCGGCGGTGTATATTTGCTGCGCTGGTATTGGTGGCGCGTGAATGCGTGGAGCGAAATCTCCGCGATGATGGCGGCGCTGGTGACGACTCTAGCGCTGCATTCGAGTTCGCTGTGGATGGCGATCGCCGGAAGAACGCGGCCTTTCAGCGGTTCGGATCCGGTCATCTTTGCGAAAACCACCTTGTGTACTACGGGCGTGACCACGCTTGTTTGGCTCGCGGTTACCTTGATGACCGCGCCGGAACATGGCGAAACGCTGGTACGATTTTACAAGAAAGTCCGGCCGCAGATTACCGGATGGAAGCCGGTGGCCAAAATCGCCGGCGACGAAACGGTCACGCGGGACCTCGGACGCAATTTGATTAGCTGGCTGCTGGGCTGCGTGATGGTCTATACCATGCTGGCTTGTATCGGAGCATTGTGTTTTGGGCGATATTCGTCCGCGGGAATCTTCGGTGCCGTGGCAGTGGTTTCTGCGCTGGCAATCTCCAGATCCATGCCCAAGCCGAACGAATGGCGCACGGACTGACGTGGGAACCGCGGCAAAGTCCATCGCAACACCCGGCAGCAAAGGGCAGACCAACGCGATCCTTGCCGGATTTCTGGGTTGGACGTTCGACGCGTTCGATTTTTTCATCCTCTCGTTCGTTCTCGCTCCCGTCGCCAAGGAATTCGGACAAACGATCCCAGCGATGGCGCTGACGATAACCGCAAGCCTGGCTACCCGGTGGGTCGGCGCTATCTTGTTCGGCTTATTCGCGGACCGCTACGGCCGGCGAATTCCACTCATCCTCAATATCTTGTACTTCTCGTTGATCGAAGTTTTGTCCGGCCTGGCTCCGAATTATAAGGTTTTCTTTTTTTTGCGACTGCTCTACGGCATCGGAATGGGCGGTGAGTGGGGGGTTGGAGCGTCGCTGACGATGGAATCCGTCTCCGTGAAATGGAGGGGATTCGTTTCGGGGTTGTTGCAAGAGGGTTACGCGCTGGGATTTCTGCTGGCAGCGGCGGTTTATCGCCTGGTCTACCCGCATTGGGGCTGGCGGCCGCTGTTCTTCATAGGAGGATTGCCCGCGCTGCTTACCTTGTTCGTGCGCGCCAGAGTGAAAGAGCCCGAAGCCTGGCACCGGTCACGCACGGATTGGACGACCTATCGGCGCGCCATATTCCGCCACTGGAAGCGGTTCGCCTATCTCGTTCTATTACTAGCCATGATGAATTTCATAGCTCACGGCACTCAGGAAATGTATCCGACGTTTTTGCAGCAACAGCATGGTTTTAGTCCGCAGCGCACATCGAACTTCACCGTGATCTCGATGATTGGGGCGCTTTGCGGCGGGTTGATGTTCGGGTTCCTATCTGACGGCTGGGGACGGCGGCGCACGATGGTGATAGCGGTGCTGCTTGGGATAGCGGTTATTCCGTTGTGGATGTTCGCGCCAAATCTTCCGCTGATCCTGATGGGAGGATTCCTGATGCAGTTCATGGTGCAGGGAGCCTGGGGGGTGATCCCGGCCCACATAAACGAACTCTCTCCCGATCAATTACGGGGATTTTTTCCCGGATTGGCGTACCAGTTCGGCGTATTGATTGCCTCCGGCAGCGCTTATTTCGAAGCGCGAATGGCGCAATTCATGAGCTATAGCCAGGCTATGGGGCTCTTCGCGGCCACGGTGCTCCTGATCGGAGCGCTGGTTATCTCACTCGGCCCGGAGGAACATCGCGCGGAGTTTGGCAGAGGCGATGCAAGCAAGGCGTAACCGGCATGGCTTTGCGTTGCGTGGCGAGCGCTCGATGCCTTGTGTTAATATTTCTTTACTGCGCGCCCGTAGCTCAGTTGGATAGAGCGTCTGGCTACGAACCAGAAGGTCGGGAGTTCGAGTCCCCCCGGGCGCGCCATTCTTTTCTCGCCTTGCATTCAAAGACTTGCAGTTATGGCCTTCCTTTCAATTGGAGCTGTTCACCACTGACCACGGTTGGTGCGGTCCAGCAATCCGATGAGGCAGACAATGGCGATTATTGTGCCGGTAGGGTTCGAAGCGGTCGTCGCTCTATTTCTCCTGCGAGGGTTGTAATCACTCTTGTCACTCAAGAATTGAGCCGAGCTGTATTCCCTCTGGCATGCGCAATGCTATTCGCAGGAGTATTAGACGGCTTGAGCCAAATCCGGCTGAGAAGGGGCCTGGCGAGCGGTGCTGACGGCTAGGTCTGGTTTTCGAAAGACGGCGATGAGGGAGAGTGGGGGAAGCGGGAGCCAGGAGTCGATTCTCCGAAAGAGCGGAGTAAGGAGATTGAGGAGCTTGATCTGGAACAGGCTGAAGGACTTCCGGTGGAGAACTTTGCCGTTCAGCCACCAAGCCAAAACTCCCACCCGATTAAATTTCAGAATGGTTTCGAGTTGAAGGCCGGCGCGGGTACCGACGTCGGCGATTTGCTGGGGCGTGTAGCGGCGAAAGTGGCCGAGAACTTCATCTAGAGTGGAGTACAAGCGCGGCGCGTTGGGAACCAGGATGATCCCCCGACCATTGACCTGTAAGGTGTCACAAATATTGCGCAAAGCACCGACGTCGTCCGCCAAATGTTCGACGACGTTGAGACAGATAACGGTGTCGAACTGGAGGCCCTGGGGATAGGAGTCTGCGGAGGAGGCATCGGTGCGGCAGACCCGAAGATAGGGGCGTGTTTCACATAGTTTTTCGAGGTGGTCGAGATACAGCGGGTTGACGTCGCTCACCCAATAAACGTGGCGAGGAGCGAGGTTCAGGGTCATGTTGCCAATGCCTGCACCGAGTTCGAGGACCTTAGAACCGATGTACGGGTGAAGGTTGTCGGCCATCCAACGCGTAAATTTTGGAGCCCGGTTGAGGCGAGCTAGGATTTCACTGCCGTACTGGTCGGCGGTGTAAACCTGGTCGGAGACTGCAAACTTGATGATACAAGCTAGAGCGTGAATGCCATCTTTCCAGCCGATTTTCTTGCCTTCCTGATAGGTTCGCCCGGAGTACTTGATCGGAACTTCAAAGATGCGTGCCCCTCGCTTGGCGAGTTTCATAGTGAGCTCAACTTCTATGCCGAATCGCTCACTTTGAAGGGGGATGCTGCGAAGGAGACTCGTGCGGACCATCTTGTAGCAGGTCTCCAAGTCGGTAAGGTTCAAATCCGAAAAAAGGTTGCACAGGAACGTCAGGAACTTATTTCCCACGGAATGCCGAAAAAACAGGACGCGGCGGTAGTCAGAAGCGAGGAAGCGTGAACCGTAAACGGCATCGGCGCTTTCATCGTAGAAAGGCAGAAGCATCTTGAGGAGGTCGGCGGGGTGGTATTCGAGATCGGAATCATGGAAGACTGTGAGCTCGCCAGTTGCTTGCTCAAGTCCCGTGCGAATAGCAGCGGCTTTGCCACGATTCTTCGGATGTCGAAGGAAAATCCATTCGAACTTCGGGCCCCACGGGTCCAGTTGGAGCGAATCTTGAAACTCGCGAAGGACGGAAGCGGAGCGATCCTGGGAACCGTCGTCAACGACGATAATCTGGATCGAACGCAGCAGCGGAGATTCGCTGAGAACGCGGAGCCTCGATAGGCTGGCAGCAACGAGATATTGTTCGTTGTAAACGGCAACGATGACAGAAAGCGAAGTTGGTTTAGTGGTGGGTACTTCCATAATTCTGCCTTAGGACTAGCGCCCCAAAATGGGAAGGAATTATTCGCTTCCGGCTCTGCGTCATGCGGTCGACAAAATGCGCAAGATGTGACGCACGGATAGTATCCTACGAGAGGCGCGAAGAACGAAGCGAGATAAATGAAGTAATTATGGCCAGCGGGTATCAACGAATTCTGAGCCTGAAACGGATATGATGGCTCCTTTACAATGAGTTGCACGTGGTGCTCCTTCAAAATCCTCGACCTGAGCCAATGGTGAAAGATAGATGCTGATAGCTTCGGCGCTTGGAGTTGTCGCCACGTGGGTACTTATAACGGTCGTCCTCATTGGCCTCGGTTCGGTTCTTCTCAAACTCTTCGAGATCGAAATCTCTCTCATTGATGCTTTCTGGATGGGACTCGCAGTTTCGGTTGCAATTCTTGAGATTTGGAACTTATTGCTTCCCGTGACAGGTTCCGTATCTGCTTTGTTCTTCTGTTTCGGCATCCTGGGCTGGATAACAAATCGATCCGTCTTGTGGAACCGTCTTGGTGCTGAATTGCGAACAAGCCGCTGGTTGATTCTGCTCCAGATTGCGATTGTCCTGTTTCTAGCCCTACGAGCGACCGCCCCGTGTATGCATTACGACACGGGTCTTTATGGCGCCTCAGCAGTGCGGTGGATTTCAACTTACCCGACGGTACCCGGACTTGCGAATCTTCACGGGAGGCTCGGTTTCAACAGTTCGGCATTCCTTTGTCTTGCTTCGCTCGATATAAGCGCCTGGAAGGATTTGAGTTTTCATTTATTTACTGGATATCTGATGGCTGCCATGTGTCTCACAATTCTCCCTGCGTGTGTACGGGTAGGGCGGAGGTGTCCCAAGTCTGCGGCAGATTGGTTTCAGTGTGTTCTGGCGATACCCCTGATCTTCTGGGTGACACGCGGTCAAATTGTGGGCGCGCAAACCGATGAACCTGCCACCATTGCCTGCCTGGTTGCAGCGGCGATCCTCTTCGAGAAACTTGCGAAAGATGGAGATCACCTGCAAGAGTCAACCGGGGGACGGTTTGTGGTGGCGGCTGTTCTATTTTCCCTGGCAGTGACTCTCAAAATGTCCACAATCGTTTTCGCTGTAATTGCGTGGTGTTTGACGCTCGGGCGTCTTTATTTCATCAAGCAGTCCGTGCGCGATAGAAAGCTTTACATTACGGGCGCATTAGTCTTGTCAGCGATCATTCTGTTTCCGTGGTGCCTGCGTGGAATCATATTGACCGGATATCCCTTCTACCCGGCGACCACGCTGGAATTTCCTGTTGGATGGTGGCATCAAGCAATCCGAAACAGGTCGGCCATTCAAGTTCCCCTTGTGATTTCACTGACAGGTTTGGCGGTTGCATTCGTCCATCGGCTTCGCAGAAAACGCGTTTCGAACTCCCGTTGGCTATTGATTTTGGTCCCTTCTCTGGCTGGGGTAGTTTTTTGGTTCTTGGCGAGTCCTGACCCAAGATTCGGGCAATTCGCTATCTGGACTACCGCCGGAACTTTAGCAACTTGGGGCATTGTGTCCGTAAATGGTGATGTTTCCCCGGGCCGGTACGTAAGTACAGTCTTAGCAGGGCTATTGGGATTATTGTTGTGGTGTCTAATCTCCTTCGGCTGGAAACAACCCTATCAGTCAATGCTAGCTGCCAAGGCACTGTTGCCCCTGCCCAAGGTCAGCCTGACCGTTCGACAGACATCCTCCGGCCTGAAAGTTTATCTTCCAAGGCAAGGCAATCAGTGCTGGGATGCGCTGCTGCCTTGCACACCTTATCCCGATGACACTCTTCGGCTTCGCGACAGGGAGAACATGCGCTGGGGGTTCAGTTCGGAAGGGCGACCCGATCTTCTGTACCGATACTAGACGGCCCCGTTCTCGTGGCTGCTAGCGACAATCAGTGAGTTTTTGAAGTCCGGATGAGGCTGCGAAGAATTACAACGATTTTTGGAACGAAGAGGCCGCAGCTCAGTTGGATAGAGTCCGCCTGCGAAGGAAACCAAAAGGTCGGGAGTTCGAGGCCCCCCAGCGCGCCATTTTCGACCATGTATCTCGATAGACTGCCGTTTTACACCTTAGAGAGAAAGCTGTTTGCACCGTGACCGTTTCTGGTTAAGAATCCAAAGTCATGAGCGGATTTGCTGGCTTGCGAGTTTTGGCGCTGGAAAGCCGCCGCGCTGCTGAGCTTTCCAAGTTGATTTCCACCTACGGAGGCCTGCCCATCGTTGCGCCTGCGATGATGGAAGTGCCTCTGGAATCCAACAGCGAAGCGCTCGCGTTTGCGGCGAGGCTCTTCGCGGGCGAATTCGACATAGTCATTTTCCTGACCGGCGTGGGCTCCCGCACTCTTCTGGGAGTTGTAGAGACCACCTACCAGCGCGATGAGTACGTCGCGGCGCTCCAACGGATTAAAATTGTGGCCCGCGGACCGAAGCCCGTGGCGGCCCTTCGCGAGATCGGCATTACTCCCGCTCTCACTGTGCCCGAACCGAATACGTGGCGTGAACTTCTAGGGGCGCTCGACAACGCAGCCCAATCAGAGGTGGGAATTCGTCTGAACGGCGCTCGAGTCGCCGTCCAGGAATACGGAGTTTCCAATCCCGAGTTATTGGATGGGCTGGAAAAACGCGGCGCGCGCGTCACTCGCGTGCCGGTCTACCAATGGGCGCTGCCTGATGATCTGGCGCCTCTCCGGGCGGCCATCCAGTCTCTCGCGGAAGGGAAGATAGACGTCGTCTTCTTCACCACTAGCGTTCAGGCGGTGCATCTTTTTCAGGTCGCCGCAGAAATGAATTTGGAAAAGGAAATGCGCGCAGGCTTGGAGCGCGCAATGGTCGCATCCATCGGCCCGACAACCTCAGAAGAGCTGTCGCGCCAAAGGATCCGCGTGGACCTTGAGCCATCGCATCCAAAAATGGGCTTTCTTGTGAAGGAAGCGGCGGAGGGAGCCGCAGAGTTTGTTCGTAGGAAGCCGAAGGAAAGCGCCTCCGCCTGAAGCGGGCTGCTTCAGCGACCTGAGTTTTTTCCCGCGGCAGTGGCCATCGCCGGCCTGGCTCCCGAAATTAACTCGCAGTCCACGTTGGCTTGAATGAGGGCTTCGAGCTCTTTGGCGACGCGCTCAGGCGATAGCTCGCTTTCGTTCTTCAACCGCACCACCTGTCGTCCATCGTGGGCGGCGGAGATCAGGAGAGACAGGACTTTGTCCCGAGAAACAGCTTCGTTCTCGATCAGTCTGTCGACATTGCGCACTTGAGCGGAGGCGGATACGAGTTCGAGCACTTCGGGCGAAACCGCTTCATCATGCAACACGACCTCGGCGGCGCGAAGCAGGCTCACTGCTTCCGCGGGCAGCAGATCGGGGCCACCGGGACCTGCGCCCATCAAGTAAACCTTGCCTCTCATGATTGGTATTTGCATTTGTGCAACCTCACTTCCGGCAAGTCTGGGGGACCATCTGAGCTTCAAGAGCCGGAGATGGCTCCACTCGCCGTAGTTCTCAAGAGCAGGCTAGCACCGTCCCGGGGAGTGCTAGGTGCCGAAGATTGCATTTTCTGAATCGAAATTATTAATGCTGGCGGGTGTTAGGCGGCCGGGGGTCCGCTGCATTGCCAAATTTAGCCCGACGAACTTGGTCGTTTGTGCTCTCGGCGAAACGCTTCAAAAGCCTCTTTACTCGCCAGTTTATGGATCATGCGTTTTCGTTCTTCAGGATCCAGTTCTCGGGACTGTAGTTTGTCTCGCGCTTCGCTGAGATGCGCAAGCCACGCTTCGTATTCCGGGCCAAACTGTTCCTCAAGTTCGATTCGCAAACGTTGCGCGAGGGCCGGGCTTTGTCCGGAAGTAGAAACGGCAATTTGCAACGCTCCGCGTTGCACCACCGCCGGATAGTAAAAATCGCAAAGCTCCGGAACATCCACGATATTGCAAAGGACTCCCCGCCGCGTGGCTTCCTGGAAGATCTGTTTGTGAAGTTCCGTTGAGGACGTCGCGGCCACAACCACAAACATGCCGTCGAGGTCACCCGGTTGAAAACCACGCTGCCGCCATTCAACCTGCTTCGCTTGAGCCCACGAACGTACTCCCGGAGTCGCATCGGGAGCCACCACGAGCACCTTCGCGTCCGCTTCGATGAGGCTTGCTATCTTTGACTCGGCAACGGTTCCCGCGCCGACCACCAGGCACGGCCGGCCCGCCAGTTTCAGGAACATCGGGAAAAGTCTCGCGGGATTCATTGTTCTAGGACAGCCGATCGGGAGTAAGAAGCGCCGTCATCTCCAAAACTCTCCGGTAATATTCCCGCTGCGTGAGCTGCGAGGCGGCCTGTTCGTCGACGATAAACGTAACTTCAGGATGCAATTGCAAGGCAGAAGCGGAAACCGCGGATGCGATGGGTCCCTCAATGGATTTTGCCACCGCGGCCGCTTTAGCCGCACCTGTCGCCAGCAGAATGATTTTCCGCGCTTCCAGAATCGTTCCAATGCCCATGGTGATCGCGCAACGCGGGCGCTCCTCGCCCGGCGCAAAAGAATTCGCGTTGTCGTCCATCGTTTCCTGGCTAAGCACTTTCAACCGCGTGCGAGAGGCCAGGCTGGAAGTCGGCTCGTTGAAGCCAATGTGTCCGTTGCGACCGATCCCAAGAATTTGCAGATCGATGCCCCCGGCCTTTCGGATGTCCTCTTCATACGCAGCGCAATATTGATCGTAATGGCCCGGGATAGTTCCGTCCGGAATATGAATATTCCTCGGATCCACGTTGACGTGCGAAAAGAAATGCTCCCGCATAAAATAATGAAAGCTCTGCGAATGCGTCGCCGGGATTCCCAGGTACTCATCCAGATTGAAAGCCACGACGCGAGATAAATCAAGAGATCCTTGCTTGTGAAGCTCCACGAGATGCTTGTACACGCCCACCATCGTGCTACCCGTGGCTAGTCCAAGCACCAATTCCGGTTTCTTGCGCACCGCGCCGGCGACAAGTTGCGCTGCCTGCCGGCTGATCTCTTCACTGTCGCGCTTCAGGAGTACCAGCATACTGCGCCCTCTTTGTATCTGGCTTTCTGGCTAGCTGAAACAGGATGAGGCGGAAACCTCGAATCATCAATTCTACCGGAACCGGCGGATGA
>WNFT01006285.1_pt1 | contig 10460 bp, 9 predicted proteins | sample 5400191 | NCBI WGS metagenome assembly WNFT01 (sample SAMN13153359, study PRJNA577476) | soil metagenome | isolation source: 80 cm saprolite under Madrone tree | place: USA:California | collected 2016-06-14 | reverse complement strand
TGATGTCGGCTGACGGGCATCTCGAGGTTCCGCCCGAGCGCTGGGTGCATCGGGTGCCGGAGAAATACCGCGACCGCGCGCCGCACACGGTTCATCTCCCGGATGGCGGCGATGCGCTGATGATCGAGGGGCAGCCGCTGTTGGAGGCCAATTTTCTCGATTTGCGCGCCGGCCGCGCCGAAGGGACATGGCAGCCCTTCGGCCTCAAGGTCGCCGATGCCGCCGGCACCGGCTCGCCCGAGCAGCGGGTCAAGGAGCAGGATCAGGACGGCATGGACGCCGAGGTCCTGTTCGCGGCGATGGTCGCCGGCCCCGTTTTCTGGCGCAACATCGCCCATGACGAGGTCTACAAAGCCGTGATCCGCGGCTACAACGACTGGCTCGCCGAGGAATACTGCGCTGTGGCACCCGATCGTCTGATCGGCATGGGCGTCATCCCGATCACCAATGTCGACGACGCCATCGCCGAGATGAAGCATTGCAAGAAACTGGGCCTCAAAGGGATTCTATTGGGCGCATTGCCCAGTGCAAAGGGCTACCCCAGTCCCGAGGACGACAAGTTCTGGGCCGCGGCGGTCGATATGGCAATGCCGGTGACGGTGCATGTGCAGTTCTACCGCACCGGAGCCAGGGCAACACAGCCGACGTTCCGCTATCCGAAAGAAGACCCGGTAATCATGCAAAGGCTGCGGCGTCCGTTCCTCGAATGGCTGTGCAATTTCGGACTGGCGCCGTCGGTCAGCATTGCCCAGCTGGTGCTCGCCGGGGTGTTCGAGCGCAATCCGCAGCTCAAGATCTTCTTTGCCGAGACCCGGCTCGGCTGGGTCCCGTTCTGGCTCGAACACATGGATCTGTGGTACCAGCGCCATCTCGGCTGGGCGCAAGAGTATCTGGGCTTCGAGCCGCTGAAGGAATTGCCCAGCCATTATGTCCGTAAGCACGTATATTTCAGCGTGCAGTACGAGCGGGTGGCGATCGAGGAACGCCAGCATGTCGGCGTCGATCGCATCATGTTCGCCACCGACTTCCCGCATATCGAGAACGAGTGGCCCAATTCCCGGCCGATCATCGACAAGATCTACGCGGACATCCCGGCAGAAGATAAGCACAAGATCTGGGCCGGCAACGCCGTCGAATTCTTCAAGCTCGCCAATTGACGCTATGCCCCTCACCCCGACCCTCTCCCCGCAAGCGGGGCGAGCGGGGAGAGGGAGGGACCCGCGTCAGCGGGAGGGTGAGGGGCAGCGAGCGATCGACGGTCTATGCCGCGCTGCACCTCGCCCGCCCAGCGCACTTCGGGTCTATTGCCGCCGCGCGGATCGCCTTGAGCCGTTCGAGCGTCCCTTCTACATCCGCCCCATCAGCCGCGAATGCCGACGAGATCGGCGGCGAGGATCGCGGCGAGGCGTCGGGTGGCGGTCATTCCTCCGGCACCCCGGCCTTGCGTAGGCCGTCCGTGTAGCGCGCAAGGAGTTCCGGCGACAACACCGACGTGGCGGCCCAGGAAGCTTTCCACGCGGCGATCGTCAGCCCTGGCTGAAGTGCGAGAACACGTTTGAGCCATTCGCGAACGTCGTCGACGCGGCCGAGATGCGCAAGGCAAACCAGCTTGAGGCGCATCGTGATCAGGTGGCGCGGCTGCGCGTGCAACGTCCGATCGGCCCATTCGATGGCCTCCTCGTAGCGCTGCTCAAACAGGTGAGCAAAGGCGAGCCCCGCGGAGAACAGAAAGGCGAGCGGATCGAGCGGGCTCAGCCGCATCGCCCGCTGTTGCGCTTCGATCGCCGGGATGAGCTGGTTCTGCATCGCCAAGGCCCAGCCGCGTGCGGCCCACGCCAGGGCGGAATTGGGGTTGAGCGCGAGCGCGCGCTCGATGGCGGCCATAGCTGCGGCAGGTTCGCCGGCGAGAAAGAGGATCGTGGTGCCGGCGAGTGATAGAACGTCCGCGTCGTCCCGGCCCGCCTCAATCGCCTGTCTTGCGAGGAGCACCGCCTCCGCGATCTCCGCATCCGAAACCGCGCCCCAGCCCTGCACCCGCTGCAGCGTGCGGCACCAGCCAATCAGCGCGGCGGCCGGTACGTAGGACGGATCGATCGCCAGCGCATTTTTCGCCAGTGCCACGGCCTCGCGCAGGCTCTCTTCGGTAAATTTGTGGGTTTGCGCGACAGCCCGCAGGTAGAGGTCGTAGGCGTCGAGGCTCTCGGTCGGCTTCCGTGTCGCCCGCTCGATCTCCGAGAGCCGCAGTCGCGGCTCGATCGCGCCGACGACCTTGCTCGCCACCTGATCCTGCAACTCGAAGATGTCGTCGAGAGCGCCGTCGATGCGGTCGGCCCAGATATGCGCGCCCGTCGTCGTGTCGATCAGCTGGGCGGTGATGCGGACGCGGTTGCCGGCCTTGCGCGCACTGCCTTCAAGCACGTAGCGCACGCCCAATTCGCGGCCGACCTGGCGGAGATCGGGCGATTTCCCCTTATAGGCAAAGCTAGAGTTGCGGGCGATCACGAACAGCCACGGCAGCCGCGCAATCGCGGTCGTGATCTCCTCGACCATGCCGTCGACGAAATATTCCTGCTCGGGATCGCCACTCATGTTGGCGAACGGCAGGACCGCCAGCGAGGGCTTGTCCGGCAATGCCAGCGGCGGCCGTACGGGTGCGGTCACGGCGACCGCGCCGAGCCAGATCGCAAAGGCGTGCACCGGCCGGGCGATGTTCTTGACCTGCTGCTCGCCTAGATCCTCGAACGCGATATCCTCGACCTTGCCGGCCGCGTCGCTGCGTACTCGCCCCGAGACGCAGATCCCGCCCGGCTCGGCCAGGCCTTCGAGGCGGGCGGCGAGGTTGACCCCATCGCCGAAGATGTCGCCGTCCTCAACGATCACGTCGCCCTGGTGAATGCCGACGCGAAACTCGATGCGCTGGTCGGCCGGGATCTCGGCATTACGCAGCGCCATCGCCCGCTGCACCTCGACGGCGCAGCGCACCGCATCGACAACGCTGGAAAACTCCACGAGCAGCCCGTCACCGGTCGTCTTGACAATGCGGCCGCGGTGCTCGGTAATCTTGGGGTCGGAAAGTTCGCGCCGGATCGCCTTCAGTGCGGCAAGCGTGCCCTCCTCGTCCCCGCCCATCAGCCCGCGAATAGCCGGCGACATCGGCCGCCAGGATCGCCGCCAGCCGCCGCTCGACCAGTTCTCGTCCTTGGGTCTCCATGAAGGCGATCATAGCGCGCGCATCGCTTTAGCGACAGCGAAGCTGAGATCGTGAGAGCTCAGCGGCGGGATGCGTCCGGCCTCGCCAAAGACTGTTCCAGCACTTCCCGGATCAGGCGCGTATAGGGAACGCCTCGCGCCTTGGCGCGGGCTTTCAAAGCATCGAGCAGTGGTATGGGAAGCCGCATGTTGAGCCGCGCGGCCTTGGTCTCGAATTCAAACCTCGCGGGCTTGAATTGCGAGAAATCAAGGTCCGATAAATCCTGATCGAGAAAAGCCTCGGCCTCTTCGTCCGTAGTCAATCTAGAAACCTTGCGTTTCATAGCTTTTGATCTCCTTCGCATGCATGTAACGAGCGCTCACCGGCCGGATCAGCTGCTGCCCGAATCTCTTCCGGATGGTGAAAGCCACGAACAGCGGACGGCCCTTTTCGGTCCTCCCCACAGCTATCAACCTGTCCTCAAGACGGGCGTGTTTCAGGTCCGGGGCTATTCGCGGATCGTCGCGTAACAGTGCCTCGATCTCGGCAAATCGAAACCCCGTGCTTCCGGCAATGCGTCCGGTTATCCCTGTCCCAATCGAATCCTGCAACGGCCTCATCATCCATAGTTTCACTGTACCGATGTACGTACAAATGTAAGGCGTTCTAGCACGATTGTCCATAACGAAGCGTTGGCAACTTGCTGCACATGCGGCACTGGCGGCCGAAGACCCAATTTCTGGTTGGGGTGCGCGGCGGACGGGGGTTTTCGTAGAGGGCGTTGGTGCCGACCCGAACTTGACTTATACAGCTCCGGCGGTGCTTTGGGCGGCAAACCGGAGGGGAATATGGGTGAGTTTGCATTAGGGCAGCCGGTTTCGCGGTTCGAGGATCCGCGGCTGTTGCGCGGCGGCGGCCGCTATGTCGACGACATGGTGTTGCCACGGATGGTTTTTGGTCATGTGCTGCGCTCGCCGCACGCGCATGCCCGGATCCGCTCTATCGATGTGACCGCGGCCAATGATGCGCCCGGCGTGCTCGCCGTGCTGACCGGCGCGGATTGGGAAGCCTCCGGTTGGCGCGACCTGCCTTCGGCCGCGGGGAACAGGCGGCGCGACGGCTCCCCCGCCTATCGCCCCCGCTTCCCGGCATTGGTCAAGGATCGCGTCCGCTGGGTCGGTGACTATGTCGCCTTTGTCGTCGCCGAGACCCGGCATCAGGCGGCGGACGCGGCGGAGCTGATCGAGGTCGAGTACGAGCCGCTGCCGGCAGTCGTCTCGACAGAGGATGCGGCAAAGCCGGGCGCCGCGCTCGTTTGGGACGAGGCCCCCGACAATATCTCTTTTGTGTATCTCGAAGGCGACAAGGCGGCGACCGACGCCGCCTTCGCCGGTTCGGCGCATGTCGTCCGGCGCAAATTCGTGATCAACCGGGTGACCGCCGCGACGATGGAGCCGCGCGGCTCGATCGGCGACTACAACGCCGCCGAGGGCCGCTACACGATCTACACGACCTTGCAGCGCATCCATGGCTACCGCGCCGAGCTGTCGCAGATTCTGAGGGTGCCGGAGAGCCGGGTGCGCGTCGTCGCCGGCGACATTGGCGGCAGCTTTGGCATGAAGTCGGCGATCTACAACGAGGTGGCGCTGGTGTTGCTCGCCTCGAAGCTCGCGGGACGCCCGGTCAAATGGACGAGCACCCGATCAGAGGCCTTTCTCGGCGACGCGCAGGCCCGCGACAATGTCACCGAGGCCGAACTGGCGCTCGACCGCGACGGCCATTTTCTCGGCCTCAGGGTCAAGACGACCGCCGCCGTCGGCGCCTATCCGCAGGCCGGCTCCAATGCTTTTGTCGCCAATCTCGGGACCTTGGCCGGCGTCTATCGCACGCCGGCGGTGCATGCCGACGTGACCGCCGTCTACACCCACACCAACCCGATGCGCGCCTATCGCGGCAACGGGCGGCCCGAGGCGGGTTATGTCATCGAGCGGATGGTCGATGAGGCCGCCACCGAGCTCGGCATCGATGCGATCGAATTGCGCCGGCGCAATACGATCCCACCCGAGGCGATGCCGTTCAAATCGGGCCTGACCTTCACCTACGATTGCGGCGAATTCGAAAAGTGCCTCGACATGGCGCTCGAGCTCGCCGATGCCGCGGGCTTCATGCAACGCCGCGCCGACGCCCGCCGGCGCGGGAAATTGCGCGGCATCGGCCTTGCCAACACAATCGAGCGCGCCGCGGCGGGCGGCTTCGAGGCGGCCGAGATCCGCTTCGACCGCAGCGGCACGGTGACCCTGGTGTCGGGCTCGATCACTCAGGGCCAGGGCCACGAGACCGTCTACAAGCAGCTCTTGTGCGATCGGCTCGGCATCCACCCCGATCAGGTGCATTACGTGCAGGGCGACACCGAGAAGGTGGCGATCGGCGAAGGCACCGGCGGCTCGCGCTCGGCCGCACTCGGCGGCTCGGCGGTTCATCTGGCGACCGAGAAGATCATCACCAAGGCGAAGGCGATCGCCGGCCGCATGCTCGGCGCCGATGCGGAGGAGATCCGCTTTGAGGACGGGCTCTTCTCGGCGCCGCGCTCGAACCGCGCCCTGACGGTTGGCGAGATCGCCAAGGAGTCGCTCAACCCGCAGAACCTGCCCGAGGGCATGGACCTCGGCCTGATTGCCAGCGCCACTTTCGCCTGCAAGGAGCAGAACTTCCCAAACGGCTGCCATATCTGCGAGCTCGAGATCGACGAGGAGACGGGTGCCGTCGAGATCCTGCGCTATAGCGTGGTCGATGATGTCGGCACGGTGATGAACCCGTTGCTGCTCGAAGGCCAGATCTGCGGCGGCATTGCCCAAGGCGTTGGTCAGGTGCTGATGGAGGACATCCGCTTCGATCCCGCCTCGGGTCAGCTCTTGACCGGGTCCTTCATGGACTATGCGATGCCACGGGCCGACACCCTCTCGGCGATCCACTGCGAAAGCAACCCGGTGCCGACCGCGACCAACCCGCTCGGCGTCAAGGGTGCGGGCGAAGCCGGCAATGTCGGCGCGCTGCCGGCGGTCGCCAACGCCCTTATCGACGCGCTCTCCCCGCTCGGCGTCCGCCACCTCGAAATGCCGGCCACCCCGGAGCGGGTCTGGCGTGCGATACAAGCGGCGCGGTAACCAAGAGCAGCCAGTTGAGCTCTGGTACCTATGCCGGCTTCCCTCCACCCACTCACCTACCCCTCCGCGCCGGCACGATCAAGGGGCGGAATAAAATAACCTCCGGCTATTCGGCCACGAGGGTCGGGATCGCGTCGATTTCCGAGCTCTTTGCCTTGCTTAGTCGTTCGAGGTCGTATCGTGCTTGTAGCGCAAGCCAGAGGTCCGGGCCATTTCCGCACAGCTTGCCCAAGCGAAGCGCCATCTCGGGAGTGACTGGCGCGCGCTCGGTCAGGATTGCATGCAACGTCTGCCGCGAGACGCCCAGCAGGCGGGCAATCTCCGCCCGCGTCCTGCCGAGCGCCGGCATCACGTCCTCACGCAGGAAGCTCGCCGGGATGCATCGCCGGCAATCCGTTGGTGATCGGTCCATCGCCCATCTGTGATAGTCCTCCAAATCGACGTCGATCGCATCGGCACCGTCCCATGCAAAGGTAATCCGCCAATTCCCGGTGACGCGGATCGACCACCGTCGCGCGCCGCGCAGCGCGTGGAAATGGTAGCCCGGGAGGTTCACATGTTCGGGCCGAGTAGGGCATCCAACGCCCGCAGCATGCGCCCTATCCTGCCGACATTCGGCGCGCCCAATCCGGCGACATCCCCGGCCTCGAAATATCGCCGGAGCGCCCTGTTGCGGAAGGTGCGTATCACTCGGGCAGAGATGATCCCCACCCGGGGGGTCGTCAAGTAGCGCTTGACGTCACCGCCGTCTACACCCATGCCGGCTGGAGATTATTCGATATGCGGTTCACCTATGGGGAGGAGCGGGTTCAGGTGATAGGGATGGCCGAAGGACGCATCTTGTTCGTCGTCGTGACGATGCGTAGCGAAGAGGCTTGTCACATCATTTCGGCGCGGAAAGCTGAACGTCATGAGCAAGACAGGTATTACGCGGGTGACCGTGAAAGCTGGTGAGCCCCTCCCGACCGGGGCGACCGATTGGGGACGCCTGGACGCGATCACTGATGAGGAAGTCATCGCGGCGGCGCTGGCCGATCCTGATGCGCAACCTTCCACACCGGAGAAGCTGGCCAGCATGCGCCGCGTATCGCGCGTCAAAGTGCTCCGTCAGCGACTGGGAATGAACCAGGCTGAATTCGCGCGCACCTTCCACCTGCCAATCGATACGCTGCGCGAGTGGGAGCAGCATCGCAGCACTCCTGATGCTCCCGCGCGCGCTGCTGCTGGCGATCGAACGCGACCCCGCGACAATGAAGCGGTTATTGGAAGACGAGGCAGCGTGAGGGCCGCTCAATTCGCTTCAGCACAGATCGTCGGGTTTGCAGTGAAGCCATTGTTTCTGCAAGAATCTTCCAAGCATCTGGCTTGTGGTGAGGGAGGCTAGGTGATGAGGGCCGGTCGACCATCCCATGTAATCGACGAGCCCGCGGAGATGCGCGCCGCCGCCCGTCGCGGCGAATGGCGCGGCAGCACAGGAGGACAGTGCCCGGCATACCAGCAGGCAAACCTGGTGATCCTCCCAAAGGAGGCGGCTGTCGAGTTTGCCGCTTTCTGCACCCGCAACCCCAAGCCCTGCCCGCTCATCGAGATCACGCCTCCGGGCGACCCTGAGCCCGCCCGCTCGGCCCCGGGCGCTGACCTCCGCACCGATCTGCCGGGCTATCGTGTCTACCGCTACGGCGAACTGGTCGAGCAACGGGGAGAAATCCGCGAGCTCTGGCGCGACGATCTTGTCGCCTTCCTACTCGGCTGCAGCCTGACCTTCGAACATGCGCTGATCGAGGCCGGGGTTTGCGTGCGAAACGTGGAGCGCGGCACCCTGGTGCCGATGTTTGTCTCCAACCTCCCCTGCCGCCCTGCCGGACGCTTCCACGGACCGATGGTGGTGACCATGCGCCCGATCCCTGAAGCACAGATCCAGCTAGTCGGCGAGCTGTGCGCACGCTATCCGCATGCCCATGGCGCCCCCCTTCACGCCGGCAGTCCGCAGGCCATCGGGATCGCCGACCTGGGTCGACCCGACTATGGCGACCCCGTCGCCATTCTTCCAGGCGAGGTGCCGGTCTTCCGGGCCTGCGGGGTGACGCCGCAAGCGGTTGCACTCGAGGCACGTCCCGAATTCATGGTCACCCACGAGCCAGGGATTATGTTCCTGACCGACCTGCCTCGCGAAGGGGACACGCCCCTCCCTAATGCTCAGAGCCAAACACAAGCCACACCCTCTCGTCTTGGCCGGGCTTGACATGGCCACCCACGGACCGCGGCAGGCGCGTCGCCAGCTGCCGTGGATGCCCGGCACAAGGCCACGGCTGTCCGGTTCAGCGTTCTGCGTACCAAACCTACCCAAATCCGTCGCCTGCTGCCCCTCACCCTCCCGCTTCGCGGGTCCTTCCCTCTCCCCGCTCGCGGCAGGGCTGTCCGGGGAAGATCTCGCAGCGATGAAGGGAGGGACATCGCACCCCCAATTTCGTCTTTGGCCGGCCTTGTGCCGTGGGCCTTCAGCCGACGGACTACGATCCGTGGGCATCCACGCCTTGGAGCGGGCAAAACAAAGACGTGGATACGCGGAACAAGTCCGCGCAAGACGACTGAAAATCGTTGGCTGCGAATCCCAGGCAACTTCTGCACACGACGCTTAACATTGCTCACTATGGACAGAGGGCTAGGCGCCTCAGACAACCGTGTTTCGTAAACCGGACAGCCATGGGCACGAGGCCGGGCATGGACGAAGAGGGTTACTCGGAGCTTGAATTTATAGCAGATACGTGCTATTTTAGCAAATCATAATGTGATCTTTTTCCACAACCTTTTCACGACCTTGGAACTATCGGAGAGGGGTGCGAAATGCCGGCCGAAATCCTCCCTGCAGTCTCCCTCAGGAGCATCATTCGGCTCCCTGCTGCCCGAGTGCTGGTTTGGGCATCTAACCATCTGATCGGGATGGTGTTATGGTCGATCGGCCGGGGGATTTTCCGGGACGAATCGAATTTTCTCCCTGCTCTCAGGGAGGAGGAGCTGCCAGCCTGCCGCCGAGGTCCAGCCGCCCCGAAGCCAGAGCGGCCAGCCGATCGAACAGTGCCGGTGTGGCGGCGAGCAATAGTCCACCCCGCGTCAGCATTACCGCCGGGGGCACCTCGTTTGTTCGACCCCCGGCCTCGCGGACGATCAGCAGTCCAGCGAGGCAGTCCCAGGGCTGGACATGCGCTTCGTAATACGCTTCGGCCGTACCCTCGGCGACCATCGCAAGGGCAACAACGCAAGTTCCCATGCAGCGCAATGCGCTGCCGCCGCGGAGGGCCATCTCGATCATTCCTAGCGACAGATCGGGGGAAGTACGGCGGGAGAGACCGACAAGGATCGTCGCCTGCGCAGGATCATCGATGCGGCTGGCATGTATCGGAGCCCCGTTGCACCAAGCGCCACGATCGCGAACAGCCGAGTAGAGCCTGGCGACGCAGGGCAGGTAGATGAGGCCGATCACCGGCTCGCCGGCGATCGCATAAGCGATGGAGACGCCCCAGAGCGGAAGCCCGCGCAGGAAATTGTTGGTGCCGTCGATTGGATCGACCACCCAGCAGCGCTCACTGGCGGCTCCGCCGCTCTCCTCGCCGACAAAGCCGTCGGACGGAAAGGCTTCGGCCAGCCCGGCGCGGATCAACGCCTCGACCTCGCGATCGGCGATGCTCACGAAGTCCTGCGGTCCCTTTGTCTCCCGCGTCAAGGCGGTCCTGCGGGCGAAATACTTGGCCGCGAGCGCTCCGGCATCGCGGATTACAGCGGTCGCAGTGGTGAGACGGGCTTCGATCGTCATGGCCGGCCAGCTATTCGGTTGCGTCCAATGCTTGCTATACGCAGCTTTTTTCGTTGTCGCGATAGTCGCCGAGGCGCATCTTTGATGGGCGATACGGGGCGCCAAGACCAAAGGGGTTTTCCCGAATGAGTACTGCCGCGATACGTCGCTTTGCCATTCCGACCCCGGATGAGCTGATCGACCGGGCGCGCGGCATGGTGCCTGAGATCCGGGCGCTCGCCGAAGAGACCGAACGCAATCGCAATGTGCTCCCCCACATCATCGACAAGATTAGGGATGCCGAGCTGTTGCGTAC
>WNFT01022739.1_pt1 | contig 10463 bp, 9 predicted proteins | sample 5400191 | NCBI WGS metagenome assembly WNFT01 (sample SAMN13153359, study PRJNA577476) | soil metagenome | isolation source: 80 cm saprolite under Madrone tree | place: USA:California | collected 2016-06-14 | reverse complement strand
CAATCACCTCGCCACGCCGCAACACCGGCGCCGACGGCACATCGTTTGTGTCGAGCCGTTGCAGCCATTCCGCGGTCGAGCGCTCCTTGATGATCTCCGCCATCAGCAGAATGCGTTCGGTGGCGTTGATCGCCCTGCCGCCGGGCGTGATGAACCGCGGGTCCTCGGTGAGGCCCGATCGCTGCGAGGCGGCGCAGAAGCCTCGCCATTCGGAGTCCGAGATGGTGCCGACGGTGATGTAGCCGTCCGCAGTCTCGAAGATCAGCTCGGGGCGCGCCGTGGGGTCGGCGGTGGTCGCCTCCCGGCCCACCACGGTGTACTGCGTCATCGCCTCCGGCCAGAGATACGCGATCATGGTGTCGAGCATCGCGAGCCGGACATGCTGGCCCTCGCCGGTCCTCTCACGTGCAAAGAGCGCCGCGGTCACCGCCTGAGCGGCAAAGATCGCGGTGGTCTTGTCGGCGACGATCGTGCGGATCATCCGCGGTCGGCGGGTTTTGGGGTCCGCCTGGAGGTCGGCGAAGCCCGACAGGCCCTGGATGATCGGGTCGTAGACCCGCTTCCCGGCATAGGGTCCGCTCTCGCCGACGCCGCTAATCGATACATAGATCAGGCGCGGATTTGACGCGCGAAGTGTCGGCTCGCCAAGACCGAGGCGTTCCATCGTGCCGGGCCGGAAGTTCTGCACTAGCACGTCGGCACGCGCGGCCAGCTTGCGCATGATCGTTCCGGCCTCCGGCCGCTTGAGGTCGAGCGACAGTGAGCGCTTGCCCCGATTCGTAGAGACAAATAGCGCCGAAAACTCTCCCGACTCGCTGATCGACTGCCGGCTGTGGCGGGTGATGTCACCGCCGAGCGGCTCGATCTTGATCACCTCGGCGCCCTGATCCGCGAGGAACATGGTCGCCAACGGCCCGGAGACAACACTGGTCAGATCGAGCACCCTGATTCCCGCCAATGGACCCGACATGTCGCACCTTGGGTTTGTTTCCAGAACCTATATCGGAGTTACGAACGTAACCGCAAGATCACTCTCCCGATGCGTCAGAGCGCATAGATGGGCCATGCTGCTCGAAAAGAGCTTTTGCTAGTGGCGAAATCAGGATATTATGAGTGTCATTTTAAAACGTTGTACGGATGCGAGAATGACCGAAAGCGGAAAGAGCGGAGTGGCCCTGCTGGTTGGCGCCGGAGATGCGATCGGCGCCGCGGTGGCGCGGCGATTCGCCGCCGGGGGTTACTGCGTCTGCGTGGCGCGGCGCGATGCCGAGAAGTCTCACAGCGTCGTGCAGGAGATCGTGGCATCGGGCGGCGTAGCGCGCGCCGTGGGGACGGACGCTCGCAATGAAGAGGCGGTCCAGGCGCTGTTCGCCCAGGTGGAATCAGAGCTAGGACCGGTCGAAGTCTGCCTCTTCAATGCCGGCGCCAATGTCAAGGCGCCGCTGATCGAGACCAGCGGCAGGCTGTTCTTCAAAGCTTGGGAGCTCGCCTGCTATGGCGGCTTTCTGAGCGGCCGCGAGGCGGCGCGCTACATGGTGCCGCGCGGTCGAGGCACGATCCTATTCACTGGCGCCACTGCCAGCGTTCGCGGCGGCTCCGGCTTCGCTGCTTTCGCGGCGGCGAAGTTCGGTCTGCGCGCAATCGCACAGTCTATGGCGCGGGAGCTCGCACCGAAGAACATCCATGTCGCCCATCTGATCATCGATGGGGCGGTCGACAGCGAGGCGATCCAGAGGCGGCTCAGCGCCGCCACCGGGACAATGCCGGATCGGCCGCCGGACAGTCTGATCCAGACCCGCTCGGTCGCCGAAGCCTACTGGGCATTGCACAACCAGTCGCGCGACGGCTGGACGCACGAGCTCGACATCCGCCCCTATATCGAGCGCTGGTAGCGATGACCGACAAACCGCCGCGTCGGCTGGTGCTGTGGGGCGCCGGAACCAGCCGCACCCTGCGCGCTCATTGGGCATTGCACGAGCTCAGCCTCGACTATGACTGCCGGCCGATCCGGCCGCGCTCCGGCGAGACGAAAACGCCCGAGTACACCATGCTCAACCCGCGGCAGAAGATCCCGCTGCTGGAGGACGGCGACTTCAAAATCGCCGAGAGCCCGGCAATTGCCGCCTATCTCTCCAATACCTATGGCACCCCCGAGAACGCGCTGATCCCAAAGAACCCGCGGGAATACGCGACCTGGCTCGAATGGTGTTTTTACGTGGTAACCGAGCTCGACGCGACCAGCCTCTACGTGATGCGCCGCCATGGCGATCTGAAGCACATTTATGGCGAAGCGCCGGTCGCGCTGGAAAGCGCCGCCGGCTACTTCGCGACGCAGCTGCGTCATGCCGAGCAGGCCTTGCAGGACGGGCGGCCTTTTCTGGTCGGCGGACGCTTCACTACAGCCGACATGCTGCTCACCACCTGCCTGACCTGGGCGATGAACTACCAGGTCCCGGTAACCGCGGCGTGTCTCGCCTATATGGAGAGGATCACCTCTCGCGGGGCCTACCGTACCAGCGTGGCGGCCAACAAGCCGAGAACGGCATAGTCGCCTCAGCTCGTCGCCTTCTCCTTCGCGACCCGGCGATGGGCTGGAAGATCGATCTCCAGCGGCAGATGTCGCGGACTTTTGGCTCCGGGGCCGCGATAGACGTGGACCTGCTTCGCGACAAGAGGCTCGCCGCATTCGGAGCATACAAGGACGGGATCGAAATCCTTGCCGCAGAGATCGTGCGTGTGGAGCAGCGGGCGCCCCTTCTTCCCGGCCATGTAGACATCGCCCCAATGCACGATCGACATCACGATCGGGTAGAGGTCGAGCCCTTTCGGCGTCAGGCGATACTCATAACGCACCGGCCGCTGCTGGTAGGGCACTTTGACGAGCACAAACTCGTCGACCAGCTTTTTGAGGCGGCTGGCAAGGATCGGCCGCGTGATGCCTAGGCGCTCCTGGAAGTCCTCGAAGCGCCGCACGCGCAAAAAGCAGTCGCGCAGAATCAGTAGCGTCCAACGGTCGCCGATCACCGAGACCGTGCGCGCCATAGAGCAATTTTCTTCACTGAGCTCGTTCCAACGCATCCGTTCTTCCAGCAATGCCTGTTGAGTCCTTCCACTCTTCATATAACCCAAAAGGGTTCAGAATTCAAACTATCGGGGTATCAGGTCGCGGCGGCAGCAGTCTTTATGCCGCGAGCCGTCAGCAATTCCGCGAGTTCGCCGCTCTCGTACATCTCGCGGACGATGTCACAACCGCCGACAAATTCGCCCTTGACGTAGAGCTGCGGGACAGTCGGCCAATCCGAGAACGCCTTAATCCCTTGGCGCAGAGCCGGATCGCTCAGCACGTCGACACCCTTGAATCTGACGCCCAAACGGCTCAGCACCTGGACCACCAGGCTGGAAAAACCGCACTGCGGGAAGACCGGAGTGCCTTTCATGAACAGCACCACATCGTGCTCACCGATCTCACGCTCGATGCGCTCTTGCACTGGATTACTCATCGCATTCCTCTCCCTTCAATTGACGTGTGCCCGACCCCGATACCGCAATACCGGCTAGCGCGACGCCAGGATCATCTCCCCGACATCGCGCAGCCGGTCTTTGCCGAAGAAGATCTCGTCGCCGACGAAGAAGGTCGGCGAGCCGAAAGTGCCGCGCGCGACCGAGCGCTCCGTGTTGTCGAGCAGCCGTGCCTTGACGTCGGCATCCTGGACCAGTGCCGCGAAGCGCTTGGCATCGAACCCAGATTCGAGCAAGGCGGCCCACAATACCGACGGATCGTCGAGCTTTTTGGGCTCAGACCACATATGCCGGTAGATCTCGTCGACATAGCGCTCGAACACGCCGAGCTTCTGTGCCGCGATAGCGCCGCGCATGATGGTCAAAGTGTTGACCGGGAAAAACGGGTTATGGCGGAAACGCGTGATGCCATGGCGCTTGATGAAGCGCGCCGTCTCGAGGCGCTCGTAGTCGGGCTTGTTCTTGATGCCGGCGAGGCTCTCCGCGGGCGACCGATTGCTAGTCAGTTTGTAGACGCCCCCCAGCAACACCGGCACATACTCGAATTTCGCACCGGTCCGCTGCTCGATCTCGGGGATCACCAGGTGCGCCAGATAGGCGTTGGGACTGCCGAAATCGAAGTGGAACTCGACCTTGGGCATGGCTTCACCATTTTTCCGCAAAGGGCCGGATCTCACGCTGGAACGACCAGGCGTCGCGCGGCTCCTGATAGATCTGCCAATAAGCTTCGGCGACCGAGGCCGGCCGCATCAGCCGGCCCGGATCGAGATTGGCGAGCGCCGCCTCGCCCTCCAGCTCCTTGATCCGCTCGCGCACCCAGGCGGTGTCGACCCCGGCGTCGATCACCAGATGGGCGACGTGAATGCCCTTCGGGCCGAGTTCGCGCGCCGCACTCTGCGCTACGGCCCGCAGGCCGAATTTGGCGCTGGCGAAAGCGGCATAGCCGACCCCCCCGCGCAGGCCGGCGGTGGCGCCAGTAAAGAAGATGTTGCCGCGGCCGCGGGGCAGCATCAGGCGGGCCGCCTCGCGGCCGGTTAAGAAGCCCGCGTAGCAAGCCATCTCCCAGACCTTGCGGAACACCCGCTCGGTGGTTTCGAGCAGCGGGAAATTGACATTGGCCCCGACGTTAAAGATGCAGACTTCGAGTCGAGCGAGCGGCCGACGATCTGCCCGCCGGCCGCTTCGACATCGGCGACTAGAGGCGCCAGCTTCTCGCCATGCCGCCGCCCGGCGAAGACAGTGAAGCCTTCGGACGCGAATTTCTTGGCGATGGCGCCGCCCATAAAATCGCCGGCGCCGATTACCGCCGCGGTAGCGTTCCTGTGTTCCAATGGAGCCTCCTGCTCGTCATGCGATGTTTCCTATGCCTGCTGTATTGCCTGCTCGCGAGCGACCTCGGTCAGGCGATGCTTCAGGATCTTGCCGGTCGAACCGGCCGGCAGCGCGTCCAGCACGATGATCTCGCACGGCCGCTTGTAAGGGGCGAGCTGTCGGGCGGCATATGCCATCAGATCCGCCGGCTTCACGATCGAGCCCGGCAGCAGCTGCACGAAGGCGACGACTTCCTCATTGCCCGTGACAGCGCGGCCAATCACCGCCGACTGAACGACTGCCGGATGCTCGTTCAGCACCGCTTCGACCTCGGCCGGATAGACATTGAAGCCGGAGCGGATGATCAGCTCCTTGGTGCGTCCAACGATAAACAGGATATCGCCGTCGAAGCGCGCGAGATCGCCGGTGTTGAACCATCCATCCCGGTCGATGGCCGCCGCAGTTTCCTCGGGTGCCCGATAATAGCCGCGCATGACATTGGGACCTCGGACATGCAACTCGCCGACCCCGCCCGGGGCGACCGCGCCGCTGACCCCCGGCTTCACCACGCGCGCCTCGATGCCAGCGATCAACGGGCCCACGGCATTGTCGCTCCTCGGGGCTGATGCCCGCACGCTCGAAATTCCAGGAGCGCATTCGGTAATGCCGTAGGCGTTGAGCAGCGGCAGGCCGAACTCGGCCTCGATCGCGGATTTCAGCGTCAGGTCGAGCGGCGCGCCGGCGACGGACAGCGAGCGAAGCTTGCCGCGGGGCAGCTTGGCAATGCCGACAACCGCTTTGTGTTCCAGCAGCCGCTGATAAGTAGCGGGAACACCGAACAGCAGCGTAATGCCTTGGTCGGCAATGGCAGAGACCAGGGCGACCGGATCGTATCGAGGCACCAGCTGCACCGTGCAGCCGAACATCAGGGAGGCGATCAGGATCGCCGAGTAGCCGACAATGTGCGACATCGGCAGCACGCAATACGCCTTATCCGCTGGCGTCACCCCGCGCTGCGAGCCTACCACCCTGGCGCTGAACAGCACATTGCGGTGCGTCAGCATCACACCCTTAGGATTACCGGTCGTGCCCGAGGTATAAAGGAGTGCGGCGACCTGTCGCGATGGATCCGTTTCGACTGCTTCCGGTCTAGTCTGCTGGTTCAACGGGCCGATGCCGAGGGTACCCAGTGGGTGGATTGCGGCAACGGCGGCACCGTGACGGTTCGCATGCTGGCGCGCGTTGTCGGACACCTCGGTCGTATAGAAGACGCGGCGGGCGCCGCTGTGATCCCGAATGAGGTCGATCTCGCGCTCTGAAAGACGAGGGTTCACGATCACCGACCAGGCATCGATCTCCGATGCGGCAAGCAAGATCGCGACGACCGCGAGACTGTTCTCGCTGACGATCATGACCCGGTCGCCCGGCCGAACGCCGTAATCTGCGAGAGTTATCGCTGTGCTCGCCACGATGGCCGCCAGGTCAGCATAGCTCCAGGTGACGTCGCCCTGGACTAGGGCCGGATGGTCCGGGTTCTGAAGTGCGAACGGCTTGATAGCGTCGCTGATGCGGTCCGGAAGCTCGGCCAGGATCTTGTCCGCTTCCTGTCGCGCTGTCGTCGCGTCCATCCCCGCCTCGCCGCTTTGGTCACTCGCGTCAACCAATGCCTGTGTATGATAAGTGTGGTTTCCACACTTGTCAAGGTACACGATCGTCAACAGCTGCGTTGCGCTGTAGTGGACCTCAAGGCGGCCCTGCGATTTATGAAATGTCTTGACAGGTATGTTTTTAAAACTAACTAGACATTCTGAGAGAAATGGCAGTGACGGAGAGCCAGTGTTCAGGCGCATTCAGATGGTTCGCCCAGCCGGTGCCGCCTTCGTCATCCCCTCACCACGCGGGCAAAAGGCCGAACCCGTGGGACCGGTGCGACAAGTTTTTCGGGCCCAGCCTCAATCATGTGACTGATGCCGGCCTGAGGCATCCTGAGCCGGCAACTTCCAGTTGCACGATTTGTGACGCCCCGTTGCACCTACAGCAGATCTGCAGCGGGACCTCCTCTCCAGGTTGCAAAGCTCGAATGCGCGGAAACAGCCGCCCGCACCTGGCCCCGCGGTTGATCCGGCACCGCATCGACCATACGCACCGCTTGCCTGGTGACACTCGACCCGGCGTCGCAATAAGCCCTTATATTATGCCAATTGGGCAATTTTACGGATGACGAATTGGCAATCCGCCACCGGGTGACGATGCGTTGCGCCAGGAGGTTCGCGCGTCACCCGCGACTGGCCGCCACGTAAGACGGAGATCAATGAGAACGCGCATCACCGAACTCTTTGGAATAAGGCATCCGATCATCCAGGGCGGCATGCATCATGTCGGTTATGCCGGGATGGCGGCTGCGGTGTCGAATGCCGGCGGGCTCGGAATCATCACCGGTCTGACGCAGCGCACGCCGGAGGATCTGGCCCGCGAGATCGATCGCTGCCGCGAGATGACCGACCAGCCGTTCGGCGTCAATCTGACCTTTCTGCCCTCGTTCGCCGCACCGCCCTACCCGGAATACATCCGGGCGATCGTCGAAGGCGGCGTCCGGATCGTGGAAACCGCCGGTCGCAACCCCGAGCAATATATGCCGGCCCTAAAGGCGAACGGCGTCAAAGTCATCCATAAATGCACCTCGGTTCGCCATTCGCTGACGGCGGAGCGGACCGGCTGCGATGCGGTCAGCGTCGACGGCTTCGAATGCGGCGGGCATCCGGGCGAGGACGACATACCGAACATGATCCTGCTGCCGCGTGTGGCCGAAGAGATCAAAATCCCGTTTGTGGCGTCGGGCGGCATGGCCGACGCGCGCAGTCTGGTCGCAGCACTCGCCCTCGGCGCCGACGGCATCAACATGGGAACCCGGTTTATCGCCACCCAGGAGGCGCCGGCCCACGACAATGTCAAGCGCGCGCTGGTTGCGGCAAATGAACTGCAGACGCGTCTGATCATGCGAACGCTGCGCAATACCGAGCGTGTGCTGACCAATGCAGCGGTTGAGCAGATCCTCGTCATCGAGCGCGAAAAGGGTGCCGCCACGGCAATTGAAGACCTTCGTCACCTTGTCGCGGGATCCGAGAACCGCCGCGTCCTGCAAGAAGGCGTCATGGATGCGGCCGCGTGGAGCTGCGGCATGGTAGCCGGGCTCATCCATGACGTTCCCACCTGCAAAGAGCTGATCGATAGGATCATGCAGGGTGCGGAGGAGATCATCAGCCGCCGCCTCGCGGGTTTGCTGGCGGCGTGAGACGGGCAAAACGCAGAGGAAAGGACGAGACATCATGGCGGACCTGATCGAGACCATCGAGAACGGCGTGGCCACGCTGACCTTCAACCGGCCGGAGAGGATGAACGCGCTGTCGACGCCGATCATGGAGGGGTTGCTTCAGGGACTGCCGCGGCTGGCCGGCGACCCCGCAGTACGGGTGGTCGTGCTGACCGGCGCCGGCCGGGCCTTCTGCGCCGGTGGCGACGTCAAGAGCATGGCCGAAGGCGGCGAGCGGCGGAGCGAGGCAGAAGCAACAGCGCATTTGCGCTCGCGAATGGAAGTGTCTCGCATTCTGCACGACCTGCCGAAGCCGACGATCGCCATGATCAACGGTCCGGCCGCCGGCGCCGGGCTCGCTTTTGCGCTTGCTTGCGATCTGCGGATCGCCGGCGCCTCGGCAAGGCTGGTGACCGCCTTCATCAGGGTCGGCTTGTCCGGCGATTTCGGCGGGAGCTTCTTTATGACGAGTCTGGTCGGCACGGCCAAGGCGCGGGAACTTTATTTCACCGGGCGCCCAGTCGACGCCGAAGAGGCGCTGTCTCTCGGCCTCGTCAACCGCGTCGTCGCCGACGATCAGCTCGCCAATGCCACGACGGAACTCGCCCGGTCCTTGGCGCAAGGCCCGCAGATTGCCCTCCGCCTGATGAAACGCAACATGAACTGCGCCGAGAGCGGCGGGTTGACCGAGCTCCTCGACATGGAAGCGGCCAATATGGTGCAGGCGGCCCGCACCGAGGATCATCGAGAGGCGGCCAAGGCGTTTGTCGAAAAGCGGGCGCCGATGTTCATGGGTCGCTGAAGTGGCAGCCCTTCAATCGAGAGATCACGTCACCACAAGTTTGGTCGCACAGATGTGCGGTCTGCGTCTGCTGCGGCAGCCATCGTCGGGACCGCCTCCTCGAGGATCGCAGCGCTCACCAGGGCGCCTGATGTGCTGTAGCTGTCGATCTCGGCTTCGCTCAGACCGAGCTCACCAAAGACTGTCGCTCTTCCGCTCGAATCGATAGCGACCCGCGCTCTCCCAGCCGCCCCGATCAAAGCCGCTAGCGGCGAGGCGCCGCGACGGCGCCATGCCGCACATCTCAGTGTAGGCGGCGACACCAATACCCCGATAATGTCCGGCATTGCGCAGGCGCTGCTGCTCCTCACGCCGGCCAGCGTAGTCGAACGCAGCGACGGCCTTGTCGAGGCAGCCCTGGTAATCGCCGCTATCATAGATTACCGACCTGCTGCCATAGGGGCGATAAGGGAACTCGGTTTGCGGCACGAAGTTGATGCGTCGCACTTCGACCGGATCGAGATTTAGATGGCGGGCAACCGCCTCAATGGTGCGCTCAGCGATGTAGGCGCCCTCGGGCCGCCCATATCCGCGATAGGCGTCGACCGGCACAGTATTGGTGACGATCACCTTCGAGACGGCCTCGAAATTCTCGATCTTGTAGGTCCCGGTCCCATAGCTCACAGTGTTCACAGTGGGACCGCCCGAGGCCATGTTCGACAGGTAGGCGCCGACATTGCCGAGCGTCTCGACCTTCATGCCGAGAATGCGGCCGTCGTTGTAAAACGCCGCCTCGATCAATTCCGTGTGCGCCCGGCCGTGACTGGTCGCCTGGTGGCTCTCCGACCGCGACTCCCACCATTTGACTGGATGCCGCAGCTCGCGGGCCAGGTAGGCGCAGAGCAGCTCTTCGGGGTAGAGGTGCATCTTTGCCCCGAAGCCGCCGCCGATGTCCGGCGCGATCACCCGCAGCAAATGCTCCGGAATACCTACGGTTTCGGCGATCCAGCGCCGATGCATGTGCGGCACCTGACTGGGCAGGTAGATCGTCAGCCGGCCATCGACGCCGGGCTCGGCGAGGATGGCGCGGGTCTCGAGGCAAGTCGGAATGAGCAGGTTGTTGACAAGGCGCAAACGCAGAATCTGGTCGGCCTGGCGAGCCGCCGCGGCGTAGTCGCCGCCGCCGATCTTGAAGTACGTCGTGATATTGTGCGGAACGTTTTCGTGGAGTTGCGGAGCGCCGTCGCCGGTGGCGGCCTCCTCGTCGATCACGGACGACAGCGCCTCATAGTAAACTTCAATGCGCTCTAGCGCATCGTAGGCCGCCTCGCGCGTCTCGGCGACGACCAGGGAGACGCATTCGCCGACGAAACGAACCCTGTCGACTGCCATCACCGGCCGGTCCGGTACCACAGTACCAGGGATGACCCAGTTCGGTTCGATGTTGCCAATCCTGCCGATGAGATCGGTGCCGCCGATAGCGAGGCGCACGCCGTCGGCGACCCTGGCGGCTGAAAGGTCTACGCCGGTGATGAGAGCGTG
>WNFT01018311.1_pt1 | contig 10463 bp, 5 predicted proteins | sample 5400191 | NCBI WGS metagenome assembly WNFT01 (sample SAMN13153359, study PRJNA577476) | soil metagenome | isolation source: 80 cm saprolite under Madrone tree | place: USA:California | collected 2016-06-14 | reverse complement strand
CGCTCTTTCCACGATGAAAGTGGGAACACAAAAATCGTTTTGCGCCAGGGCGGAGTTTGAAAAAGAGTGGCAGAAGCGCAGTGCAAGCCTATAAACCAGCTTTGTCAAAGTGTTAAGATAGAGCTTCGAGAACACTCTGTCTCATGTGGTGAAAATCTTAGTGACTCTTCACGACAACACGAGGATTGAAGGAGCAGCCAGCGAGGTGCGGCAGACCAAGCCGGGCGCGATTTCTCCTTCAGAAACTGCCATCGCCAAGTATGCGGGGCGCGACCTTCAATCGAACCGCGGCATTCCGCTAAACTTGGATTGGGTGAATGCGGTTCGCGTGAACACCAGCGCCGTGGAGCGCCGCGCGCAATCTCTGGTGACTCGCCGCACGGTGAAAAAAGAGTGGCAGGCCGCGTGGTTGCTGCGCGCCATCACCTGCATGGACCTCACTACGCTTTCGGGTGACGACACGGATGAGCGCGTACTTCGGCTCTGTGGCAAAGCGCGCCAGCCCCTCCAGCAGGAAATCGTGCAAAAGTTGGGCGTCGAAAGTCTGGAAATCAAAGTGGCAGCTGTGTGCGTCTACCACCGATTCGTCGAGACGGCGCGCCGCGGAGTTGAAGGAAGCGGGATTCACGTGGCCGCGGTCTCGACGGGATTCCCTGCCGGGCTTTCTCCGCTTGCTGAACGAGTCGCCGAAATCCGGCGCTCCGTCGAGGCTGGCGCCGACGAAATCGACGTGGTCATCACCCGCGCTCATGTGTTCGGTGGAAAGTGGCAGCCGCTCTACGATGAAATTGCCATGTTCAAGAATGCCTGCGGCCCGGCGCATCTGAAGGTAATTCTCGGCACCGGCGATCTGCTGACGCTGCGCAACGTGGCGCGCGCGAGCCTGGTGGCCATGATGGCGGGAGCAGATTTCATCAAAACGTCCACCGGGAAGGAAGCGGTCAATGCGACGCTTCCGGTCAGCCTGGTCATGACGCGCGCGATCCGCGAGTACGCGCAAGAAACGGGAATGGCGGTCGGATTCAAACCGGCGGGCGGGATTCGAACGGCGAAGCAGTCACTCGAATGGCTCGCTCTGATGAAGGAAGAGCTCGGCAATTCCTGGCTGAACGCGGAGTTGTTCCGGTTTGGCGTTAGCGGCATGCTAGCAGATATCGAACGGCAGTTGGAACATCACGCTACCGGGCGATACTCGGCGGAATACCGGCATCCGATTGCGTAGACACGAAATCGCTTAGGTTTCAACGATGAAACGAACGGGAAGAACAGAATGAGCATCGTCGAAAAATTCATGACCATGGACTACGGCCCCGTGCCGGAAGATCCGCGCGAAGCTCTCGCTTGGCTGGACCGTAGTGGCCGGCGCTTCTCACATTTTATCAACGGGACATGGCAGCCGCCGGCGAACGGCGGATATTTCGATACCACGGACCCCTCCACCGGCGAAAAACTTGCGGCCGTGTCCCAAGGATCGCTGGCCGACGTCGATGCAGCAGTGAAAGCAGCTCGCGCTGCGCTTCCTGGATGGCAGGCTCTTACTCCCCACGCTCGCGCGCGCTATCTTTATGCACTCGCGCGTCAGGTGCAAAAGCACTCGCGCTGGCTCGCCGTTCTCGAGACGCTCGACAATGGCAAGCCTATTCGCGAGAGCCGTGACATTGATATTCCGCTTGTGGCGCGGCATTTCTACCATCATGCGGGGTGGGCTCAACTGCTGGAACAGGAATTTCCGGGCTACACCGCTTGCGGCGTCGTGGGCCAGATCATTCCGTGGAATTTTCCTCTCCTGATGCTGGCTTGGAAGATCGCGCCCGCGCTCGCCACGGGAAATACCGTCGTGTTGAAACCCGCGGAATTTACTTCGCTGACGGCGCTCGCGTTCGCACAAATTTGTCAGGAAGTCGGTCTTCCCGGGGGCGTCGTCAACATCGTCACCGGCGACGGTTCCACCGGCGAGGCGCTCGTGAAACATCCCGAGGTGGACAAAATTGCGTTCACGGGTTCGACCGAAGTGGGGCGCGCCATTCGAAAGGCCACGGCGGAGAGCCACAAGAAACTTTCCCTGGAGCTCGGCGGCAAATCTCCGTTCATCATTTTCGAAGACGCGGATCTGGACAGCGCGGTGGAAGGCTTGGTTGACGGCATCTGGTTCAACCAGGGGCAGGTTTGCTGCGCGGGCTCGCGATTGCTGATGCAGGAAAGCGTGGCGGACATTTTAATCGGCAAAATTCAAAATCGCATGAATACGCTGCGCATCGGCCCGCCGCTCGATAAGGCCATCGATATCGGCGCGATCATCGCGCGCGTGCAGATGGAGCGCATCCAGCGCCTCGTGGATCAAGGCGTCGCCGAAGGCGCCACCTGCTGGCAGCCGTCCATCCCCATGCCTTCGCGCGGTTTGTATTTTTTGCCGACGCTGCTCAGCAACGTGCACCCGGCGTCCGTCGTCGCACAGCAGGAGATTTTTGGCCCGGTGCTGGCCGCCATGACGTTTCGAACGCCGCGGGAAGCGGTCGAGCTCGCCAACAATACGGTCTATGGCTTGGCTGCGAGCGTCTGGAGCGAGAGCATCAACGTTTCGCTGCACATCGCGGCACAACTCAAAGCGGGCGTGGTCTGGGTGAACGGCACAAATCTCTTCGATGCTTCTTGCGGTTTTGGCGGGTATCGGGAGAGCGGCTTTGGACGCGAGGGTGGCCGTGAAGGATTGCTCGAATACCTCGAGCCCATTTGGTTTAAGGAAGCGCCACCCATTCGAGCGATCCCGCTTGCGATCGATCAGCTTCCCGAGCGACATTCGAATGTTTCTGCGCCTCCGATCGATCGCACCGTGAAACTCTACGTCGGCGGCAAGCAGGCGCGCCCGGATTCGGGATACAGCATGGAAGTGCGCGCCGCCGACGGACGCCTGCTCGGCGAGGCGCCCCTTGGCAATCGCAAGGACATCCGCAACGCGGTCGAGGCCGCGCGCAAGGCAGAAAGCTGGGGCAAAGCGACAGCGCACAACCGTGCGCAGGTGCTCTTTTATATCGCGGAAAACTTGTCGCAGCGCCGCGAGGAAATCTCCAGCCGCTTGTCCGATATCGTCGGGAAAAAACAGGCGGAGCAGGAAGTCAGCCTTGGCATCGAACGCATTTTTTCTTACGCCGCGTGGGCTGACAAGTTCGATGGCGCGGTCCACAATCCGCCATTCCGGAATGTCGCATTGGCGATAAAAGAACCCATCGGCACCGTGGGCATTGTTTGCCCCGCGGATACGCCGTTGCTGGGATTCCTGTCATTGGTCATGCCCGCCATCTCCATGGGCAACGCGGTCGTTGCGATTCCCTCGGAGAAATATCCGCTTATCACGGGAGACCTTTATCAAGTGTTCGAGACCAGCGATTTGCAGGGAGGCGTCGTGAACATCGTCACCGGTCGGATGCCGGAATTGACGAAAACGCTTGCCGAGCACGATGACGTCGACGCCGTCTGGTGCTTTGCCGATGAAGCCAGCGCCGCAACCGTGAAGGCCTTGTCAGTGGGAAATCTGAAGCAGACGTTTACAAACGAAGGCCGCGAGATCAACTGGTTCGATACCAAACAAGGCGAAGGCCGCTGGTTCCTCGAGCATGCCGTTCAGGTGAAAAACATCTGGGTTCCCTACGGCGAATAAACTCCAAAGGGTGCGCCGCCGTGATTCCCTGCAAGCCCACGCAGACAGGAAAAAGTTTACACTTTATGTCCAGTCAGTGAGTCTTTCTCTGTGACGAAAGAGAATAGATGTTTTGCTTTCTTTGTGGAAGTCTGGCTCTGAAAATGCTGAAGTTGTAGGGCGACGAGGCGGGGCCTTACATAGTTACTGTTTCTTCGCCCCAGGGACCTAAACTCTCATTACTCCTATACCGGGGCCATTTCTTTTTATCTCTTTTGGCTCCGGAGTCCATGCCCCGGACCTCGCTCAGAGATGAAACTGCCTTAGGCATGGTCCGAGGCATCTATGAAGTACCGTTTTTTGTTGCACCTTCCTCTACTGCTTCTTGCTGTTGCAGCCCCAGCCAACGGCACAGACCGGATTTCCCATCAGGTAACCATATATAGGGACAACTACGGAGTACCTCATATTGTCGGTGAGACCGAAGAGGCCACTTTCTTCGGTTATGGATATGCCCAGGCAGAAGACCACCTGGAGCAAATGATGCTTGAGTATCGCGACGCGCAGGGACGCCGCTCCGAAGTGCAGGGTTCTGCTGCCCTGGGGGGCGACCTGCATTTCTTCCAGCATGAGTATCGTTGGGACGGAGATTATCTGCAGCGCTTGCTGCGGACCAAGAAGTGCGTCGTCGAAAACAGGGACAAGATCGATCCTGACGTTTACAAGATTTTGGCCGCGTTTGCGCGTGGCGTAAATGCGTACATCCATGAGCATCGCGCTGCGGTTCCTGAGTGGATCGATTACGTAACGCCAGAAGACATCGAGGCATTGGAGCGCAGCTACTATATGCGCTTCTACAGTATTCACGATGCGCTTCAGAAAATGGGTGCAAAGGCCTATAAACTTGGAAATCTCGGCTCGAATCAGTGGGCGATCTCTCCCGCCCGCTCGGCGAACGGTCGCATCATTCATGTTGAAGAGACACACATGCCATGGGGCAATCGCTTCCAGAATTACGAAGCCCACCTGATCACACCGGGCAAGCTCAACGCGGCCGGCATCAGTTGGTTCGGAAGCCCATTTTTCCTGGATGGTTTCAACGACAAGATCACTTGGTCCGCCACATGGAACCAACCCAACATTGCCGACGTGTACAAAGAGAGGCTCAATCCGAACAATCAGCTAGAGTATCTTTACGAGGGTCATTGGCGAGAGATCCGCGTGGAGAAGGAGACTTTTCGCGTAAAGGGTCCGAGGGAGATGTCAACCGTCACGCTGCCACTTTACTACACCCACCACAGGCCCATAGTGAAGTTTGATAAGGAGAAAAACCTCGCTTACGCAGTTAAACTTCCAAACTACGACGGGGTGAATTACTCCACGGGCATGTACGCGCTGATGAAGGTCCAAAAACTCACCGAATTCAAAGACGCGTTGGCCCGGCAATTGATACCCCGTTGGAACCTCCTGTATTCCGATTCCGAGAATATCTTTTGGGTGTCTAACGGCGGCGTAGCGCGTCGAGCCCCTGGCTACGATTGGTCCAAACCCGTGCCAGGCTGGAGCGCAGAAACTGAATGGGGCCCCTTTCTCCCCCTCGCCCTCCATCCTCAGCTGCAGAATCCCCCGTCTGGATTTCTGCAGAACTGCAATAATCCACCTTGGGTTTCTACCAAGGACTCGGGCCTCAAACCACTGGATCCGGCACCGTACTACCTGCGCGTCACACCTAAGTGGAATGCTGGAGAGGAGACGCTCAACCCGCGCGGCGAGAGGCTTTTTGAAGTTTTGGGGCAAGGCAAGAAGTTCCGACTCGCCGACATGAAAGCACTCGCTTTTGATACCTACGTGATGTCGGCTGACGTGATCGTACCTCTCTTGGAACGCGCTTTTGGCGGAAAGTCCGGCACCCGGGCCTCAACCTCCGACCCACAAGTCATGCGCGCCCTCGAGCTGATCAAAGCCTGGGACTGGCACTCAAGTGAAGACTCGGCAGCCTACACGTACATCTATTTCTGGGGTAAGGCCTATCAGGACTTGTACTCTGAGAGTGACCTGTTCTCGCGCTTCATCGGGTACTCCAGAAAGCAAATCAACATCAACTCCCTCGAAGAACAGGTCTTGGCGCGTCGAGCTCTCGAATTGGCTGTTGCCCGGATCCAAAAGGATTTCGGCAGGACCGAAGTACCGTGGGGCGATGTCAACCTCGCTATGCGTGGAGGAACATTTCCGATGGATGGGACGGGGCTTTACGACGTGCTACACCCGGATGCAGGTTCTGCACAGGACAATGGACTTATCTATTCCGACGATGGATGGGGCCACATAATGGTTGTAATGGAGGGAACCCCGAAGGAAGTCTGGAGCCTGCTGCCTTATGGGGAATCGGAGCATACCTCATCCCTACATTACAACGATCAGGCTAAGCTACACAGCCAGCGACAGCTGAAGCGCTTCTGGTTCAGCCCTGCGGAGATACGAGCTCACACTGAGTCCGTGCGAGGACGTCCAAATCGAATCAGTTCATTATTATCCGCGAGATGAGAGTGCAATAGACTTTAAATCGTTAGGTAAGAGGCTGGAGGACCTCCTGGTCCCGAACCGGAGTGTCGAAAAATCTAAAGCCTTGTGGGTGTCGCACTTACAAACCGCACCACCCCAAAAATCCTGCCTCAATTGGTCCACAGAGTCCACAGCGCAATTGGGGCTCTCAGAACTGAGGGTCTGCCTTCGTAATTTGGCTGGATTTGCCGACTTGCACTACGTTCTTACTACGGCAGGAGGGAACCTGCTTCTGTGAAATTCCTCCAATGTCATTCTTACGCCCTTGACAGGTTTCTCTTATATGGTGCCGCGTGCGATAAAGGTCTCAATCAAGTGCTAGTTGCGAGATCTTGGGAAGTCGCCCCGCTAGTCGAGCCGGCGCTGGGTATTTGCAGCGGCGAATGACTAAGGCTCTCCTGGCGCCCGGGGCCTTCCCGGTATTCGCTGGCATTTTCATTTTGCCGTTAATATTTCCGAATCGGGCCACAACACTGGTGGCGCTCGCCGAGCCCGGGCGGCTCAGCGTATTCCTCCAAGTGCTCCATGCAATTCCCATTGCCGTCCTGTCTTAGCTCACTAAGTTCATCCCGCAAATGATAGTCACCGAATCGTAAAATCGTCACTGCGTAAATTGAACCGTAGCTGTAATGCAGTTGTAAAGTAACGCGGACCGTAGACTTCTTCTCTTTCTGCAGATACGCTAGCAAGTCTTTGGAATAACTAACCTGGTAGCAATGTAACAGTTTGTCTGGCCATAGAATTAATATCTTAGGATTGCCGTCGCGATCGAAATTCGGTCCTCTCGAACGGAAATTCGCTTGTTCACCGGTCACCCATCGCAGCTCGAAGTCGGCAATCCTATAGTAGTCGAACCAATACGCCGCAGCGACGAAAACGACGATTACCAGCACGGTTCCGACCACCCGGTAAGTCTTTTTTGAATAGAGATGCGAGGTGGCCATAGTTGGGGTATCCCGTCGGCCATTTTGGGGCTGACTTTCAGTGGCTTCGAGGTTCTAAATTTTTGATCGCCTCTCTCGCCAATCTCTTCGTCGTTTCGCTTTCATTCGGATCTTCCGCCAACTGTCTCATCATCGGAAGAGCAGCCGAGGCATTCTGCCCCGATTTGGTAAGGGCCTTCAGCGACTGCCGCTTGGTATCTGCGGAACCACTACGCAATACGCTGACAAAGAGTTCGATCGATTGGGGGCCTGAGGGCACGACATTTCCGAGCGCCTCGACTGTTCCGGCAAGGTCCTCAGGCCGGGAACAAGCCACGTCGGACGGTACGGAATCAACGCGAGGGCGGGAGGGCGGCGAGTTTCTTCTTTACGTCGGGAGCGGCCTTCGAATCGGGGGCGAGTTCCAGATATTTTTCATAATCTTTCCGGGCCTCGGCAACACACCAATTGCTGCTTTCGGCGCAGTAACCCTTGAAATAATCCTTATCGTTTTGGCTTCCCTTGGTGGTGCGGTACAGCGCAGCGAAGGCGTCTCCTCGATTCAAATAGGCGATGGCACGCTTTGGGTCCATCCTGATCGCCATTCCCAACGAGCCGACAGAGTATTTATAATTTCCAGACTTATAATAAGCATACCCAGCGTTATTGTCATAAAGGGGATTTTCTGAATTGACGATCTGGCTCGCCTCGCTGAAGCTTTTTGCAGCATCGCCATACTTCCCCTCTTTCATCAACGTCATGCCTTGCTCATTCAAAGCGACTGCGGCCTTAACAGCTATTGCATTTCTGGCGTTATACAAGTCGGAAGCTGAGAGCTTGCTCCGGGCGTAAATACCGTTTTCGAGAGCAAAAATATGGACCTTACCCTGCGTATACAAATCCCTCGCCACAATGTCCTTTGGCTTGTGCGGATCTCTGGGGCCGGGATAAGGAGAGATTACCGTAAATTGAATGTCGCTGCCTTCAATCGCGCACACGCCGTCTGTTTCATCAAAGCCCACGCTCTCTGTGTTGCAGTCCTCCTGGCGCGTGATCTCGCGTCCGTTCTTATCGAAAACTACAAGCTGGCGGGGTGCACAATTTTGGGCACTGCACGTTGCTGACCTCCAAACAATTTCCTTCGAACCGTCTCCGTTTACGTCCTCAAAATCAAAGCCCCCCCTACTATTAAGCAGGGGGGAATCCCACAACATTATGTATTTTCCGTCGCGCATTTCGCCATAAACTAATCGCCCCTCTTCTAGCAGCGATGGCTGGTCAATTATCGTAATCACGGATTCCGGGGCATCTAGCCCTAACTTAGTTTTGTAAAACCGCAGTCGGACTTCGAGGTCGACTTCACCATCCTTTGTAGTTTGGTCTGGTATCGGTCCCAAGTGAATCATTCTGGCAAACTTGAGAACTTCGGGGGCGAGCGACTGGGCTTCTCCTTCGGAAATATTGTCGTCCCCGGCCTCCACCTTAGTTTCAATCTTAGTCAGATTCCAGGCACCCTCAGTGATTCTGTAGGAATTGGCAGGCTGCGCGAGCAAGAACATTGAGGGGACAATGTATACCCAATTGGAAATATCAAAAAGTCTAACGCCCCGCGGTTCGCCTTTCGGTATTCGAAGCAACTTGGAGAATGATTCGCTCTCCAATAAATCCTCGATTCCGGCGCGGGAAACCGGACACGGAACGTCAGGAAGTCTTCGTATGTATGGAAAGGCGGCCACAGGTTTTCCATAAACCTGCTGGATGCATTGAAGCAGCTTATCGGTGCCCGAATAGCCATAGTGCTTTACCTCCTGCTTTAAGCCGGTCGACTGAGCTTGTACCGGTGTCAACGCCAACAAATGCGCAGCAGCAAGATAACTGAGCAGCTTACTGAGGGTTAGGATTCTGCGGAGCAAAAACAGACTCTCCTTTGCTCACGATATCCGACAAACCAATTATGCCCTTAAGACCTTTGATTACTGAATATGTATAACCACGCCCCTTTGCGTTAAACTGGTTAATTACCTGAGTCCATTGCTCTTGCCACAGTCCCCCGCCACAATTATCGGGTTGGCAAGGCGCGATCTGATTGTTCGCCTTGAGGGCCTTCAGGGACAATACATGGAAACTGCCTGCCAAATCAAAGTTGGTTTGCGGTTGAGTGATGAGCTGATAGAGGGGTGTGATCGTCGAGGCGCAATCTTTTGCGATTGGACATGTAGTCGTATAGCCAGGATTAAAAACCTTGTTTAGTTGAACCTGCGACGAGCCGGCAGTAAACGGAAGCAAAGTAAGCTGAAAGAAACCATAGGAAGAGGAGGCGTAGGGCTGGGTGGTCATGAATTGGTAGCGTGGGTCGCGCGGCTGCTTTGGTTTACTGCTCTGGTCCACGGTGAACTCCACGGCTTTGTCAGCTTCCGTCGCGGTTAAGAAGGCCGTTCCGTGAGCGACATTGGTTTGCAAAAAGTGGGCCAACGGCTCGCCCTTCGTGTAAATCAACTGGTTTTTTTTGCTAAGTTGCGCTTGCAGGCTGTCTAGAGATGGCGCCTTAGCGGCTAGGTCGCCGTCGGCAGGTATGGAAACGACCGTTTGTTGTAAGAAATCGGTCACTCCTTTCTGAACTGGCCAGTAATACACAAAAAGCTGCTGCCCTGGCAAGAGTGGGGCACCAAGGAAAACTTGGCCCGAATTGTGACAAATGGCAAACTGCTTGTTGGTGAGATGGAGGGTTGTGATGTCCACGGTCACACCCGGGTTGCAAACGCCAACCTGAGGGTCCACACCTTTGCTGCCATTGGAACCTGCGTTAACCCTCTGCCAAACAGTTTCCAGGTGAACAGGCTTGAGATCCAGTATTGCGCCATCAGGGCTTTGAATTTGCGCGGCGACTTCGGATGCTACGTCCTCTCCTGGATATCCGGCATCCCCAAATTGATCCAATACCAACACCCCGCCAACGGTCCGCTTGACGGAAACATCGAGGTCGAATTCCGTTTCGGTGTCATTTTGGAAAAGAAACTTCTGAAATTCGCGTGCGTCTGCCTTATCTGCAATTGCGAGAGTTTTTGGACGATAAGTCCCGAGTCTATCTCCGGCAACAACGTAGTGGTTCCACGGCTCTCTTGGGATATTGGCATTGCCGTCGCAGACTCCAGTGTTGACGCCGAGGTCGCCTGATAAACACCCTACGTTGAGGGTTGTGAATTCATACCGGAAGTTTTGTGTGTAGTCTGCACTCTCCTGGAGGGCCTGGCTCTTCAGGTAGTTCGGCGGAACGCCGTATAGATCGCCGTAATAATGAGCGAGACTGTCGTAGATCGGCGTATCTGTGCCTAGAGGCGTAGCCA
>WNFT01014070.1_pt1 | contig 10463 bp, 8 predicted proteins | sample 5400191 | NCBI WGS metagenome assembly WNFT01 (sample SAMN13153359, study PRJNA577476) | soil metagenome | isolation source: 80 cm saprolite under Madrone tree | place: USA:California | collected 2016-06-14 | reverse complement strand
CCCATCGGCTGGCAGACATACTCGTTCCCGGTCGATGCCAATTCACCAACCATTCCGCAAGGGTGGGTCTTCACACGCGGCGACGGGACGCCGGGTACCGATGCAGAATGGTCTCCGTTTCTTCATCGTATTGATTTAACCAGCATTGGCTTTTACAAGCCTGGATTTGGTTATCCCAGTCTCGGCACTTGGATACTTGGGATCGACAACATTGAAATCGACTTCCCAACGGGTCCAACCCCAACACCTACGCCAACTGCAACACCAACGGCCACGCCCACAGTCACACCAACTGCGACGCCGAGAGCTACGCCGGTTGCACGGCTCCGCCCAACGCCGGCTCCGCGTCCAACGCCATAGCTTTCGTGTGATCAGTTGCCAGCCGCGTTAGAGTCCGACAGCGGAACCGAAGCAGCGTCGCCACAAACGAATCGTGTCTATTTGTGTCAATCTTGTTCAGCTTTTCTTTAACTCCACCAGATCTTTGAGTACTTGCTCGCTGTGGTCCGCGGGTTTGACGCCGGTGTACACCTTGGCGATGTCGCCGTTAGGATTAATGATGAATGTATTACGCGAGGCGAGTTTCTGGCCCTTGTAATCCATCACCGAGCCGTACTCGGTCGAGACTTTCGCGTCGGGATCAGCGAGCAGTTTGAAATTGAGCCCTTCTTTCGCGCAAAAATCCTTGTGTGATTGCGCGGTATCGACGCTAACTCCGAGAATGACTACGCCAGCATCACTGTACTTTGCGAGATCGCGCTGGAAATTGCGCGCCTCCATGGTGCAACCGCTGGTGAAATCTTTCGGGTAGAAATAAAGGACGACCCATTTGCCTCGGTAATCCTTCAAGCTCACCTGCGAACCGTCACCGGTTGTGAGACTGAAATCCGGCGCGGGCTTTCCGATCTCCGGTTGTGTTTGAGGTTCCGTTGCCGCCATGCAGGTGAGCGTCGCAAGGCCGATGGCCGCTGACAAGATCGTATTTCTAATGTTCATGAATCAGTGTTGGAGCGCAGAAGCGCCGAGTCAAGAAACCACGAATGCTGAAGGAACGACCAAATGTCACGAGCAAAGGACGGCTCATCGTTGCGTAAAAGGTGAAAACGAGTCCTCGCCAAGCGCCGAAAAGTAAAAAAATCTTCGGGCAAATCAAAGCTCGCCAGATAGACGGACTTTCAATGCTGGCCCATCGTTAGAGACAACGAATCGCCTCATGCTGGTCGGTTCAGGAGCGATTTCATTTAGGACTAGCTTTGCGCTCGACATTGGCACGCTACTTGAGAGTATCCCGGCGACCGGGAATTCCCATATGAATCCAGATGGCTGCAGAGGTTAAAAAGGAAATTCAACTCGAAATAGCGCATGTGTTGTTTACAGACATCGTCGGGTACTCAAAGCTGCCTATCAATCAGCAACGAGCGTCAGTCCAGCGCTTAAACGAGATTGTACGAGGCACGGACGCATACCAAGCCGCCGAAACAGCGGGCCGGTTGATGACAATTCCGACCGGTGACGGCATCACACTGGTCTTTTATCATAGCCCAGAAGCGCCGGTTGAATGCGCATTGGAAATCAGCCGTGCGCTAAAGAAACATCCGGAACTTCAGCTGCGAATGGGCGTACATAGTGGACCGGTCAGCGGAGTCATCGACGCAACCGGAAAAGCGAACGTGGCTGGCCCCGGCATCAATATCGCACAGCGAGTCATGGACTGCGGCGATGCCGGACACATTTTGCTCTCGAAGCATGTCGCTGAAGATCTCGAGGAATACCCTCACTGGCAGCCGCACCTGCAGGAACTTGGCGAGTGCGAAGTAAAACATGGCGTTCGCCTCTCCGTGGTGAATTTGTACACTGAGGAGCTCGGGAACCCGGCAGTGCCGGCAAAGCTGAAAGCGGCGCATGTCGCGGAGGCTGCTGCACGAAGAAAACGTGCCGCGTACCGATGGCTACCAGTAGGCATGCTGGTTCTGCTCGCCGTGATCGGCTTTGTCCTATTCCGTTATAGACGACCGCCTGGCACGGCGGAGTCATCTGTTCCAGAGAAGAGCATTGCAGTGCTGCCGTTTGAAAACCTAAGCCCTGATCCCAACAATGCCTATTTTGCCGACGGTATCCAAGACGAGATCCTGACCCGTTTATCAAAGATCGCCGATCTGAAGGTAATCTCGCGAACGTCAACAGCGCATTACAAGAGCGCACCCACAAATCTGGCGCAGATTGCAAAGCAATTGGGCGTGGCGCACATCCTAGAAGGCAGCGTGCAGAAGAGCGGTGACGCTGTGCGGGTGAACGTGCAATTAATCAAAGCGGCTAGCGATTCGCATCTTTGGGCTGATACTTTTGATCGCAAACTGACCGACATCTTTTCAGTTGAGAGTGAGGTAGCTAAAGCCATCGCCGACCAGTTGCGGGCGAAACTTAGCGGCCAAGAAGCGCAGGTGATCGCCGCCAAACCGACGGATGATGTTGAGGCTTACGATGCCTACCTCCGCGGTCTGGCTTATACACTAAAAACCTTCTCCACCAGGGCCAATGCCCTTGGCGCACAGAAGTACTTCAAGGAAGCAGTGCGGTTGGATCCGAAGTTCGCCCTTGGTTGGGCGCTGCTATCGATCGTTGATTCGCGCAACTACGTCACACAGAGTCTTCAACCAACGGTTGCCCTTTGTGAAGAAGCCCGGCAGGCAGCCGAAACCGCCCTGACTCTACAGCCCAATCTCGGCGAAGCCGTATTGGCCCAGGGATCTTACTACTACGCCTGTCTGAAGGACTACGACATCGCGGTACGTTACTTTGAGGAAGCAGGCCAGTTTCTGCCGAATAGCAGCCGCATTTCTGAATCTCTAGCTTATGTCGCACGCAGGCAAGGCAGATGGGACCGGAGCGAAGCCTACCTAAAGGAAGCCGAGCGGATCGACCCGCGCAATGTTAATCTCCTCACCCAGCAGGCGACTAACTACATCTGTCTTCGTCGTTTTCCGGAAGCGCTGCGGAAGTTTGATGAAGTTCTCGATATTACGCCAGACGACTTAAATACCCTGGTGTCACAGGCGGCTATCGCACAAGCACAGGGCGACTTGCCACGTGCGTCGACGCTCCTCGCTCGACTACGCCCCGCGGCCGATGATATCGAGGGCTTGGAAATTCAAGTTTACCAAGGGATTTTGGAGCGCCGCCCTGCCCAAATCATTCCTCGGCTAAAGGAAATACTTGGCGATCTCGCGCTGATCAATATGGACCTCGGTGATAAGGCCGCCGCGTTGGCTCTGTCGGACCGGGCCATCGCCGCGAATCCGATCGAGCAGAACGCTGTGACTGGTCCCGTTCCAATCGAGGTCCTCGCCCGGGTGACGGCGCGCATGGGAGAACCCGACCGCGCCATCTCTGTTTTACAGAAACTACTTTCGATACCGTATTCAGGCGCATTCGCGTTTGGTGTGCCGCTCACTCCAGCACTGCTCCGGCTTGATCCAATGTTCGACCCGCTCCGGAATGATCCGCGCTTCCAAAAACTCGTCGCTTCGCTCGCGCCGAAGTAAAGCTGGGCCGATTTGTGGGTCGCCACTGCGAGACGGGTGCAGGCTGTGGTATCGGACGCCGGCTTCCGATACCTTCAACCCGTCATCGTAATCATCGCGAGAACGTCTCGCGATCCCCCGCCAAACCTATCTGATCAAGGCCTCGGAGGTGGAGGTGGAGGTGGTGGTGGTGGTTCGGGCCCGGGCGGTTTCGTCATCTTTATCATTTGCGACGAGCCTTACAAATCTGTATCTCATGTCAAGGCATTTTAACGTTTGCTTTTCGCGGAGACTGCAACCGAGATACTCTGGTCCGTCGCAAGCGATAAGGTGTAGGCCATGGCAATGATTCGCATCATCTGAACTACGACGAAATACTGCAAACATGGAAATCTACTTTGATGGTGGCCGTCACCTGACGCTGTGAACTCTCCGCTAAACAAATGGGAGGAAATACCATGAGCATGGACTTAGACGATTGGAAAGACATGGGCAAAGTGCTATTTGGTTTTGCTGGTGATCGCCGCTATGTCTGGCTTGATTAGTTGGGTACGGGTACTTGCGGCGTGGGTACTGCACGCCTTTGAATATGTGCCGCCATGAAACCATACAAGATTGAAGTCAAACCGTCACTCGGTCGTGGCCGCGGCGTGTTTGCAATTCAACCGATTAGCCGCGATGAGCTAATCGAATCGTGTCCTGTCATACGGTTTGAACCGAGAAACACGGCTGTGCTTGAAGCGACGCCGTTGCACGATTACCTATACAGCTGGTCTAATGATTATCGTGAAGTTGCAATCGCACTGGGCTACGGTTCGCTGTACAATCATTCTGACGAGCCCAATGCTTTATATCACACGAATCGTAATCGAAACGCAATTGACTTTATAGCGACAAGGCCCATTGCTGCCGGTGAGGAAGTAACGATCAGTTACATCGATTCATCTGACAGCTCAAAAAAACTTTGGTTCAAGGTGGTCTGAGAGCGTCGCGTCTAATTGAACACGGCGCTTTCTTGTATACTCCCGGGGCTTGTGCCGTCGCGCCGTGCGAAGATTGATTTCGGATAACCAATTAATGGGCTATTCGGAATCACGATCAATTTTACTGGTTGTGTTGGTGTTCACATATTTGTGCCACGGCGTCCAGCCCGCAGGAGTCCAAAAACCCCAACTTCTCACAGGCTTTAGGGTGATCATGATTGTCCAACACGATCCACCGTCCACCATTACGATACGGTGTATATGTGACGCGGGGAAGGACCGCACCCAAGGCGCTCGATAAATGCGCACACCGCTGGGAGTTTCTTCCCGATACTTACCTAAAAGACCTATTGAAATTAGGCGGTAAGGGTGATCGTGCATATCTCTCAACCAACCGTCGTCAACGAAATGGTGCAGATAGACGCCAAACCATCCAATACTCGCGAGCCTCCACCTATAACCCCCGTTAATTCGCTCCTTTCGGAGAAGGCGGTAGATAAAATTGGAGATTCTAGATTTCATTCCAAGTAGCCCCGTTCACCGATAATTACGGTTGAGCCTCGCAATAAACTAACGGAAACAGTTCTCACGAGTCGAAATCGCTCTCTTCGATCTTCAAGCTCGGTTTCGGTACAGACACCTGTCGCGCTCGAACATTCCGACCCGGATTTCTTTGAAGTTAGAAGGTTTTCGATGCACAAGTAACTACGATGGCAGTCGTCGCCTTAACACGAACACTCTGTAAGGCATTTCATCATTCAGGGCGAACGGCTGCTCAATGTTATACCGGAAATCGTAGACGTCGCACAGTTCCAGCGACGGAACCGAATCGAGAAGCCGTCGAAATTGCCTTGCCGTGTACGTGCGCAACTGAAATTCGTGCCGCAGGCGAAGTTCCTTCAATCCGCGGCGCACCAGCAGGCAGACCCGTACGTTCGCGATTCGTCGGCGCCGATCGATACGTAGCACACGCAGCGTTACGGTCACTATTGTCTCGCACCGCCGCTCCGTCCAGCACTCGACGTCCTCTTTGTCGACAGCCAAAGGTAGCAGATGTAAGCCGAGGACGTAGATGCCGCCCTGACGAAGGCTGCCGGCAATGCACCGCAGGTGGTCGCGTGCCGCCTGCTCCGTCAACAAGTAGCGAAACGTGCTAATAGTGCAGTACGCCGCATCAACCCGTCGACGCAGGCGAAAATTGGACATCTCCGCCTCGAATGTCTCCGCATTGAGCCCACTCCGCGCGAGACGCCGTTGAAGATACCTCAACGCGGGCTGGCTTAGGTCGAAGCCGGTAACTTGGTAACCTCTGCGAGCCAGCGTGGTCAATAAACGGCCACTGCCACAGGCCGGCTCCAGGAAGCGGCGCACGCTAAAAGGGCAGTATTTGCGGCATGCGGCCTCGATGAAGTCGGCCTCCTGTCGAGTGTACCCTTGAAAGACTATATCGTAATACCGCGGATAATCATACCAGCTTGCTTCGAGGATTTGGGTTCTTGCCACGTTTCAGAAAGATCAAACTTGCACCGCCTTTGTCGGATCCAGAGTAAACCGGTGACGGCGCTTTCGCTATGATCTTTCGCGCTATACAAATGGGATCGTTGGACGGCCTACTCGGCAAACTATAGTCATGTGCTGAATCTTAGAGAGCTCAGTAGAGGTTGCGATGACTCATTCGCAGTCGGCGGACTCATCACATTTCGACCATTTTGTCACGAGAGAAGGATGACTCATCTATCTCGCAACAGGCGAAAACCTCCCTCGCCGTGCGCCGAAAAGTAAAGGATCTTGGCTTGAACGTCCTGACAGTGGAAAAATCGCTCGCTGACTCGCATTTATGACACTATCAGGCATCCGCTCGCCTCTTGAATTTCGTGTTTTCCACATCAACGGCATTGCGTTACACGTGGTTCTTGCCGGGCCTGCAAGCGGTAAACCTTTAATACTGCTACACGGGTTTCCCGAGTTCTGGTTCGCCTGGCGCCGCCAAATTGATCACTTCGTTTCTGCCGGATATCGCGTGATAGTACCAGATCAACGCGGTTACAACCTAAGTGACAAACCTGCAGGCATTGCTAACTATTCCATTGACCTGCTCGCTAGAGATGTCGTCGGCGTTTTGGATACCGTGGCGGCTTCAAAAGCGTTCGTCGTCGGGCACGACTGGGGAGCTGCTGTTACCTGGTACTTGGCTGCGCGATATTCCGATAGGGTCCACCGCACCGCGATGTTGAGCGTCCCGCATCCTCGGGTTTTCATGAAGAATCTCATCATGAATCCCGCGCAGTTGCGAAGGAGCTGGTACATATTCTTTTTTCAGCTTCCCTGGTTACCCGAATTCATCCTGCGTAGGCGAGACTGGGCGCTGCTGGTTCGGGTACTGCGGAATACTTCGCCTCCTGGGATCTTTTCTGATTCTGATCTCGAGCGGTATAAGGAGTCGTGGGCCAGGAAGGAGGCGGTAACAGCTATGCTTAACTGGTATCGCGCGGCCGTATTGCGCCCATCGAAGTTGGCGTTGGATCCCAAAGCTTCGCGAGTAAAAGTGCCGGCGCTCCTGATTTGGGGAAAACACGACCAGTTCGTGGGTGAAGCAATGGTCAGAGAAAGTCTTCGGTACTGCGATGATGGACACCTTGAGATGCTTGAGACTGCGACCCATTGGGTCCAACACGAACAGCCAGCCCAGGTTAATACCTTGTTATCCCAATTCTTTGCCTAACTCTGGATACAGAAAGGAGGAAGTAGTGGCTAGCTCGCCCATATCTACGCGACTACCCAGATTGGTTGCGAAGCATCCAGCAGCATCAGAGTCATCACGCCATGAGACGCAGCGTTCCATTCAGTATTGGACTGGCGCGGCTTAACCGTGCGCTGCCCGAATCCGGCGATAAGCGGTTCAATTTGATGAAACGTTGATCTTATAGCATAATCGGTTTCGACAGAGCGGCACAAATCCAAGAAGGGAACAAAAATGTCGTTCGAGCTCATTCTAGCCGCCGCGCTCGTTATCTTGTACGTGGCCTTTTGGGCCTGGCATTCTCAAGGAGCGGGCAAGCTCACTCAAGCGGAGATCGATCGATACCTGGCGATAATCGAAAAGTTACCGTTGCCTGAGAAGGGGGTTCAGGCGTTCGTTGCGCGTCTTCGCCCATGGGCCGAGGCCGACAATGGCAAGCCAGTCTACATGTTCAACCTCATGCATTTCTTCCCCCAGGTGCAGACGTTTCCCGGCGCGCCAGAGTTCACGGGAACGCCCGGAGAGGCTAACGCACGTTACGAAAAGAGCCTGATATGGCTGTGGTTGAGTCACGCATCCTATCCGACGTTCATCGGAGTTCCCCAGTCTCCGAACCTGCTTAGCATTCAGCCGGAGAGAACCTGGGGCAATATGACTGTCGTACGCTATCCCAGCCGGCGCACGTTCTTAAAACTGATTTCCCATCCTGCTTATGCCCCCCTCGCACCTTACAAGCTGATAGCTGTGGAGCTTGACTTGGTGCCGGTTTCGACCGGGATCGTTATCCCTGACCTTCGCTGGTTGGTAGGCAGCGGATTTGCAATCTTTCTCCTGCTAGTCCTGTGGATACGCGCCACGCTGTTGGGGTGACCAGCGACAACTTTTTTATCAAATGTGGTGAAACTTAGAATTAAGAGGGAGGAAAGTGAAAATGAAAAAAAGTTCGATTGAGCTGAAACAATACGCGCCCACGTGGACGCAATCACTTACCGTCGTTGTCTTCACGGTCGCGACGGTCTTTGTCGGGAATCTGTCGGCAGAGGACAAAAATTCCGGGATAGAGTCAAGCAACTTCTGCCAGGGAACCGCGGGTCAAGCCTTTACGTCGTGTAAGTCGGCGGCGCGAAGTGACTATCAAGTTGCACTTGGTAAATGCATTAACATCACTGACCCGGCAGCACGGACATTGTGCGAGAGACAAGCCGCGGCCGATCTGGCTGATGGGCTTGATACGTGCCAGGGAGGACTCGAGGTGCGACAGGCGAGTTGTCAAAAACTCGGCCCTGACCGCTACGACCCACCTATCGATCCGACTAACTTCACCACCACTATAGATAACCCTTACTTTCCGCTCGTTCCGGGCACAACCTTTACCTATCTCACCCCGAACGGAGCGATCAAAGACGTCTTTGCCGTAACTCACGACACCAGAGCCATTGATGGGGTTACTTGTGTCCAGGTGCATGATTCTGTCTATACCGACGGCGTGCTTACGGAGGACACGCTTGATTTCTTTGCTCAAGACACGGAAGGCAATGTCTGGTATTTCGGGGAGAACACCGCAGAGTTTGAGGAGGGCCTTCTTGCCACGATCGAGGGTTCATTCCTGTCCGGAGTCAACAACGATAAGCCAGGAATCATCATGAGAGCTCATCCTGCGCCCGGAGATTTTTATCGACAGGAATTTTCCCTCGGCAACGCCGAAGATTACGCCGAGACCTTGAATCTAAACTCGCGGGTTGTGGTCCCGTACGGGCGCTTCAACAATTGTCTCAAGTCACAGGAAACCACGCCGCTGGAACCCGATGCGCTCGAGGATAAGTACTACGCGCCGGGGGTTGGGAACGTCCTCACTGTGGACCTGGTGACCGGCGAGCGAGACGAGTTGGTCAGCATTACGACCGAGTGATTTTAGGCTCAGAATCATCCCTGCGCTATCGCCCTGGTTTGCACTGCCAGGAAGGTGCAATGTCCGTCGGCACAACTCCATGAACTCTGTGTTCCAGGGATCTTTGTTTTGGAAGGAAATCGTTAGTTTTCACTCATTAGCGCGAGTCGTTTTCTCGCGGCTGCCTCAGCCGCTCTGATTTGTCCCAACGATTTGTCCGAAAAGTCGTCACTCCAGAAATTCGAAGCTTGCGCTCTACCATTCGTTTGAGCGAATAAGGGGCACGTCTATGCAGAGGCCGGACATCGCCGAACATCTTCCGATTAAACCCCTGCCATTGATTCTGGGTGTGATCGCCTGCGTTGGGATCGTGATAACACTTTTCACGCTGGTGTTTGGGTTCATGACGATTCCCGCAAACTCTGTTGGGGTAAGGACGCGGTTTGGCGCTTATCACGACATTGTGAACCCGGGTTTGACCTATGCCATTCCATACGTCGACGAGATCCACATCGTGCCTACGCAGCGCTTGCAGAAGCTGGAGTTCGGTTTTTCGACCCCTGGTGCGACAAATCTTTATCAGGGCGATCCGCAGCCGGAGGAAACTGAGACAATGATCACGGGCGATCTGAACACTGCGCTTGTGCCGTGGGTGGTCCAATATCGGATTACCGATCCGAGAATGTATCTGTTCGGCGCACGCGAGCCGGAGAAACCGCTGCGCGACCTTTCCGAAAGCGTGATGCGCGAAGTGATCGGAGATCGCACCGTGGACGAGGTGCTTACCATCGGGCGCCACGACATTGAGACATCGACATTGAAACGTCTGGCCGACCTTTGTTCGCAGTACGATTTGGGAATTCAGATCCAACAGGTACAGCTTACAAGCGTCCGTCCGCCGCCGGCTGTGCAGGCAGCGTTCAACGACGTCAATCAGGCGCAACAGGAAAAGCAAACAGCGATTAACCAGGCTTGGGCCGTGTACAACGATGCGGTTCCGAATGCGCGCGGCCAGGCAAAAGAACGCGAGAAACAGGCGGAAGCGTACGCGTTTCGTCGCGTGAACGAGGCGAAGGGCGAAGCGCAAAAGTTCTCGTTATTGCTCGCCGAATATCGCAAGGCGCCCGAGGTGACGCGGCGCCGTCTTTATCTCGAGGCGATGCAAGCCATCCTGCCAAATTTGCAAAAGAAGATCATCGTCGATGACAGCCTGAAGAACATTCTCCAGACGCTGCCGCTTCAGGTGCCCGGCGAATCGAGGAGTTCTCCATGAACGTGATCGATGTGACTCCGCGACCCGCTGCGGTGTCTGCTGCGGTTCGTTTCTTGCA
>WNFT01006929.1_pt1 | contig 10463 bp, 13 predicted proteins | sample 5400191 | NCBI WGS metagenome assembly WNFT01 (sample SAMN13153359, study PRJNA577476) | soil metagenome | isolation source: 80 cm saprolite under Madrone tree | place: USA:California | collected 2016-06-14 | reverse complement strand
GACTGCCGCCGGGTGTCCAAGGCATCGTGACCGGCTTCTCCATCTCCTATCAGAAGAAGGCGCGTGGCTTGTTGACGGCCGAGTGCCGGGTGAACGGCCTCGACGTGACGACCGAGCAGGAGTATGAAGCCGCGGTGGCGATCACCGACGCACACGGCGACGTCGTCGCGCGTGCGGCTGCCCGTTGGAGGCTGCGACCCATTCCGCGGCGATGACCCTGCTCGATACGCCCCTCACGCGGCAGCTCGGCATCGAGGTACCGCTGATTTGCGGCGCGATGTACCCCTGTTCCAACGCCGAGCTCGTCGCGGCCGTCTCGGCCGCCGGCGGCATGGGCGTCGTGCAACCGCTGTCGATGATCTACGTGTATGGGCAGAATCTGCGGGACGGGCTCCGACTCATCCGGCGTACGACCAACAAGCCGATCGGGATGAATGTATTGATCGAGCGGAGCTCGACGCTCTACCTCGAGCGCATGCGCCACTATGTCGACATCGCGATCGAGGAGGGCGTGCGCTTCTTCGTCACCTCGCTCGGCAATCCGCGCTGGGTCGTGGATCGCGTCGCCCCCGCGGGCGGCGTCGTGTACCACGACGTGACGGAGCGGAAGTGGGCCGAGAAGGGGTTGGCGGGCGGGGTGCACGGGCTCATCGCGGTGAATGACCGGGCGGGCGGTCACGCGGGACCGCACAGCGCCGAGGCGCTCTACGAAGAGCTCGCCGGTCTAGGCGTGCCCTTGGTCTGCGCCGGCGGGATTGGCGACGAGGCCGGCTTCGCCCGAGCCTTGCAGATGGGTTACGCCGGTGCGCAGCTCGGAACGCGATTCATCGCGACCAACGAGTGCGGCGCGCACGACGACTACAAGCAGGCCATCGTCCGGGCGAGCGAGTCCGACATCGTCCTCACGGAGCGCGTGACCGGCGTGCCGCTGTCCGTGATTCGCACGCCGTACGTCGAGCGGATCGGCACCAAGGCCGGCCCGCTCGCGCGCTGGCTCCTGCGCGGACGCAAGACCAAGCATTGGATGCGCACGATCTACGCGCTGCGCTCGGCGTGGCAGCTCAAGCGCGCCTCGCTCGCGGGGGGCGCTGGCGAGAAGACGTCGAAGGACTACTGGCAGGCAGGCAAGAGTGTCGCCGGGATCCGCGCGATCGAGCCCGCTGGGGAGATCGTGCGCCGATTCGCCGCCATGTAGTCCTTCGCCTGACAGCCGTCTTCCGCCGTCTTCCACGCCCCTCCGGCGCTGGGTCCGATACAGCCATCGATGGACGACCGCTAGCCTTGCCTTCGTCAGCGATCGATCCAACTCCCGATGGAGGACCCCATGAAGCCGACGGTCTATGCCCCTTTTCTAGCCTTCGCAGTGCTGGGTGCATGCAACGATGGCAATGCGCCCGTTGTCCCCCCCCCGCCTGCCTACACCACGTTCGAAACCCTGGGCGATAGTGTCTCAATCGCTGCCAAGTTGGACGAGTTTCGGGCCGCGCTGGGCGGCAGCCTCAACGCGCCCAACACGCCGCCCGCCGACAGCGGCCGGCGTGAGATCAACTGGGACGGCGTCCCCGCCGCGTTGACCGATGTCGACACCTTCCCGGCGAACTTCTTCAACGTCAACTCGAAGCGGGGGGCGGTGTTCACCACGCCCGGGACCGGATTCCGCATCGACAGCACCGACTTCGCGGCGGTGAACGCCGGCCTGGCAGCGCAGTTCAGGTTCTTCTCGCCCAAGAAGGTGTTCATGCCGGTGGGCAGCAACCAGCTCGATGTCGATTTCAAGCTCGTCGGCTTGACGACCAACGGACTAGTGAAGGGCTTCGGAGTCGTCTTCTCCGACGTCGACCGGCCGGGCTCGGCGACGATCGAGTTCTTCGACGCGCGCGGCGTGCGTATCGCCGTCCTCGCGGCCCCGAATCACAGTGGCACGCAGCTGCTGTCGTTCGTCGGCGCGGTGTTTGCGACGCCGATCGTCGCCCGAGTGCGAATCACCAGCGGCGACGCGGCCTTGAGCGCGACGAGCACCGACGTCAGCGCGGGCGGCGCCACCGACCTCGTGGTGATGGACGATTTCCTCTACGGCGAGCCGCAGCCCTTGCCGTAGCATGCTCGGATCACCCGGCGAGGCCCCGCGTTCCTCCGGGGCCTCGTCTCCTTCCTTGCCGGAGGCATCGTCCACATCTTCCGGGCCGGGAGACGCACTGGTGACAACTTCGCCGCAGACGCCGCAGTTCAATACGCCCGCACTCCTGGAAGCCTTCTTCGAAAGCTCCCAGGACGGGTTCTTTTTCATGATGCTCGATCAACCGGTCGAGTGGGGGCCGGGCGTCGATAAGGACAGGGTCTTGGACTACGTCTTTTCTCATCAGCATATGACCAAGGTGAATCCGGCGATGGCCGAACAATTCCGCGCCAAGCCGGCGGAGCTGATCGGTCTCACGCCGAGTGATTTCTTCCGACACGATATCGAGGGCGGCCGCCGGGGCTGGCGGGCGTTATTCGACGGCGGTCACACGCACAGCGTCACCAACGAGCGGCGACTCGACGGATCGACGATGTGGGTCGAAGGCGACTACATGTGCTTCTATGATGACGCCGGTCGGATCACCGGACACTTCGGGATTCAGCGGGACGTCACGAACCGGGTTCTCGCCGCGCAGGAATTGGAACAGTCGCGCACTGAGCTGCGGGCCCTCGCGGCTCGGCTCCAGGCGACTCGTGAGGAAGAACGGACTCGGATTGCTCGCGAGATTCATGACGAGCTGGGGCAGGAACTCACCGCCCTGAAGCTGGACGTCGCCTGGCTGGAGACGCAGCGGCCGGGGAGCCTCGGGGATGTGTCGCTCACCGCCCGGATCGACGAGACGATGCAGGTGGTCCGCCGGATCGCCAGCGAGCTGCGGCCCAGCGTGCTCGACCAGCTCGGCCTACAGGCCGCCATCGAGTGCCTGGTGCAGGAGGCGACCCAGCGGACCGGAATCGCGATCAAGCTCCAGGCCGAGGAGTTCCCCAAGCTGCCCGGCGAGGTGGCGAGCCACGCGTATCGGATCATTCAGGAGGCCCTGACTAATGTCACCCGACATTCCAAAGCCACCCGCGTGGACGTGGCGGTCCGCCGTCTGGAGAAGGCCATCATTCTCGCGGTCGAGGACAACGGCGTCGGGTTCGTGCCCCAGTCGCTGAGCGGCCTTCGGTCCCTGGGATTGGTGGGCATGCGGGAAAGGGCGTTGGCCTGCGGGGGGACCCTGTTGATCCGGGGCAGCCCGGGTGAGGGCACCGCGATCGTCGTCACGATTCCGGTCGCCGCGCGGTGACCCGCTCGATCGCGATTCGGATCTTCATTGCCGATGACCATCCGATCGTCCGGCAGGGACTGCGCCGGATCGTCGAAGCGGACCCGGGGCTGGTGATTTCGGGTGAGGCGGGCGACGCGGCGACGCTGTTAGCCGCGCTCCACGCCACCGCCACCGATCTTGTGCTGCTCGACGTGTCGATGCCGGGCGCTCCGTTTCTCGAGGTACTGCGGGATGTGCGAGCACACCATCCGACCATCCGGGTCCTGGTCTTGAGCGTTCACCCTGAGGACCAGTGGGCGGTACGAGCGCTCAAGGCTGGGGCCTCGGGCTACCTCACGAAGGACCATTCGCCCAATCAGTTGTTGGAAGCCATCCGCCGCGTCTATCGGGGGGGCAAGTACGTCAGTCCGACACTCGCGGAGCGGCTGGCCACGCATCTCGATGCGGGTGTGCAGCGCGCCCCCCACGAGCTGTTGTCCGATCGCGAGTTCGAAGTCATGCGGCGATTGGGCAGCGGCCTCACCGTCTCGCAGATCGCCAGCGAACTCGCCATCTCCCCCAAGACTGTGAGCACCTACCGGACGCGCATACTCGAAAAAATGGCGGTGGCCACGAACGCGGACCTGGTCCGCTATGCCGCGAGGTATGGGCTGATCGGCTGAGGGGACCAACCCGGGTTCATGTAGTCCGCTGTCCGACACGTTTGTTCCTGCGTTTTCCAATCGCCAACGGTGTTGCGTCCGATGCCTCCCGCGTGAGACGACGGCTACCATTGCCTACGTCAACAATCGTTTGAAACACTTGCACGGAGTTTGTCCTATGCGACATGCAAAATGGATTGTAGCGGCAACCCTCTTGTTTTTGGCAGCCTGCGGTAGCGCCACCTCGCCATATGGTGGTGGTGGTGGTGGTGGTGGCGGCGGCGGTGGCGGTGGTGGCGGAGGCGTTGGTCCGTCCGGCCAGATCGTCGTCGGGAACATCCTGTTCAAGAGCGCGCACAACGGCAGTCAGAACCCTGCGGTGGACACAGTCGCCGTCGGCAGCACCGTCACGTGGACCTGGACAGCCACGGGAACGACTCCGCACAGCGTCCAGTCCACGGCGGCGCCCAGTTTTGAGAACAGCGCCATCGAGAGCGGCAATGGGCAGGCCTACTCAGTCACGTTCAATACGGCGGGCACCTACCAGTACGACTGCGCGGTGCACGGAACGGCCATGAGGGGAACCATCGTCGTGCAATAGTCGGGGTTCCGTCCCGGGAGCCAGCCATTGGCTCCCGGCCGGGATTGGCCGGCTTCATCGAGTGTCTCACACCTTACATGGAGTTTGTGAAATGCGACCCACGGCATGGATCGTGACAGCTGCCCTTGTCTCCTCGGTGGCATGCGGCAGCGTGAACTCACCCCAAGGAGGCGGTGGTGGTGCCGGCCCGGTCGGTCAAGTTAGGGTCGGGAATATCTATTTCAGGAGCGCCCATAACGGCAGCGAAAACACCGCCGTAGACACGATCGCGGCGGGCGGCAGCGTCACGTGGATCTGGGATGCGCAAGGGTCGCACAGCATTCAATCGACGGGCACACCCGGGATCCTTCGGAACAGTGTCGTCATGGCCGCGCGCAACAGCACCTATACGGTGACTCTGAAGAACCCCGGAACATACACGTACCAATGTGCGGTCCATGGGGCGGCCATGACCGGCGTGATCGTGGTCCAGTGAGATTGAGAACTACGCCTGCACGGCGTAATGAAGCTGGACGAGACCATCTGCAAACTTCTCGGTTGCCAGCAACGACAATGGCACGTGACGGTGACGGCGCGCGATGAGCGGAATGCCGTCTCCGACGAATGACGGAACGATGCTGATGACGAATTCGTCGATCGCATGCGCATCAAGAAACGAGGCGATGATTTCACCGCCGCCCATCAACCAGGTATTTTTGCCCTGGCTTTCGCGAAGTCGCTGCACGAACACCGCGATTGCCTCGTCGGTCAGCCAATCGAGGTCGCCGTCCGTCCGCGCGATGTATCCATCAGCGCTCGTCGCGTTCTTTTCCAAAGGTTCCTTCTCGCTCACACGATCTCTCAGCTCACCGCTCTCTTCACGAGCGCGCCGATCCTTGCCTCGTCGGCGGGGGTCAAGGTCGTCAGAGCGAAGGTGGTCGGCCACATGGTGCCTTCGTCGAGGTTTGCCTTGTCGCTGAAGCCGAGCGTCGCGTACCTCGTCTTGAACTTCTGCGCGCTTTGGAAGAAGCAGACGACCTTGTCGTCCTTGGCATACGCGGGCATCCCGTACCAGAGTCTCGGCGAGAGGGCCGGCGCGCTGGCTTTGATGATGGCATGGCGCCGCTTGCCCATGGCGCGATCCGGTTCCCGCATCGCGGCGATCTTCGCGAGCACGATGCCCTCCCCGTCCGCCTTGTCCGCCTTCAGCTCTTGGATCCGCTCCTTCATCGCGGCTCGCTCCTCGGCCGTGAATCCCTTCACCTTCCCCGTGTTCTTCTTTGGGCTCATAGAAACCTCTCCATACCGACTTGGGGGGGGGCAGAGGGGGCAGCGTGATCGGGAACTTGCCCGTCAGCTCCCAATCCGCAGACGCCGGGCGCCGCCAGCTTCAGGCGCGTGTTAGGCAGCCAATCAAGAGATGGAGCATCAGGACGGCCCCAACCGCCCGGCCTCGCGCTGTTTGGCCAGCAGGCGCTCGGCAAAATCAACACGCTCTTCCAGCTCACCAAGGCGCTGCTTTACTTCCTCGAGTTCCGCGAGTCGGCTTAGCACGTCGTCTGACGCCTGCAATGGCTCGCCCTTCCAGCGGCGCCGCCGATACTCTGGGGGCACGAGCCGCACATAAATGACTTGCAGGACCGTGACAAGAACTAGAACGGCGCCCACACCGACTGCCCACTCCGGAAGTCCGAACATTTTTTAGGCCCCCTACTTCAAAACGAACCCGTGTCACGGGCCAGCACCCTGTGAGAACGCACAGGAGTCCCAGATCGACGACGAGCGGCTACGTCTCGGTCATTCGGCTCGACTTACGAGTGGGTGTCCGTCCGCGTTTCGAGTTGGCTGCCTAACGGGTCGCGCTTAAGCTGCGGCGCGCTGAAGAAAGATTCATTCCTTAATCTACGCGCGCCGTCAGCTTCAAGCGCTTGTTAGGCCGCAACCGCTGCCACACTAGGGGGACCGGATCCAATGCTCGGGCGCGCTCACCCACCGCCGTATTCGCCAAGACCCGTCCGGCTGGCAGCGCCACAACTCGGACCCGCGGATTTCGCGCGTCACCGTGACGGCGGCACCCGGAAACCGGCGGGTTTCCTTCCAAATGTCGTGCACGGCAGCAAGCCCCGCCGCGACTGCAACCTCGTCGATATTCACTGCATAGGTACTGGTCGCCGGACCGACAGACTTGGGGAGCCCTGCAGTGGCGTAGGCAGCGCTGTCCGTGAACTCTGGGCCTTGGGGAAACCACCCTGTGACTTGCGCCGCCCAAATGGTCCCGGCAGCGGCGCGATCGCCCTGATTGGTTTGCGTCACCCACCGTGCGAGACGTTCTCGGATGGCACCCATGGCGGCAGTGCTGTCTTGAGTGACGCAGTCTGGCGGCACCTGTCCTTTGGCATTGAGCACCAAGCACAGCGCGGAGGCAATCAGGAAGCTTCCGCTCGGGGGGATGCGCATTGCGAGAACCTCGGTTGGCGGCCTAACGGATTGCGCCTAAGCTGCGGCGCGCCGACAAAAGATTCATTCCATAATCTACGCGCACCGTCAGCTTCAAGCGCTTGTTAGGCGGCCGCCCTGCCGCGTTCAAGGCCGCTTCGCCCCACGCGTCGCGAGCGCCCGTTGGTACTCGTCAAGTTGTCGTTGCCATTCACTTCGATACGATGGCGCCGCCTTAGGCAACGCCAGTGCGCGCTTCAAGGCCGCAATCGCCGCGGGAAGATCTCCGCGGCTCGCGTACGCATTGGCGAGCACCACAAGGAACGTGGCTCGCGTTGAGTCGAGTGCGATTGCGTGCTGAATTGCCGCAACGGCGCGACGCGGGTCCCGACGCGTCGAGTCCGGACAACCGGAATAGACGCCGGACACGAGGCTGTATAGCTCAGCAGCAAGATTGTAGCCCTGAGGTGCCGATGTCGGCGCGAGTGAGATAGCCTTCTCGAAGTCGTTCAAGGCTTCACCACAGGCACGAAGCGTGTTGTAGTGGCGACCACGACGCAGATACAGAAACCCCTCTGCAGGATGAAGGTCGATTGCCTTGCTGTAATCAATCGTGGCTGCTTGTCGCTGGTTCAGGGCGTGCTCAGCCTCACCCCGGCGCAGGTAGGCATCCCAATTACGTGGGTCCCGTTCGATCATCGCGGTGAAGTACGAAATTGCTTCAGGCAGCCGACGCGCTTCGGCACTGTCGACCCAGCCCGAGTCGCCCCCGCTTGTAGAAACGACCCACAGGCGATGTCCGTCAACGCGAACGACGGACGTTACGAGATTGATGCCAACGGCGGACGCGACATGGGTGCTGTCAAGAGGACTATGGACTTCGCCCATGCCCTTCAACATGACGATCCGCTGGCCTGCCCAACCCGAGTCAGCCAGGACTCGAACCGTCTGGCCCAACGCCGGCGATCCTGCGAACAGACACATGCCGGCAATCAGGGTGCTTCGCGCGCGCGGGAGATTCACTGTCGAGTCGCGTTGGGAGGTCTTAGTAGGTGTTTGAACCCAGCTGGACGTTGTCGTGTCGAACTGACCAAGCTCCTGGAGTCCCCGATATTCGTCCAGTGTCAGGAGGGTGGCGCCCATAGCGGTGGCCATCGCGAGAGCGTTGCGCTTCGGCTTGTCCTCCTTCCGTGCGTCGAGCGCTTGGGATCGTAACAAACGCTACGGCGTCCTGTAGGGCTCTGGGCTGAACAATCGACAAGAATGTATTCGCCGGTAGTCTTATCAATCCCGACAACATCCGGTTCGCCGCCTGACTGCTCCATCTCACTGAGCGACCAGAGCTTGGCACTGTTCGACTCTATTCTTGCTTGCACCGCGACCATTCGAGACCCGCGTGGCGGTGCATATGGGCTTCGAAGCGGGCCTTCAATGTCTTGAGCAAGCCGTCGCGTTGCTTCCCACTGATCTCTTTGGCTTTGGACATTTATACTTGGTTCGTGCTCGGCGTGAGTGGGGTCGGAGGTATGTGCCGCCTAACGGATGGCGCTTAAGCTGCGGCGCCGAGCTGAAGTGTTCACAATCGCAATTCTACTACACCGGATTTCAGCGCGCCCACCGAATCCAGTGATGACGGGCGCCGATAGCTTCAAGCGCTGGTTAGGCGGCAACAGCATACTCACTCTGAACCAGGCCGCTGGCAAAATGGCGCGTGGCGACATGTTTGAGGGGGATGTCGCGCTGTAGCGGGCCAAAGAGCGGGATGCCCGTACCGATGAGCACCGGAACACGAGTGATGATAAGCCGGTGAATCAGGCCAGCCTGCAGAAACCGCTGAATGGTGATCCCGCCATCGACGTAGACATTCTTGATGCCGCGCGCCTCAAGCTGCGAGGCGATATCGGGCGGAGCCCCTGCCATTTGTTCCACTACTGCTCCGGGCGGAGCAGTAGCGATCGAACGACTACTGAGCACGAAAACGGGCTTCTTGCCGTAAGCCCACCCGCCGAAGCCGAGGACTGTTTCGAAGGTTTTCCGACCGATGACTAGTGCATCCACGGTGGCCATGAACTCTTCGTAGCCGTGAGGTTCGTCACCGGCAGGCGAGAGAAAATCGAAGGACCCGTCGGCTCGGGCGATGAAACCGTCGAGGCTAGTGCCAACAAATACGGATGCTCTCATAAGCGAGTCCTCATGTTGTCCCCTAACGGAAGGCGGCTAAGCTGCGCCACCGTGCTTTGCTTTTCACAGATGAAAGTCTACCTCAGACGCCGGGCGCCGTCAGCTTCAGGCGCGTGTTAGGCCGCGGCCCAGTCGCCGAGGAGTCGCCGCACCGCGATAAGTTGCCCAACGTGGTACGCCGAGTGATCGGCCACCAGCAGGAACTCGCGCAAGAATGTCTGCCCGGTCCCAACTGGGACCTTCGCAAAGAGGTCAGAGGTCTCGTTAACCACTTCCTGCATGCGGGCCAGGTCGTGGCGATACGCAGCGATACTCGCGTTCCACGCCTCCGCGTCTGGCGGCGTGACAGAAGCAGGCCAATAGTCGTCGGGCCAAGTCCCCTCCTTGTAGTCGGGACGGGTACAGAATGCCAGGATGTCGGCCTGTGTAAGGCGCATGTGTTCGACCAGCTGCCATGACGAATACGGGAGGCCGGAGGGGACGACCCCACGCAACTCGACCGGCACATCGGCGACCGCGGTGTCGAAGTTAGCGTGCGCATCACTCCAGCTGAGAAGCCGGATCAGGTGCTTGCGAAGGGCGCCGATCTCGTCCATGGGCGCTAAACGATGCGGCCGGCGGCCTAACGAATCGCGCTTAAGCTGCGGCGCGCTGAGAAAAGATTCAATATCGCCGGCAGCTTCTTAGGGTCCGGCCGCGCCTGCAATTCGCCAATTAGAGCATCCAGTCGTGGCGTGAGAATAATGAGGTAACGGGCTTCCGTTGCTTGGTACGTGTGCGCGACGCCAGCCGGAACGAACACTGTGCCGCCAGCGGGTACGTCGATCTCCCGGTCCGCGAAACGGAAGTGCAGACTGCCTTCCAGAACGTGCCAAGCCTCATCGTCAGCATGATGAACGTGCAGAGCGGCAGGGCCACTGCCGCGCCATTCCTTGATCGAGAAGGAAGCACCCGGAGCCATGACTCGCTGGGCCGATGGATCGCCAGGGCGTGAAGGCATCGCGATGATGGGTTCAGGCACAGTCGGTTGCTCGGGGTGATCGAGTGGGGCGGCCTAACGGATCGCGCTTAAGCTGCGGCGCGCTGAAGAAAGATTCATTCCTTAATCTACGTGCGCCGCCAGCTTCAAGCGCATGTTAGGCAGCACGCCGCACATTCTCCTGGACGTGACACGAAAAGCCCGCGTCGTCAGTCTGAGTCCTGTCCAAATACTACCTCAACGCCGTTTGGATCTCGAATGGAAAAGTCGCGAACGCCATACGGACGTGTCCCAATCGGCACTGCGACCGTAGCCCCGCGCTTGATAACCTGCTCGTAGAGCACATTGACATCCTT
>WNFT01008193.1_pt1 | contig 10464 bp, 12 predicted proteins | sample 5400191 | NCBI WGS metagenome assembly WNFT01 (sample SAMN13153359, study PRJNA577476) | soil metagenome | isolation source: 80 cm saprolite under Madrone tree | place: USA:California | collected 2016-06-14 | reverse complement strand
ACCGAGATCGCCTGGTCGAGCAATCCGCCCGGATTGTTGCGCAAGTCGATGATGAAGCTCTTGAGCTTGTCTCCGGCCTGGGTGGAGAGATCGGTGATCGCCTTCTTGAGGCCCTCGGTGGTCTGCTCGTTGAACTGGGTGACGCGGATAAAGCCGACGTCGTCACCTTCGAGCCGCGAGCGCACCGAGCGCACCTGGATGCGCGCGCGGGTGATGGTGACCTCGAGCGGCTTCTCCTGCCCCTTGCGCATGATCTTGAGCTTGATCTTGGAGTTCTCCGGCCCGCGCATTTTATCGACCGCCTGATTGAGGGTGAGCCCCTGCACCGGCTCGTCGTCGAGATGCGTGATGATGTCGTTGGCCATGATGCCGGCCTTGGCCGCCGGCGTCTCGTCGATCGGGGCCACGACCTTGATCAGCCCGTCCTCCATGGTGACCTCGATGCCGAGGCCGCCGAACTCGCCACGCGTCTGCACCTGCATGTCGCGGAAGCTCTTGGAATCCATGTAGCTCGAATGCGGATCGAGGCCGGCCAGCATGCCGTTGATCGCCGATTCGATGAGCTTGCTGTCGTCGGGCTTCTCCACGTAGTCCGCCCGCAGCCGCTCGAACACGTCGCCGAACAGGCTGAGCTGGCGATAGGTATCGGCGTCGGCCGTTTGTGCGCGCGCCCCATCGAGCACGATGCGAGGCTGGGTTGCGATCAGCGTCACGGCCACGCCTGCCGCCGCACCGAGGAGAATCAGGGAAGTTTTTCGCATGATCATCCGCGAACTTTCTGGCCTTCGTTTGCAGCCCACCACGGGCCTGGATCGGACGGGTATACCGTCCTTGCGGAACTCCACATAAAGTACGGGTTGGCTTGCACCGCCCGCCTTGCCAACGGCCGATTGGGCTCCGCCGCCCATCACTGCGATGGGCTCGCCCGTTACCACGAACTGCCCAATTCGCGTAAGGCATGATTCCGCCGCCGGCACCGGCATTAGGGATCAAGAGTTGACCATAATTATGTCGATGACTTGTTGATTGAATTTGCGCCGACGGACGCCAGGGCGTCGCGTATTGTGTGCTTCCATCGTTGACCGATGCCGATTCCCACCCCTACGTGACCACAGCTACGCATCAAAATGGTAAGCGACGCGACATCACGCTGCTCGGCGGCGCGGCCGCGTGGCCGCTGGCGGCGCGCGCGCAGCAGGCGGCCCAACTGCGTCGAGTCGGAATGCTCAGGGTATAGCGATAACGAAGGTGGAGCGAGCCACTACTCCTCGAAGCCGGCGGGTTCCGGCTTGAACTCCATCTGACGGGCGTTGTCCCGAACTGCGCTGGCCTCGCCCTGAGCCAAGCCCTTTGGAGCTTCATGCGCTGGCTCTGTCGGGTTTTTCACCTCGTCCCTCTTCAACGCCCCGCGCTCGTGGCGCCAGCGATAATATCTGCTCTCGGTTATTCCGACCCGACGGCTCGCATCGGCAATGCTCTGACCTTGAGCGACCAGCACGTCAACTTGTCGCAGCTTCGCGGTAATTTCTTCAGGTTTGTATCTCTTCCTCGGCATGTCTGAAGCCGAAGATAGGCCATACGGCGTAACCTCGGACATCCCCCTACGCGAGCCGACCGGCCCCGTCGCCGCAGTCATCGGCGGCCTCGACGGAAGCACCACCACGCGCGTGCCGACCTTTACTCGCTTGTAGAGGTCCATAATGTCCTCGTTCGTGAGCCGGATGCAGCCCGAGGACACGAAGGTTCCGATGGTCGACGGCTGGTTCGTACCATGAATACGGTAGAGGGTGTCGCCCAGATAAAGCGCGCGCGCCCCGAGGGGGTTGCCCTCGCCACCGGCCATAAAGCGCGGTAGATAGGGCTGGCGTTCGATCATTTGTTCGGGTGGATTCCAATCCGGCCATTCCGCCAGCCTGGAAATCCTTTCGGCGCCAGACCAAGTGAAGCCTTCGCGGCCGACACCAATGCCGTAACGTAGAGCCTTGCCGTTGCCGAGCACGAGATAGAGATAGGTGTTGAGCGTATCGATGACGATCGTGCCGGCCGATTCCTTTGTGTAGTAATCGACCAGGGCGCGACGGAACTGCGGCGGCAATTCCTTCTTCGGGCCGGTCTCGGGCCGCACCTCGGGCGGCAGCGCCGCCATGTTGCGCTGATCGCCGCGCATCACTCCTGGCGCCAGGGGATCAACTTGACTAGGACCGGCTGCGCCGGTGTGGGATCTACCGGCGGCTGGCAAATCGTAATAAGAAGGCGGCAGCAGTGCATCGTCGTCCGCATCAACTGGCGGAAGCGGCCGATATCCCGCAGGTGGATAAGGCGGCGGGTATGCTTGCGGTGGGTAGTACTGCGCAAAGCTCTCGCGCGCCAATCCTCCAAGGCCAACCAGAAAACTTGCGATGACAACTGCCGTGCGGAAAGCCATCCTCTACCTCCACACGCAAGCATTGGTTTGCAACGTGGCGCATTCAAGGACGCGGCGGTCAAATCCTTGACTTCGCTCAGCGTCGGTTACTGCCAGCGCTTAGCGCCGCTTGGGAGTCGGGCTCACAATCTCTAACAATCGATTAATAGATTGGCTTGCGCCGGACAGGGCTCCGGGATTTCTGGGGCTCGTGTAAGCGGGCAGTTCCGTGTTGACGCAAAGTCCTGAGTGCAACCCCGCCTCCTGGAAGGCACTTGTCGGGCGGCGCGCGCTGCGGGCGCCACACACAGTGATACCCCTTTGCCATTCATGATGGCGAGCGACGCGAGTGTGAACCGGCCGAACGGAAAACCGAGCACGGCGTGGGGATGGGGCACTGAGGTTTGCGAATGTCTGGTGCTATATTTTTGGGGGCATCGCCGGTGGCGGTGCAAGCATTTCGGCCTTCAGGTTGGCCTTGAGTTGTTGGACCGCGGCACGGATCAGGGCAATTGCCTGAGCATGCCCGGGCCCCGAGGCTACCGCAGTTGTGTAGAGGGCATTTTCCTCAATCTGGCAGTCGAGAAACGCGCGTTCGGCCGCTTGTGGCAGGTTCCCGTTCACAGCGAAGTCATCCAGGCGGCGCACAAAGGCGCTCTGCACGCAGGCCACATAGGACTCCTTCAGAGATTCGATGCTGGGCAGCAGCTGCGCGTGCGCCAGTGGGGCTGCAGCACATAGCGCGGTGACGAGGATTGCACGACGCGCTCTAGCTGTGGAGCTGTGCCAGGCCGGACAAACCCACATCCTCGATTGTCGTGCGAGCTGCTTCGAACTCAACGATGGTGCCTGACCAGCCGATGGAGACATCCGTTTATTCTCACCCGATGGAGACACCGTGTCATCGAAGCAATCGCACGAGTAAGTGTCGGAGCGACGTGATCCCGACGTTCTAGAAGTCGTCCAGCATGGGCAGGAACAACCGCAGAAAACCCCGCCGCGTAAATGGGTCGAGCGCAGCGAAACGAAGAACGACTAGGGATCGACGGACAGCGCCCGGGAACGGCACGGCCTTTTCCGCTATGGCGCCTTCCGAGCGGCCCAGATTCGCCGCCCATCGATCCAATATTCGGGAGTGGTATCGCCCCCAGGCCCGAACGTGACCACTTAACATCCGGCCGCTTGGTCAGTTCCGCCCGCGCTGCGGCTTTCTGTAACCCCGATCACATTGTTCAGCAGTGTGGCCCGCTTGCTACATACCGCCGGGTAAGTTGGCTGTCTGCTTCGACGATTTGTAGGTGCATAACAGCGTGTAGATCGGACGGTAGGCGAGCAGGAGTTCCCCCGAGCCACATTGCGGGGCGGATTTCATGGTCCGCTGCCGGCTTTCTACCGATTCGGGGGCCTTGTCATGAGCATCGCCAGCTTGAAATCGAGTCCGAAGGCAGCGGCTACGAGAGAAGTCCTTGCCTGCAATGATGTCCGCACTCTCATTGCCAACCAGCTAGGCGTCGACGTCAAACGTGTGACGGATGAAGCGCACTTCACTGATGATCTGGGGGCCGACTGGCTCGACCGCCTGGAATTAATGATCGTGATCGAAGATCGATTCGCGGACGTGATCATCACGGACGAGGATGATTTGTCGCATTCTCCTTAGCTTGGCCGCCTTTGCGCTCACCGGCTTTGTGCTTCTTGTGCTGATCGGTCTCTGGGACGGATACGAACAGGAAACCAAAGCATTGGGTTTCAGCGGGCTATACGAGCGCTATCTAGCGTCACAAGCCGGCTTTGCAGATGACCCAAAGGCCTATCGGGCGGTCGTCGAAGCTGAGCGCGCACGGACAGCGGGTGTGGGAGAAATGGCAGCGATCGAGGAATGATGTCCAGCAACCAGCGGAAGCAACTCATGGCTAAGGGATTCCTCTACTGCGCTGTCGTCCTGGTTCTTGCTATCTACGGAATTGCTCCCGCGACCGCGCAATTTCCACCGCCTCCCCCACTTCCAACGCCGCCGGCGGAAGCTCAGCCCGTCCCCGGCCCGCCGAAAGGCAAGAAGGCTCCTGCGCCTCCAGGCCCATCAATCGTCGGAAATTGGAGCGGTCAACTCACCCAGGTCGGCAGCCAAACGCCCTATAAATTCGAGCTCGTCATCGGCCCCAGAGGGGCAGAGACGAGGTATCCTGACCTCGACTGCACGGGAACGCTTGCTCGCGCCGGGGCGTCGAAATCCTATGTCTTCTTCGTCGAGATCATCACTAAGGGCGCGGTCGACAAGGGTGGGCGCTGTCCCGACGGAACTATCACGGTTGCGCGAGCGGGTAACGATCTGGCGTTGTTCTGGTTTGGCAGTATCGAAGCCAACACAATCGTCGCTTACGGCACACTCTCAAAAAAGTAGCATGCCATCTGATGCGTTAGCGAGCCGATGGTTGCGTCCGCACTGATGAGATCGTCGACGACGCAGACTGAAGTCGCTGATTGAGGTAGCTGAATCCGCGCGGATGTCACGCTTTATCTTTCCCTGAATCAATCAGGCCCGGCAGACACGAAAACACCAGAGCAAAGGGTTCGTGCTGCGGCGGAAAAAGCATCGTGCATTGGGGTGGCTCCGCGGCAGGCTCAGATTCACGCTGCTTTCTTGCACGCCTTGAAGCTTTCCTTCACCGCCTAGGTCTCGGTCGTAACCTTCTGCGCGAGCGCACCGAGTTCCTTGCTTTGGTACCACTGCCTCGAACTGCTTGCGCGAATTGCAATGATGAAAACGTAGCGCGAGCGGCGGTCAAGCGATGGCCTGTTGCACTGATCTGTGTGATTTTTGCAACGCTCTAGAATTCTTTTCAGGCAGCCACACCGCAGGACCAATTTTCTGTTCCGATGTTACGAATTTACTACAACAGGGTGGGGTGTTGCCATGAAATCTCTGGTCGCCAAGCGCTCTATTGTGGCCGCTGGCCACAAGACGAGCGTTAGTCTTGAAGATGCATTCTGGAATAGCCTGAAGGAAATCGCCAGCGGGCGAAACATTAGCTTGTCGGACCTAGTCACCGCGATCGATTCCGAGCGGCGGCAGGGCAATCTGTCATCGGCTATTCGTCTCTTCGTACTCAACTTTTATCGCAACCAGCTCGCCGACGTAAGGGAAGGGCGTGACGATGCGGAAGGCCGGCTTGCAGTGAAGGCCGAAGCCGTCATGCAGTCACCGTGAAGAGCATGCGATACACCCCCCACCCCAGAGACGGGGGGTCATAAGCAAGAAGGCCGCGAGCAAGTAGCCCTATTTCTTTTTTTTGAGATTTGGGGCGACGCGATGCGCAAACTCATTTGTCGGTGCCCGGAGACCCAACAGCCGGTTGATCTTCAGCTTTACACTGACTACGCGACCCTAGCCCGCATCTGGTCCAATTCAGTGCGGTTTGAATGCCCGCACTGCGGCGCGCAGCATGAGACGAAGGTGGGAGCAGCCTGGCTTGAGGATACTCTAGCTCTCGAACCTCATCAAACGAAACTCACGAGGCATCAGCGTGGAGCGCGGTAAGGTGAGCAGCCTGTTGGCAGGCGCAAAACTAACTCGGTGGTGACGCTCAGCACGTTGAGCCCCGACAGGGGCGGTCAGTTTGCACAGCTCTTTGCCGGCTGGCTCGAAGCGCGTGCAAAGCTAGAGAGCGCGCGCGCCGCGGCGCCAAAGGCCAACGGCTCCGCGCAAAAGCTGAGGAACGTCGCCGACGACTTCGCTCGCCGACTCGCCGCGACGCCCGCCTATGACCTCCATGAGGTTATGGCGAAGTTGGAATTGCTTGATCATTACCTATGGGATGATCCGCCGACGGCATCGTGTGCGCTTCTCGGGAGCATTCGGGCCGACGTCGTGACCCTGCAGAACACCGTCGATGCCATGGACGATAACGCCATCCATGACATGACGGAATCGCGCGCGCGGATAGTAACAGCCATTGCAACGCGCGGGGCCCATGCGGTGGCGCGTCATGGCTGACGGACCTGCTACGATCGGGGGATTTTCGGAAGATAAGGAACCGAGCACGGCAAGAAGTGCGCCAAAGCCATTTTGGAGGCAATTAAAGCGGGCGCCCGCGATCCCCAAGCGCTGTGGAAATATTACACACAGCACGACCTTCCAGCGAAAGAGGCCGAGCTTCGCGCACTTGGGTCCGCCGATGCGGAGATTGCGGCGTTCCTTAAAGCTTCGATTAAGGTAACGCGAGACCTGTTGGACAAGATAGGGCGCCGCGCCCGCCAGGAGACTCGGAGACTACGACCATGACTCGACAGACGACGTCAACGGCGGCGCCCACCTTGGGGGTGTTCACGGTACGCGACGATAAGATGGGGCCGCTAATGCCCGCCGGCGCCACGCTTACCACGCGCGAAGTGCGCGCCTTCGAGGGGGAGGGAATCTACGTCCTGCTCTTCGGTGGAGAGCTGGAAGCGCGCCGCGTCTCCGAAGGCGTGCACGGGGAGAAGGACTCACGCCTGGTGATGACCTTCGACGGCGCTCGCGCTGACCCGGTGTCAATCACGCGGGCGCGCTTCGCCAAATACGTGTACGCCAAAGCCGTGGCGGTTCAGATTAACCTATGGCCGGCCGGACTACAGCATCATGGATAGCGCCACCGCAGCTCGAGGGCCCCGGCGGCGAGTGGCGGGCACACGCTGCGCTTGCGGCTATGCGTCGGCATGGATCGTGAGCCCATCATGACGAGGCCGCCAATTGAGGCGGCCAAAAGAAAAGCCCCGGAGGGTGACGGTGCCCGGGGCTTCAAGTCCGGGCCGCTCGCGGGTGCAAGCGGCCCAGTTTTAGACGGGAGGTTTGCGAAGATCAGTAAGCGCCGTAGCCGTAGCCGCCAAAGCGGTAGTTCAGACCGATTCTGACCGTGTGAATTTTCAGATCGACATTGGCGATCCTGGTCCCAGGTAAGGCACCATCGTCGGTGATAAAGGCGGTGGCATAGGTCTTGTTGTCGAGGTCCATGTAGAGATACTCGCCCTTAAGCGACCAATTCCAGCCGAGCGCGACTTCGAGCCCGGTGCCGATGGTCCATCCGGTGTGACTTTGAGAATCCGTCAAAGTGTTTACGACGCCATCGAGCGCGGTCGTCGTTAGCTCGTTCCTCGCCCAGGCCCAGCCGCCGGTGACATACCACAAGGTCGGCGTAGTTCCCCAATTCCATGTATAGCCCAAGCGACCGCGAACGGTCCCGAACGAAGTCAGCTTTTGGTCGTATAGAGCAAGAGTCTCGATTGCACCCGGTTCAGTTTCGAGCAGGTTGGTCTTTGATTTGATGCTGCCCCAAGAGCCGTCAGCTTCAATGCCAAAGACCCAACTCGCCACCTGGTAATTGTAGCCGACCTGCGCGCCCCCGTAACATCCACCGCCGTTTGCCGTGTCGATGGTGAAAGCGGAGGGACCAGCCGGATCAGCATTACGGAAGGGCCCAGGTGTGTAATTCTTCCTGTCGTGTGCGCAGCCGCCATGGCCACCCACGTAGAAGCCGGTCCAACTAAACACCGGCGCTGGAGGCGGCGGCGGTGCTGCCCTGTAGGGCACTCCCCTATCCGCAGCGGAAGCGCTCTGAGCCAAACCGACAAAAAGCGCCGTTGTTGCAAGCAGTGCAGTCGCGATGTGACGCATGACTATCCCCCGATGAGTTTCCCAGTGCCCAATCTACATCACAGAGCCGACCTGCTTCTGCGGTATCCGGGTGTGCCGCTCGCGATTCGCCAACCCATGTTGCGACAGGGCAACAGAAGAAGTGAAAAGTTCCAATGTTCGGGAGTCGGACAAGCACAGTTGAGTTTATGGAACAGCGTCCCTGCGGGAAAAGTTCACCCTGTAGTAACCGGAGCAAGTGAAGACGCGGTTTTGACACTGTTCTCACCGCCAGCGGGGCGGCGCACAAAGAGGCAGTTAAAGAGGCAGTTTATGCGAATCCTGATGCGGCCTGCCGCTGCGGCCCTGCTAATTGCCGCGGGACTTCTCTCCGTTCCCGCAGCGAACGCTCAGGTCCAATCGCCTTCGCCCGGTCTCTCCGACCAGTCGCCGAATATTCCGGACCAAAAGCTCGATGCGGCGGCAGCCGCCATAGAGCGGGTGGCGAGTCTCAAGCAGGATTATCAACAGCGCATAGCCGCGGCAGCCCCCTCCGACAAGGAGCGCATTGCGAATGAGGCCATCAATGCCCTGGCGAAGGCAGTTACTGATCAGGGCCTCTCGCTAGAGGAATACGACTCCATTCTGGAGGTGGCACAGAACGATCCCGAGGTTCGCGAAAAAATTCGTCAGCGCATTCGTCCTTCGGCCAAGTAGCCGCTCGAGTAGGTCGCTCAGCCCTGCGCCCCCTGAGACACCCAAGGCTCGGATGCCAGCTGTTATCTCCCGTCCTGGCACGACCCGGAAGTGTTCGACAGCACCGACGAATTCCGGTTACTGAAGCACTGCGGACGAGATAGCAGCAGCGGTGACGAGGTGGCTACTTGAAGAAATCGTTGGATCGCAACACCACCGGTCCTTTAGCCTCGACTGGCCCTTCGAAGAACTTACGCGATGCTCGCTCCTCAACCGCATCGCGCAGCCGCACAAACTGATCTATTCGCTGATCCGCTGTGTGTACCGAAAACTCAGACTCGCATGTAGTGGTGATGCAGTCCGCCGAGGAGTGGCTGTGACGTGATGCTTCCGATCCGCGTTGCAAGACATCAGGCCTTTGTTGACCGGATCGCCCCCGCGGCGCGCAACATCCATGCCTACTGGCTCGCCCGCCGCGCCCCGCAGGAGAAACTGCTACGGCCAGTCGACAAGGCGCCTGCGCCCGGCCGCAACGATCTATGCCCGTGCGGATCCGGCAAGAAGTTCAAGCGCTGCCACGGGGCGACGGACGCATTGCAATGAGCTGTTGCAGCCGGAAGATCCACTTTGTTACCCTTGTCCCAGCTCAGGCGCTTCGACCCGCTCGCAGCGCCCTCCATTCTTTCGGCCGTTTCAATTTTTTGACCATACGGGTTCAAGGACGTCGATGCGTAGCATCGGCCGGGCGCAAGACGCTTGCCCCGCGCTGCTACTCGATCCTAGGCGACGAGACCGCCAACTGAGGCGACCTCCGTCATTTTTGAAGGCTAAACGCGCGGCCTTAGTCAATCTGCAACACCGTGGGTTAGCTTATCCTTCAATTGGGCGCTCAGCGGAACGATGCCCGTGCAACCACCACTCGTGAACGCAATGCTTCAAATTCGATTAGGCTACGATAAACGACAAGGTATTCGCGCGCCATCCGCCGGGCGGTGGACCGCTCCTCAAAGTGCCGCCGAATTGCGCCGCGAGACAGCCGCGATAGTCGGTGAGTGGCGGCAACGGCTTCCTTCTCGTCTTCGACTACGAAGCCAGTGACCTCATCTTCGACGATTTCAGGGACGGAACCCCTATTGAATGCGATGACGGGCGTGCCGCAGGCCATTGCTTCAATCAAAACTAATCCGAACGGCTCGGGCCAGGCAATTGGCGCCAGCAACGCGATGGCGCCGCTGAGAAAGCTCGACTTTTCGCCATCACTGATCTCGCCGATATACTCGACGTCAGGGGGCTGAGCAGCTTGCGGATTTCGGATTCGAAATAGTCGCGGTCGACGGCATCGACCTTGGCTGCGATCTTCAGCGGAACCCCACAACGTTTGGCTATCCAGATCGCCCGATCACCGTTCAAAACGCATGGCATCCTACCAAGAATGCCAAATCTCCGGCATAGCCAGGAGGCAGACATGGCATAGAACTACGACGCCGACCGACCTCTCCGCCTCAACGAGCGACGTCCGATCGCGAGAGAATGCGCCAAGTGCCGACCAGCGGCACCCGCAGCCAATCCGGCCGATGTGCGAGTTCGTATTCAATTTCATAAAACGCCTTCTCCAATAGGAAAAAATCGAGAAGACGATCGGCGGCGTGGGGGGATTGCGGCCAAAGCCTCGTGTCGTTCAATGATGATCGATAGGCGGACAGAAATGCGGAGACGGATTGTTCGCGCCAACCCTCGAGCGCGCGGGCGAGCTTGC
>WNFT01006507.1_pt1 | contig 10464 bp, 9 predicted proteins | sample 5400191 | NCBI WGS metagenome assembly WNFT01 (sample SAMN13153359, study PRJNA577476) | soil metagenome | isolation source: 80 cm saprolite under Madrone tree | place: USA:California | collected 2016-06-14 | reverse complement strand
AGAGCAGCCGGGGAGGCGATCTGCGCGAAATCGGCTGGGACGAAGATCGCATCGGCGAGTTTCTCGATATGCAGTTCGAGGCACAACAGCGTCTTGACCAGAGCGAGTACCAGCAGGCGGACGATCAGATTGTCTTGCGCGAAGGACAATCTGCGGGTCGCTTGTCGGTGGAGCGGCGCGATCATGAGATTCGCTGCGTCGATGTGGCTCTGCTGCCGGCGCACCGGAATGCCGGCATCGGAACGTTTCTCATCCGCCAGTTACAAGACGAAGCCAGACTTGCGAATAAGCCGCTGCGTTTAGGCGTCATCAGATTCAGCCAGGCGGTCAGTCTGTTTGAGCGCCTGGGATTCGTCCGCACCAGCGAGACCGGAACGCATTTTCAAATGGAGTGGCTGCCGGGATGATGACCGGGCACTAGCCCGACTCCGGGGTCCCCAGACGGGCAGCCCGGCTGGGGTGGGGCGGTCAGGGAGGGCTCTGTTTTATTGCGCCCGATGAGCCCTCCCTGACGGTCGGGCTAATGCCCGGTGTGGGCCAGTGACAACATGATCAGGCGAATCACCTGCGCGATTCTCAAATTCGCCCTGCGCGTTTATTTTCGCCGCATTGAAGTGGTCGGCCTCGACAATGTCCCTCGCGACGCACCGGTAATCTTTGTTCTTAATCACCCAAATGCGCTGGTCGATCCCGTGTTCCTGCTGTGCCTCGCGCCGCGCCGCGTTTCCTTCGTAGCCAAAGCAACGCTGTTTCGCATGCCAATCATTAGTTATTTCGTGCGCGCGCTTGATTCACTGCCGGCCTATCGCCGTCAGGACGAGGGGCAGGATGTATCGCGCAATCTCGAAACATTCGCCGCGGCGCGGCGGCTGTTGGCGCGCGGCGGCACGATTGGAATTTGCCCGGAAGGCGTTTCGCACAACGAGCCACGCTTGAAGCCTTTGAAAACCGGTGCGGCCCGCATCGCGCTGGGCGCCGTCTCGTCCGGCGAAGCGATCGACTTACAAATTGTTCCTGTCGGACTTTATTACACTGAGAAGACGACGTTTCGCAGTTCGGCGCTGTTGTATTTCGGAGAGCCACTGCCGGTCGCGCCGGTGGCGCTTGAGCCCGACGGCACTCCGCCGCGCGAAGCGGTGCGCGAACTTTCAGACCGCGTCGAGAATGCTTTGCGCGACGTCATCCTGCACGCTGAACAGGAAGAGGCTTTGTCGTTGATCGAGAGAGCCGAGCGAATTTTTTCTGCCGCGGAAGTCGACGAGCCTGACGAAGAGCAACTCCTGACGCGCTCGCTTGAATTGCGGCAACGCTTTATCGAGGGCTATGCGTTTTATCGTAGTCGGGCTCCGAAACGAATCGACGCGATCGAAGCTCGCATCGCGCGCTTTGAATACGAACTGAAGGAAGCGGGAATCGATCCTTCCGATCTGTCACTGCCTCCGACAGCCGTGCACACTATTCTCAGGCTGATCGCCCAGATGGTAACTTGCGCCCTCCTGGCTCCCATCGCTTTGTTCGGCGCGGTAATTCACTATCCGGCTTATCGCTTAGGGGGGTTCTTGTCGCGACGCCTGGCCCGACGTGAGCAGGACGTGCTTTCGACCTTCAAAATCATCTCCGCGATGCTGTTTTTCCCCCTGACCTGGATTGTGGTGGCGCTGATTTCGTGGAGCTTTGCAGGCTGGCTGGCGGCAGTGGCTTCATTGATCCTGAGCCCTGCATCCGGCTTTATTGCCGTTCGGTTTTTTGAAAAGATAGAAGAGTTTGCCGGCAGCTTTCTGGCGCTGGCGCTGTTTGTCATGCGCCGTCGATCCTTTCTGCGTTTGCTGGGCGAACGCGCGGCGATCCGCAGAGAGATTCTTGCGCTGGGTGACGAAGCCGCGCTGCGAACCACTTAGGTTGAAAGTTTTCGTTTGACTGATCGTCGGAGCAACCGGACGGAGTTAGCGTTTCTTCGCCACCTTCTTTGAGGACTTGCTCGCAGCTCTTCTTCGCACAGGTGCCGCGCGCACCCTTCGGCCCTTGTTTCCATTCCGCTGCACGACGCCGGCTTTCTCAAGGTACTCGTAACTTCCGCGCACGACGTTTCGGGCGACGCCCAGCAATTCTGCCAGGGTGCGCTCACTCGGCAGCGCGCTTCCGACAGCGAGCGTGCCGCTTCCGATCAAACTGCGGAGCTGGTCGGTAATCTGTCTGGTCATCGAGTCGACACTCTTTCGGTCGACGCGGATCTTGAAAGTCACCTCGATTGTCCTCCGTGTTCTGGGGTGGCGCGTATTCTAGTGACTCAGTGATCGAGTGTCAACGAAGATTTGTTTTTAGAGTTCAATCTTTAGATTGTGCCCACGAACAAACGCAAGCCAAAGCTTGAACTTTCAACCCGGATGCTTACTTCGAGAGCGCGCCATGCTTGCGCAGAATTTCCAGGGTGCGATCAAGCGGAAGTGCCTCCACCGTGTGGCCACGGCCGCTGGTCGTCGTCGCGGCAAACAGCGAATTGTAAATCGCTTCCTCGGTCGCTTCGATCACCGCAAGAAACAACGGTGACATGGCTTCGTTCGAGAGCAGCGCTACGGTTGATTTCGATTTGGGGTCAATTGCCGTGGTGCGTATGCGTAACTCCGGCGCGGTCGAGAACGCGATCGCGTAATCGCCGCTCCAGAAATATTCTTGAATTGTGTTTACGCATTCGTTTCAATCCAGATGGTATTGGAAAGCTGATCGGGTTTGGCGCTAAGCAGCGAGCGACAGAAGATGTAGATCGCCCAGCATTCGATCGCGAACGGCGGAAAGCCCAGGAAGCCGAGCACCGGCATCTCAAAAATCTTGACGTCGCCAAGGTAAGGAACAGTGTAAGTCCACTTTGACAGCGCCCAATAGTTCCAGAACTCCCACAGCACGCCGCAAACCAGACCGCTCGCCAGCAAAGACCACAGCCGTCGCCAGTCCCCGCGAGAGAGATCGCCGGTGATCGACGGCCAGCCGCGCATCGCATTCAGAGGATCGAGCAACAGAATGAATGACAGCCAGATCACCGGCGCCAGCCAGGCCGAAGGGTAAACCAGCGGCGCGATTGCGCCGATTGCTCCCAGCAGCACGAGCACGATCAGCGACGGTTTTGAAAGCTTTATGGCGACGCCTCGGTTTTTCTGCTTGAAAACCAATGCCCGAAACACCTCGGCGGTCAAAAACAGCAACGGAAAGATGGTCGCAAACGCCCAGTCGTAACCGACGCGCCGCAAAAACAGGTTCGGTTCGAGGTTGTGATAGTGCCACCACAGTTCGAGATCGGATTTCCAGAAACGCGGCGCGTTGTAGAACTCGCACAGCCACCAGCCGCCAATCGAAACCAAAACAATGATGACGAACTCCAGCCGTTCACCCATCACCAGCGATCGCCCTTTGAGCTTGAAGACGAGCGCGTCCGCGAAAAGAATATAACCGGTCCAGACCACGGGCGTGAACCAATGGCCGACGAACTGATTCCCGCCGAATAGCAGTCCCTCGGCACCAAGCATGATCGCGATTCCAATGTATCCGTACGGCGGAAATCGCGGTTTACTGCTGGCCTTATCCATGGTTCATAGTATTATGTGCCCCGCGCCCAGGCGACAACAACCAAGCCGAAGAAGGATGGTAAGAATGAAAACCCAAGTGAAACTGATTCTTTTTTCTCTGACCATGGTCTTTCTATGCGTCGCGTGTGTGAAAGGCCCCGAAGGCAACGGCAGCAAGAGAGCCAAAGGCACCGGCCCGGTGCGCATAGGCTTTTCCATGGACACGCTGAAAGAGGAACGCTGGCAGCGCGACAAGCAGTTGGTCGAACAGCGCTGCAAGGAAGTCGGCGCCGAGTGCCAGGTGCTGGTCGCGGACGGTAGCGACTCGACGCAGGTCAACCAGTGCGAAACTTTTCTGACCCAGGGCGTCGATGTTTTGATCGTCGCGCCCCACAACGGACAGATCGCCGCGTCGATCGTCGAAGCCGCGCATAAGCAGGGCGTGCCGGTGATCAGTTACGATCGTCTGATTCGCAATGCCGACGTCGATCTCTACGTCTCGCACCAGGTCGTGAAGATTGGCGAGATGCAAGCGGCCTATGCTTTGAAGTACGCGCCGAAAGGAAATTACGTTCTGATTGGCGGATCGCAAACGGACAACAACGCGATCCTGCTGGTGCAGGGTCAGATGAACATTTTGCAGCCCGCCGTCGATCGCGGCGACATCAAGATCGTGACCATGCAATATGCGCGCGAATGGCTGGCCAGCGAGGCGCTCCGGATCACGGAAGACGCGCTGACGAAGAACAACAACAACATTCAGGCGATCGTGGCTTCCAACGACGGCACTGCGGGCGGCGCGATCTCGGCTTTGCCGCCCCAGTTGGTCGGCAAAATCCTGGTGACGGGACAGGATGCCGCGCTCGACGCCGTGCAAAGAATCGTCGAAGGCAAGCAGACGATGACGATTTACAAGCCCATCAATCCGCTTGCCTTCAGCGCAGTCGACTCCGCCATCAAGCTCGCGCGCGGCGAAAAGATCGAAGCGAAGGACAAGGTGAACAACGGCAAGAAGGACGTCCCATCGATCCTGCAGGAGCCGATCGTCTTAGACAAGAACAACGTGATGCAGACTGTAATCAAGGACGGCTATCACAAGTTGGAGGACGTTTACAAGAACGTGCCGAAGGATCAGTGGCCGAAGCCGTAGGCAGTAGATAACGCAAGCAACGGTAGCGGTGTACAGAGTACCAACTTCAGTCGGGTTTTTGCCGCGATCAAGGCCCAACTAAAGTTGGTACTCTAAACGCCGAGAGGCCGCGTTGAGAGTTAGTACAAGTCTGACGCATCCAACGACCAACACCGAACATGACCATTCCGCTTCTGGAGATGAAGGGCATCACTAAGAGCTTCCCCGGCGTGAAAGCCCTGGATGGGGTGAGCTTCGATCTGAATAAGAGCGAGATTCATGCGCTCGTGGGCGAAAACGGCGCGGGCAAATCGACGCTGATCAAAATCCTCGCCGGAGTCTATCCGCATCCCGAGTACGGCGGCGAGATCACGCTCGATGGTGCGACGCGACGCTTTGCGAATGTTCGCGAGTCTGAAAACGCCGGCATCGCGGTCATCTATCAGGAGCTTTCGCTGGTGAAAGACCTGGGCGTCGCCGAGAACATCTTTCTCGGTCGCGAGCCACGCCGCTTTGGCATAATCAACTGGGAAGAACTCTATAGCCGCGCGCAAGCACTGCTCAACGACCTTCATCTCGGAATCGATCCGCTCACGCCGGTGCGCAATCTTGGTATTGGCCAGCAGCAACTTGTCGAGATCGCGAAGGCCCTGTCGCAAGAGACGCGCATCCTCGTGCTTGACGAGCCCACCGCCGCGCTCACGGACGCGGAAGTCGAAACGCTCTTCGGCATTTTGCACAATCTTCGGGCGCGGGGTGTGGCGATGATTTACATTTCGCACAAACTCGACGAAGTCTTTCGCATCAGCGACCGCATTTCCGTGCTTCGCGACGGCCGCACGGTGGGCACCAATGCGGCCCGAGAGTTGGACGAGGGCCGCGTGATCGCAATGATGGTCGGGCGTGAGGTCGATCAAATCTTTCCCTCAGCCAGACATGATCGCGGCGAAATAGTTTTCGAAGCGCGCGAAATCATGGTCGAGGACCCGGCAGTTCCCGGCAAGGTGCTCGTCGATAAGGTTGGATTCACGGCTCGCAAAGGCGAAGTCCTGGGGATTGCCGGCCTGATGGGCTCCGGACGCAGCGAACTTTTGATGGCGATCTTTGGCGCGCATCCCGGTCGAAAGTCCGCCGAGATACGTGTTGACGGCAAGCCCGTGCAAATCAACCGGCCTGCTGATGCGATCAAACAGGGCATCGGTTTCGTGACCGAGGATCGCAAACGTTACGGACTCGTTCTCGATCAGACGATTTTGAAGAACATGACGCTCGCCGGGTTGCGGCGGCTTTCGGGAAGGTTCTTTACCAACGAAGATGCCGAAGCTGTCGCCGGTGAACGGTCGGCGCGCGAACTTCGCATCAAAGCGACTTCGGTGTTTACGATCGCGGGTACGCTTTCCGGCGGCAATCAACAAAAGGTCGTGTTGTCGAAATGGTTGTTGACGAACCCGCGCGTGCTTTTTCTTGACGAGCCGACGCGCGGCATCGACGTTGGTGCGAAACAGGAAATCTATGCACAGATAAACAAGCTGGCTGAAAGCGGACTGGCGATCATTTTGGTTTCATCTGAGCTGCCTGAAGTTCTGGGCCTTTCTGATCGCGTGATCGTTCTGCACGAAGGCCGGGTTACCGGCGAGTTCAATCGTAGTGAAGCCACGCCCGAAGCGGTGATGTCGTGCGCGACCGGGCACGCGCGCCGCGCGGCTTAGACCGAGAATGGGCGAGAGCCAGTTAGTGTTGCTTCGTATTTCTTCGTGTGATTTCGTGGATCGTTTTATACGATAACAAGCGGACGATCCACGAAACTACACGACGCGCTCGGAACCAACACGAAGAGGTGGCGATTTCTAAATGACTACTCCGGAACCCATCACCCGAACGGGCAGATTTAAACTTCGCACCACCGCCCTGCGCGCTTACACGATGCTGCTCGCGTTGATCGGGATCTGGCTTTTCTTCCAATGGGCCACGATCGATCAATATCATCCTTACGGCCTCTTCCTGGGCGCGACGAATTTTTCGAAGCTCCTGCAGCAGATGGCCGTGACCGGCGTGCTGGCGGTCGGCATGCTGATGGTCATCGTTTGCGGCAACATCGATCTCTCGGTCGGCGCGGTCGTCGGACTGGCCGGCGGGATCGCGGCGTTGACGCAGGGGCAGGGCCTGGTTGTCTCTCTGGCGTCAGCCGTCATCATCGGCTTATTGATCGGCGCGATCCAGGGTGCCCTGGTTGCTTATGTCAACATCCCGGCATTCATCGTGACCCTCGGCGGACTGGAAGCATGGCGCGGAGTGATTCTCAAACTAACCAGGGGCGCGACGATTCCGGTCGAGCTTCCCTTCTTTCGTTCGCTCGGGCGCGACTTCATCGATCCGCGCATCGGTATCGGGCTCGCCATCGCCGGCATCGCCGCGATCGTTTGGACGAATATTCGACGCAAACGCGCGCGACAACGCCACGGACTGGCGGCCTTGAGCGGCGGAGCGATCGCCGCGCGCATCCTGGTTCCCTCGGTCGTCATCATCGCGTTCATCTTTCTCATGAACAAAGCGGGCGGCGTGCCGATTCCGGTGATCTTTCTGCTGGCGGTGGCACTGGCCGGAGCCTTCCTGACCGCGAACACGACGTTCGGCCGTTACCTTTACGCGATCGGCGGAAATGCGGACGCCGCGCGGCTCTCAGGAATTAATTTGCGTCGATACACACTCGCGGCGTTTTGTGTGATGGGCGCACTCGCCGGACTCGCTTCGATCCTGCACACGGCGCGCGTCGGCAGCGCTTCGCCCGACGCCGGCACTTTGATGGAGCTGGACGCGATCGCCTCGTGCGTAATCGGCGGCACGAGCTTGATGGGCGGCCGCGGCACAGTGTTCGGCGCGGTGCTGGGCGCGCTGATTCTCGCCAGCCTGGACAACGGCATGTCCCTCTTGAATGTCGAGAGCTGGGCACAGTACGTGGTCAAAGGCAGCGTCCTGGTAGCCGCGGTTGGCTTTGACATGTTCGGCCGCAGAAAGAGTTGACGTGGAGTGCGCCGGCAGAGCGAAGCGGCGACGGCGCTTTCCATTACCTGAGAATCCAAAGCGGCGCCGACGTCGCCGCACTCCAAGTTCGTTGCCGCTTCGGAACCTCTCTGGTTGCCGCGCATGAATCCGAATTCAACTAATCATCTGCTCTGTGCTGTCGATCTGGGCGGCACGAATCTGCGCGCAGCGAACATCGATCGCCACGGCCGCATATACGAGCGCACCAGAACGGCAACTCCTAAAACAGACAAAGCCGAAGACATCATCGCCGGGATCGTCTCAGCCGTACGCGAATGTGAGACGGCGGCACTGAACCGAGGCGCGCAGATTCAGGCAGTCTCGGTTGTCGTCCCCGGATCGGTGCAAGTTGGAACCGGTGTGGTCGTTAACGCTCCGAACATTCCCTCCCTGCCTGGATTTCGTTTGGCGTCGGCGTTGGGCGCAGCGCTGGACCGGCCGGTGCTGCTTGAGAACGATGCGAATGCCGCGGCGCTGGGCGAGATGTGGCGAGGCGCGGCGCGCGACTGCAAAACGATCATCTGTCTCACGCTGGGCACTGGAGTCGGTGGCGCAATAGTTCTTGACGGAGAGCTTTGGCGCGGCGTCGACGGCACCGCGGGCGAGATTGGTCACACCAGCGTCGAGCCGTATGGCGGCGTGAAATGCAAGTGCGGCAATGTTGGCTGTCTCGAGGTTTACGCTTCCGCGACCGCGATAGTGCGAATGGCGCGCGAGGGGTTAGCCCCACATCCGAGTTCATCTTTGCACTCAATCCCCACCGCCGAATTGACCTCAGAAAGAATTTATGGCGCAGCAGTCGACGGCGACCCGCTCGCCCTCGATGTTTTCCGAAAAGCGGGAGCTTACCTCGGCATCGCGATGGCGAACGCTATCAACGTTTTCAATCCCGAAATGATTGTCATTGGCGGTGGCGTGTCAGCCGCATGGGATTTGCTCGTTCAACCAGCGCGCGAAGAAGTTATGAGGCGCGCTTTTCCGGTTCCTGCCGGACGCTGTCAGATTGTGCGCGCAGAATGCGGAGATGATGCGGGATTGCTCGGCGCGGCGTGGCTGGCATTTGAGAATAAGCCTTAGACAGGATTTACAGAATTCACAAGATTCAAATAGAGAACACGCGTTGGGAACTTGGGACGCTTTGCACCCAGTTATTCCTCAGGGATTTACTTTGCTATCCTGTTAATCTTGTAAATCCTGTCTAATGACTGCACTAATCATTCACGGCCATTTCTACCAGCCCCCGCGCGAGAATCCGTGGACCGGAATCGTCGAGCGTGAGCCCAGCGCCGCGCCGTTTCACGATTGGAATGAGCGCATTCACGCCGAGTGCTATCGACCAAACGCCTTCGCCGGCATCAACGATCCTGAAACCGGCGGGGAGCGAGCCGTTAATAACTACGCGAAGATCAGTTTCAACTTCGGGCCGACGCTGCTGACGTGGCTCGAAGCGAATCATGCGGACACGTACGCGCGCATCATTGCTGCCGACCGTGAAAGCGCACCGAATGCTGGCGGTCACGGCAACGCGATTGCGCAAGCTTACGGTCACGCGATCCTGCCCCTTTGCAACGAACGCGATCTGCGCACGCAGATCCGCTGGGGCATCGCGGATTTTCAACATCGGTTTGGGCGCCGGCCGGAAGCGCTGTGGCTTCCGGAAACCGCTTGTAACGATGCGGTGATGAATGCGCTGATCGACGAAGGACTTCGCTTCGTCATTCTCGCGCCGCATCAGGCCGGGCGGTTACGCGCGATTGGCGAGACTGAGTGGCGAGATGTGAACGAGCACAGCATCGATACGAGCATTCCCTATCGTTATTCTGATCGTGACGGCTCGGACCGATCGATCGCCGTTTTTTTCTATGAAGGGCCAACGTCGCGGGGAATTGCTTTCGACACTCTGCTGAAGTCGAGCCGCGGTTTGATCGATAGATTCGCCCAGGTTGTGGGCGGTAGAGAGATGCTAAACGTCGCGACTGACGGCGAAACTTACGGCCATCATTTCAAGTTCGGCGACATTTGTCTGGCGCACGTGCTCGAGATGGAGGCTCCCGCGCAGGGGTTTAAGATAACGAACTATGGTGAATATCTCGACGAGTATCCGGCGATTTTCGAAGTTGAGATCCATAACGGCCCTGGCGGCGAAGGAACATCCTGGAGTTGTCCTCACGGCGTCGGTCGCTGGATTCGCGATTGTGGTTGTCACACCGGAGGCGAACGAACAATGGCGCGCGCTGACTCATCTCGAATTGCAACGCATGCTGCTTCTGATGTACACGAGCTGCGGCTGGTTTTTCAACGACATCTCGGGAATCGAAACGATTCAGATTTTGAAGTACGCTGGCCGCGCTATCGACTTAATGGAACAGTTGGGTTTGCCTTCAGCGCGGGCACACTTCCTGCAGATCCTGGCGGAAGCCAGGAGCAATCGATCCGAGATAGGAACCGCCGCGGATATTTTCGAACGATTCGTCGAGCCGCTGAAGATTTCAAGCACAGAAATGTTGGCGACGTAACAAGTCTGCGAAGCAGACGGCAAGTGGCCCACGAGTTAGCATTGAAGCATGATGTCGAAGCGATCCAACTAGGCTGCGAAGCAAGGCAGAAAGTAGCCCCGGGTGAAGCGAAGCGAAGCGGAACCCGGGGACCAACGACTCTACTAAATCTCAGAGCCCGCTTTAGCGGGCGACAGACTATTTGATGGTCGGCAAAAAAGCACCAGACGTCACAAGTCCG
>WNFT01006280.1_pt1 | contig 10464 bp, 8 predicted proteins | sample 5400191 | NCBI WGS metagenome assembly WNFT01 (sample SAMN13153359, study PRJNA577476) | soil metagenome | isolation source: 80 cm saprolite under Madrone tree | place: USA:California | collected 2016-06-14 | reverse complement strand
CCTGTTCTTTTCCATACAACAGGCGATTCTGCTGGCGCAATTCTGCTGCTAAAAGCTGAAGCTCGCGTTCTGAGCAACCCGCAAGATCGTCAGCGGGACACACGCATTTTCTCCACTGCTTGTTGATCCATGCGAAGCCGACGGTCACATCAAAAGGGTCATAGCGCACTGCGACGCTGGTACGTTCAACGGCCCGATCACGCATCTCGTCGCACCAGTAATCCAGGTAGTTCATGCGCACGCCCTTCCCTGGCTGCACCAAGGCTGTCCCTTTCTGGGTCGTGGGAAAGGTTGCCTTTTTGAAGCGGTCGTCATATGGGATACGTTTGTGATCTCGCTCTCCGTCTCGCTCCATACTCTGGGTGTAGGCGTCACGTGGGGTCATTTTCAATGCTGGATGCACAATGGTATCATATTCCTCATCCGCCCATTGCTGCACTTGCTCTGCGAGATCAGGCAAGGTCCAGACGGCGTGACGTTCAGGATCGGTCGCTTTCGTCATGCTACGGGGATGTCGGCTCGCTTGGGTATTGCCGAGCAGGTGGTAGATGAAGGAGGTGTCCATCGTCCCGAAAAGCCTTTCCAAAGGGGACCCGAATCGTGGCTCAGAAGAGGGACGTTGGTGCTTGCGTACTCGATACAATGCGAGAAGTTGTTCAAAGTACACGCTCCTGAACTCTGGCCCACCATCGACCGTGATGGCCGTGGGAAGTCTCCCATACCGCTTGACACAAAGTCGCATCACCATCATACAGGAGCGGTAGGAGGGGGGATCAAAGGTCAAGTAAAACGCAGCAATGCGCCGGGGATCCGAGAGGATCATGAGCGTGAGCCAGCATTTGCCCAGGAGTTGGTCCGTCTTAGAATCACAGAGCTGGAGATCGACTTCCAGGTGGTCGATATGTGCCATCGACCAGGCGTAGCTCCCGTGCCGATTGATGGTTTTTTCGGCTGGGTGGTGGTACTCCTTGAATGGGTAAGCGGCGCGCGCACCTTCACGTGCTAATATTTGCTCATACACAGTTTTGTGGTGCTTTGCTCGCGCGTAAAAGGTTCTTTGGGAAACCGTTGGGAGGTTTTTCTCCTTGGACTGCGTGATGTACTCTCCGTAGGCTCCTCGTTTGGGTTTGCGCGTGACCGTATCGTAGTGCGTCGTGAGCACCTCTTCGATGAGGCTGGCGACCTCAGCGTCCACCTTTCGGGCACCTCCCCGATTGGTGAAGTGGGGAAGCAGGCCAATGTAGCCACTCCCATACGTGATTTCTGCCTCCCGATACAAATGTCGCCACAGCCGCCTGGTTCGGGCAGGAATAGCTGTAGCTCGATCTGCAATCTCTCTTTGCTCGTCATCATGATACTGCTCAGGGTGAATGACGCGGTTGCGGAACGTTGCGGTTGCCAGATCCACCTCCCGCGCCAGATCTAACAGGATTTCTCCCTCCGCCGTAATGCTGGAATGCATTTCCGCCTCGACGCCGACGATTTTGCCTTCCTTGACCAAGCTATCAAAGACCGAGCGTGAAAGGGGGATGGGCTTGCCTTCTTCACACACCAGCGTCAACTCTGTCTGCCCCACAGCAATGCGCCATGGCTTGCCGTCCCAAAGGACTTGACTACCCTGTTCAATCACAACTGGATGCGCAATCATCCCAAGATCATCAAGCTTTTGACCACGATGGTGATGGGTCAGAGCAGCCTTGTGGTCTCGAAAAATGGGAGTACGTTCTGGCTCTGTCAGCCGATGTGCAGCCAGATCAGCATAGAGTGCGTGCCGGGCAATGGCGATATTGATCTGCTCTGACCGAATGGGGGAAGCAGCCTCGCGAAGATCAGCGAGTGTAATGCCAGGGTGGGCGTCCACAATCTGGTAGAGGGTTGAGAGTTCCGTCTCAGAAATCGCTAACTTCTCCAGATCCTGGTAGTAGTCGTCGAGGTAGAGCCAGTTGTCCTGAGCCGCCCAGTTAATCTGGTCTGAGGCTCTCACGCGGTAGGTCAGTCCGAGCCTTTCAGCAAACGCCTCCCCTGGAGGACACCGCCATTGTCCCTGCTCATCGAGCACGTATCGTCTCGAGTGCTGTTGGGCAAACTGGATCAGTTTTTCAACTGGCTTGCATTCCTCCCAACCCGCCGATTTGTAGCGAAAGACGAAGTAATCAGCCGTGTGGAGTGGCTGTTGGAGATGTCCTCGCCTGTCGCGATAGATCAGTTCAATGGGTGGAGGTTGATCCCAGAACTCTACTACCTCATCGTCGTGTTCAGCTTCGAGAAGAAAGGCGAACTCCACCTTGGCACTTTCGGCCTTCATGATGCATTGCATCTTCTTAGACGGATACCAGACCGGCATGTTGCCTGCGCGACTATCCGGCAGGCGGCTTGGTGGAGAGGAACGAACGGCTATCAACTGGTCCTGCGCATCTTTTTGCAGATTGAGACGCCGAAAGTAGGTCTGAAGGGCAATACCATCAAGGGGTCTGGTCATGAGTTGCTCCTGTCTCATTGATGCGTCCCGATGGGGATACAGGCAGAGTATCATATCTCTCGAAATGATGGCAATGTATTGCTTCTTCATTAGGAATTACGGCAAGTATTTCTTCATGCTGAGTGATCAAGAGAGCTACTTTTCTAACAATCTGGGGCAAAAAACGGCAAGTATCTCTTCCTAAAGCGGCAACTTTCTCCTTCCATTTGCAGCTGCAAACTCGGATCCTCTATCCCGACTAATGATCTCTATCTCGGGATGCTGGCGGAGCCACTGCGCGAAGGTTTCACTGGAACGGTCTGGGAGCAGGTCGATGATTTTCCGCCGCTCAAGATCTTTCTTCGAGTCTTTGTCAAGAGGCAATTTTCCCTCCCCGGTTTGGCTTCTGAAGGGTGTTGGTGCCTGTCTGTTTTGAACAGTCATGTAATACGGTGTGGGCAGGCACTCTGTTTTTGGCTAACTTTGCGGTCCATATTCCTCTTTTTGCAAGGATGAGCGAAACCGCTCCAGAAAAGCCTGGTGCTCAGCTAGCTGGGTCTCCAAACGAGCAATAGCCAGCCCGCAGTGCATATGTTCTTGCAGGAGGGCTTGATACTGCTGCTCCATTTGATCATGCTTGGCGCGTGCCGCACGCAATTCAGCGACCAGGCGAGGCTTTTTGTAATGGAGAAGTGGATCACGCGAGGAGACGATAGCTTCCTGCTCTCCAGAGGGGTGGCGAGTTGCGCCTCGCCGCTTCGACTGTTCTTTCTGCCGCTGCTTGCGTAAATGGGTACTGTGGTGGCGAAAGAGTGCCAGAGCCTCAGCATTGCGGTAATAGGTCATGTAATCGAGGCCACTGACCTCTTTGATGGTAAAGGTCGTGATTGGGCGCTTTTCCTGCTCTAGTTGTGTAATAGCCTGTGTCATTCGATCCAGGGTTGCCTGCTTTTGCCTCGCGGCATAAGCACGCAAGTGGGCATAGCGGTCTTCAGAAGGGTTGGGCGTCTCGGCCATCTTCTTTCTCTCCTTGCTTGGCGTCAGAAAGCCTGGTATCTGCGAACGGTAAGTAGCCGCCGTCTTGTCGGGCTCTGATTTGGATCTGCATGATGGTGATACTATCATCCAGGTACTGGACCATCTGTCGTGCCTGCTTCGCATCAACCGTGTGCCCATGGGCTTCATGCTGCTCTGCATGCAGGACATAGAGCTTTCGCCAGGTGTGAGCGTGCGTCAAATTCCTGTAGTGGGGGACGAGAAATCGACAGCCCAGGCATAGCGCGCGATGGGTGGGGCGAACGCACAACCCTGCACTGCAAAATCCCAGGACAGTCGGACCAATGAGACTCCATTGCTCAAAGATTTGGCGCAAAGCCTCATCCATCTGCTCCAGTGTTTGGGGAGAAGGCGCTTGCAGATAGCTCCGTTCAAGTGAGGGAGTCAAGATTGATTGCGCCTCAAAGAGGAATGCGAGCAGTTGGGCGGTGGGAAGGCGGCTGTAGTAGGCGGTGGCTTCCGGTATGGTCAGCGCATGAGTCGATCCGGAGAGGATCACCCGATGATGAAGCAGGTAGGCCACCGCTTCGGCAGGAACATTCTGAACGGTTCTTACGTAAGTGGCCAGGACATGGCGAAGTAAATGAGGAGCGATCCGTATGGGTTTGCCTGTTCGTGTGGAAAGCTGGAGTCCATGAAAAAGAAAACGCAGGAGTCGTGCCACATCCTCATTCGAGAGAAGCCCAAGCCGTCCAGAGGCCTCCGCTTCCCACTGAAACAGGTAGGGCTCTGGTGCCAAATCTTCTGACTTTGTGCTTCTGGTGGGATGAACGATTGGAATGACACCCTCATGGGTTGCTTGCAGTAATTGACCAATTTCTCGCAGGAGACGCCCGGCCATCTCTCCAATCAGAAACAACTGGCGTTCACTCTCCTGGGTGTACCCTTTGGGCAAAAGTTTCTGGACAAGCAGGCCGATTTTGCGGGAAGTCGGGCTGCTGCTGCTTGGTTTCATCTACCACAATGGTTTCAAAACGGGTAGCGCTCACCTGCAACAATTCGCTGACTCGGCTTCCATTGGTTAAAGCCAGTGTGGCTAACGCTGTAGCATACAGGGTTCCTCGATAGAGTGACTCAGGCTCAAACAAAATGGCGAAAGCCTACATGGCATGGCGAAACCAGACGAGACTCGCGTTTTGGTGGAGCAAGCAATCCCGGTCGATTGAGACAGAGAGCAGTATGCCACCGTCGGGATTTTCCCTGTTCTGCTTCAGACTGGGAGCCAGGAGCAGCTAAGACCGGCCAGGTTGCTAGAATATCTCCACACCAGAGCAAATCTGAAGGGTCTCCTTCATACTGAAGAAAGTAGAGTTCCTTTTCGGCAGCATAGGCAAGCAGTTGTCGGCTCCGTTGCCATTGTACACAGCGTCCATACAGCTCTGGGTGGGCTTCTACCCAGGCATCACGCTTCCATAACGTGAGGGTCAGGGTGACGCTTCGTTCCACCAACGAGACAGCCGCAATGGTTGGAGCATCTTCGGTGAGCGTAATGGACCGATCGGTGTATTGGAAGCGGTATGGAAGAGAGATCCGACCGGCCTGGGCTTGATCACGTGAGTCGCAAAAAGCTTTGTACAGTCGCTCCATTGCCTGTTTCCGAAATTGCGCTACCTCAATGAGCAAGGTCAGTAAAGGGGTAAGCACATCACTTTGCTCCTTCCGGCGTGCGGTGGCAGCGAGGACCGCCGCTCTGTGTTGAGCATAGCGCTCAAGGAAGCGCGCAGGGAGCGGAGGGAAAGCATATGGCTCTAGGAGCAAGCGGTGTCGCTCATCCAGATGTTCAAAATAGGTTCGGAGGTGACCGGACGCCACGGAAGCATACGTTGAAAGAAGGCGTGACTCTCCTCCAGAGAGCTGCCGCCCGAAGACCTCGCGCATCCATACTTCACGGTCTCGGAGCTGGGAAATCTGGGTCATTCTGTAATGGGTACGTAACCGTCGGCACAACGTGAGTAACATCGAGCTGACGTGCGAGCCTCGTATTTCTTTTCATGCCATGCATGGCGCAGCCAACAGCCAAAGCAATCGGGATCGCATCTGGATGATCTGCAACAGTGCGAACCAGATGCCCCATAGCTTGGCTGGGAAGCTGATCCCATGGGATACCCGGTGCATCCTGTAAGATCTTGGGAAGCCAGGCAAAAAAGAGACGAAGATGGGTAGCTCGTTCAGCAGGGAGGCTTTCGGCGCGCCGATCTTGTTGTGCTCGTCGCAGTGCTTCCTGGATAGCGTCGGGGGCTGAGATTTGAGGCTCTATCATCATTGCTTCCTTCTTCCATCAGCAAAAACACCACGGTATGATCATTGCTGTTGCATTTGCTTGATCCAGGCTAAGGTTTCTGCATCATGGAACCACACCGTCTCATTCCTCTCACACGGCTTCGCGCCTTTCGGGATTGAGCCAGTGCTCCCTTGGGGAACAGGAGGATCAGTTGGGTCTGCAGTACCTGGAGTCAGATAGCGCCGTTCGGCCAACTGGTGTTGCATTGTGGCGAGCACCTGTAAGGTCTGCTCTCCATCACGGGAATGATCGTAGATATCAATGGTATGAGCACTGCGCCATCCCATAATCGTGCTCCCAAAGGCTTCTCGTTCGCGTTGATAGCGCTCTGCGTCAAAATGATCCGTTCCCGCGCCACAGGTCTCTCGTAACAGGATCAGAAACTCGGTAATGAACAAATGTCGCACATCATGGGGAGAAAATACCACAGGGCAGAGCGAGCGGAACTGTGGATAATACTTGTACCAATGATAGTAAAAGCACTTCACAGAGTAGGGGGTCCCTCGCTCAGTCAGGAGCAACGGCGCAGCAGAATCTAGTTCTGTAAGGCGGGCTCGTTGCCCTGGATCCAATTGTGGGCGGAGTCGGTTAAGGTAGTGAGTAAGGAGCTGCATCACGTTGGGATTGTGAGCAAAGTAGATCGTTTTGATTTCACATCCGAGACTGCCCTTACTCACCACTTGTGCTTGACCAGCAATCCCCTCATTTCGGTATCCCCCCACCGACAGTCCAACGATCTCATGGAGTCTGGCTCCTGTATTTCTGAGCAGTTCGAGAACGATCTTCTCCCGACAAGAGATCTGCCGACACTCCCTCATGGCATCGAGCACAGTATGGATACCTACTCGCACATCTGCCAACTCCTTGCGCAGATCCGGTTTCCACTCGCCTCTCCTTGGGATAACGAATGAAAGCCGTCGGTTGTCGTCGTGAGCGCCCATGCGTTTCCCCACGAATACCTGCATGATCAGGAGCACCACTGTTCACGATGGCTTGATCATGAAGGCGTTTGAGGGAGAGCAGCGTATCGGAGGTCAGCGGATTGGGAAAAGCATACAGCCTCTCATCTCTCATGATGAGGTAAAAATCGCGCAGCGCCGACCGAAAGACCTGAAGCGTACTCTCCTGCAGTGGAGTGTCGCGTGTGGGGAGAATGGCAACACGCTCTTGCGCTCTCTCTGGGCGAACCAGACAGCAGAAGCGTTCCCGGTAAAAGTCAATGAGCAGGGGGCGCAACTGCTCAGGTGATGCATTCCAGGCACACCCTTTTTCACTCAAGAACGCAAAGAAAGGAAGCAAACAGGAGAGATACGTATCTCGTGTACTCGCCGGACCTTGTGAGGAGCGTAGCCGATACCACTCCGTCAGCGCAACAATGAGGTGACCATGCTGATCAACAAACAGGACTTCGTAAGGGGCACCTGGCTGGCCTTTGATTCTTTGGATCTTTGTCATACATCCTCCACTTTTTCACCTGTTCTAACGATCTCGAAGCGAATGTTGTAAACAGAGCAGAGAAAAAGGTCTAAAATGGCTACTTTCCTGAGTTTCTGCTATGCAGAATATCACTAGCATTATCTTACTCCACCAGAATGGCCCCATACCGCCGACCTTTCTTCCAACTCCAGTCATCGACCCCTAAGACCCGAACAGGTGGCGTCGTGGGAAGGGACAGCTTCATCAGATGGAGCAGGAGTGTGGAGGCGGGGATAGTGATTCCCAGCCGCTCGGCCAGGTGTGTCCCCAGTTGTCCACCTGCTACCAATCCGATCGTCTGCACAAGTGCTAGGAGCCGGGTGGTCATGCGAGCATAGGATGCCACGAGTTCAGGCAGTCGCTCGGTAAAAATCCGTTGGGGACAGGTGGAGGTGCCACAGACGAATTTGCGCACGGTGAGCAGAAGGAGAACATTGCGACCAGCACAGGGCAGGTCGGCGACTGTTCGTTGGTAGGCTCCATGGACGCGAGCGGAGGGTTGCTCGCACGAAGGGCAAGCCATGCTTGTGGAAGTACACGCTACCCGAATGACCAACTCTGAAGCGCTTGGATGAATGGAGGCAATGGCTATTCTGGCGGGAAGATGGAACAGGGAGGACAAGATGTTCATTTCGTTCTGCGTCATCGAGACAATGCTCCTGGTAAGATCACATTCCATCGATGAGATTGTATCAGAGATACGTCTAGGGAAAGCAAGCAGACTCACTTTTTTCTGGGATGACCCGGAAAGCCACACATCGTGCAATGGAAAGCCACACATCGTGCAATGGAAAGTTGGATTTTACAAAAGCTGATCTTCACACTTCGAATCATTCGTCTCAGCACCGCTACTTAATGATACCGTACTGCACTTTCATGAGCAAGATGCGCTCAACAGATTGATCTATGCGGTCGATGGTCAATTTACCCTGCTGGATGGCCTGTTTGAGAGCAGCGACCACGACTGCTACCTGGCTGGGGCTGTATGGCCCTTCAAGCAGGTCATCACCGGCCATGATCGAAAGTACAGCCGCCTGGCTCAACGTCCATCTACCCCTGATGCCCTGCATATACAGACCATCGGTAATCACAACTCCATTGTAGCCTAACTGATTACGGAGAATGCCATTGATAGTCTTCGGAGAGAGTTCAGCAGGTAAAGCGGGATCAATCGCTAGCATCAGCACATCCGTAGACATAATCATCGCAGGATGGTCTGCCTGAATCATAAGTTTATAGGGGGCGAGATCAATATTCTCTAACTCTGCCAGGCTTCTATTGACGGTTGGCAATCCCAGGTGAGGGTCAGAGGTTATGGCACCCAGCCCCGGATAATGCTTAAGGCAGCCAGCAACGCCATCCAGTTGCAGCCCATTGAGATATGCACCTGCATAGGTAGCAACGGTGTTGGGATCACGCCCGAACATGCGCGTCACCAGCACAGGCGGATCGACAGTATGCACATCGACGACAGGGGCGAGATCAGCGTTAATGCCTAGTTGCAGTAACCACTTAGCGGCCAGAGACCCCTGGCTATTAGCCGTTTGTGGATTACCGCTCGCCGCCATTTCTGCCGCGGATGGCAAATACCCATGAAAGATATACAGCCGGTTGACCAGGCCGCCCTCCTGGTCAGTACCAATCAGCAAAGGAATTTTAGCATCATTCATCGCCTGCTTCGAAAAGGCAGCCACATTGCTGATGACATCATACGGAGAGGCAAAGTTATGATTGCTCTCCTGGTACAGGAATCCTCCAACATACTGGTTCGCAATCATATATTGAAGTCCTGTGCCGGTATAGCTGTTGCCTAAATACTCTACAATAATAAGCTGGCCGAGCTTCTGATCAAGCGTCATACTTGCCATAATCTGCTGCACTTTAGCCAGTTGGGCCTTCAGGGGACTTTCGGCTGCACTATCTATCCTGGCTCTCGCCAGCGTCGGACTCGGGGAAGGTTTAGAAAGTACACGAGTAGGAGCAGCAGGTCCGACACTACCCAACAGACTCGAGCAGCTAGAAAGGAAGAGCAGTATGCAACACATCAACATGCTGAACCTGCTAGATTTCAACTCGACGGTCCGCCTTGTACCATCTGTCGACAGGATGATCGCTACTTGTCGTGCCCGCATACCTTAAGCTCCTAAAGAGCATAGAACGTATCACATTACCTCTTCCAAAAAAAAGAACGTCAGAACGTTCCACAAGTAACGGCATTGTGTTATACTCATCATTGTCAATAGTAGATTTTGGGAGGAGACTGGCATTCAGAGCATGCGTGCTTTCAACTTTCCCGCTTTACCTCCTGTCCGATGGCCCACCGGCAAGGCCAAAACGCGGGCCAGGATTGTACTGGTGCTGACTGCCATTCTGGCTATGCTGGGCTCAATAACCTCGATAGCACTCTCCGCAACTGCTCATGGAAGTCAGGTCCCAGTTCATGTGACTACAACTAAGCCTATCACCAGGCCTGGTATTGTAAATACGCCTGTTTACACCCCAACTCACAACGCGGCTCCATCCTATACATCGCCTCACACGCATCCTCATCCATTAAGTTATCCACTCTTTTACGGCAATGCTCACCTGCCGGAGGTCGCGCTGACCTTTGACGATGGCCCGAATCCTTACTACACACCCCAGGTCCTCGCCATTCTTCAACACTATGGGGTGCAGGCCACTTTTTTCGATGTTGGATACCTGGTGAAAGACTTTCCCAACATCGTTCGCCAGGAATACAACAACGGCAATCTCGTTGCTAACCATAGCTGGTCCCACCCAGAACTGACGCTACTCTCAGCATCCGCTATCCTGTACCAGCTCACCTCCACTTCCAACGCAATTCAAACCACGATAGGAGTACGGCCCACCTTTTTTCGCCCTCCTTATGGCGCATTCAACCGCACCGTCTTAGAGCAGGCCAGCTATCTCGGGGTTACGACGGTTTTGTGGAATGATACAGCAGAAGACTGGACATTGCCAGGGGTCAGTTTTATCGTCAATAGGATCCTCAGCTTAGCGCATGCTGGAGCTATCATCCTCCTGCACGATGGCGGCGGCAATCGGGCACAAACGGTAGCGGCATTGCCCACGATCATCACGGACTTAGAAAATCGCGGCTTTTCACTCGTGACACTGCAGCGATTAGTCGATGACTTAACGGTGTCTACCTCTCAGAGCGCATACACCCGTA